>JAABUP010010813.1_pt1 | contig 10617 bp, 4 predicted proteins | sample 5559201 | NCBI WGS metagenome assembly JAABUP01 (sample SAMN10711887, study PRJNA513373) | rock metagenome | isolation source: Antarctica rocks | place: Antarctica | reverse complement strand
GACCTCTGCGCTCGCCACCAAGACAATTTCTATAAATTCGTCCATGAGGTCCACATCCACGATAACGGGCTGTTTACTGCACTAATGGGCTGGCTAGAAGGGATCCTTGAGTTCCTGCGCCACGGCCCCGCTGGCGGGAAACTAGACATGAACGCCCTCTTCCAAGGCGCTGTCGACGTCGGGCACATCGACAAGGAAACCGCGATCTCCGAAATCAACGCTCTCATCAAATGGCAAGAAGAGCGCAAGAAGTGGCACCAGGACAAAACGCGGCAGAAAATGGCCGCGGAGATCACGGCACCCAACAGTGACGGTTATACGCCTCCAGGTAGCGCGGCGTTCAAGTCTAGTGATTTTGGCATTGCGGAGGCTGACCTTGCGGATTTGGACGATGACGATGATGATAGTACTGATGAAGAGGATGAGGATGTGGATGCGGATCCGATTGCTAGTGAGAGGAAGAGGAGAAGGAAACAGGCGGATCGACTTAGACGAACGGCTGGGGAGCCGATCAAGCCTGAAGTGAAGGAGTTAGTGGGAATGAGAGATGGGTTTCTGAGTATGTTACGGATGGTACTTGCGGACTAGGGCGTGTGGGAGGATACAAGAGGTAGCCGTGGTAATGGTAATGGTTTTGAGCATTACATGCTTCGCTGATTCGGTATAAAGACGAGGATTATGAGCATGCATACGCGTGCAATGAGTAATGTAGATATGAATGGAAACTAAGATTTGCTTTCGTGCTCGTCGTGGGACTCGTATAGATGGATTCTTCAATAGTGTACGACACATGACATGATTCAAGAAAGCGACTTCTCGTACCAATCATAGACGAGCCAGTTGATATTAAGCAGTACAAAGAGGAAAGTGCTGTAATTTTTCCGCTAACGGTTAACTCATCTGTAGATTGTCAGACTTTTGAGATGGGAATAATCGGGCTATGACCGACGTCTCTGATAGACAGGGGCAGGAGTAAGGGGTCATCTAAAACCCAGGGGCACTCCAAGAATCCGGAAATAGCCGGGTAAGCTGGACAAAACGACGTATCTGGTGGAGATGGAGCTCCTGTAGATTTGATTCGGTCAGTCAGCACGCTTACAACGAGCAGGAGCCAGATCGGGTAGTTCTAGCGGCCACGACACTCATTCAGAGCAGAGTCAGCACAAACATGGTCGCAATATGCAGAGTAATGTAAGCCCATTGAAGGCTTCCCCATGTTGTTCACCCGATTCTCCAGATATCAGCGGTCCTGATCCCAGGAAGCTTTACTTTATTCTTGCGTCTTTCAGGTTCGTAGAACAGACTTTAAATATTCCTTATGAAGAAGTCGAGGTCTCTGGTCCTGTGCAATCCCGATCAATGACCAAACTCTCGGCTGTCACTTACCAAGAAAATCTGAGAGCAGGACTCAATCTTGCTGCCAAAACAATAGAAGCAATCAGGCAGGACTGCATCACAAGAAAATCTCATCACCCAGATACAGCTCGAGATCCTGGTGGGCCTGAGAGCAGCAAAGATTACCAAGCTGACAGCAGACAGCGTGGGTCAACAAGACACTCGCATGTCAGAACTTCCATCGCTAAATGAGTATAAAAGCCAGCTCTCACGACCTCGACAGACCTCCCCGACTCCACCAGCTCCAGAGAACGATATCAAATTATCATCACATCAAACTCATTCATCCCACCGAATCTTTCAAAATACTCTACCAAATGTACTACCCAATCATCACCTCGGTAGCCACCACCCTCATCCTAGCCAGCACCATCATCGCGCAGACATAGAACTATGCCCGAGTTCATTCGTAGGGTAACCCTCCTCTCCCCATTCCCCAACCCCAACCCCATCCCACTTCCATAACCCCAAACTCTCAGCAAGGATTGCTAGCTAACGCCCATAGCAGCTACTACGACAAAGCCTGCCAAGAATACGCCGGCTCCGAATACCCTGCCTCGGGCGTTGTGACAGGAGGACCCTACGGCTCTCAAGCCATCATCTGGGTCGATGCTGGTGGTCCTTGTTGCTGCCAGGGTAAGTAGTCTTAGTTTTTCTTCCGAAAACGTGTGGCGCGGGGCAGATTGACGATAATTCCCGTTTACCTGCGAGCTTGCAAGAACTCGGAGTGCAGCGCAGCTGATACTGTGCGCACGGGGCAGTGCAAGTCTTTCAGTAATGGGGTCTGTGCTGGCGTGGAGATTCATTTCTTAGTGCTGATAGATATATTTGGTACACTTTTCCAAAGTGGATGTGAGATCGAATCTCGAGCTGAGCATAGCGGGTGGGAACAAGGTGTTTTGTTCGACTTCTTGATACATTGTCATTTCGATTTCGATATTAAGTAGAGGATCTGCCATTTTCTGCGTTTCCATCAACGATAGACAAGCCTTAAAAAGTCCTGGCATTCGGATACTGTATAAGCAGAGAGAACGATAAGCTATCAAGCGAAGAGGAAGGAAGACGATTGATCAGACCATGACCAATCATCTCCATCCCCGCACCCTCCTGCGTAGCTGAGGGTAGAATTTGCTTTTGCACCAACACTCCAAAGGCAATGTAGCAACGATGGTGCACAATTGGACACTGAAATTTTCCCTGTACATAGGCAACATGCACATTTTGCTAGCAGCATTGTTTGGGGGCGAATGAAGTCTGACTTGTTCTAGGGAAGACCAGCGCATCATTGGGCGTTGAGACGTTGACTCACCAGCACGTCAGATTGATTTAAAACACTCCACGACGTCAGCCGGATAATTAGCGTTTACCAATCGATGCTATACGTCTGTCTGCATGATGGTCCCACTAAACCCCTGACGCACTTTCGATCGGAGATACCTGAAACATTGCCATCCCAGTAATTCAAACAACCACCTCACAACATGTCGCACCACTTCAGAAAAAGGGTTTGATTGATATGTGCAGCTTTTCCGCATTAATAATACATCATCCCCAAAATCGGCACGCTCCCTCATCGCCCTGACGGCTGAATCCAGGAGCGAAAAACACTGCCACCACGAAACTCCTCTTCCTTGATGAAACTCCTTCCGATCGCCTATCGCTTCGTAAAACACTTAGAAGAAGAAGACGCCGAGATCCACATCGTTTAATCGTAAAAGAACATGAGAGAGTGACTTGAGTGGGAATTATTGTACACGTAGCAAAAAAAGCATGCTGCCAAGTTAGCGGTCTTAGCTCACTTTCGCGGCGAAGGCGAAGTATCTTGCCGTGGTGTTTGCTCGAACACAGTATTGACTACCCCCACCGAAGGGCGTGGCGTAGCATCCATATCAACGACTTCCACAGCGTCGCCTTTGGCCTCTTGGGGGAATATCTCAGGCGGCTCAATCGTAGCGTGCTCTTTCCCTACGTCGACCGTCTCGACGTCAGGATTGGATGTGATGATGGGTCTATCCGCGCTTGGCTCCTCGCCGCCAGAAGTAATACTACCTCGGCTGTTCGTCCTCATCATCTCGATCCCGAGTTTCGAGGCACGAGGCTTGCCCTGCGGACTTCTTGCCCGAGATGGCAGCTTACCCAGTTCGTCGTCTTCATCGTCACCGGACTCGGCGCATTCGTGACGTTTCTTTTCGAGATTCTCGCGCTTGGCTTTGACGGCTTCAACAGAGCGTTGCTTACCTGGGGTTCGAGATTCCATAGCCGGAGGAGCCGAGTTCTGATGGATGAGATGAGGAAGACCTGGATGGATGAAGTTGGTACTTGGCGGCGAGAGATCCGCTTCGGAGATACCAAGGCCGTTGTTGGAGGCCCAGTCGTCTGACTGTCTACTGACGATGACGGGAATGTCTTCCGTGTTTGTCGACTCGGTATCGCCAAAAAAGCTAGAGCCGATTGAATGTTCGCGGCTTGATTGCTTGTACAATCCTGACATCTGTGTAAAGGGACCAGATGATTGTGAGCTTGGGCTATCTTCATTGGTTCGAGATTCTTGCCGAAGACCTGACGGGATAAGCTTTTGTCCTTCTTGATGCTGTTTCTGTGCATCGTATCCCAGTGGTGGTGGCTTCCATGCGCAGAGATTGCACAGAGCCTCAGTAAGCTTCTCAACCGTTGGCTGCTTTTCAATCAGAGAGTCGAAATGGTGGGTCTGTGGCAGCTCTTTGAGGTATCCAGTAACGCAGATGATTGGGGTCTGCGTGTTAGCGCTCTTGGTGTCTCTGATCATCCGAGCGACATCTGCTCCGTTGATCTGAGGCAACTTGTACTCCATCATGATAACATCAAATTGCACCTCGCTCATTGCATACCTGGCAGCTTCTGGACCGCTTGATACGGTGATGGTGCGGCACTTGAGCTTCTCAAGTTGCCTTTCCATCACCATTCTAGAGACCGGATGATCCTCGCAGATCAACACATCCAAGGGACGAAAGGCGGGTCCATCTGCTAGCATAATTTGAGACATCTTTCTCGAGCTTTGTCTTCGCCTTTGGACACGCAACAGGGCTTTGGCGCGAGGATCTTCATTGTCAGATGATGAAGGCGAAATATCGAAGACCTGACTTTGGCATTTGTGATGGAAGGGCTTGCTAGGAGGTACATCTCCCTCTTGAGACCCAACGGTCTGTGACCGAGCTCGCGACGACACATGTATACTATGTGGACGAGACAATCCCGTCGTCGACCTCTCTGGCGAAATTATTGGCAGAGCCATCGAATTACGATTTGATTTGACAGGAGACGAGGTAGCAGATGCACCTGAGGTAGCGGAGAACCCGGCAGGCAGTCTAGGAACGTCGAAGAATTGACCGGGCTGGAATGAAGTGCTGGACTGGTAGGAGAGTGTCGACGAGGTGCTAGACGTCTTCCTCCGCTCATGGTTTTGTCCGGTGGAAAATGATACCAATAGCGGCGAGTTTGGTTGGGAGGCCCGGTTGGGCGATGCACTCGATTGACCGAGGCTTGAAGGCGATGCAGGCCGATTACCTTTGTTCGCAGATCTAGCTCTCTTTAGAGGCATAGGTATGAGCGGACTGCCTTCGAGAGAGGGTGCTGCGGAGCCAGTGCTCGGAGACTGCAGAGCAGAATTCTTGCCCGGCCGCTGCGCGGATTCTGCAAGCAGCTTCTGAAGTACATCCTGATTCGCTTTCTCGAGAACTGGTAGATTCTTGAACGCAAAATTGCCGAAGTCATCATTTGCCACGGATTCGCTAACCCTCCTGCTACGACCATCACGAACATGAGCTGGTATGTGAAGGGGCATCAAACCACGTTTCAGTGAGTTGACCTGGTTCCTCACACGCGACAGTGCATCGTGAGGTCTGTCTGGATAGTCCATGGCTCCTGGCGCTTGGGCTGGCGAGGACGCTTGATCCTCCATCTCTTCATGGAAAGATTGCAGGGTGGCACCTCGAGCATCGAAATACTCAGTGTCTTCGGGATCTTGCGGGGCCGGGACGAATTGAGCTTCATCTTCGAGGAGTGTCTCCCATTTCATGCCTTTGAACCATGGATGTTGGCGAATTTCATCTCCACCGCATTGGTATTTATCAGCCATGTTTGAGCCAAGTCGCTCTTTTGGATCAATAGTCATTAATTTGGTCATGAGATCTTTGGCTTCATCTGAGACCACGAGATCCGGGTCTTCTGGCCAGTCAATCTTTCGCGCAAGAATATTCTCGAAGACAATTTCGGGCGTCTCGCCATGGAAAGGCGGATATCCAAAGAGGAATTCGAATAGAATGCATCCTAGAGACCACCAATCACTCATCTCGTCTTGTCCCAAGCCATTGATTGTTTCTGGGGCAAGGTAGTCAGGGGTTCCAACGAATCTTCGGTTCTGATCTTCTGGATCAAATAAAGCCATTGGAGGAGGCAAAATGCTGTTGTGTGGGGGAGTGTCGGGCTGGCCGTTGTTGTGGCTGCTATGTTCACTGGCCATCGGCCGAGAAGCACATGGATCAGGAGATCCTTCGGCTTCGCCTTCGCCTTCGCTTCCCGTCTCTTCTTCGATCCGTGCTCCTCGCTGTGGGGTCTCGTCATTTATCGAGAAGTTCCTAAACATTGTACTAAAGGTGTCGCTGTTCCCACTGTCACTGCGGTACCCTGACTTTCGTCTCGAGTGCTCGCGCCCGAGAACGCCTTCACGAGTCAGACTGAAATAGGATGGCTGACCAAGTGAGCCTGCCAAGTCTGGCGTCATCACTGGCGTTGATTGAGGCGAAAGACCGCCTTGTATATCGAAGGACGCAGACCTCGAAGATGCCATTGAACCGGCCCGAGCGAAAGGGCCAAACTTGAACAAATCCGGAGTCGCCTCTTCAGGACTCTTCAGTGCTCGCTTCTGACGACCAATGAGACCCATCCTGGACAGACCGAAATCCGTGAGCTTGAGATGGCCTTTCTGATCAATCAAAAGGTTATCTGGCTTCAAGTCCCTGTGGACGATGCCGCGACTATGCAGGTGCTCGATTCCGAGAACGACCTCTGCCATGTACTTCTTCGCCCAGTCTTCGGGTAGGCCGCCAAGCACCTTGACTAGAGCGGCGCAATCACCACCATTCAAGTACTCCATCACCAAGAACAAGTAGTCCTTGCTTGAGAATGTGTAAAACAGCTTTGCGACAAAGTCACTCTCGCCCTGCCACATCATGATAGCTCTCTCAGCCTTGACGTTTGTAACTTGGTTCTTGGCCACCATGTCAGCCTTTCTTAGCACCTTGATGGCAAAGTAGTCGCCGGTAGATTTCTTCTTTGAGAGATAGACACTGCCGAATGCTCCCTTGCTAATCGGCTTGATGATCTCAAAGTCCTTGATAGAAGTGGGTACTGCTCGCGCTGGAGGTTGGCTCAATCCTGCAAGCCGTGGTGACGGTGGATTCCTATTCAGGTCAGTCGCAGACGATGTTGCGGACGACTGTCGACGGTGGCGATGGGCACTGATAACAGGCGAAGACATTTCGATGCTCGAGAAAGGAGGAGATGTTACTGGAGAAGGCAAAGATGGTAGCGAATCCAGATTAGCTGAAAGTCGCGGCTTCGGCATCTTTAGCGGTGATGATGGTGGAGGCATTTTCCCTGGCGAAGGTTGTCGATGTGGCGATGGCAAATTTGGCAACTTAAGACTCCTGCGCTTCCTCTCACTTGAGCTTGCTGAACGAGTTAAAGCAAGGTCTGCAATTGGCGATTGCGTTCGCCTGCTCCCAATAACTTGTGATTGCGAGTGAGTCATGCTTGTATCGCTGTCGCCAGCATCGCTTCCCATATAAATCGAGGAGCGCTTGTTGAGCGATTCTGATCTCCCAAGGAATGAGATACTTCCCGCATGTGATCGTGGTGTCGGACACTCCATTGGGCTGCTGGACCTCGACGACGCCGCCGCCGACGACTGTCTCCTTTCGAATTGAGCCGCTTGAGCTGCCAATGCGGAATCTGAAGCATTGCGTAGAACTGAAGCCATGGACGATGGCCTGTCGTATGCACTCATTGCAAAGTGAGTTTCCGAAGCTGCCGGTGTCTGTGCTTCCTCCTCGTTCTCCTCCTCTTCCTCTGATGAAGAATCACTCAATTGGCCCTCCTTAATCTTCTTCGCCTTCTGCATGGCGGCGTCAATGCAGTCAAGCACAAGGGAGTTGAACTCCACGCGGATACGCTCTGAGTATTCAATGATCTCTCGGTGGCGCAACACAGCCTCCACCTTCGCCCGAGTCATGTTTTCTGTATCAGTAGCCAGCATGGCTAGTCCCGGCTCTTGATCTAAGGTAGCGCTGGGGCTCGACCAATTCATTATTTGTGATATCAAATTCTCTGAATGAGGTGACTGGGTTCGGATCTCCCCGTCGACATCTTCTTGAGTTTTGTTCTCCTTGATTGCTGGAGTGCTAATTTCCATGGCAGTATCGCAGAGGTCCATGATCAACTCCGCGACTCGATACAATGGCCGACGAACAGTAAAGGACTTTCCGCGGGAGTGACCCATACCACCTGATGATGACGAATCGCGAGAACGTGAGACATTAGCGGGCGAGCCCCTACCAGAATCTGTGCCGGATGTCGGATTTGATGGGCCAATAGACATTCCCTTGTACTCTGGAGGTGTGACAGACGAACCCGGTGCTTCCCCTGGAACCGACCGACTTAGGCGTGTCTCGGGGTCCAGTGCGTCTAATACTTTGGCGATGGCCGGACGATGAGCCACTAAGGCGTCTTGTGCGAGACTACATGCTTCCTCTGCGCGGTATTCTTGTGTACATCCTTCAGAATGCTTCTCGAACCACCAGGGCGTTATCTGACGCTCGCAGATCCGGCACAAGACGGGAAGCGGAGGAGGGTGGTTTTCCGGGTCGGCAGATCCCGACTCTGCAAGCTCTGTTAGATAGTGGGCTAGGATCTCTGCTCCGATACCCAGGGAGTCCACAAGCACTTCTGGGAGGTCGATTGTGATTTCTCGTGGTGGATTGGAAGGCCGCAGCATCCACATTGTCTGTCGTACCATCAGCTTATATTCAGGTCGCAGATCATACTCTTGAGCCGTACGTGACTTTCACCACCAGTAGATCGATCGTAGACCATGATGCCCTGGCCCTCGAGGTTCAATTCTTGCTCTTCCTCCTCTGCGGTGTCCCCATTGGCTTTGTCGGCCTCGCCTGTATCCTCAATCTTCGTAGTCTCATGCCTAAGCACTGATAAAGGTCCCAGCGCCATCTTGAAGCGTATAATCCGACTCTTCGAGTCGTCCTTCCTCATAGACTCAAGAGCGTTGGCGAAGCCGTCTTTGTTAAATAGCAGCAGGTCTGCGATAGGCGTATTTTTGACATCTTCGTAATCTGTACCCACAACATTCCTCCAGGAAGGTCCAACCCAACGTATAGTGCCATCTAGGTTGAGATCCAGTATAACATTGAGGGACTGCTCGGCGGCTTTTCGGAGGTCCTCACGCTCTTCTCTGATATCCATGCTAGCTGTCCGCTCCACAGGTACCCTTTGCCCCGACTCTTCTTGACGCAAAGCGGTGACCGCCAGGGGAGCAAGATATTGCTGTTCGGAGTCCTCATTCAAAGCCATCGCGTCCAGTGTTGCTGGTTTGGGGGGCGTCGAGCCTGGGAAGCCCCGGGGGGCTTGACTTTCGATACTCCAGGACTCGTTCCATGAAAGGTATTACTTGTACAGCATCTTGACAGCGAAGTTCGAGCGACTTGCTGGAAGCATAGGTGGCGCTGCTATTGTGGGTTGCCGGGCAGTGAATTCCTTTGAGGCACGGGTTGTATCATGAAAGAGCCGACCGCTCTCCGAGACGCCAATGGCTCAAAGGCGCAATCTGTTCGACATTGCTGGTGAATGTGAAAGACACATAGCAGGTTAATGGTATAATCGTACCTCAAAAGAATCTTGTCGAGGTTTGGACGGGGCGTTGGTAAGCGTCGCGAGAGTTTCTTGGAGGTAGAGCCAGCACGGGTATTCCTCCTCTGTACCAAACTTTAGTTTTTGGTGGGGTCCTTCTACAGTAGTGAAACGCTAAACACAGGGCTAAGATATCTCTCCAATCCAATCCATGACATACTGGAATGTGTCAAATGTCAACTACTCTGCAAGGGATCTATGCTCGCGATGGCGATGATGCTGTTTACGTTGAATTGTGGTCTCATGTGACCGCGATTGTCCAGTACCTCTCACGCCCCAGACGCTGGGAAAAGTGACGATCAAAACCCCCTCTCTTGGAAGCCTGGCGAGCTATTACCGAGTCCAACTCGGCATGACGGTCAGCCCGGGTCAATATAGCTCTACACACCAATCCTGCCAACGCATCCCAATCCTCAAATGACTACCCAAGTCCAAGATCAGTGCCAGGAGACAAGAAGATAGCAGCGCTTAGAAAGTATGGAACCGACAGCCGTGAACCACCCGGCCACTAATGCAACGGCATCTGCAGGTAGAGCCTTGGGCATGTGGGGTAACGTATGACCAGGAATCGAGTTCTTCTGCCTTCAATCTTCGGAAAGATACCAAGTGACTTCTTAGTAGGTATCGCCGGTCGACGAGGGCGGCAGAGATATGTCTCGTTACCCCATGGTATGAAATCTATGCGCATACGAGAAATCGATATGTGAGGCGATAAAGGAAGGCAGATAACCATGCTTATGTATGAGGACTATACGCCCAAAAGCCATGTCAAGAAATCAAAAGGAGATGTCTCCGAAGGATGCCGACATTCTCAATATTCATCTCGTGGTTGAAATATTCGCTTATAGAGACAACGCTTCCATTCGCTTCGTATCAGCGGGATCTTCCGTGTCCTTACTCTGCTTTTCGATTTCTTAACCCCGAGCTGCAGAGCTCTCAAATCTATCGGATTAAGAACTTATGCTGCCATTGTCAGGGAGGGAACAGCGAATTTGCAAGAGATGTGTTGGTCGAGGGCTTGCAATCAAGTTTTGGGGACAGGCTTAGTGCCAAGAAAAAGCTTCCATGCTCATGTAAGTAGGTACAAATACTATAATACAGCTATGTCACAGCCACATCCTCTTCTGCTTCCTCTGTACAACCAGCGTCACTATTGCAACTTCTTCTCCGGCGTCCCCTTCTTCTCCTGAAACCACTTCACCGTCCTCCCCACGGCCTCCTCCATCCCCCACCGCGGCTCATAGCCCAACTGCCTCTTCGCCTTCT
>JAABUP010010811.1_pt1 | contig 10618 bp, 11 predicted proteins | sample 5559201 | NCBI WGS metagenome assembly JAABUP01 (sample SAMN10711887, study PRJNA513373) | rock metagenome | isolation source: Antarctica rocks | place: Antarctica | reverse complement strand
AGTCCCTGTCCATCATAACGCGATGATCTCCAGCAGATTCGCCATGTGCATACGAGCCGTACTTCTCGACCGGAAATTTGAGACGTTATTCAAGTTTACTTTGCTCCTGTGAGAACGTTAGCTTTCAAGATGGAAAGCTTGGCTTGCTCCGCTCTGGAAGTTTGATCTTCGAGCTCAGACATTCGTTATTGGCTTCTTCGACTTTCTTCTGATGGGTGTGTGTCTCCGCTCTGAAGTCAGTCTTCTCCTTCTCCAAGCGCCTATTGCCCTCTTCTGACTCCCTGAATTCGGTCTTCAACCTACTGAAGGCATTCTGATAGCGTTGCAGCAGCATATCGAGCCCTTCTTGAGCCTTGTTCCACTCTAGTAAGCCTCATGACTCATGGCTCGGCCCCTGTGGGAGTGGTCCCATTGATTTACAGCATTTTGATAAATGAGACCCTGTTCATTTGGCAGGAACGGCGCTTCTTGCACCAACCTCTTGATGGCAGGCCCAATAGTAATAGGCGTGCCGCTTATGGCGAGCAGAGATGGAACTCCTATTTGGAAGCATGTCTGTATGCAGGTAGGCGGGCCAGGGTTCGTGAACCTGAAAAGGGCCTCGAAAGGCTGCACGAGAATTATAGAGGAAAAGCAAAAGACGCGAAACTCATTTGCATGCCAGGCCAATGGGCTAATGCTGAAGCCACCTGGTGGTCTCTCAGTCTACCTGTCTGTTATTCCTGTAAGGAATAGCCCGCGAGCGGTAGTCGGTTGAACACATATGTTCTGGGACATTGTGCTAGAGGTCAGACACGACATGAGACGTTCTCTGGATCGTTGGGGAGGGTGTATAATGAACAGGAAGTACAATGGTATTCCTCTTTTGGCGATGGCAATGCACAAGGCGGGTTTTTAAGTGTCGGAACAAGTATCCGAACGCGAGCCATGAGTACACGTAGATAATGAAACAATCCATATAATAGATATCAAAATTTGCTCAGCTTCAGCCAATCCGGGCCAAAAAGGACCAGGAAAGTGAACAGGAAACACCTTCACACTTAAAAATGTGCCATTCGTCAGAGAAAATAGTTTGGTCGGATATTCCTTTTCGCTATAGTGATAGATGAGATTCGTGAGAAATGTGCACTTCATTAGCGATCGTAATGTGGTAGTGAGCCGAAAGCCAGTGGTTTCGTGCTCTCTCAAGATGCCAAAGAGACATTAAACCATGTGAATATAGGAGTCATGTTTTGCCCTTGGGCTGGTAGTGCTGAAAGGAATGAATCTGGGTCCACTGTCCCTAGACACAGGTCGCGTGTGTCTGCCTCGATCATTGATTGTTCTACTACACTAAGTCAGCGGGGCACTTCTCGCTCCGGGAAGAAGCGCTTACACGCTGTACGCTTGTCCCACATCGCGAACTCCTCTCTTGTATGCATATGTAGAAGAGGCAGGCTCAAAGGATAACGTCTCAAATTACACCCACGACTTTTAGTGATTGGCAATGTAGATCCCAGTGCCAGTTACAGTTTGGGATAGCAACAGCAGTAAAAGATGAATGGTGAGACCCACGTGAGAATCGTGCCATTGATCGTGAGTTTTGAATAGTCAGGGTCCAAGATCCAGATTGAAAGGTGAAAAAGAAGGTGCAGATATCTTACCGCATGGTGTGGCGCTGATGCCTAGACTTCCGCAAATTCGCGCCTGGTACACACCCGGAAATATCATAGAATGATATACTGCTTCCATACCTTGGCAGCTTGTTGTCGATCACCAAAGCCTTACCCCAAACCCACACAGATAGCAGTAGGTTTGTCTCATCTCCCTGTCACAGATTCACTCCGTTTGTGCCGCTTCATCCCATTTGTATGTCACTGGAAGGCGCACATTAGCAAATTCTATAAGAGAGTTTGGGTTTCAACATTTCCGCCTCATCACTAGCCGAGCGGGCATATACAGACCGCTCCCTTCATAGATAATCAACCCGTCGTTCCTCGGTCAGGCAAAACCTAGCGGGGTCTGTTAGATAGAAGCGGATCAGATACAGGAGTGTGGTAGGGTTAGCGTTGCTGGGCTCCAGATGTCCAATCTCTTGTCCGTCGACGTTCATGATGTCATCTTGATCTTCTTCAAGGCTCTCCTCTGGCTCCCGCTTAACAGGACCCTGCTTTACCTTCAGCAGCTCGGTGAGACCGCAGCATATGGTGGGCAGGACTGCTTTGTCTTTCCCTACCTGGTGGGCAAGGTTACTGACGACGAAATTGTAGCTTGCTAGCTCGCGTTGTATCAGCTCTGAACTGTCTGCAAGCATGCGTAGTAGGAATGAGGGCCAATATTGATGAGGGCGGCTTGCCACGGGAGGAGCGACCTTTAGGTGGTTAAGGCTCTCAAAAGAGGCCATCCAGCCGCGATTCGGGTCGAACACTGTATCCGAAGTGGTCAACTCGTAATTAGTTTGTGTCTTTGGGTGTTGAGCTGAACTTGCTGAAGTGCAGGACAGGAGTATAGGGGGCTGGCGTATGTGAAGATACGGCGACGAGGAAGAGCTCTTTCTTTCCGACTGCAGCGAACCTAGCTTGTGAAAACAGATCGATACGCTGCCACTTCGTGATTCCCGATAGAGTTGCGCACGGACGTGATCTTTTAGGTGTAACCTATCGAGCCTCAAGCGGGGGCAATATTACGAGTTTCTGTCCATACCACGCCGTATCTTCACGTCGACGGATCATAACTCTCGGCAAGATCTCTCGAAATTTGTAGAGTAGACTATGGAGCTTCGGATCGCTGAGGGTTGTGTTGCCCTCTAACAATCCCTTGTATTGAGTTGATGGTGTTCTCGCATCTCATACTCCTCCCTAGTCGAGAATGGACCCCATAGATCTCTAGGTGAGGTGTCGAAAGGGGTCCCCGTCCCGAAGTCTCGCATTGGTTGGGAGCACGTGATCGATAGTAAAATTTTTCCTCAGTGATGCGAGCAGTTCCTTACACAGGGATTATCTGGATAATTTTTCACCTCTCTCTTCACTTCCGAAAATAAGTCTGCTAAGCGTATCGTTGATTTTCTCGAGCGTCTGCTCCGATGGCTTCGTCCAATTCCTACTCAATTTCAGAGCCAGCTTCGATGAGCATATCGTACTCATGCTTCGCTTCGGCAGCGTCTTTTGAGAGGCCAGGTCAACGGAATCGAACAATTCCTCAAATGCCGGGTGAGACTTCAACCTCAAGGTCTTCCAGCATATTCAGTCTCAGAGGGGAAGTTTCGCAGCGTGTCATAAACACTGGACTGTTATTCGGCTGATTATGGTGCCCCAAGATAAACGCGCACAAGGTAATCCTCATTGTCCTGGTTATCTTTCGCTTCCTTCTGTGCTGCTTCGTCAATATTCCAAACCACCGGTAGCGCGTCAAACCCATGCGTGGGCGCTCTCGCTCCAACATCCTCTCGATCATTCCGAATACATTATCATCCAGAAAAATGACTGTCTGCTCGACTACTTGAATTATCGCCGGGTTCTTGGGCGGAGCCATTTTTAAGGACTCGGTGGGGCGGTAAGGGCGGTGGAAATGCAGGTCGGGTCGTGGTTATAAGAGGCTTTTTAGGCGCAGAAGGTGGTCGTGGGAGCGTTTGTTAGGTGATGATTGATCTTGGGAGCGAGTCATAGCGTGTCAGTGAGAAGATTCGGTACTCACGTCATCGGCAATGGACTCTGCCTGCAAATCTGCAGCTATCTCTTGTCGTGTCATGGCGCTCAAAGGCCACAGACCCCTCCCAGCTCTGCTGATCTTCTTGACCCTTGAAGTTGACATCGTGTCGTGGGTTGGGTTCGGGTGAGAGTTGACGTGATGGTGGCTAGAAGGTCGCACGGGCCGGGAGTTGAAGCCCATTTGGTTGAACAGCCACCATGTTTCTTAGGTAGTGCACAGCAGCTAGGACTCTGCGATCGGAAATGGTCAAAAGCTTTTCAGACGTCATGAGGTCCCAGAAAATGCGAATCTTGTGACTTTAATTCAATCAATCATCGCCTTCTTTTTGTAAAGCATTACCGTACAGATTACAGAGCAAGGTTAGATTGTTAGTATTCCTTGGCTCTTCTCAAAGTCCTTCTCTACTCTATCTGCTCCTCGGCTTTTTCGTCGAGGCACTTGGTAACGGTCCTAGCCATTGCCTGGAGGCCAGCGGGCGGAAAATTTGGTAGCGATGGGCAGGATTCTCCCATGATGGATGATGCATGGTGCTTATTGGGGCTTGGATGTCGCAGGGATCGGAAGAGATCATGGTGCCTGACATAGCGATAAACCAGAAACGAAAGTCTGGACGGTCTCTTCGCATGTCTCCCAATATCGTCCACGTGCCTTTTCCCTCACTCTTAATTGAATGGGATTCATCGACTATGGCAAATCAACACTAAAAGCGGCCGACTGTCTGGGTTACAGTTTGCTTCGCATTCTTCTGAAAGCGATATATATGCTTCTCATTGACAGCTCTGGAGGTCTGGGCGAAGGATTGCCATGTCGTCAGGACAACTATGGCGGTACTCTTGGGCTTGGTTAGCCGAAAGAAGTAAGGGAACAAGAAAGAAGAATAGAAGAGAAAAGAGAAGGGGTTCGTGTGAATATTTATATGTAAAATTATCATTCATCTATCTATGAACAGTGATGCCCCACGGGCTGATTACCCAAGCGAAGAAGGAAGTATGTAAAAAGTGAGCGAAAGCGCTAATTATAGTACTCTCCCTAGTCAGGAATCCCTGCGGGTCCTCTCCAACTCCTCGCATTGTTTCATCCCTTGGCATAAATGAGCATTGAAGGACGTAAAGACATTGCTAAGAACAGCTTGTAAGCTGCATGGTGTATGCGGCTTGCTGTGATCGCCGGCACGCAAACTATGATGGCATCGACAAGCAGCCATCAGCTGACGCCGATGTAAAGAAAAAGCTGGAAGAAGATGAAGGTATTTTGGGGAAGTTGCCGAGATATGGAATTCGTGACGGGTCATAGGTATGTGAATGTGGTAGTTCGGTGAGAGTAACACAGCATGCCCGAAGATGATCGTTCGGTAAGGGTGGCATGCCAAAGTTGTGGAGATGTGTGATGGTGGTTGCAACGAGGGCGGCACTCTTGACTTGGGCAAAAAGTGTGAACATAGTTGATCTGTAGGGTAGTATGCCGAAGAACCTTTCACATCTGCTGCTGAAGCATCTGCGGTGGCATCATCGATGGCGGCGCCATGCCATGACTTACACCCATCCCAGTTGACGGCATTCTCATTGCAGCAGCGGTCATGTTGGTCATAGCACCATTCGTCATGCCGCTGTTCATGTAGGTGTGTTGCTCAGGCGGTGGCGACTCCTCCTCGAGGACACCAAATTCATTCTCTTCAGCCTCAAGGTCTTCGTCGCTGTAATTGCCAACTTCGCCATCTGGACGCGCCTCATGCGTGCGCCGATGCCTGAAAAAGGGTGAGCAAGGATCTTAGTCACAGTGGGGGCGTTGCAATCCTATAGTAACTTACTGTGCGAGATTATCTGATCGTGAAAACGCTTTGCTGCAGTGTGGGCAGACGTATGGTCGTTCTTGAGTATGGGTGCGAACATGCCTAACCGCCGGAGAAAAGTCAGCGGCTGCGGAGATTACGATGACATGAAATGCTCAAAATAGCTTGCAGATGGGGCTGAATATACCGTTTCAGATGTTCTAGCCTCTTGAAGAGCCGGCCGCAGGTGGGAATTGGACAGGAATGCGATTTGTGTGGGTAGGGACCCAACTCCATCATCGTCGCACTTCGAGCTCGCCTGACAGGGCCTGGGCGGTTACCTTGCTGCACGGGGCTGTTGTCCAGGGCTTGCGTGGGTATGTTGTTGTCTTGATAGCTAGAGTATGGCTCTTTTGATTGCATAATGCCTATGTTATGTGGGGCGGGGCTGCCTTCAAGTGTCTGCAGTGGTGTGCCGTGACGTGACATTTGGTCAAGCATCTCCTTGTGCTGAGCGACCATGTGCGCATAGCCGCTGGGAAGAGTAGGGGGTGAATTGCGTTGGGATCCTGGTTCTTCACCGTCTGGTCCAACTGAAGCAGACACAGATCGTCGAAGGTCGCTTTGTCGGTGGGGTGCATGAGGATTGGCCGTAGTGTTGGGAACGCCATTCGTGCCAGGTGGGATCGACGATCGTCGCCTTCTCTGCTTGTATGTAGGCGAGCCTTCGATGACTGAGTAGACATTGCTTGACGGGTATCTCTGAGTACTTGTGGAATATTGCCCACCAGACAAATTGGCCGTCGGCAATTGCATCATAGTGTTGAAGTTTTGCGCCGAGTTCATCTCTGGGATGGCTGTATAAAGACCCGTATCTTCATTTGCAATGTATGCTGGCTCTGCGCTCAGGCTTTGCGCATGCTGTGGAGGAGTCACGGGTTCGAAGGAGAGGCCTCGGTTACTGTAGTCTTCATACTGAGATGAGACGAATGAAGACGCGGGAGAATATTCCATGTACGTAGGCATGGAAGTATGCCGTTGGTGCACCCTTGTGAGAGGGATGCCATTGCGATCGTATTGTAGCTGTCCATAATCCTGCTCTCGCTTAACAAAGTTGGTGGCCATTGTAGGCGGCATAGATACCTGAGAATATGCTCCCATTGTCTGTGTCAATTCCTCTGAGATCGGTGGCATTGTTTGTGGTACAATCGAAGGCGGTGGCATCGAGTCTGTAGCGCGCAAGACTGGAGAGGTAGACTGCGAGTAGGCAGAGCTGGTGTTTGCGTGAAGGGAAGAGGTATTCGCTTGCTGCGCCTTGGTGAGCTGCTCAAACAGCGATTGTGATGAGTCGAACTCGAATGACAAAGCTGGTTCGCTGACTGCCATTGTAGTTGCCTCCTGATTCATCTTTTCCCGCTTCAAGTCTCGCTCAAGCGCGTCAAGGAAGAGTCGGTCATGTGGAACGCTGTACCAGTAGAAAACCTTTTGCTTCTTCTGTGTCCGTATGCAATTGTTCTTGTACATGAAATCGAGGAAGGGACTCTTTGGCTCTTCGAGTGATGCATCGGTACCTGACTTCAGGTTGCGCAGATCGGAGAATATGCCTTCCTCGAACTTTTTCGAGTTCTTCACTGGCCGTCCAAAAGCTTGAAACCTGAACGAGAGACATCTCACAATATCTGTGCCGGAGATGTGAAATAGGTTGTTCCTAAAAGACGTCAGTATCGATTGACCCTCTGATGTTTAGACGCGCCAGTGGGCTGAGGCATGCTCACCACAGAACGCAGGAGACGTATTCGCCTGTGGGTAGTAAGAATCTTCGTATGTATTGGTCCGGTGTCCAGTCTACAGGTGCGGAAATGAGAAAGTATTTGACTGCCCATTGCGTTAGCCCATGTGGTACAAAGTATAACGACGTGAGTTGGAAAGCAACGCGCTGAGTGCTCGAGCTGGTAAAGTAGACACAGGTAACTGAAGAAGGCTACTCACGATTATCGACCTGCTGCAGTGCGACCTGCGCGTCTTGAGGTAAACTCTGCTGAGCGGCATCGGAAAGCATGAAGGTCTCTGGCTTCTGTGGCGGCGCCATTGCCGTTTGATTGTTTGACGAGTACATGATGATCGAACTCTGAATTGATGCAACCTCAGATACAAGACAGAAAAGCGGTATAGCCTCTGTAGGAGGGTTCGCAATAGGTAGGTGGGGGATGTTGAAGGGCAGTGCTCGTGTAGCGTTGCGATCGACCAGCGGGAAACGGGTTTGGCGACGTGCTGCTCCTTCTCAACAGACACCGGGATGGTTTAACGAGTGTGGTAATACTGTTCTAGAGGGACCAGCCTCGAAGATATCGATGTGCGATGCTCGGATTCAAAGGCAAAAGTGCAGGGCCCGCCTGCTTGTCCAAGGGTCGCTTCTTCAACTCCGCCTTCGCAACTAGGCGAAATGGAGTGAGGAAAGGAGATAAAATAAACAAGGTCGTTTCAGAGACGACCTGTCGCTGTCTGAAGATGTAGCGACGGAATTGAGATGTGGAGGAAGGGTGATCTAAGAGAAGTGGGATGGGGTTTTGAGATCAGAAGCGTCAGGGGGGGAAAGTCTTGTGTTTTAGAAAGCAGGCGATTTGGTGAAACTGTTGCTTCAGCAAGCGCCCCCGAACTCGCAAGGGTGACAACCGAGAAAAGTGATCGCGGCCCATGGACCAAGAAGCACCCAAATTTGGCATCAAATTCATTGGACAAGTCGCACACAGGCCACTACGGCCGACGAGCAGCCGTCTCGTTCACTCCTACTCGTACGATTGGAATTACTACAATTTACTAAACTCAATATACGTAGAACTCTTTATCTCAATGTATGCGTTGGCCCCAGCGTGATGCAGATATGGACGTGCGGAGATGAGTTGTCGAAGTCATCCCCTGCTCACCGAAGGCACAGTCAAAGCCAAAGCCTGCCCAAAGGGAAAGCCAGGAATCTGTGCCGGCGCAAAAATGACTGGACACTTCTTTCTCGTACCACTTCCCAAAAGAAAAACTATTTGGATCCTGGCAAATGAAGCCGGTCCCCCAAGCAAGGTCGAGGCCAAGTCGTTTGTTCTTTGTGGGACACTTATGACAACCTGCGTCACGAATCTACGAGTACTGATTCTTGTTGCCTCTCTAAATCGATGTTTATGGCCCCCTTCCGGCATACCGATCCGACCTCCCAGATGCCTGCTTCCGCTTGAACAACATGGGAAATAAAGTAGTTGTCCAGTAGCTGGATTTGGTGAGCGGCACGCAAGAAAGAAAGCTTCGGCGATCATGCAGGTGATTGGACTAGAGTGGAGATATTTTAGGCGCTAATGACGCCAGACTACAAATAGCCTCGGACCCAATCCGAAACACGGGCTTCAGATGTCCTGGTGTGTCACAGAAAACACAAGCCTGCTTGCCTTCACAACTGTGGCACTTAACGGGCGAGGCTCAGTGGAAGTGATTGTGAAAGCCGATAGCTTTGATGTCACAATGGCTTACCAAGCCGACGGAGGTGACTATACAGTATTCTGATTGTCATAAGCTGAGTCTGATCGGTCCTGTGGAGGGAGCATGAGCACACTGTTCTTTCACTTAGGAGACCTATATTAACCATCAAATGTATGGTGTCGGATTGAACAAAGCCACGAGAGAAAATTTTCTGGCCCAAGTCATGATTCATCGTAATCCCAGGAGTTTACTCGCGACCAGAGGACCCTGCGTACTGTGAGGAGAGACATTGCGTCAATGATCAAAGCGATGCTAGCAACTTCTTCGCATGACTAATCGATGTCTTGTGTGCTGTTGGGGGCTTGGTCAAAGAAAGTCTTCGATTGGGACGCTTATGGGTGTCTTTGCGGCATCTAGCATCATGTAGAGGTGCGTGTGCCCTCAACATACACGGGATGACTGTCGTCAGTATGGCTGACTGATAGGGGCGCGAACAAGAGGTGCTGAGCCACATTAAGAATAGAAAGACTTGCGACCAGGAATGTTGTGCGCCATTAAGGTCAACAAAGAGGCCGACTTCGTCACAGGGCAGCTGGGATGTGCTTGCGAATCCCTGATCGGGTGGGTTCCAGATCGAAGGTCAACATGGCCAGCTCGGCCAGCAAATGGCACCAAAAAAAGCACGTTATTAGCTCGTAGATCCCGCTGTCAAGCTTTGGAGTTTAGGAGCAAAAAGTACGAGGCACGCGAGGCAGTTTGATCGCCGTTCTGAAACACTCACGCGCGCCAACGACGAGAACACTGTTTCGACTCAGGAGTGGAATGGCCTTGTATACCTGCACCTTCTCGACGGCCATTTGGTCAAACGGGCACTGGTCGTGTACTTGGGAATGGTGGCAACGTTCAACCTTCCTGGAGAGCGGTTTAGGTAGGCAAGTGACCGAACTCCTGCTGAGGAACTGTTTGGGAGTTCAACCAGGAGGCCACAAGATTCGATCATTTCGGAACTGGCTTTGCTCGGCTTTCGTAAATGAGTGCCGTGCTGATATTCAGACCAAATTGGGCCGTCCCGTCTGCCTTTGAGTGGCTATTTTTGCAATCCCTGATTGCGGTGTGAGGCTGGCCAATTCCTGACGCAAAGATCACACTGCTAACAATGCGTACCTGGTAATTTCACCAGCACCGAGGACACGATAAGGGGCAGATTGTCAATATTATCTGTGCAAAGGAGGGCGGGAGGTGCTACATTTCCCCCAGAAAGCTGTGACCCCGTACCAAACTGGTGGAAAACGGTCTTGGTATGGCTGACTGCCTCTCGGGTCAACAAACGTCTTTGTGCCCTTCCTTCAGTGTCAATTGGAAGAAAAGGAAGGCTACTTTTTCTGAGCAACAGCCATTGCGCAGCATACAAGACTTTAGCCCCCATTCATGTTGTATCGTTTGTGAATCGCGCTAAGTACCAAGTCTAAAGCTCTGACAATGATACTCGCGGATGGCTGAAACAGCCTCAAACTCGACTCCTACTGACGTGCAATATACGCGAACATAGAGCCGAGGATGGAGGAATCTATTTTCGACGTTTCGATGATTTCTTCGGTCCCTCAATTTCGGCGACATCTTTCTTGCTGAGCTTCAACATGCCGCCTTGGAATTTGCCAACGCTTGGTGCACCAATGCTTCTTTGCCTCCTGGAATCATCCT
>JAABUP010010809.1_pt1 | contig 10618 bp, 11 predicted proteins | sample 5559201 | NCBI WGS metagenome assembly JAABUP01 (sample SAMN10711887, study PRJNA513373) | rock metagenome | isolation source: Antarctica rocks | place: Antarctica | reverse complement strand
CCGTACGGGCCGCGCCCGCCGTACGGGGCGCGCCCGCCGTTGAACGCGCCGCGGCCCATGAACGGCGGCGCTCGGCCGCGCCCGCCAGCAAAGCCGCCGCGGATGGCGTACCCCGGGTGGTAGACCACCGGCTGGCCATAGCCATAGCTAATCATCGCCGGCGGCCCCATTGGTCCCGCCATCGGCCCCATCTCGTGCGCGCCCTGGTACGGCCTCCGCGGCGCGCCCTGCGCGGCTGCATGACGCAGGTGAGCACGCACCCGGCGCACATTGGGGGCGTCAAAGCGGGCATTTCGCGCGCGCAGCAGTGACTGCCGACCGAGGCCGCTGGGAGGCCCGCCGATAGGGCGTCTGCAGCGGCTTTGCTTGCCCGGGGCGCGGCGAGCGCCGGTGCCGCGGCGCCAAAGCGGACGCGGCGCAACTTGTTATATACGTCTGCAAGTTGGGCGCCAGGCACAGCAAGCGCGTCTGCGCTGCAACGGCGCGCCGCGCGCTTGCGGCCAGGCGAGCGGGGTGTGTGCCCCCGCACAGCGGGGACCGCGCCTGCGGGGGTGCGCCGCCGGGGGCTGTAACCTTCACCGCCTTCATCCTGCCGTCCTCGCCGGTCTCCACAAAGAACTCCACAGTCTCGCCCTCCCGCAGGCTCCTGAAGCCCTCTGCATCTATGCTGCTCTGCGCACAGTGCAGGCACCGGCTGAGGTGCAAGCTTATCCTCAAGCCAGGCTTGCCGGGCCCGGGCACAGCAGCAGGGCCTGACGCAGCAGGCACGCCGTTCGGTGCCTGCACCCGCTACGGGCCAGGCGCATTGCGGGTGCACCTGGTGCACGAACAGGTCGTCGCCGCCCTCGTCGCTGCTTAAAAAGCCAAAGCCTTTATTGCTGTTGAACCACTGCGACGCATTGGCACGTTCGAGCTCAGCATAGCGGCAGGCCGCAGCAAACGCCGCCAGGGACAGCCCGTTGACCCACCTTCACGACCCCTCGCTGCTTCTGCTGCTGCTCCTCCTCGGGGACGGTCTCCTCCGCCGGGCCGGGCGCCTCATCGGCCATCCCACGGCACCGGCGGCCCTAGCGAGGCGCTGGCTGCCCCAGCAGGGCAGCAGGGCGTGGGGGGACACTTCAGAGCGCCAATCCAGCCATCACATATCAATGCAAGGGCCAGGGGGCACGGGCTAGGTGCAGCAGTCCAGCAGTGGGCTGAGATTGTACTCAAGCGTCCAAATCGGAGCTAGGTGCACTCTTGGCACAGTCTCTATCCCTTCAGTCTCAGGATTTGCACGGATTGGCAGTGGGGTTTTGGTTCCTCCAGTGGTGGGTACATCGCCGGGTGGCCACTGGCTCGCTCGGCACTCTCACACAGAGAGTGCCGCACAAAGAGACGCAGACGCAGCACAGCAGAAATAAGGACCTATATTTGCGTTGCATTTACTCCAACCCGCTTGCTAAGGTTGTTACCATAGCTGCAAGATAAAATTGGGGTTGGTAGCGATAGTGCCACAGTGCGCAGTGCTCTTTGTACCTGGCCGCGCGTCCACGCAGGCGATGCTGAGCGTCTTGCCAGTGAAGGGCTAACACAGTGGTATTCGGCGCTTGGTGCTGTGCGCACCCCTGCTTTCAAGCTGTGCCCCAGCAGGGGCGGTCAGCCCGAAAGGTAACTGGTGGCGGGCTAGGCTGAGAGGGGCATGTGTACCAGACCGTCTGTTGTCTACAGCGGGTTCAGTGCGCAGCGTGCGCTGCTTGGAGTTGCACGCAGGCCCCCGGCTCTGGCACGCCAAACAGGCCCGCCAGGCGCGCCAGCTGCGGCGCGCTGCGGGCGCCGGCCCGCCCGCACGCGGCCAGCAGCGCGCCGGCCGCGCGCCGCGCCTCGCCGCTCAGCAGCTTGAACGCGAGCGCGGCCCCGGCCGCGCCTGCGCCGCTGCGCGCCGGGCTTCAGCGCACGCGCAGCAGTCCGGCAGCACCTTGGCGCGCGCCCGAGCGCTTTCTGCACGCCAGCTCCCGCGCCGGCCTTCCGAAGCAGCACCTGCAAAGGCATCGAGCACGTCTGCTGCGAAAGCCGCCCTCGCCGCGGCGCGGCCATCGGCTGGCGCGAGGCCGGCCGCAAGCGCCTGCAGCGCGCCGTCCAGCAGATCCAGCGGCAGGTCGCGGCGCAGCCAGGCGGCGAGCTGCGCCGCGCCGCACGCGCGCAGCATCGCCGCCCGCTCGTCCGGCCCGCAGGCGCGGCGCCGCCATGCGCGCTGCAGCGCCGCCAGGCTCTGCGGCGGGCCCGCGCATGTCGCAAGGCACCTGGCGCAGAGGCCAGATCGGCTGCGACTAGTTGTTGCCAGTCTGCAAGCATAGATCAAAGCGCTGCAGGCAGGAGCGAGGGCGCACATGCTCTTGTCCGCACCGCACGGAGCGCACGCTGGCACCCCATCCGCCTGACACAGCCAAGCCGGCGCGCTGCTCCCGCCTGCAAGTCAAGCGCGGTGCGTTGGCATCGGCGCTACAGGCGCTGCGTCTGCCTCTGTTGTTGGTGCTTACGTGCCTCTCTGGCGCAGCATGGGTGCCTGCAGCGGGCGGAGGTGGGCGACGGCGACCTGCAGCGCAATGCAGCATCCAGTCGTGCTGCGAGTCTCAGTGAGCGCAGGCGAGGTCGGTCGTGTATTTGTCCCAGTGTCCGCACCATATTCTTAAACATCTCGTAGTCTGCATGCTGCGCAACTGCTCGCTTCTTCGCGGCGTCAGCAGCCTGGCGTGTGCCATGCATCAGCGCGCACCTCCCTTGGCGGCTGGTGCCTCACACTCAGGCAGCTGAGACAGGCGCACCTGCCGCAGCTGGTCATCCCGCACGGCTGACTGCAAGTCCTGGGGGAGCCTGATGACCATCGTCGGCGTGCACGGCCACAGGGCAGTTCCCACGCAACGCCGAACTGCAAAGGCTCCTTGTCAAGCAAGGGAATTGACGGAAACATAGCGGTTCGGTCAATTAGGTGAGCGCAACCAAAGTGTCAATCAAGTAAGGCTGTGCCTCAACACCCAGCAGAGCGCTGCTACATTACACCTTGCTGGCTCGACCAAGCAGGCAACAACCTGGTCACTGTAACAGTCTGATTGAGCATAAGCAACTTTGCACCACAATTCAACCACAGATCACAGTTCTAGCTGCTGCCTGACTCCGTCCAGCTCCAATGTACCCAGTAACCAGCCTATGTGCTGCGCTGCTGGTTGTGGTGTACATGGCGTTGTCTCTGGCTGTTGTGAGGACGCGCAAAGTTGCCAGGATAGCCATCGGCGAAGGGGTGCCACCCAACAAGCTGCTGCAAAAGCAGATCCGCGTGCGCCAAGCTCGCGGCCCACGCCCTTGCACTCAGGCTGTAGGCACGTGCACTAGGCCGTGTCTTGGTGAGATCTTCGCTTGCAGTGCAGGGCGCCGCGGAGCGCCTGAGCAGTGTTTGCCCTGCAGCACTCACCTGGCCAACTGGCGTGGGCCACACCAGGCCACTTGGGTGAGCACCGCGTCTGGCCGCAGGCGCACGGCAATTTTGCGGAGTATGTGCCCTTCGCGGTGCTGCTGCTGGGCCTGGTGGAGGGCCGGCGCGCCGCGCCCGTGCCGGTTATAGCTGCCCTTGGTGTGGTGCTGCTGGTTGCACGCGTCTCGCACGGGTGGGGGCTCGCGGTCAGGGACAAGAAGTTCTGGTTGCGCTTTCTGGGCACGGCAGGCACCTACTCCGTGCTGCTGGTGGAGAGCGGCCTGCTGCTGTGGTCGTCGCTGCGCGGGCTCGCTGCGGCCTGAGTGCTCGCTGGGGGTCATGCGTGCAAAGCCTTTCATGTCTGTCCTGGGTGCAGTCACTGCACTTGACCTTACTGCACCATGCACGACCAAGTGCACCTAGTGGTGCATTGTGCACCAAGCTAAGCATACCTTGTGCTACATGTCATACATACACACTTGTCTGCATGCACGACGCGTCGTCTCCGTGCCTCCCTGAATCAACACAGGTGTCTGTAGCAGGCTAAATTGCGCATCGCAACCCACAATGCAGGCGGTGCCTGGTTGTGCAGCGCATTATAAATCTCATGATATGAACGTCGAGTCCATAAAAAGGCAGGAGCTGCAGCATGCTTAAATGTGCCTCTCAGCCTGCACGCTGAGCTATTGCACTTCCTTTCAACACTGGTCGTTTGCGCCTAGCGTGTTACCAGGCTGTTCACAACAGCGGTAGTACAACAACCCGAGGCGGCGGATGCTAGGTCGAGACAGCGACAAGCAGGCGAAGCTCTATCAGCCCTCGCTGTGCATTGCCGTCAGCAGCCTGCAAGGTTCTTGGGGAGCCCAACAAACATCCTGGGCGCGAGGCAGTTCCAACACAACGCCCACCAGCATCCAGGGTGCCGAAACGGGGCCGGTGGATAGGTCCTGGTACACAGCTGCGCGCTGATACCAGGACCAGGCCTGCTACACGCGGATCATTACAGAAGTCCCGCTGTCTGGTTGAAGGCCTTGTGCCTGCTATTACAAGAAGACAGCCAAGCACAGTCGCATTACGCATTTCAGGTTGCAAGGTTAGCCCTGGTTGGGCGGACCTTGCGCTACGTTGCTCAAGCATGGCCGCTCCAATGCTCCCAATAACCAGCCTCTTTGCAGCGCTGCTGATGATAGTTTACATTGCCTTGTCTGTGGGCGTGGTGCGGGTTCGGAGAGGAGCCAAGATATCTCTCGGAGACGGTGGAAACAAGCTGCTGCAGAAACGCATCCGCGTACGCAAACTCATCCCCTTTCCACTTGTTTAAGTGCTTGCGTGCCGTAGCTCACACCCGTGAGGCTAAACCCGAACCTGCTGCTTGCCTACTCTCTTTCGCGTGCTTACCAGCCGGCTTGGTGTGGCTGTTGGGTCTTAGACCTGCGTCCGCCCGCAGGCGCACGGCAACTTTGCGGAGTATGTGCCCTTTGCTGTGCTGCTGCTGGGCCTGGTGGAGGGCGGACGCGCTGCGCCTGCGCCTGTCACAGCCGCCCTGGGCACGGTGCTTTTCACTGCGCGGCTCTCGCACGGCTGGGGCGTCGCGGTCAGGGACAAGAAGTTTTGGTTGCGCTTCCTAGGCACGGCAGGCACATTCTCTGTGCTGCTGGTGGAGAGCGCCCTGCTGCTGTGGTCGTCGCTGCGCGGGCGCGCTGTCTCTGATCGCTTCTGATTTCTCTGAGCGCTTGCTTGATGTGTGCCTAGATTATGCATGCATGGGCTTTTTGGCACCTGTGTCGCGTTTGTTCACTAATTGAGGCCTGCCCATGCATCAAATGTGAACCACTGGAGTCGGTCTAAGCTACTTGCTGATTCTGGCATGCATGGAGGACAATGCAGAAAGTCTCACAGCCTGAGGCCTGGAGCCCTTGTATATGACGCGGCCCAGCAGCACCTATGTAGAGTCTGCATGCCTGATCAGCACACACTGACCTTTGCATGAAATTGCCGCCTGTGCAGTCTCTCTGGTTTGCAGGCCCATGGCCACAAGCTAACGTTCCATGCTGTATTTGCCGTAGCAAAAGAAACAGACTGTTACTGCAAACCAACAAAGAGCCTCCGCCATGTTCTGCACGTAGCGGAATGGCATCACACACATGCCAGGGTTAGGGTGACTGTTTCTTGGTATAAAACGGTGGGCGGTTTTTACTCGGCAGTGGCCCCCGCCACGAGTGAGCTTGGCCGCAGCCAGAGTGCCGGCCAGAGGCTGTCCCTGCCCGTTTGTTGCAGGATACTGCTTGCTTGAACACGCACATTGGGAGGCGTCCCTAGCCCAGGTGACACAACATCAACGTCACAAGCATGCTCGCGCGCCTGCCAGGAGGCTGGAGCGTGTGCGGTGCCCTGTCCCCAGCATACTATGTTTCAAGATGAGCGGGTGGGCAGGCAGAGCCACAGCACAGTTTGTTGCGTGCCTGCTGGCAGCCGCAGTAGCTGCCCGCACTGATAGCCCGGGAGCTGCTCACTCAGCAGGCACCAAGATATGGCTGCAGACAGGCGCCATCGTTACTGGCACAGCCCAGCAGAGGTGCCTGCCCGCGCTGGTCCTGGAGCAGCCGTGGCTGCACAAAGAAGGGAACGTGGCTGCTCTGGCGCGTCTGAGCCCCAGAGCTTTGGACGCTGTGCATGTGAGGAGGGACCAGCATCCCGCACGCTATGTAGCACCACCTGAGAACTGGAGGCTGAGCAGTGCGCCGCACGCGACGTCTCCGCAGTCAGCTCCTGAGCCCTGCTGCCGTGTGGGGCGGCAGCCAAGCGACGCAGCCTCGGCGCAGCCTGTGGGAGGAGCAGGGCACGCAGGACCCGCGCTGGGGCTACCTGGCGGGCACAGAGCAGGTGCAGCTGCAGCAATGGTCACAGCGGTTTCACTGCGCTGAGCCGGCGCTGCTTCGCTGCAGCAACACTGTATGTACTGCGGTGCATCATGGTTGTACACCAGAGACTGGGTGTCAGCAGCGCTGTCGTGCCTCTGTGCCCTATTGGGTCACCGGGGCTGAGGCGCAGGCAGCACTGAGAGCGCGCTCCGCGCCGCAGTTCCTGGTGGCGCTGGCGCCGCCGGTCACCACGCGGCGCGTGCGCGCGCTGCGCGCCGCCCTGGCCGCGGCCGCCGGGCGCGTGCTGAACTACGTGCCCGACCATGCGCTGCTGGTGGCCGCGCCGCGGCGCGCGGCCCTGAGCCTCTCCGGTGCGCAGCCGCGCAGGGGCGGCCCTCACGGCCGCCGCGCTGGCACACGCGCAAGACGGCGGCCGCACACACGCATGGCGACCTGCAGCCACAGCCTGCGTCACCACATTTGGCGCTGCTGTGTGTTTTGCAAGCCAGCATGGGCTGCCAGGCCTGCACAGAAACAGTCTCGCCGTACTTGGCGACCAGCGGCCACTGCCCCAGCAACCTTCCCCGTACCAAGAAAGCAACCCTGAACACGCCGCAGGTGTAGTGTGGGTTGGGGACCTGGCGCCGGAGCACAAGCTGGCGCCGGCCTGGCAGCCCGCGCTAGCCTGGCTGGACACTGTAACCCTGCACCTTGCCCTGGACCCCGGCGACGGCACCGCCCTGCAGGCCCTGCAGGCGGCCGCGCTGGCGGACCTGGATGCGCGGCGCGACGAGGCGGGCGGCCCGGGGCGCCCTGCCCCGCCGGCCGGGCGACCGGGGCAGGGTCCGCGGCAGGGCGGCAGGCGGCCCCAGGGCGCTGCGCCGGTGGGGGTGGCCGTGCGAGCGGGCCCGGCGTGCCGCGCGGCCGTCGCGGAAGTCGTGGCTGCGTTCCCGCCGCTGCTGCCGGCAACCGCTGAGGGTGAACGGCCCGGCGCGCCTGCGGGCCCCGCCGCCAGTGTCGCCAGAAGGGCCGCCTGCCCTGGACCCAAGGAAGGCAGCCTGCGCATGATGCGCTTTGCGTGCGCGTGTGCATTGCGTGTTGCGCACTGCGTGCGTTCCTTGCCTCTGTGCCCTGCGGAGCAGCCACCGGCGTGAACGAGTCGACAGGGACACAACGGCAAGCACCGTATCAACGTGAACAGTCCCGCCAGAGCCGGCTGCTTCGATGCGGGCCGGCGCAGGTGCACGCGTCATGTCTGCCAGCTCCAGCGGTGGGCGGCCTCCCGCCTATGACCCGGCGGCGGCTGCGGCCGAGGCGTGGCAGGCGCCCCTGCGCGACATCTGCGCCGCCGCCGCCGCTGCGGGCTGCGGGCCGCCGACGCTGGCGCGCCTGGCTGCGAGCCGGCTGCTGCTGACCGCGCCCGTCGCCTGCTTGCGGGTGTGCGCGCGCGCGAGCAGGCAGCCTCCTACAGCGCATGTGGGGCTTGTCGATTGGCCTGCAGGTCGGGCGCCGGCGCGTGACGGCGTGAGGGGCGGGGCGGGTTCTCCAGGATGTTGACTCCCACCCGCATGCCACGTCATGCGCTTGGGCCATACAGAGCCTCCGCTCCATGCAGCGCGTGCACGCGCACCGCCGTGGCTGTCAAAACGCGCGGCAGTGCATTTGAGTCCTTGGGCAGAGCAAATCCACAACCGCGTGCACCCAGGGGGGGCCCCGCCACGGGCTTTTAGGCCAGTGCGGGGCCACCTGCCCGCTGCTGAACAGCTATTTGTATATGTACTTTAGGTTAATGTCCAGCCCACTTCCATGCACGGGCGCAGGCGGCGCTGCCCTGGCTGGCCGCGCAGCCGGCGGTGCACTGGGTGGCGCCGCGGCCGCGGCCGCGCGCGCACAACTTCCTGGCCACGGGCGTGTGCCAGGGCGGGGCGGCCGGCGGCGTGGACCTGGCAGCCGGGACCACGTCCGGTGGCGCCGCCACGCACCCCTTCTGGCTGGCGGGCCTGCAGGTGCGCGCCCCCGGCCCTAACCTGTATTAGGCCCTAAGTTTTAAGCTGGTGGGTGCCGCCCCGCATGCATGGTCACGCCTGTGATGCAGCGAGGCCCGCCGGAGGCACCGTATGAGCTGCAGGACCTCCGAGTCTGTGCCAGGAGCATCGCGTGAGGCGCTGGGCAACACAGAGGCCGGCGGTGCGACAGCTGGCAGCTGGCCGCGGGACGCACCAGGCACTGGCAACGCTGCGGCTGGCCGCAAGGGCGCCGGGCCAGCGCGGACGCCGGAGCATGACGTGCGCGCCGCGGCAGGGCGCAGGCCAGGTCATCGGCATGGGCGACACTGGCCTCGACATGGGCCACTGCCTGCTGCGCGACGACGCGGTGCCGGTGCCGGCGACGCTCGCGGGCGGGCTGCAGCAGGAGCCCGGCGGCGGCGCGCTCTTCTTCGACAGCACCGCGCACCGCAAGCTGCGCTACTACCGCCTGGCGGACGACGGCGTGGACGCCAACGGCCACGGCACGCACTGCGGCGGCAGCGCCGCGGGCTCCCCGCAGGCCAACGGGACAGGCGCGCCGCTCCGCAGCCGCTGCAGCGCCCGGGCCGGCCCTGCCTGCTTGTGGCATCCTGCCATGCGGTGCGCGGCGAGGCCATGCATGCCTGCGCTGCACTCGCGCGGCAGCGCAGCCCCCGAGCCGGGCTGAAGGTCGGGAGGAGCCATGGCGCCACAGCCCATCACGCATATAGGATGTCATGGCAAGGCTGCTCCTGCAAACAGGCTGCCCCTGCAAAGAGGACATCAGCGCAAGGCTGCGCCTGCGCCGCGAGCGGCAGGGAGCGCGGACTGGCAGGGCATGGCGCCGGCGGCCAAGCTGGCATTCCAGGACCTGGGCGCGGGGACGTCGGGGACCATCGACCTGGGTGGTGACCTGGCAACCGACTACTACCCCTACACCTATGCTCGGTCCGTCGCGCCCCGCTTGCCTTGCGGGCCTTGCCTTGCGGGCCAGCTTGCCTGCGCAGCACTCCACATGTCTGGTGACAGCCAGACGGCGGCCCGGGGCATGGCCGCGGCCGCCTCGCGCAGCGCGCGCGCGACGCGCCGCCGCAGCGCCATGCAGCCGCTTGTGCGCGGGCGCACCCTGGCACCGGCACGACGCGCTGCCGCACAGGTCGCCCTGTGCGGCAGGGCCACCAGGTCTGTGCCCCCCCGCACCCCTGGCAGCGTCCTGCTGGGGTTGCAGGACACACGCCGCGCGCCGGGGACCGACGCGGCGCGGGCGGTCGCGGCCGCGCAGGGGCGCGCGCGTGCACTCTGACTCGTGGGGCACGGCGACGCCGGACTATGACGGCCTCGCGCTCGACGTGGACACCTTTGCCTGGGCGCCCCTGCATAAATCCGCTCCACTTTTGCACACTCACCCGCTCCTGCGCTGCTTGGTTGCCTCTGGCGATATGGTCACCTTCGCCTGGGCGCGCCCGCACAAACATTATCCCCACGCTCACCGCGCTCCTCGCGCTCCTTGTTCGCCTGGCGCGTCTGCAGGACGCGCTGCAAACTTCGTGCCGCTGGTATCGTGTCCTCCTGGCGCATCACGAGCGCGCGCACACGCACATAAGCGCATGAGGCGGCCGGGCTGGCGCGCGCAGGCGCACCAGGACTTCCTGCCCGTGTTTGCCGCCGGCAACCTGGGCGAGAGCGAGCTGCCGTCCTCGCTCAGCTCGCCCGCCGTCGCCAAGAACTGCCTCGCCGTGGGTGCGCCGCACGGCTGCTGCTCCCGCCTCTGTGGGCTGCCTCGCGTCGCATCCGTCCTGTGTCCAGGCCCCTGGACACACGGAGGCGCAGCATGTGCTCAGAGGGTGGCGAATCTGGCTCTCAGGGGCTTCAGACGTCCCGCACAGTAGGTCCTCTTAGCAGTGGGACGGGCGCGCAGGCGCAGGCCTGACCGCGAGCTACGTGGGGTCCGATGAGACGGAGGTCGTGACCAGCGGCCTGGCGGTGCTGCTGGCCAACATCACTGGCGGCCTGCCCGGCAGCGGCGCGGACGGCAGCGTGGCCTACAAGGCGCGGGCGGCCGCCCCAAGCACCGCGCTCCCTGCGCAGCGCCGCGAGCTGCCCTGTGTTTGCACGCTGGGAAGCAGCCGCCCCGCGAGATCAGCGGGGACCACATGCACTAATTAAAATGCCTCACTTGGAGTGCACCGCCGCCGAGGTCTTGGGGTTGGGTAGCTGTCACCGTACCCTACCCGTAGGTGATGGCCGCGTCGTTCGGGCCGCCGGCGCGGGCGCTGGCGGCGGCGGGCGCGCTGGCGCTGGCC
>JAABUP010010806.1_pt1 | contig 10619 bp, 19 predicted proteins | sample 5559201 | NCBI WGS metagenome assembly JAABUP01 (sample SAMN10711887, study PRJNA513373) | rock metagenome | isolation source: Antarctica rocks | place: Antarctica | reverse complement strand
CGAGCGCGCGCACGCTCTTCTTGTGGTACGTCAGCGTGGCCATGGTGGCCGGCTTGCGGATGTCCCACAGCCGGATGGTCTTGTCGTGCGAGCCGGTGATCACCTGCGCGCACGCCGGCCTGCATCTGTGGCGGGGCGGCAGCATGTAGTGTATATGTAGGGTTTTCAGGGGCAGCAGGCTCACAGGGTTTGGCGCCTATGGGCCTATGGGCCCTGCCGTGTACTTCTAGCCGGTCTGTGTCCGCGTCGCGCGACACACGTGACGGCGAGGGGAGTGCTCTCGAATGCGGGCGCGCCTGCGGGTCGGTAGCCTGCGAGATGATGGAGCAGACGTTGTCGTCGTGGCCGGTGAGGCAGTGCACCTGCATCCTGCGCGGCGCCGCGCACGGTCAGGGCAACACCGCACGCTGAGTTGCAGGGATCACAACCTCTGGGTCAGCCTATGAGTCCAAGCACGTAGATGGCACGACGCGCAAGATCATTGCAAGCCCCCAAAAGTTTCGCCAGCCACAGCAGGATTGCGTGCAGAGGAAAGGGAAATAAATAAGGGCCCAGAGGGGCGCACTTGGTGCGCATGTCCCACACGCGGCACACACTGTCGCGGCCGCCGGTCATGAGCACATCCAGCGTGGGGTGCAGCGCGAGCGAGTACACGCCGCTCAGGTGGCCATGGTAGTGCCGGATCACCTGCGCAGGCAGGCATGCCCTAACCCTGACATCAACCCTACAACACTAGGTGGCGCTGGCCAGGCCCGGAGTCCACTTGCGCTGCGGCCCCCATGCGTGCTTCACCCCCGGGCAAGAAAGCGCAAGTGGTTTGGCCGCTTCCGAGTGACTTCGCATGCGCATGCGTTAGCACGGCAGCCTGTCCCACACAGCAGGGCACCACCATTACTTTTACATTGCAAGAGCTGCGGCGGCGGCGCGGGGCGCGCCTTGTTGTACTCCAGGTCCCAGCACTTGACCATCTTGTCCAGGCCGCACGAGAACATGTAGGGGTGCCGGTCCGACACGGCCAGCCCCGTCACCTGGCGCGCCGCGGCGCGCGCCCCTCCCTCGCACCAGGCGCGGGCCCTCGCTGCATCCCTAACCTATACTGAGCTGGGAGGCGGCGACCAGGGGGCGCTGGCCCATGCAGCAGCGCGGTCGCTTGCGCACACGCGGGGCATGCGCAGCAGCGCAAGGATCGGTGAGTGCGCTCTCCGTACGCGCAGGAACCTGCCAGGGTTGCACGGAACCTGCCCCTGCCCTATCAGTCACGCATGTCGAGGCACGCACGGGCGCCCCGCAGGTGGCCGCCTCCGGAGCGCGCCTGCTCAATGTGGCCCGTCAGCGTCAGCCGCAGCTGCCCTGTCGCCAAGTCCCAGATCTTGATCGTGCGGTCGGCGGAGCCCGTCACAAACCACTCGTTGCCCGCATCCACCGCGATGCACCGCACCGGCCTGCGCGTCGCGCGCGCGCCGCATCACCACCGCGCCCGCCCCTTACACTCGCACGGCGGCCTCCGGCCGCACTGCCCATCAGATGGGTAGGCTGCAGACGTGCCTGCCCCCAAACACAGCGCATGCATGTCTGGCACGAGACGGGCTGGCGAGGAGTATGAGTATGCAGGGGCGCAGCCCCACTCGGGGCGCGGCATGCAGAGGTGCGCTCCACGGATGTCGGCTGTGGGGCCCACCCAAGGGTGTCTGGTGGACAAGTAGTGCAGTGCTGCGCTTCCGAAGCGTCTGCTTGCAATTCAGGGTGGGGCGGGAGAGGGGCAGGGTAGCCGCACATCGCGGGTGCCCAACACAGTCACGGAACACTGTCGGGGCGGTCCAAACCCCTGACGAGAAGGGTGGAGGGGTGTGGCCTGGGAGGGGCAGGGTAGGTGCCCACCCAGGTGCCCGGCCACCATGCGGATCATTTTCCAGGGCGGTCCAAAACCCTGACAAGAGGGGTGGAGGGGTATGGACTGGGTGGGACAGGGTAGGTGCCCCACCCCAGGTGCCCGGCGACCACGCGGTACATCTTCCAGGGCGGGTGCCAGGCCGGCCGCGGCCACTTGCAGGGCAGCCGCCGCGCCAGCTGCGCGCTGGGCACATACTCTTTGTGCCCGCCAGCCGCCGTGGGCACGACCGCGCGCGCGCCCGCGTGCAGCACCAGCGCGCCCGCCGCCGCCGCCGCCGAGCGCGCCGCCCTGCGCGAGATTCGGGGTTTCAAGCGCTCCCCTTCACAAGCAGTGTCTCCACCTGTAACTACATGTCATCACAGCGTTGCGTTGCAAAGCCCCGTGCCGGGCACAGTACAACCAGTATTCAACATGCCCCGCGCGTGCAGCTGGCCAGCAGGCGCGGGCGCGCACTGGTCTGCGGGCGTCGGCATCGTCTCAATGAGCTTGGCCGTGGTGCTCTTGGCGCCGCCCGCCTCGGGCGCGGCGGCACCGTTGGGCGCGGCCGCGCCGCCGGCGCCCGCGGCCGCCGCGCCGCCCGCCCTGCCCGCCGCCGACGCCGCCGCCCGCTCCGGCACCTTGAAGTCCTTCACCGCCAGGTACTCGTCGCGGATCTTGCACGCAATCTTTGCGCGCTGGCTGCGCGCGCTCCCGGCCTTGCAGAGTCAGGCAGATGCGGGAGCTGCCTGCACGTGCACGGCGTTGTAGCGGAGACCTCTGGCCTGCAAGCGGCCGTGCGGCGCAGCCGGGTGCGCGCCTGGCTTCATCTGCCGCGGCCTTCTGGCCATGGTTTGCGGCGAAGAGGTCGAATGTGCGCTTCAGCGACAGCAGCGTGAGCGCCTTCACCGTCTTGCCCTCAATTGGCAGCTCCTGCACAGCCGCTAGCCTCGCGCTTGTGGACGCCTCCTCTCCAGCGGCTGGCGCCATCTCCCCTGCTGCGTGCAGCGGCCCAAGCTACATCGCCGTGTTTAGTGCGTCAAGGCCCGATGCGGGCGGCATGACACAGAGCTTGTGCTTAGCACGGTAGTGCACACACATGAGAGAGCGCCACGAGCGTACACACAGCAAGTTGCGAGGCTATGGTGCCTATGTACACCAACTACCAGGACACAATTGGCTGCGCTGCAGGTCACGTGAGTGCGAAAAGCAAAACCGCCCCCTTGTTTAGGAGCCAAGGGACAAGCTCCCAAGAGTTGGTGTGCTCAAGGGTTCTCCGAGGGTGTTGGGCGGTGCACGTGCACACCTACCTGGGATCAGGATTTGCAGTACTACAAGTGCGAGGAGAACCGCTGTGTGGTTGACCCCCGCGTGCCGCACTGATCACAATGCACACGCTGGCGGCGTCCTGCATACGGCCATGTGCGTCATGCCACACGCCCGCGACCTCGCTTCGCAGGCCAGCATTCGTGCCTGCAGTGCAGCAGAGGACACGGCGGGCGCACCGTCTGACTGTCCAGGTGCCTGGTGCCCACATCTGACTGTATATTTTTTAGTGCACACCCACGTTACAGTAACACATCATTTTTACAGCTTGGGATAAAGCATACCCCCTGCAACACGGTCGTGCAGGCCCTCAAGGTAGGCGACAAGATGTCAGAGTACCCCGACTACTACAGGTGTGCTCCCTCTTCCCAGCCTGCCTCACATCAGCATCTGTAGCTTCAAAAACAGGCGACGACGCTGCTCGTGGGAGGCGGCCAGGGTGCTCAAGACGCAGGACGGCAAGGGCATGGCGCTCAGCAGCTTTGAGGGGAAGTCCAACGTTGTGCTTTTCTTCTATCCCAAGGTATGCCGTTGTCTAAAGGGACATTGCGAGTTAATATACTTCTTTATGTGGACGGCGTGCGCTTGTCCTCCCCACTCAGTCCTCTGGTCGTATGGTGCAAGTAGATGTCACTGGTTGTGCACTTGGTCCAGGCGGCCACGCCGGGATGTACCAAGCAGGCATGCAAATTCAGGTATGCCTGGGAGTGCCAACTGCATGCGTGTCTACATTCTGGTACCCTGCTTCTCCTGCTCGTTGTTCAGCGGCACCCAAGGTTTGCGCAGACGCCAAAAGCTGCCTGGCGGCCCTTGTGGCGCTTCACATAGCCTGTCACAAGTCCTGGTCGACTCACAGGCTGTGGCGCTTCTGGTCTCAGGGACGACTATGAGAAGTTCCAGGGCCTGGCGGAGGTGCTCGGCATCAGCAGCGACTCGCCGCAGGTCAACGCCGAGTTTGCCAAGGCGCGCGCATGAAATTATACATATATAATAATAGTGAAAAACAAATTGGGCTGAGTTTGCCCAAGGCGCGCATGCGCGCACCTGGCCGAGCTGCTGGCACCATGCCTCCCTCTGCATCCATGTGCTGTGGCATTACGCAACCTCGAAAGAATCCACCTCAGCCTTACAAATGAGGCGAGCACAGCAGCTCCATAATTGCATGCCCTTTCTGGCTTCAGCTTAAGGCTGGTTTGCTGTCACGATCATCACTCAGCCAACATGCGTCTGAGCATGCATGGCGTGCAGCTGTCTGTCCGGAGGCAACCTGCTCAAGGGTCGTGAGGGCCTTTAATCATGCTGTCAGAGCCCAGCGCATCCCTCACCCGCGCCAGAGCGTCCAGTGTGTACTGGCGCGCAGAACCAGCGGCTGCCCTTCCCGCTGCTGTCAGACGCCGGCGAGCTGCTGCGCAAGAACTTTGACATCAAGGCGCGCGACGCGCCTTGCTTGCTGCCGCCCTCGCTTCTGCTGGCATTCACAGCACCGCTTGGTGTCGTGGTCTGGCAGTGCCTCTTGTGGATGCATCGTAATCGCTCCATGAGTTGATCAAGGCCGCGGAAGGCCCAGTGAGCCTGTCTGTTCTGTGGTGTGTCACAATGCATTGATCGAAGAGCCAAAGCCCATCTCAGTGCGTATAACAACCTAGCGCCATCCCCCATCTTGCGATGATGCACAGCAGGTGCCTTGTCCGTTGATCAGTTTTGAAAGCTGAGCAAGGCGTGAGGTGGGGGCTGCCAGGGCGACTTCCTGGGCCTTCTGCCAGGCCGAGAGACATTTGTGATCGACAAGAAAGGCAAGGTTGTTCTGGCATTCAACAACCAGGCGCGCTCCCTCCACGGCTCCCTGCCAGCCCCCACTGGTCTGAAGCAGATGACGCCGACTGCATGCATCACTGGCATGCGCAGCTGCAAGTATGGTCTTTGGAGATATGAGGCTTGCCATGCAGCACTGTGCATGTATATGGTGTGTCCGCTGAGAACAGGTAAAGGAAGCGCTGTCAATAGCATCTCTGTGGCGCGCAGTTCAACCCGGAGCAGCATGTTGGGGAGGCGCTGCAGGTGCTGCAGTCGCTGCAGTCCTCCAACGGGGCGTAGAGCGGGGTTGTAGCATGTGTGCATTGTCTCGAGCTGGTTGCAGAGGCAGCGCTCAGCTCATAGCGTCAAACAGCATGTTACACGCAATGTTCCTGCCAGAACTACAGTGTCCGCAGAGCTGCAGCGTGCATTGAACACCAGTCATACATTCTGAACAATTCAGTACACGCAGCGCACGCTAGGGCACTATAGGCAGCGTCCTCAGCGTCTGAGCGCATGCCTCGAAAATTTGATACAGTCCCAGTTCTTTGGACTCCCTGGTAGTGCGAACAATACATGGCGGGAACTGGATCAGTAGATAGATGCATACACGCAAGCACTGCGCGTTGATGACAGAGCTGGACAGGATGAACAGCGCGTGAGCAGAACACAATGAGTGGTTGGCAAGACTGGGACGCGGACAGGCTCCTGAAAAGACGCGAAGGTATTCGGCTCTGTGCGCACACCACGCCTGGCCACCTGAGCTGACAATGCTCAACTGTGTGTGACAAAGAATCGAGCTGGGCAGTGTTCCACTAGGCGTCCTGTGCAAGGCTCTCGGTCACAAGACTGATCCGGTCCATATCAGGAGGTCCACCTCCCGACACAAACACTACATCTGGTCGAGCGCTGGCGGCATGCCATTGGCGAGCCCATCAACAGGGCTGGTCGACGAGCTCGCGCCTCGGAGCTCGGCAACAGCGGCGGCCAGGCGCTTGTAGTCCTCGAGCTCGTTATACAGCTGCGCTGACACGCGCACCCACAGGCGCCCGCCCCAGCACGATACAGGCACCTGCGCGCAAGTTGAGCAGGCACGGCTTGCTGCTGAGTGCGAGAGCGGCGGTCTGGTGAAGCTAGCACGGTGCGGACTGCGCACTGACTCGAGGTTGCCAGCATGAGGACATCAGGCCACCTTGAAGGACGCCACATGCAGCAGCCCATGAGCTTTGAAGCTGCCTCAATTCGCGGCGCATACGCAGATTTGTGTTCTTGTGCAACAGCTGCAAGTCAGCAGTGCTGGCACTGCCAGCAAGAGACACCTGCAAACGTGGGACGCAGCATCTCCTTATGTTTGTGAAGGCCGGGATAATAGTGTACACACAGCACTCAAGCACGGCCAGCTTTGTCAAGCAATACGTACACTCAGTACATCAACTCACGCTTCACACAAACCACGCTAAAGAGACCGGTCGCCAGGAAGCAGACGCAGGGGTCAGCACGCGCGCTTGCCATTGCACGCGCACCTCGACCTTGTACCGCGACTGCAGCAGCTCATGCAGCCGCCAAGCTGCTGCCGCGGACACCTCAAAGCCGCGCAGCGTGGGCAGGTCCAGGAGCTTCATCGTGCCGCTCCCTGGCGCATGCGTGGCCTCGGTTCGGAGCGGCATGCGCAAGGGCAAGGTCAGGGAGGACCTGACTTGACATGCCTGGCCGCGACAACCTGAGCTTCCTGTCCCGGCCAAAATAGGCAAGGGGCCCATGGTCGCAAAGAGTGCCCTGCTGTCTGGCTCGAGCCATGCGAGTAAAGGTGCTCATCCCAACAGCCGCATGCCACGCTGCTGCAAACAGGGCGGCTGACACGCCGCCTGCGTCCCTGGCGCCCCACTGCTTGGCCTGCAGGCGCCCAGGCCGGGCCCCGCACCCAGAACCACGCGCGTGCCGAGCGCCGCCTGCAGCAGCGGCACGGCCGCCGCGAGCAGCTGGCGCGCGTGCGCGGCCTGCGCGCCGCGCCCCAGCGCGCCGATGACCGCCAGCGCGGCCGGCACGGCCAGCCAGGCGGTTCCGTCGGCCGTGCCCGCCCACAAAAACTCGCCCTGGAAGCCCTGACCCCGCGCGCGCCCGCTGCCTCTCACATAGGAGCACGTCCTGCCGGGGCAGTGCCGGCAATGATAGGGGCATCCTATAAGCCTAACCAGTGATACGGCAGGCATGTCAAGTCAATGCTAAGCGCCTGAGCAAGTATGCAAGCGGCTTCCTACCCAGTGCCACGTCCGGTCAGGGCAGCAGTGCAGCATCCCAATAGCTTGCCAGGCGTGCCGAGTCCCGGCCGAGCGGCGGAGAGCGCCGGGCGCGGCCAGCGGGCTGCACGCAGCACAGGCGACACAGCGGGCAGCCGCCGCGCTTGCGGCTGGGGAGCGCGGGCGCGCCAGGCGGAAGCCGTGCGAGGTCACGCGCGGCACCAGCGCGGCCTGCTCCGCCGGCGCCGCCCACAGGAATGCCGCGGCCTGCGCGCCCGCCGCTCAGCATATATACCTTTCGCTCCTCACATAAGAAGGAAAAGGATTCCGTTGTTGGGCAGCAGGGCAGGGTGGCCTCTGTGCAGCTTGGGCAGGCTGTCCTGCCCATGCCAGAGCTTGCCCGGGTGCCGCATGCGGCAGCCGCGGTGCACCCACAGCGGCGCCGGGACTCCCCGGCACATGGGAGCTTTGCAGCTTCGTCTCATTAGCTTCTGGATGTTGTGCACCACCCCGTGACCCCAAGAGCAGGCCATGTGGGATACGCAGGCTGGGGCCGGCGCCTTGGGCGTGCAGAGCCACTTGTGGCAGTTGCTCGTGTAGAAGTCTGCGCCGAGGCTGGGCACGTCCAGCGGGACCGCGCCCAGCGCGTGCGCGCCGTCCACCAGCACTGCCGCCCGCGCCCCGCCGGGTCCATCACATGCAGCAACAGAGGAGCCCCGGCGCAGGGGCTTGCAAAGCGGTTGTAACGCCACACTGCCGCAGATCCTGTTGCTGGTCCAGTGTGCATCAAGTGAGCCTGGCATGCTTGGCTGGGGCTCACTGTTGGCGTCACTCGCCATGCAGCTGTGCTAACTCACCGCATGCCACCTCTGGAGGCACTTCTGAGAGCCGCGCATCATGACTCATGCAAACGTCCCTATGCAAACCGAGCATGCCGCGCGAGGCGCTGGGAAGCACAGCCCACCGCTGGCGGGCAGGGATGCGCGCCCTTGGCGCCCGCGGCGCGGCACGCCGGGATGATGTCCCGCAGCGGGAACTCCACGGGCGGGTTGCTGCCGATGTGGTCGACGACGCGAGCCGCACGCGGCCGCGCGGCGCCGCCGCGAGCGCCGTGGCGAAGCGCGCCGCGACCGCCGCGTCGCCGGCCAGCAGCGTGTCCAGGTCCAGCTCGACGACCAGGAGCCCCGCGCCCGCGCGCTCGGCCGTGCGCGCCAGCGCGTTCGCGACCTGGGGCATGTTGAAACCCTATAACTATCTTCTCATCAGTTAGGGGAAAGGGGGCGGGGGGGGGTGATTCTTGTCGAAACAAAGTTTCATCTGGAGCTGACCCGCACACGTCCATTTGCAAGCAACCGGGCCTGGGACTGTTGCCTGCGCGCTGCCGCGCGCGCCCGGCCTGCGCCGGTCCGGCGTACCCACCCCCATGGACCACCGCTGCACCCCCGCCAGACTGTGAAGGAGCCGGAGCCAGCGGGCGCGCGCCGCGGCATACGTCATGTTGGTGCAGAGCAGCCAGTCGCCCGGGCCGAGCGGCACGGAGGCCATGACGGCCGCGGTGGCAGCGGTCGCGTTGGTGACCGCGACCACGTCCTGTGGCGCCGCGCCGATGAACGCCGCCAGCTCGGCCTTGGCCTGGCGCGGGGGCACGAGCAGGGTTAGGGCGTGTCGGTCCACCCCTGAGGTCACGCCTCGCAAGCACAGCAGGGAGTGCTGCCTGAGGAGATGCCTCGGGACGCCGATGGCTGATCGCGCTGGTACTTCAGTGGCGCACTTACAGGCGCATTATGTAAGTGCCAGAGGGGTGTGGACAGATGTGCGGTGTGGACAGGTGCGGGCGCGCAAGCGCCTGCGGCCGCCCCGCGCGCCTGAGCGGGCGGCAGCAGGGGCGGGCGCGCGCACCAGCGCCAGCGCCGCGAGCTGCTCGCTCTCAAAGTAGCGCACGGGCTCCCGCTCCATGCGCGCCTGGTGCCAGGCCTGCACCTCCGCCGCCAGCCTGCGCGCGCGCTCCAGCGCCGGGGGGTCTGTGGCGCCCTGCTGCATGGATGCCAGCCGGGCTGCGATAGTCATGCACCCGCCTGCCTTTTGCCAAGTCGCAAGGGATGGATACTATGCGTCGTCAGCGCCCTCTGTGCACAGAACCTGTAAGCGCAGATGCAGAGCTGTGGACAAAGTCGTCAACACCATGCTGTGGCTGACCCCAGGCAATGCACGCACGCAACGGACCTCCGCCCTGCACAAACTGAAAAGATGATGAGAACGCACACTGAAAAGCCCACTATCAGGACAAATGGGATGCTCCTTTGGCAGACTGCCATGCTCCGCCCCAGTAGTACACACATGAGCGCATGCATGTCATGGACAGAGCAACAGTCGGCGCGCTGATTGGGCGCATGGCGCGGCAGACCTGAACGACGCGCCGAAGCTGCCGTGGTTGAGGTAGGCGACGTCGGGGTCCAGCATGAACAGCGCCTCCCGCGCCGCGCGCCCTGGCGCAACGCTCAGCCCGCGCTCGCCCACCTCCTCCTGCGGCGCAGCAAGGTCACAACCCAAAGTACGCATCAGCAGGTGCAGGGCGAGAGCCACACCAACTGCAACCCCTGTCACATGCACAGGGACTGCAGCCAGGACAGCTGGGCAGCAGGGCAAGCGCGCGGTGCGCATGCTGGAAGACTGCAGGGTGACTGTCGTGGAGTGCGCCTATACAAATACGAAGCACGTGCTCTCAGAGTGCAGCTTAAACAGAACCTGTAGATTGCAGCAGAGAGCGCCGCATGCCCAAAAACCCGGCGAGCAGCCATACACCATGCAGGTGAGGGTGCACAGTGCCATTTGTCCGAGAGAGACGGGACAGAGCGCTGCCGAAGCCAAGCAATTGGCCGCTAAGCTTCAGTGGGTCAGTGGGCCTGCCTGGCTGCACACCAGCAGCCCGCACCTTGAAGGCGGTGAGCGCGGGGCACTCGGCGGGCCGGCGGTCCGGGGGCACGCCGGTCGTCGCCCAGCGCGCCGCCTCGACCAACCACCTGCACGCTCGAACAAGCACACAGTAACACTACATGATTTTTGTATGTGTGTAAAGAGCCTTGGAGCAGTGCTATGTGGTATCTTTGGCGCACAGGGGGTTGGCGGGCTGGAAGTCGCGCTTGGGGGTTTTCAAAAGCCGGTAGCCGGTCGCCTGCGGCTCGCCTGCTGCCAGCAGAGGTGTGCAAGTCGGCCAGGTCGGTAGCAAGAGTACCAGAGCACACGGCGTATCGGCAACTGGCAGCTAGTGGCAATGCTAGAAAAAAGGACTGCATGTTTCAGCGCTGGGTCAGGCTCCGCACCAGACTTTCCTTTGGTTTTACAGCGCTGTACCTGGCGCCTTGCAGCCCAAAAGCCGAGCACCAAGACACTTTTCT
>JAABUP010010805.1_pt1 | contig 10620 bp, 13 predicted proteins | sample 5559201 | NCBI WGS metagenome assembly JAABUP01 (sample SAMN10711887, study PRJNA513373) | rock metagenome | isolation source: Antarctica rocks | place: Antarctica | reverse complement strand
GCTGGTTCGGCCAGCTCATCCAGCGCTCGGACGACGGCGGGAAGACCTGGGAGCCGGTGGGCAAGGACTTCACCTACGCAGGCGTGCCCGGCACCCACCAGTGGTACGACGGCACCCCACACCGGTGGGAGTTCGCTCGGGTGTGGCACCTAGAGCCGTCGCTGACCGACAAGGACACCGTCTACGCCGGGGTTGGAGGATGCGGCGTTGTTCCGCTCCACCGACGCCGGCGCGAGCTGGGAAGAGATGCGTGGGCTGCGCGAGCACGGGTCGGGCTCGCACTGGCAGCCCGGTGCCGGCGGGATGTGCCTGCACACCATCATCCTCGACCCGAGCAACGACCAGCGGATGTTCGTGGCCATCTCCGCGGCCGGTGTCTTCCGCACCGACGACGGCGGTACCAGCTGGCAGCCGATCAACAAGGGGCTGCTGTCGGACGGCATTCCCTCGCCGGCGGCCGAGGTCGGACACTGCGTGCACAACGTAACGATGCACCCCTCGCGGCCGGAGACGTTGTTCATGCAGAAGCACTGGGACGTGGTGCGCAGCGACGACGCAGGGGACTCGTGGAACGAGGTGAGCGGCGACCTGCCGACGGACTTCGGCTTCCCGATCAGCGTGCATGCGCACGAGCCGGACACCATTTACGTGGTTCCGATCAAGAGCGACTCCGAGCACTTCCCCCCGGACGGCAAGCTGCGGGTGTTCCGCAGCCGCAGTGGCGGCAACGAGTGGGAAGCGCTCACCAAGGGTTTACCGCAGGAGAACTGTTACGTGAACGTGCTGCGTGACGCGATGGACGTGGACACACTGCCGGAGTGCGGCGTCTATTTCGGCACCAGCGGCGGGCAGGTGTACGGCTCGGCCGACTCTGGGGACAGCTGGGCGCCCATCGTGCGCGACCTGCCCGCGGTGCTCTCGGTGCAAGTGCAGACCCTGTCGTGATCCGCGTGTGGCTCCCTACGCATCTCCGCAGGCTGGCGGGGTGTGAGCGGGAGGTGTCGGTGGAGGCGGTCGCCACCCAGCGCGCCGTGCTCGATGCGTTGGAGCAGCAATACCCGGTGCTGTGCAACACCATTCGCGACCGGACCGGTAAGCGGAGGGCGTTCGTCCGCTACTTCGCGTGCGAGGAGGACCTGTCCCACGAGCTGCCGGACACCCCGCTCCCCGAGGCGGTTGCCGTGGGAAAGGAGCCGTTCATGGTGGTGGGGGCGATGGCCGGCGGTTAGCTCCGGCGCAGTCGGTACCAGAGCGGGGCGGCCTTCTTCAAGGACCCGGGCATTCCCGAGGTGCCTGCGTGCTCCTCGTCGATCACCGTCCAGCCGGTAAGAGCCTGCTCGATGTCGGTCCGGCTTGCCCCGCGCGGTAGGGGCCCCCGCCGTCCCGCGGTGTTGCGGGCGATCTTCGCCACCTGGGCCCGGGTCTCGGTTAGCTTGGCCGAGGCGTCGATGCCCAGCACCCGGCGCGGGCGGTCCTGCCCGGCGAAGCCGGCGATCATCCCGGCGTGGGTGGAGCCGGTGACGCTGCAGACGATGATGGTGTCGAAGAAGACGCCGAGCTCCTGTTCCTGCTGCTGCACCTCCCGCGCCCAGCTGGCGAAGCCGAGTCCGCCGAGGCAGTGTTCCGAGGCGCCGGCCGGAATGGCGTAGGGGATGCCGCCGTAAGAGCGGACATTCTCCAGGGCGTTCTCCCAGCTCTCCTTGAATCCGATGCCGAAGCCGGCCAGCTCGACGTGGGCGCCCATGATGCGCGAAAGCAGGATGTTGCCGACGCGGTCGTTCACCGAGTCGGGCCAGTCGACCCAGCTTTCCTGCACCAGCCGGGCCTTCATCCTGAGCTTGGCGGCGACGGCCGCAGCCTGGCGGGTGCGATTGGACTGGATGCCCCCGATGGACACCAGAGTGTCGGCTCCCTGGGCGAGTGCGTCGGGGACGAGGTACTCGAGCTTGCGGGTCTTGTTGCCGCCGAAGGCCAGGCCGCTGTTGCAGTCCTCGCGCTTGGCCCAGATCTGGGGTCCACCCAGGTTCGCGGAGAGCCGCGCGAGCTGGTGGACGGGGCTGGGACCGAACAGCAGCGGGTAGCGCGGGACGTCATCCAGCCTGGTAATAGGTCTCCCTCGGGGTGTCGAGCAGGGTCTGCCAGTTGGCGCGGGTGGCGTCGGCGTCGTTGGCATCCAGGGCGGAGGCGAAGGCGGCATTGGCCCGGCGCAGCTGCATCGCGGAGACCACCGTCTGCGCCTCCCGGGTGGCGCGCGCGTCGAGCGGGGCGACCACCGTCGAGCATCCGGGTTTCGTCTGCACCAGGCCCGTCCGTTCCAGCCGGGCCAGCGCTTCCCGGATCGGAGTGCGGCTGACGTTGAGCCGCGCGCCAAGCTCGTTGTCGCGCAGCTGTTCACCGGCCGCAAGGGTCCCGTCCACGATGGCGTCCCGTAGGGCAACGCAGGCACTCTCCCGCAGGAGCGCCCGCCCGGGAAGGGACTGCTCGGGTACCGGCATGCAATATATTGCGGCACCGTCCCGGTCGGTCTGTCAAGCACCTTTCGCGGCGGCCACCCGCACTTGACGAACGGGTGGCGGCTGCTGTTCGCCATCGGCGCGGTGATCGGTGCGATCGGGGTGATCTCCGGGCTGCGACTGCCGGAATCGCCGCGGTGGCTGATCGACCAGGGACGCGTCGAGGAGGCGCGGGTGCTGATCGGGTAGATGGAGTCGCGATTCAGTCCTGACGAGCTGACGGCACCGGAAGCGCGCCAGGAACCGGAGCCGTTGGCCACGGAGGAGCATCCCGCCAGTGCCACCCGTGAGTTGGTGCGCGGCAGGGATACCCGGACGGTCTTGGCCATGGTCAGCCTCTGGTTCCTGTGGTACATCGGCAACTACAGGTTCCTCGGCGACGCCCCGAGCCTGTTCTCCGCCAACGGCCTCGGCAGAAGGTCACCGTGTCCTCGGACATTTCACTTCTACCGGGGCCGAATGTCCATCGGTCACCGACTGGTCCGGTCAGCTCGAGGGTGCAGGGGCGGCCGTGACGGGTGGCCCACTCGTTGACGATGTCGGCGACGAGCACTCCGTCGTGTTCGGCGGTGAGTTCAACGTCGTGCCCGGTCGCCCGGGCCACGTCGGTGCGGTGCATCCACGGGTCGCGGGTGAGGATGATGTCGATGAGGTATCCCAGCGTCCACCGCTCCGTGGCGATCCCGACTGGTTGTGACATCGGCAGGGTGCGGCTGCGGACGAGGTCGGGCGTGCGCCGGCGTCCCTTGGCGGACTTGGGGTCGATGACCTCGAAGCGTGCGATCAGCTGGGCAGGGGAGTCGTCGGCGTGCTTAGCGATCTGGAGGGCGGTGAAGGCGTCGATGAACTCGCCCTCGGACTTGCTGGCAGCCCGCATCGGCTTGACCTGCTCGGGCAGCGCCGCCGACATCTCGGCCATGCCGACGATGTGACTCACGAGGGCGCGTTGGCGGACAGTGGCTTGCTCTGAGCGGCGTTCTCGGCCGCCCGTCGCTAGGCTCGAAACATGGACTTCAGATACCTCGGAAACAGCGGACTCAAGGTCAGCGAGATCATCTACGGCAACTGGCTCACGCACGGCTCGCAGGTCGAAAACGACGCCGCGATCGCCTGCGTGCGCGCCGCGCTCGATGCGGGGATCACGACCTTCGACACTGCGGACGTCTACGCCAACACCAAGGCCGAGTCGGTGCTCGGTGATGCCCTCAAGGGTGAGCGCCGGGCGTCCCTGGAGATCTTCACCAAGGTCTATTTCCCCACCGGTCCTGGCGGCCCGAACGACACGGGCCTGTCGCGCAAGCACATTCTGGAGTCGATCGGCGGCTCGCTGGAGCGTCTGCAAACCGACTACGTCGACCTCTACCAGGCTCACCGCTATGACTGCGAGACGCCGCTGGAGGAGACGATGCAGGCATTCGCCGATGTCGTTCGGCAGGGCAAGGCGCACTACATCGGGGTCAGCGAGTGGACTGCCGACCAGATCCGCGCCGGCCATGCGCTCGCGCAGGACCTCGGCATCCAGCTGATCTCCAATCAGCCGCAGTACTCCATGCTGTGGCGCGTTATCGAGGACAAGGTCGTGCCGACGTCGGACGAGCTCGGTGTCTCGCAGATCGTGTGGTCGCCGATCGCCCAGGGCGTGCTCACCGGCAAATACAAGCCGGGCGCCGAGCTACCAGAAGGCAGCCGGGCCACCGACGAGAAGGGCGGCGCCGACATGATCAAGCGCTTCCTCAACGACGAGACCCTCACCGCTGTGCAGCGCCTCCAGCCGATTGCTGAAGGGCTTGACGTGACGATGGCGCAGCTCGCCGTCGCCTGGGTGCTGGCCAACGACAATGTCGCCGGTGCGATCGTCGGGGCATCGAGGCCCGAGCAGGTGCAGTCGAACGTGCAGGCATCTGGGCTCAAGCTCGACGCCGACGTGCTCAAGGCGATCGACGAGGCACTCGGCGACCTCCCCGAAACCGATTCTGCGCAGACGAAGTCGCCGGCGAGACGCGTCGTCTGATTTGGGGCTGGCACCGCGGTTCGGATAGCGGTGGCCGGTCAGGGTCGAGCGGCTCGTGCGGCGTCGGCGGTCGTCGTGTCGCCGCGTGCCTCAAGGCCTGTGATCACCCCGTCAATGTCCGCGGCCGGACGATTCTGGCTGAGCTTGACCTTGACCTTCATGCGGCTGATGACCAGCTCAAGGCCGACGATCGTGCGCAGCTGTCCGGCCGCGTTGACTCACCAAAGATGCGCGCGTGGACGGGGTCGCTGACTCACCAGGAAGTGTGCGCGTGGAGCGCGCCTACCTGCCCGGGTGCCTGGGTGCCGGTGACGGGCAAGGGTGTGATCCTCGACGAGCTGTGCGACGACGGGGTGGCACCGCCACCACGCCCGGAAGGCCCTGACCAGGCGGCTCAACCGTGGGTCATGGCCCCGCGGGCGCCGCGTCCGCGACCTACCGCCCGGACGTGGTGGCCGCGTTGGGCTTCCGCTGGGCCGTGTTGGCGCGCCGACCGGGAAACGCCTGGCTCAATGGGATGCGCCGGGGGGCACCGCGTTGCACACTTGTTGCACGCTCTGGCAAAGAAGCGGTAATCCCGGGGGTTCTCCCCAGCTCGGTTCGGCGCACGAGTTGTGCTTGGTGCTCAACGCCGGGTGCGGCTCAACGGTGCGACCGGGCGGCGGCCGCGCTGCTCACAGCGGGCCAGACCCGCGCGCCTCCTCCGGCGGCCACCGGTCGATTCGTTGCTCGGCTGTTCGTGCGCGAGGACACGTGGCTGGTCGGCGTCGCGTGTGATACGTCGGGATGCCGAGCAGTCGCCCCCGACCGTCGCCGATGCGGGCGCGCCGGGGGCGGGTCGGGCGGTATTGGGCGCCACGGTGTGGGTCAGGTGTGGGCTGGCAGCGCCTGGAAGGCCGTGGGGGTGTAGACCGGGATTTGATCGGCGAGGCCGAGCAGGTCGGAGTCGCCGGAGACGATTACTGCCGTGGCGGCTTCGCCCAGGCAGATCAGGTAGTCATCATGGGGGTCCGGCGAGCGGACCAAGGGTGCACTGTCGGGGTCCTCGATGATGCCGACCTGCATGCGCAGCACGTCCAGGAGTTCGCGTACCTCGTGCGGGCTGATCCGTTTGGCGATCTTCGGGGAGCACAGGACCGCTCGAGCTCGCCGAGCAATGCCGAGGACACGATCAGCTCAAAGCCGTCCTCCAGCCGGGCCCGCAGTAGCGCGGCCGGGGTGCCACCGCGGGGCAGGACCGCCGAGACGAGCACATTCGGGTCCAGGACCGCCCGCATCCCCGCGTCGGATCTCAGCGCGTGCCCGGTCGGGTCGCGTGCTGGGCCTCGATAGCCAACGCCATCGCCTGGTCCTCGGCCAGGTCGTTCTTCGCCCACAGTCGCTCCAGCAGGTCCAGGCCCAGATCCCGCCGTAGCGCCTCTTCGATCGCTTCGCTGTCGCCCTTGCCGGCGCGAGCCGCCCGGACTCGCACCGCAGTCAGCGCACCCTCGTCGATCGTCACCGTGGTCCGGATCTTAGACATAGACGCATCATGGCATCGTCGTGTATCGGTACCGAAACGTAATGGTGTGGTTGGGGTGGAGGATCTACGCTCATCAAGAGCAGGACTTACCGCCCCACTGGGCGACGCGATCGCCATCTCGTCGAATGTGGGCGGTGGCCATTCCTGACCGAGCATGCGTTCTCCGCGCAAAAGAGCGTGAGCTCGCCGTCCAGGACGACGTAATCGAGGTGTCGGGCGGAGCCCGGTCCGTTGTCGGGCAGGTTTGGCGGAGGCGGACGGGAATCGAACCCGTCCCTCCCGGTGTTTGCTGAAAGCGGTCAGCGTTGGCTAGCGCTGGCACGCTGACTCTACCTGCAGGTTTACCGGTTGGCAGCGTTGGGCAGATACGACACCAGGCGGCGCTACTGCGTACTCTCTGCGTACCGGCGATTCTAATGTGGACCCGAAGCAGCCACATTTACGACCAGGCTGCGCCAGCGCCGGCGATCACGCGAGGGTCTCGGTCCCCAGCGTGTACTCGAACCCCGCGAAGCAGACCGTCTGGCGACGCGGTGGCCCGCCGGGTAGGCGGGCGGGGTGGTACCTCGTTCTCGTGCCAGTCGTTGATTGGTGCGAGAGGGGCGTGGTCCCGTGAAGCGAACGCAGGTTGACTCTAACGGCACTGTGCACCGCCCGAAGTGCGGGGCGATTTCCTTGGGGTCGCAACGCAACGCCGGTGCGATCCTAATGTTCGGGGTCGGCGGGGTCCCGGCCAACAGCCAGATCAAGTGCAATGGATGCGGCGCGCAGCTGAAGCCTGGCAAGCCGCCGCCCCGCAAGGTGCGGCGCGAGAACCGGAGGATCCGAGAGGCTCATCAAGTGGAGCAGGCACGCGTCGCGGACGTGGAACGCCGTGTCGAGCTATCCCGGCTGGCGCAAGTCGCCGAGGAGGAGAAGCGGTCTGCGCGGGAGGCGAAGAAACGAAGCGCGCCGGGCGCAGGGTGCAGGCCGCCGGCCGGGTGGTATCAAGACCAGCAGAACCTGGCGATGGTGCGGTGGTTCGACGGCCAGCAGTGGACTGCCCATGTTCAGCCACGACAGCCATAGTCGGACGCTTCCTATGCCGGCAGTGCGCTGTACACCGTCTGGCGGCTGAAGGGAACATCCACGATGGCTACCCGGCGTAACCGGGGCCCACGCGTCACTCGGACTGGCACCCTGGCTGGGCTCGCGCATCCTCACGCGTGTCTTCTTCGCGCCGGCCAAGGCAGCGAAGACCGCCTGTGGAGGGCACCGTACCCATGCGCAGCGGGCGGGGACACCCCTGGCAGTGTGGGGGTCTTTGCTCGATGCGGGTGCCGCGTTCTTTTCGGAACTGGAGTGGGCTTCCACCGCGTCATCGGCCATGATGGGCCGCACATCGGTGATGCTTGATGAGCACGGCAGGGGAGGGAGCGGTGGCCACTGAGGATGACGAACCACGACTTGACCTGATCTCCGCGATCGGCTCTCAGGATTTCTACCTCGCGGTGGTGAGCACCCTGCGCTCCGACGGGACCCCCCATTCCTCGCTGGTCAACGGCGCGGTGGTGACGCACCCGGTGACCGGGGCGCAGGTGGGCGCATTCGTCACCTACGGGCCGGTGAAGCTCGCCCACTTGCGGCGCCGACCCGCGCTGACCCTCACCTGGCGCTCCGGATGGTCCTGGGTCAGCCTCGATGGCACCGCCCAACTCGCCGGCCCCCACGATCGGCTGCCCGGGCTCGACCCCGACCACCTCCCTGGCCTGCTCCGGGCCATCTTCACCGCCGCGGGCGGGCAGCACCCCGACTGGGACACCTACGACCGCATCATGGCCGAACAGAGCCGTGTCGCCGTCCTCATCAACCCCACCCGGGTCTACACCAACGCCTCCTAAGAACGTCCGGCCTGTGCCACGTCGCAGTCCGCCTCGGAGGGGACGCGGCGACGGTCCGGACTAGGTTGTCGAGCGGGTCGGGCAGTCCGATCTCGACGTCGCCGAGGGTGAGGGGCACGGTGTCCTCGCCGACCGACGGTGCCCATCTGGTTCATCCGTCGCAGCATGTGCCAACGCACGAACCGCTCGATGAGGTCGCGGCGGTCGAGGTCCTCGAGGAGGGCCAGTGCCTGGCGGGACCAGTGCGGTTAGCAGGCCACCAGCTCGTCGCGGCGGGCCAGGATGCTGCGGGCGACCAGCAGACGGACGTGTTCGCGGGTGCGGAGGCGGTGAGCCCGAGGGGGGCACGGTCGCGCTGCCGATGCAGCCGCGGGTGGGTGCCCCACGTTGCGGCTGTTCAGCACGGTGACCACGTTCGGCACCCCGCGGAACGTCGCGGCAAGCGAGCTGGCGATCGAGACGTTCCTGCCCGCCGATGACGCGACCCGCCGGTGCTTGGCCGAAGCCAACGCCTGAGCTCGCACGCCGCCGCGCATGAAAATCAGGGTGCCGCGCTCAGCGCGTACCGAATCCCCACCGCGCTCGCGGAGTAGCCGTCCTCGCCGAACGCGGCGGCCAGTGCCGTGCGGGCGCGCCACCCGGTGCAGTGCACGGGCGCCACCGCCCGCGGCGCGGACCCGGTCGTGCAGGTCGGCCACAGTCGCCGCGATTACTACCGGCCTGTTTGCCCTATCTTCGACTGAGTAAGCCAGTATTCACGGGCGAGGAATGCGCGGGCGGCCGAACGGTGGCGGCGCCGGGGAGATGCGCTCGGTCGAGTGATCGCGCTGACCCCCTTGCGGAGTCGATGGCCGCCGGAGGGTGGTCCCAGCCCTGTCGGCGCGTGCAGGCACAATCGCTGTATGGATACGCCGACGAGTGCGCCAGAAGAGCCCGTGTGCTGGTGGTGCGGTGCGATTGCAGATTCCCGCGAGCATCGAGTCAAGAGAACGCAACTCGTTCGGCTTATGGGCGACGAGGACCACCTCATGTACGAGACGGGCGCCTATCCCACTCGTCTAAACAGCGTCAAGGCGAAACCGATCTTGTTCCCTAGGGTCATGTGCCAAAAATGTAACAACCATCGGAGCGCACCGTTCGACAAGGCATACGACGTGTTCATGGACTAACTCTGGGATCAGCCTGAATACTTTCGAGATAAGAACTGGTTCGACTGGAGCGACATCTTCAACAACCCAGCCGAGGTCGGCAACCTATGTCGATATTACATTAAGAACATAGGCTGCCGTATTGCTGAAACAGGGTTTGCGGTCCCACGCGAGCTTGTTCAGTTCCTCGACGGATACCTCCACATGCCTCACGCCACTACCGTACTATATAAGGATTACTCCACGTATAACCCGTTTAGCCGAGTAGGACTAAATGGACACTGCCCCGTAGCGAATCGCATGTATAACCCCGAGAAGCCGACCGATGGCCCACTGGAAGCGTTTTGCGCAGAGGTGCAAGACGGACCGATTGGCGTACTATACTGGTGGGACGCGGTTAGCGAGTATGGCGTGAACTTCTGTTCGCAACGTGTTATCCCGCTTCGATGGCGAAAGGACCTCCCTTACCGCGAACTACACGAACACGAGTGGAAGCGTGCGGAGATAATGGAGACTGGGGCTGACCGCATACTCGCAAGGGACGATGAAGGCTAGCCGCGAAAGGGTACCTTCGGCAGATAGACGGAAGCACTGCCGAAAGCGCAACGCTCTAGGGCACGGGCACGGGCACGGGCACGGGCACGGGCAGACCGGCGACGTACAGAACGCCGGAACAGGCCGCGCCGACCCCAAGGCGCATGAGATTAGCGGGCAACTGGCTACTTCCCCTGAGCTCAGCGCTAACCTGGCTTAACAACGGTCACATCAATCGCAAGTGAGAAGCCCTCACAAGCAGGACTACTGCTTATCATGGCTCACCCGGAACCACGGAGAGCCAGCATTGGGGCCGCTGTCAGCGTACCGGGTCAACGACACACCCCAAGGGGGTAGGAGCTTCAGGGCTGGCGCCAGGCGTTCTTGCGGAGCAGGCGCAGCCCGTTGAGTCCGACGATGACGGTGGAGCCTTCGTGTCCGGCGACCCCGAGGGGCAGGGGCAGGTGGCCGAACAGATCCCAGAGCACCAGTGCGGTGATGACGGTGGCGGCGATGACGAGGTTCGTGGTGACCACGCGGCGGGCGCGTCGAGACAGGGCGATGACCGTGGGCAGCGCCGTGAGGTCGTCGCGGACGATGACCGCGTCGGAGGTTCAAAGCCAAGTCGGAGCCGTGGCGTCCCATGGCAACCCCGAGGTGGGCGGCGGCCATGGCCGGGGCGTCGTTGACTCCGTCGCCGACCGGCAGCACGCGTTGCCCACCGTCTTGGAGGGCGTGGAAGTGCGTCACCTTGTCTGCGGGTAGCAGCCCGGCATGCACCTCGGTGATGCCGACATCCTCCGCCAGGCGGCGTGCGGCGCCGACGTTGTCGCCGGTCAGCAGGACCGGGGTGTGAGTGTGTCAACCCGAATTGGCCCCACTGTGGGGGGGCAGATTCCAGTGAACGTCGCAACACGGTGAGTTCTGGCGGCAGACTAGCGGGCGTGTTGGGTTTGCCGGAGACGGACGTTGCTCGGGTGCAGCGGTGGTGCCGCGCTCGGGTTCCCGAGCA
>JAABUP010010804.1_pt1 | contig 10620 bp, 12 predicted proteins | sample 5559201 | NCBI WGS metagenome assembly JAABUP01 (sample SAMN10711887, study PRJNA513373) | rock metagenome | isolation source: Antarctica rocks | place: Antarctica | reverse complement strand
GCGGCTGCCCAGTGACGCGCTGCACGATCGCGCCGAGGGTGAAGGTGTTCGGCTGGTTGTACGCGAACACCGCGCCGGGGTCGCGGTCCGGCGCCACCCGCAGAAAGCCGCGAACCAGGTCGGCGGAGTCCTCGGCGACCGCCCGGCCGAGCGTTTCCGCAGTGTGGCCAAGTCGCGGGCTGACGACCGCGACCCGGCGACTGCAAGGGGCGGACCGACCACATTCAGCCCGATGCGCTGATGCCGGCGAGGGCCGCGCCGTCGCAGATGGACACCGAACCGTAACCCAGTTTGACGTGCCCGCGGCGCTCGAAGTCTTTGAGGACCTTGTTCAGTGAGGGCCGCGCGACACCGAGCATCGCGGCTACGGTGCGCTGGGGTAGCTGGAGGACACCGGACTCCGCCTCGTCGAGCAGGAGCGCGGCAAGCTGGGCTGGTAGCGACCGGCCGAGCATGCCGATGAGCCGGCCGTGGCTACCGGCCAACCTCCCGGCGACGCTGGAGAGCCACCGGCGGCCGATCGCCGGCCGCGCGAGGAGGAGCTGCTCGAACGCCGGCCCGGGCAGGTGCAGGCACACCACGCGGCCGACCGCACGCGCGGTATAGGGCAACGGCCGGCCCAACAGCAAGGGGATATCACCTTCCACGTCCCCGGCCCGGAGAACACCCACGACCACACGGCGGCGCCCCGACCCCACGCTGAGCTCGACGCGGCCCTCACGGACGATCCACACCCCGGCACTGGTGGGGTCGTCCGCGCCGAACAGCACCCCACCGGGGGGGGAGCTCGACGGCACCGAGCGACCCGGCCAGCGCGACGATGTCCTCCGCGGTCAACGGTGCGCTCACCCCCCGACCCACGCAGCGGGCGACCCACGCGGCCTCCCGGATGCGGGCGCTCTCGGCGCGCCCACCGGCACCGGGCAGGGCGAGACGCTGGGCCCCGTCCTCCCGCACCCCGTCATCCCGCACTTCCCTCACCGGCGGATGGTGTCATGCGGCTGATCGGGCGTGGTCACCAGACTGGCTGGTCTGGCCCCGGACGTGCGCGGAAGGTGTCAGCCCGATGACAGTTCATGCTGCGGACCCCCCAGCACCGGTAAGAGTGTGCGGTGAAGCACCGAGAGGGAGGTTGCTCATGACGCCGTGTCGCCCCTAGGCCGTGGCGTTCGACGTCGTCGAGACGTTGATCTCGCTAGAACCGCTGCGGCGGCGGTTCATCGAGGTCGGACTGCACGCCTCCGCGTTGGAGCGCTGGTTCGACCGGATGCTCCGCGACGGTATGGCCCTGACCCTGGTCGGGGACTACGCGCCGTTCCCCGATGTGGCGATGGCGTCGCTGCGGGTCGTCGGTGGTGGTCGTCTCGACGACGACGAGGTCCGCCACGTCCTGGACGGCTTCGCCACGCTGCCCGCCCAGCCGGACGCCGAATCGGCCATGCAGGCCCTGGCCGACGCGGGTGTCTCGATGGTCGCGTTGAGCAACGGCGCGGCGCAGAGCACCGAGGCGTTCCTGGACCGCACTGGTCTGCACCGCTTCATCGACCAGGTCATCAGCGTGGCCGAGGTCGGCGCCTGGAAGCCGGCTCCCGCGGTCTACCGGTACGCTCTGGACCGTATCGGCCGCCCGGCGAAGGAGGTTGCGCTGATCGCCGTGCACGCGTTCGACTGTCACGGCGCGCACGCCGCCGGGCTCACCACCGGGTGGGCCGGACGGCGCGAGAAGCACTACGCCGAGATCTTCACCCCCGCCGACGTCACCGGTGTCGACCTGACCGAGGTCGCCACCAGGCTCGTCGCACTGCCCGAACCGTGACCCCCACAACAAGTCCTGACCACCCCCACGAGAAGGTGCCGCTTCATGGCCACTTTGCGCACCCACCTCACGATCAACCGGCCCGCCGACCAGGTGTGGGCGGTGGTGAGCGATGCCGGCGCGATCTCGACGTGGTTCCCGACGTGGACTCAAGCAGCACTGAGAGGCGAACGCCTGATACCCGGACTGCCGACCATGATGCAGCGCCCTGGGACACCGCCCGGGAGGGGCCATCAGCGTCCCATCCCAGTTACGGCCCCTGACCAACAGCGCGACGTCCACCATCCCGCGGCCTGCGCGGTGCGGGCCGCCGGGCACACGCACCCCAGCCAGCGGGGGGTCTTCGGCACCCCGACCCCGGTGCTCGGTGCCAGCCACGTCGCGGTCACCAAGCTCGACGCCGTCCCCGCCTCCGACCAGGGCCGGCCACCGGAGCGGGTCCGCCAGCTCACGGTCACGCAGCCGGTACTGCGCGGAGGGCGGCGGGTCACCACCGCCGGGTGCGGCTGATGGCCGAGCGGCTGGTGGTCGTCGGTGGGGACGCGGCCGGGATGAGCGCGGCGTCCGCGGCTCGGCGCGAACGCGGCCCCGACGAGCTGGCGATCGTCGCGTTCGAGCGCGGCGACTACACCTCCTACTCCGCGTGCGGCATCCCCTACTTCATCGGCAACCTCGTTCCCGACGTCGACGCGCTGATCGCCCGTACCCCGCAGCAGTTCGCCCAGAACCACGCCATCGACGCCCGCACCGGCCACGAGGTGACCGAGATCGACCTGGATCGCCGGGCGGTGCGGGTACGTGAGCGGGACACCGGCAACGAGGTGTGGGAAGGCTTCGACCAGCTGATGGTCGCCACTGGGGCGGTCCCCGTCCGCCCGGACCTGCCCGGCGCGCACGCCGACGGCATCTTCGGGGTGCAGACCCTGACCGACGGGCTCGCGGTTCGCGCGGCCCTGGCCCGCGGCCTCCCGGCCCACGCGGTCGTCGTGGGTGCGGGCTACATCGGCCTGGAACTCGCCGAGGCCCTGTGCGCCTGGGGCGTGCAGGTCACGGTCATCGACCGCGGGCCGGCGCCGATGTCGACCCTGGACCCGGACATGAGCGGGCTGCTGTCCACCGCGATGCACCGCATCGGGATGACCCTGCGCCTGCAGCAGACCGTGACCGGGTTTCAGACCCACGCCGGCCACGTCACCGCCGTCGTCACCGACCACGGCACGGTGCCCGCCGAGCTGGTGATCCTCGGGCTGGGGGTGCGACCCAACACCGACCTCGCTGCCCGCGCCGGCATCCCTCTCGGGGTGACCGGGGCGATCGCGGTCAACCAACAGATGCGCACCGACGCCGACGGGGTGTGGGCCGCCGGTGACTGCGCGGAGAAGTTCCACCGCGTCTCCCGCCGACAGGTAGCCATCGCACTCGGCACCTACGCCAACAAGGAAGGCCGCACCGCCGGCATCAACATCGGCGGCGGCACCGCCCACTTCCCCGGCGTGCTCGGAACCGCCGTCACCAAGATCTGTGACATCGAGGTCGGACGGACCGGCCTAAGCGAGACAGAGGCCCACGACGCCGGCTTCACCGCGATCGGTGTCGCGGTGGACTCCACCACCCGCGCCGGCTACTACCCCGGCACGAAACCGATCCGCGTCAAGCTCATCGCCGAACGGCACACCGGCAAGCTGCTCGGCGCCCAGATCGTCGGCGAAGAAGGCGCCGCCAAACGCATCGACGTCCTCGCGACCGCCCTCTGGCACGGCACCACCGTCGAGGACCTCATCAACACCGACCTGTCCTACGCCCCACCGTTCTCCCCGCTGTGGGACCCCGTCCTCATCGCCGCCCGCAAGACCTCCCAACACGTCAACACCGACCGGTCCTGTAACCCCAACACACCACCGGTCCAGGATGAGCAGATGCAACTGCCGACGCAGGACGTGTCGTACCTGCTGGCCCGCGACGCTCCTCGCGCGCCGACGCCTGCCCCTAATGACAACGCTGCGGGCGAAGCGCACGCTGGCCAGTGAGCCTGCCAGCGTGGTCATCGACTACGTTGCGCACCCCGACCAGACCAGGGGACCTCATCGCCAAGGTCGAGGCGGCGGGCGGCCGCGCGGTCGGGATGCAGGCCGACGTCACGAGAGCGGCCGATCTGCACACGATGGCCGCGACCACGGTCCAGTCCTACGGGCGCCTGGACGTGATAGTCAACAACGTCGGGATCGAGACCCGCACCGCGCTGCTGGACACCAGCGAGGCCGAGAGAACTGGGACTCCGAGGCCGTGTTCGGCCGAGGCCGCTACACCGCCGAAGAGACGTTTCGAGACATCGACGACAACACCTTCCACCCCGAGCTGCACTACTTCGTCGGCGGCAATTCCAAGGTCTACGGCGCCGCCCTGTTCCGGCTGGCCTCCCACGACTTCGACGATGTCGCCCACCCGACGAGCATCGCACCGGCCTGGCCCATCACCTACAACGACCTCGAGCCGTTCTACGTGCAGGCCGAACACTTATACTGGGTCCACGGCAAGCACGGTGAGGACCCCTTCGCCGGCACCTCGAGCCAGGACTACAGGTACCTGCCCGTTGGCGCACGCACCGCGGATCCAGGTGCTATCCGACGGTCTGGAGAAACTCGGCCTGCACCCGTTCCACCTGCCCGTCGGGGTTGACCTCACCCAGGACGAGCACGGCGAGGTGACCCCGGAGTCCCGCTGCATCCGCTGCGACCGCGTCGACGGGTTCCCCCGCCTGGTCGGCGCGAAGGCCGACGCCGAGTGGGCGGCCGTGCGGCCCACTCTGGCCGCGCACGACAACCTCACCCCGCTGACCAGCGCCACCGTGCAGGACTGCTCACCGACGACACCGGACGCACCGTCACCGGTGTCGTCACCACGATGGCCGACGGCAGCACTGAGACCTTCGCCGCCTACATCGTCGTCGTGTCCGCCTGATCGATCCTGTCCTCGGTCCTGCTGCTGCAATCGGCCAACGACCAGCACCCGAACGGGCTCGCGAACTCCTCTGACGTCGTCGGGCGGCACTACATGCGGCACAACAACGTCGCCCTGATGGCGTTCTCCAGGGAGCCGAACCCAACCGTGTTCCAGAGGACGCTCGCGCTCAACGACTGCTACGGCCCGAGCAAGCAGTGGGACTACCCGATGGGCAACATTTAGATGCTCGGCAAGTCCGACGCGTGGCAGGTCAAAGGTCAAGGCCCAAGGGACTCGGGTGAGCGCCGAACCTGCCCTACGGGATCGTCGCCAAGCACTCCCTGGACTTCTGGCTGGCCAGCGAAGACCTGTCGCTGCCCGACAGCAGGGTCACCCTCGGCCGCGACGGCATCGTGAAGCTCGCCGTCCAGCCGGACAACAACAGCGAAGGCGTCGCCCGCCTGCGCGCCACGTTCGACGGCATGCTCACCGACCTCGGCCTACCGGCACAACGTTCGAGCGCAGCCTCTACCTGCATAAGGCGATGGACGTCTCGGCCACCGCCCATCAGGCCGGCACGATCCGCTTCGGAACAGACCCCTCGACCTCCGCTCTCGACATCCACTGCAAGACAAACGACCTGGACAACCTCCGGTCTGCTCAAGCCGCAGGTCGAGGGGTACCGGGCGTGGTCGACCGAGCGGGGCTACACGCCGCTGACGGTCCGGAAGATGCTCAAGGACTTGGGCCAGGTCGGTCTGTGGGCGACGGCTGCGGGCCTGCAGGTCACGGAGCTCGACGAGGGCGAGGCCCCACAACCCTGCGCCTGGCCGGCCGCGTGACAGTCGGCCAGGAAGCCCACCATCGACCCGCTACTGACCTACCTGCGGGACGTCGGTGTCGTCCCGGCGGCGGAACCGTCGTCGACGCCGCTGGCTCGGTTGCTCGGACAGTACCGGTGCTGGATGGTCTAGGAGCGGGGCTTGGCGGCGATGACGGGCGACCGTTGGTGGGCCTTCGCGGCGGCGGGACTGGCCGGTGTGGACGTCAACGCGTTCCTGCCCCGGGAGTGCGGGCGGCCCTCGGTCGGGTCGGCCAAGGGCGGGTCGCTGAGCTGCGCTCGGTGCTGAGATTCCTGTACTTGCAGGGTGTCACGCCGTTGCGGCTCGGTGCGGCCGTGCCTCCGGTGGGTGGCTGGCGGCTGGCCGCCCTGCCGCCACCAGCGCTGTCGTCCACCGAGGTCCAGCGGCTGCTGGAGAGCTGCGACCGCAGCAGCGCTGTCGGAAGCCGGGACTTCGCAATCATGATGCTGCTCGCGCGGCTGGGCTTTCGCTCGGTCGAGGTGGCCCGCCTGCAGCTCGGGGATGTGGATTGGTGCGCCGGTGAGTTGGTCGTCCGCGGCAAGGGCCGTCGGCAGGACCGGCTGCCGCTGCCGAACGGGGTCGGTGAAGACTTGGTCGCTTACCTGTCCAACGGCCGGGCCTCTGAAGGAGCCCGACATCTGTTCCTGACGCTGCGGGCCCCGCGCGGACCGATCCGGGCTGACCTGGTCGGTGACGTCGTCGAGCGAGCCTGCAGACGCGTCGCCATGCCGGTCTTGGGTCCGCACCGGCTCCGGCACGCGCTGGCGGGCGAGCTGCTGCGGCCGGGTGCTGGCCTGCTCGCGATCAGCCCGGTCCTTCGTCATCAGGACCTGGCCACCACCGCCCTCTACGCCAAGGTCGACCTCGACACGCTGCGCCTGGTTGCGCAACCCTGGCCGGGGGGGTGCCTGACCCACCTTGTCCCGAAGCATCGGTGGCTACGACCGCGCTTCGTCGAGGTCGGCGGCGTGGCGGGTTAGGTCGATGAGCTGGCGCAGGCAGTGTTCCCGCAGGGGTTCGGGGAAGTCCTCGGCCAGGCGGTAGAGCACGCTGCGGCCCTGCTTGCGGCTGATGACCAGGCCGGCGGTGCGCAGCAGCCGCAGCCCGTAGGTGGCTTGGTCCTCGGAGGCGCCCAGGGCGAGGGCGAGGGCCCCCACGCTCAGTTCGTCGCTGAGGTCCAGGGCGTAGAGCAGCCGCAACCGGACAGGTTCGGCCATGATCGACAGCAGGCTGGCGAGCCGGGCGGCGTCCTCAGCGGTGGGCAACCGCTCGCGGACGTCCGCGACCCGGCCGGGGCCCGCCACGGGCCCCGGCCCGGCACCGAGCCCGGACGGGGGTTCCGCCGGGGCGGCCGCCTGTCCCCGCCCCAGACGGGGGGCGCCGGCGGTGCTCACCGCAGGCTCGCGTCAGCGTCGTATCGGCTGGGATCAGCGGTGAACGCATCCCGACAACCGGTCGAGCAGAAGATGCGCTCCACCCCGTCGTGGGTGACCGTCGCCGTCGCACTGGCCGGGTCCACACTCATCCCGCACACCGGGTCGGTGACCATCGCACTCCCGGGGGCGGCGGTGTCACCGGTCGAGACGGAGGCCTCGGCCGAGGCGGTGTCTTCAGCCGGCTGCCCGTGGGTGTAGCGCTCGGGGTGCTTCACGAACGCGGTGTGGCACTTGTCCGAGCAGAAGTAGTAGTCCTGCCCCTCGTGGCGGTCGTGAGCGGGGGCGTCGGAGGTGCGCACCTGCATGCCGCACACCGGGTCCTTCGCGTAACCGTTACCGCCACCGAAGCGGGCGGCGTTCTTGTACAGCCAGTACAGGTAGCCGAAGGCGACCACGGCGATGACGTCCAGGACGGTGGTGTAGTTCAGCCCGACGTGGGTCGTGGCGATGTCCCCGCGCAAGGTGACCGGGACCAGCCGCAGGGCAGTGAAGATACCCTCGGTGGCCAGTCCCGCGATGCTCATCACCGCCCAGAACACCAATGCCAATTTCAGGGCCAGACGGGTTCCGTAGAACTTGCGGTAGATCAGCACCAGGGGCAGGGCCAGCAGGTCGGCGAAGATGAACGAGATCACCCCACCGAAGCTGATACCGCCCTTCCACAGGGCGGCGGCCAACGGCACGTTCCCGACCGAGCAGACGAAGCTGATGAACGCCAGCACCGGGGCCACCACCACGTTCTCCACCGCCGACAGCAGGCCGTGCCCGGTCAGGAACAGCGCCTGCCAGACACCGACCGGAACAGCTATCGAGGCGAACCCGGCGACGACGAAACCGATGACGAGCTCCTTGCGGAGCATCGTCACGTCGCTGACCGTGTACCCCGACGCCTCTGACCAGCCCGCCCGGGTGCGGACCCGCTGCCGCCACGACCCGGTGGTCCCGACGCCGTCCGCCGCATCGACACCCGCCGCATCGACACCCGCCGCATCGGCGCCCGCACCGCCGTGGCCGTCGTGCGGGCCGGCACTGCTGGACGTGCGCAGCCGCTCCCGGGCCGCGTCGAGCTCACCGACGTCCACAACCCGGGGCAGCACCACCGCCAGGATCGCGATCATGATGAAGCCACCGACGAACTCGGCCACCGCAAACTGCCAACCGATGAGCAGCCACAGCACGATCCCCAGCTCGACGACGAGGTTCGTGCTCGCGAACATGAACACCATCGAGGCCGTGAAGTCGGCCCCCCGGGCGAACAACGTCTTCGCCAGGGCACTCGCCGCGTAGGAGCACGAGGAGCTGACCATCCCGAAGAAGCTCGACCGCACCACCGTCACCGGCCGGTGATCACCCAACACCCGCTGCATCTGCGCCTTCGACACGAACGCCTGCACCGCCCCCGACAGGGCGAAACCCAGCACCAGGGCCCACAAGGTGTCGTAGAACATCCAGAAACCCTCGGCGAGGCTCGCCCCCACCGTCGACAGCACGCCCATCAGCGCACACCCCCCGACCGGTTGCGGGCAGGACGACGGCGGTGACCCCGCAGCTCACGCCACACCGACCCCAGCTCCGCCACCACGAACCTCAAACGCCCCCGCACCGGCGTCCCGCACGACGGCACCACCGGCTGCACCCCACGCTCATCACCCTGCACACTCATCTCCCTCACATCCGTCCGACCGTACGGATATGAAGAGTACTCCGTTTCAGGTGCTACGCCACCGTTGCCGCCACCGTCGTGCGCGACCGCCCCGGACGGTGACCTGCGGTGGCTGCACACAGTCAGTCGGCCCCACCGGGGGCCGGGCGGCGGCGGCGTGTGACCCGACGGCGGCTGCGGTGAGGAGCAGGAGGCCGTCGAGGAGGTAGACGGCTTGGATGCCGACGGTGTCGGCGAGCAGTCCGCCGCCGAGCAGGTTCAGAAGCTGGCCGGTCTGCCAGAGGATGTGGAAGCCGGCGAACGCCCGGCCCCGGAGGTGCTCGGGGACGCGGGACTGGATGAGGCTGCTAAAGGTGACGTTGCCGGTGCAAGGTCGACAGGCCGTACAGCACCAGCGCGCATGCGGCCATGGGGACGCTGGTGGCGACGGACAGGACGAGGTCGACGACGCCGCGGACTGCGTAGGGCCCGAACACGAACAGAGGGCGGCGGGGGTCGGTGATACGGCCCTAGCTTAGCTAAGCTCTGATCTGGCCGCAGGCGACCGGCCCACCCTGCCAAGACCCGCCACTCGCGCTGCCGCCTTCGGTGCTACCGCCGTGACCGCTGCGGCCCTTCTAGCGGCAGCAGCTGCTGCGCTGCGCATCATGTTGAAATCGAAGCACCATCGGTCAACCTGACGCATTCGGCGTCGATCCGGCCAGCCCGCTCACCCGCTCGTTTTCCCGCGGCCGCTTCATGGCCGCTTTCATCTGTTACCCACCGTCCACACCCGCGACCGGCAACTGGAAAGGACAGCAGCGTCATGACTTTGAGCGAGAAAGACCGACGGAGCTTGATGGTCTTGGCGCAGGAGCTACGTGCTGAAGATCCCCGACTAGCCGAAGCTCTCACCGCCGGGGCGCGCCCGTCGAATCACCGAGGCCCGGCATGGACCGTCACCATCCTGCTGATCGCCGTTGCTGCCCTGACGGTCCTGGTGGGCTGCTTGACCAACCGGCCGGGTCTGGGCGCCGCCGGCGGTGTGTTGTTCCTGCTGTCGGTGACCCTGCTAGCGGTGCTGCACGTCGGAGTTCCCCCCGCGACGTGATCGGCTGCCCAACTTCTGGCGATGAGCAGAATGCCGTGATGCTCAGCGTGGCGTCGACCCGGCGAGCAAACGCAGGTGCGACGTGGACCCCGGTCAGGGAGTTGTAACAGTGCTGCCGTCCACAGGTTAACCAGGTCAAACCCGCCGCAGCGCGGGTGGGTGGGGCCGTGCGCTGTCGTCGACTTCAGCGAACGCCGTCAACGGGTCTGTGCAGCGCGCCCCCCGTGTGCAGCGGCCGGGCGGATTGGCCGGTGACCGCCCTGACCTGCCCACCTCACGACCGCGACCTGCACGGTTCTGTGTGATGACGCGCGGTAGGACTGGCCGGGGCGACAGACATCGACCGGTTGGTCACTGTTTCAGGCTGCCGACACCCTTGGCGATGACCAGGATGGAGGTGATCAGGGCTGCGGTGGACTCGATACCCATCAGTATTTTGGCTCGGGCGGACAGTGGCATGGTGTCGGTGGTGCTGAACGCCGAGGAGTTGGTCAGCGACACGTACAGGTAGTCGACGAAGCTGGGGACCCAGCCGCTGCGCTCGCTGGACCCCCGACGCACCTCCACTGCAGTGTCCGCATCCTCGTCCTGGGTGAACCGGAAGTCCGCTGCCGGTAGTTGCTCCCGGTCCTGCCGGGTGCGCCGCACCGGGCCGCCGCGGTCGAGTTCCCAAAATGCCGACGCAAAGACGATGACATTGGTCAACCACACCTGCCCGGCCGCCAGGAGCAGCATCTTGGCGTGACTGGACTGGCTGGTGAGCAGCTGATCGATCAGCAGCACCAGCGATGACATGTTGGTGATCGCGAGCA
>JAABUP010010802.1_pt1 | contig 10622 bp, 20 predicted proteins | sample 5559201 | NCBI WGS metagenome assembly JAABUP01 (sample SAMN10711887, study PRJNA513373) | rock metagenome | isolation source: Antarctica rocks | place: Antarctica | reverse complement strand
CGTGTGCGCGCGCGCGCACGCAAGCGTGGGCCCGCCGCCGCCCGGCTGCGGGCCGCGCCATGCGCCCGCGCCGTCGAAGCTCTGCGGCGCGACCGTGGGGGTCGTCCCGCCTGGCGCCGGCCCGCCCGAGCAGCAGGGCGTGCCAGCCCCCGGCGGACGGGGCGTGCGCCCGTACCACGGCCCCCTTGCTGTGATGGGCTCGGCGCACGGCTGCTATCAAGTGCGGCGGGTGCGTGGCACCGCGCTGGGCTGGACACCTTAGACGCACGCTGGCGCGCGAGCGCGGCGGCGCGGGACGAAACCGCTTGGGTAGAGCGCTAGGAGGGCTCTCCGACAGCACACACGCAACAGCGGTGCTTGGCCCCCCTTCAGAGCTGGTCGGGCCGCAGGCGCGCGCCCGGATGCCTTCCTCCCGGACGATCGCGCTCAGCGCCTGCCGCAGGCCGGTGTACTTGGACGCCGCGGCGGCGGACGCGCCGCGCTGGATCGGCTCCACCTGGACCTGGAACCTGATCTTCAGCACGTCCAGCGGCTGCACCACAAAGCGCGCGACCACGCCGGCCAGCGCCCCCGCCGCTGCGTCCATGTACGCGGGCGGCCGCGCCGGCGCCTGCACGGCGCTCTGGCCCCCCTGCGCCTGCCCGCCGTCCCCCATTGCTAGCCCGGGACATCAGAGGACGGAGGGCAGGGCAGCCTCTGTCATAACTCTGTCATAACACGCTGGCCAGCCTGCTCTGCATGCATGCTTTTAACTCTCGCTCAGCAGGCACATTCGGGCACATTAAACAGCTCATGGGTGGCCATTGTTTGTGATGCTAGCGCTGAGCTCAGCATCAGACTCTAGAGTGAGCAAGGAAAATAACGAGCCAGTGGCAGCGCTGTTGTTGACATCCTCTCTCCTTGAGCTTGCCCTTGTCAGGCAATATACAGCGCAAGCACCACAGGAGTCTGAATTGCAGTGTCGTTTGGAGCTGCTGAGAGCTTGCACAGGTCAGCCAGCAGAGTGTATGCCCAGAGTTGTGCAGGACACTTGAGCGGTGCCAGATGTAGCGCCTCATGGCCGGCGAGCGTGAGGAGCAATTCCTCTTCCGAGTGCAAGATGACGCGCTCGCTGAGCGCATCCGACGCGTTCTCCGGGAGGATCCAGCAGCCCGCCCGGAGGATGCTGATATGGAGGTCCTGTTTGAGGGTGCGGTCATACACGGCGCACAAGGACGCTGCCCTTTGCCTTTGGCCGCACCGCAGCATACATCTGCAAGCGATTGCGAGCAGCGTGTGCCATTGCACAGCAGGACACGAGCCGCTCGGTGCTTCTGTGTCGCTGAGGCTGTGCGTGCGCAGACCCGGCCAAGCCGCGCGAGGGCCGCTTCACCATCGGCGGCGAGGCATACCCGCTGTCGCTGCTGCGCCTGCCGTGCGTCGTGGAGAGCTACAAGACGTACAACGACATCAACCTGGTTAAGACCGCGGACGTCGGCGAGGTGCGCGCCTGCGGCAGGCCTGGGTGCTGGCGCTCGCGCGCGGCCTGGTGTGTGCGCAGCGTGTTGGTAGCCTGGTAAGCTTCGCGGGGCGCTGCCGGGAGGGGCGCGTCCTGCACGAACAGGCCTGTATGTCAGCAGCACCGTCTGCCTGCGCCACTGACGCTGCCAGCGTTGTTGGCGCAGCACGGGAGTGTATACTGTGTTGGGTGGCCAGCCATACCAGCACGCGCGGAACACAGCCTATGTGGCTGCTGGTGAGAGGAAGCGTTCAAGTGGCAGAGCTGTCTCACGCCTTGGCGCCTGCTAGATGGACGCGAGTGCTGCGGGTGAGCGGCGCAAACGCGGCCGCCACAGGGCTGTTAGCTCAGCAGCGGCCGTCATCCTGGTGGTACCTAGGCACACCGCATCAAAGCACAGCTGTGGTAAGGCTCCGTCCTTGACTGTGCACCATGATCAGGTGCTGCTGGTGCGCGGCGCGGACGAGCCGGCGCCGGAGGGCTCCGAGGCGCGCGACGGCGTCACGCTGGCGATGCGCGACGCCCGGCGCCGGCTGTTCCGGCGCCCCATCGACGTCAGCCCGGACCTCGTGCGCCGCGTGGAGGCCGACATCCTCACCATCGCCTCGGTACGCGCCCTTGGGGCTTGGGCCTGGATAGTGGGCACTGCTTGTCTTGTCCTGCAATAGGAGAATGCTTGATGTTGCAGCTGCGCCGTGCGCCTCGCGGCAGGCGCGGTGGCACATGGAAATAGCACGTCGCAGCAGTCATGGGTGTCCAGGAGTCCAGGTTGTTCTGGCCTCGCGCGCGGCGCACCTGGCCAGCGCGCCCATAGGCGGCAGCTATGGGCTGCAGAGGCGCATCAGGGACGCATCGTAATGCTTGCAGCCTTGCGCAGCGGACTTGCGGCCGCCGCGAGCGGGCGCGGCGCGTGCCAACGGCCGGGCCGCCGGGAGGGATGCACGTCTCAAGCATGTGAGAGGGGGCCGGCCTGCCATGCGCATTGGGGCAGCGCTGGCCGCCGCCGCTGGGCTGCGCCCGTGCATATTTAGCCCGCGCACGGCAGGAGCACCTCCAGCGTGCACTGGGTGGGTGGCCGTATGCCGGGGCGTGCCTGCCCTAAGCAGCCAATGTTGGCTGATACATGGTTGTAATTCATTCATTGTGCGCAGGGCCAGGCGCCAGAGGGCTACGTGTTTGAGGATGTGGAGGAGGAGTATGTGGTGGACGCGGCCGGGCGCGGCAGCTGGCAGCCGCTGGTGCTGGGCCGCGCGGGCGCGCCCGAGGAGGGCAAGGGCAAGGGCAAGGCCAAGAAGGCGCGCAAGGACAAGGCGGCTGCGGCGGCGGCCGCCGAGGCGGAGGCGCAGGGCGCGGGCGACGGCGGGCCGGCGATGATGCGGGAGGAGATCTAGGCGTTGTAGGTGCTGCGGCGCTCGCCAGGTTGGTCACCAGACAGGCGTGCACTGAGGGTGGGCTGGTCGCGCCCAACGGCTGTGATGAAGCACAGGGTTTGCTCGCGCGTGCGTTGAGCCGTGCTCATGGCTGGGCGTCAGGCCATCCTCAGGATAGACAGGATTCAACCACTGTGGTTGCAACTGGAGCTGCATTTAATTTTTTGTAGCCCTTGTATGGAGTGCCCGATTAGGCGACCTTCTGCACGTGCGTTGCACGCTGTGCAACCTTGCGCTACAGCCTTGAGCTACAGCAGGCAGTTTTTTTTTGGCCACATTGTAATCATGGCCGTTGTACAGCCTCCTCCTCTCTCTGCGCTGGCAGATGCGCCCTTATCACCGCTTGGCGTTGACAGCAAGCCTGCCACCACAGGACGGGAGCTCTGGAAGAGCGCACCGTGTGTCGTGCTCATAACCAGACGCCCGGGCTGCAGTAAGTGCCTGGCACTGCTCCTCTGCTTTGTAAGTACCACGTTTCATCTACAGTTGGCAAGCACGTACTGAGTGTATATGCCGCAGTCCTCTGCAGGGCTGAGGCGCAAAAGGTGTGTATAAGCTGTACTCTCTTATTACTTTAACAGAGCAGGTTTTATGTGGGACCATGCTCAGCACCGCGTACACCTGCAGGTGTACGCTCTCAAGCCGGAGCTGGACAAACTAAACGTCGGGCTGTGCGCGGTGGTTCATGAAGCCATCCCCGCTGAAATACAGGCTTTCAAGCCCGCGTTTTGGCGCGCCCCAGGAGCCGAACACCAGTGTGCAAGCTCCAAGGTTGCCAGATGTGCTTAGCGATCTCCTTGCAGGCCTGGTGACCTCTACTATGACGAGACCAAGGCCTTCAACCGCTGCCTGAACAACGGCGCCCTGCGCAAAGGCTCCCTGCTGAGCTTCCTCAACCCGTGGAGCTCAGTGCGCGCTCCTTTTGGACTCTGTCTACTCGCTCCTCCTGTGCTTATCTCTGCTTTCACCTAAGCTCTTATTTACGCACTGTCTGCGTGGCAACTTAAGCGTGCCTGTGTTGGGGCCAGGTCTGGAAGCGCGCTGCAGACGCCAAGGAAACCGTCAAGGAGTCCAACCTGAACGGCGACGGGCTGACGATGGGCGGGCTGTTGGTGATGCGCCGGGGCGACCTGGGAGCCGAGTTTGCCTATGCAGAGCACAACTTTGGGGACCACGCGGAGGCAGCTGACATTCTGGACGCTTGCAGCCGCGCTGCCAAGGCCTGAGCCTGCTGCCCAGCCATGCAGCTGGCCGGGTGGCCCTCTGTGTTCATGTCGGCCTCATCCTGCACTCTGGTCACCACTCCAGGCCATCTGTCTGTCAGATCTGTTGATGCTCTCTATTTTCTCTACCTTCCCTGCTATCGCCTATTTGACAAGTCCTCAGGTTAATGCATGCTAGCGGAATGCATGTTGAGCTATACATGTTGCACAAGCTGCCTGGAGCTGAACTTATAAAGATAATGGTTTGTGATGAAGGTAAGCAAGGTTAGGTTATGTGAGCAAGGTAGCTCGATGTTGAGGAAGAGGTGAACGGGTATGCGGACAGCATGTCTTGTTCTGGAAATCCAGGGGAGAAAGAAGCGTATTCGGAATTTTGGACACCTGTACGATCTGACACCAGGATAAAAATGTTGTCGCGCGCCAAGTCGCGGGCACACTAAGCCTTGTCCTAGCGCCGGCCCCCCTCCATGCGCCTTCGCTCACAGGTCCTCCTTGACGCTGGCGCTGGTCTTCTTCTTCTTCTTTGACTTTCGCCTCTTCTTGCCCTGGCCTGCCGCGGCCGCGGCCGCCTCCGCCTCGCTCTTGCGCGCGGCCTCCTCCGCACTCCTCCTCGCAGCCTCCTCCTGGGGCGGGCGGCGCTGGGCAGTCACGAGCCAGCGCATCATCAGCTCTTGATGGCTTGATATGGGTGCTGCAAAATGTACCTCGCAAACTCGTGGACTGGTACTTTTTCCAGGTATGCAGCTATAGCTGACTTGACATCATGTTGTTGACATCACATGTATTTGACATTAATGAAATACTATAACGAATGGGCTACTGGCGGGTGGCAATGAACCCACAAGAAGAGGTCGCAAGACAATTGGCCACTCCCAAGGCTGCAGAACCCGCGGGGCCGCGGCAGGCGCGCCTGCAGCTCCGCGTCCGCACGCCGCAGCAGCTCCTCCTTGGAGCCCGGCGCGGCGGACACCTCCTCGGCCAGCACGTCCGACAGGTCAAACTCCTCCGCCAGCGGCGCGTCCGGCGCCGCGTCCTCGCCGCCGTCCGCCAGTGCCGGCATGGCCTGGCGGGCGCGCGCAGCTGCACTCACGCGTTGGGGGCCGGCGTCCCGCCACCCATGTCAGAAAGGTTCCCCCGCACCATGGGTGCGTCCCGGCGCAGCCGCGCGGTCATGGCAGGGCGGCCGCCGGGCAGGGCATCTGGCGGCCTTGCATGCAGGTATTCTGGCCACACTAAACCTCACACTAACCCTAACCCTATCCAGGTTCGCGGGTCGCCCGAGCGGCGGCGCGCCTGGAAGGCCTCGGTCGGCACGCGGCCGGCGAGCAGGCCGTCCACGAGCGCGTCGAGGCCGGCCGCGTCGAACGCGCCGGTCAGCCGCGCGCCGCGCGCCTTGCGCGGGCTCAGCACCAGCAGCGTGGGCGCCGCGTCCGGCGCCAGGCCGAACGCGGCCAGGAAGCGCGGCTGCGCGCGGGCAGGAGGGACCAGGCGTCTGCCACTGGCAGAAAATGGACAGACTGCATGCACATGACCCGCTCACAGTGCGAAGGCTCCCCACATTGCCAGTGAGCTCTCATGACCTGGGCGCTACGGTCATAATGTCATAGAAAGGTCAGAATGACTTTGGCTTCTTGCCCGGTGCCATGCCGGTGTGTCAGTGCAGTGACCGCAGCAAGATCCACTCCGGAGCGTGTGGACACGAGATGCGTTTGTCCTTGTGATGTGAAGGCGGGACCAGAGGACCAATTGTCCCACACGGCACTGTTCCAGGTGCAGGGCAAATGCACAGAGCAGGCGCCCACACACGACGGGGCGCGCAGGCACGGCATACAGGGGTCCCGTTGTGCGGCGCCGCGCACCTGGCGCGGCGCGTTTACCCAGGTGAACTGCAGCGGCTGCCGCGCCCAGCGGCCGGCCGCGGCGCGGACCAGCTCCAGCTGGCCCGCAAACCCTGCGGACGCGGGGTCCAGCAGCGCGAGCGCGCACAGGCCGGCCTGCGCGCGCCCCTGCTCGCTTGCACGCGCACGCTGCGCGTGCTGTCGGTGCATTCAACCTGGCACCCGGCTTTCGCCATGCTGACATTACAGAGGCTTCAGGCACCCTGGGAGATGGGCTGATGCACGCCTTTGCCTTGGGGTGCCAGGGATTCAGCCCCCAGCGCGCTCAAGCCACCACAGCCCTCTCTGCAGCGGCGCTCGCACATCTAGCGCCAGCATAGGTCAGCGCAGCGCGCCTGCGAGGCTCCGCAGCGCTCCCCCAGCGCCGCCGCGGTGGCTGCCTCCGGCACGTCGGCCGGCGCGACGGGCGCGCCCGCGGCCGCGCCCGCGCCAAAGGCGTCCTCCTCCGGCACGCCGCCCTCGGGCGTCGCCCTGCTCGGGCTCAGCCCCTCAGTGCTTGGCCTGCCTTAGCGCCAGCCCTCGCCAGGCTGCCTGCGCTGACCCTGCCGCACCGCCGGCTGGCACGGGCGGCCCCGCTCCTAACGCTCTGTCGCTCAGCCCGATTTAAGCCTCAGCCTCGGCCTAGCCTCAGCAGGGTCTGTGCTGGACCGGCACACTGAGTGTGCCACTCTTTCCCTCGTGCAGAGGGCTCAAACCCATACCAGGTCATGAGTGCAGCGAGTCGCGAGAAAAGGCGGTTACTCTTGGCCTCCAGCAGGACGGGCGGAGCAGCTCGCATGCGCCTGCCCTGGCCGCGCAGGCCTGCGGGGGAGCGGGAGGCGGGCGCGCCACGGGCGCACCCCATCATGCCCGCAAACATCGTGAGGAACTGGTGCATGTACGGGTACTGGAGCGGGCCGGGGAAGGGCTGCAGCGCGATGCGCGCGTCCTTGCCCAGGGCGGGCGGGCTGCCGTCCTCGCTGGGCTTGATGAAAGCCATGACCATTGCGGGCGCCTGGCGCATGCGTGCGCGCTCCCTAGTGTGGCCGCGCTGGGAAACGCGGCCCATGCAGCACACAGCTTCTGGCAAACCGTCACGCATCCAGGTCAGGCCTGCATGGCCCAAGCCGTGCCTGCTAAGCGCACGGCCGGTGCCCGCAGGGCCAGGAAGGGACAGCCACGGGATGAGGATCGCAGCGTCTTACCCTGCTCCGGCACACACATTGACGCAAAATCTCGAAGGCATGCAGATCAGGCTCAGGCTCCTGGGTCACCCAAGCATGGCAGGCCGGCAGACCGCTGCCCGTCTGTGCGCACGCGCGGTCGGCGGGCATGCTCGCCTTCTACAGGCTAGGGTAGGGTAAACGGGAGTTGGCTTAACGGGCGGGCGTGCGGGCGCCCACCTTCTTCACGCCCAGGCGCGCCACAGCCTCTGCGTCGCTGCTGTGTACGTCCGCGAAGACGTACTTATATTTCCGCAGGTTGACTGACAGCGCGGCAAATACGCCCGGCGTCGCGTCCTTATCCGTGACCAGGAACACCTGCCGCCGCGCATGCGCGCGGGTCTGGACCCCTGGGGCGGAGGCGCGCTTGCTCGCTGCAGTGCGGCGAGAGGTAGGCCCTATGTAAGACGCCAGATCACGGAGGTTGCTACATGTACCCGCACGAGGTGCGAGCCCAAAAGACGCGATGTGGGGGCAGTGGAGGCCATGGTGACGTGCAGGTGTCCCTACAACCAGAAGAGGCACGAGCCCTAAAGCAGGGCGTCCTGGTGGGCCGTTGCAGGCTGGGGCTGGCCTTGGGGCGCGGCAGTTCGGCCGCAATGAACGGCTCCAGCGAGGCCGCGTCCAGGCGCGTGACGTACGAGGGGAAGGCCTCCAGCGCAAAGCGCTGCAGCTCCTTGGTCTCATTCAGCGCGCCTGCGGCGCGGGGCGCCCCGTGGGCGTCAGGCCGCAAGGGCGCACGCGGCGTGCCAACCAAGTGCCGCGCGCGCCACGAGTGTCGTCGGTGCGGCGACGGCAAAGTGCGCAGGCAGGCCCACACAGTGCGTCTGCCGCGCCGGGCGCCGTGCACGCATAGCGCTGTGAGCATGCCACATCAGCCTCACACTGCCCGCCAACCGGCCGCTGGTCCAGAACAACACGCCTCGCCAGCACCGGGAGGCACTGCATCTTTATCTCCCCATGTTCGAGCTCACTCCTCCCCCCCTGAAGGAACTGGCGCCCTTGCTTCAGGCGCTGCGTCAACTTGTGGCAGGTGCGCAGGGTCGGGGCCGTTGCTGCATGCACTCCCAACCGGCCAGCAACCCCGCGCCCACAGCGCATGCCCGCGGGCGCCCCGCTGCCCCCCGGCTCTGCCAGGCCCGCACCAGTGTACTCTGTCCAGTCCTCGGGGCCGCCCTTGTCCTCTCCAAAGGGCAGCAGCACCACCTGGCACGAGGTAAGGGTTAGGGTAGGCTACACGCCCGGCTGCTCATGCCAGGCCCAACACACGCTGCGCCAGGCCCGTCGATGACACGTTGTGCTCGGGCGCCGCCGGGCCTGAGACTGCGCCGAGTGCCTTAAGCGGCCCTATCAATGCGCAGGTCACTCGGGCCAGCGCAGGAGCGCGCACAGGCACAGCGGCCCAGCCCCAGGAGCTTGCTGAACACAGCCACAGGTCAATTTCACACAGCATGCTGGGATCGCATGCCATGCCCCGTCCACACAGCCCCGTGTGGCCGCTGCGGATGTATGAGCTCACCCGGGTGCGGCACGGACCCTGCCCGCCTGCCGGCGCAGCGAGCGCCTCGCGCTGCGCGGCGGTCGCGACCCTGTCCAGGCCGCCCGCCGCGGCGTCCGCCGAGGCGTTGACGGCGCCGGCCTTGATGAGGCGGCCCAGCTCGGCGACGGCCTTGTTGAAGGCCTTGAGGTCGGCCTCGCAGCTGCCGCGGGGCGCGTCGGGCGCATCTGCCGCGGCGCCCGCACGTCACAGGCCCGCATCCGCGCTGTGCATCAGCCGGGCACGCGACGCACTTATTACGAACGTTTTAGTCAGCATGCCAGCGCACAGAGCACAAGCGAATCTCGTAGCTTTGCAGTGACCATCGCCAATCTAGTCCGGTGATGCAAATGTACACTGTGGCGTGCATGCCTAGGTGGGCGTCGTCCGCAGTGCGGCACTAACAGATGCGCCGCCCGGTGCCCAACCGAGTGCGGGCCGCTCCAAGCTGTTATGCACAGTAGCGCGACGCCTGCATGGGGACGTACCTTGAAAGAGAGCCAGCATCCAGGCGTCCTCCTCACTGAGGGCCTTGTCCACATCCTCGGCCGTCATGTCCCGCACGACCTGCGCAATGGTGACTCGCACTTGGCGCAAGCGCTGAGGGCGGCCTTGCAGGTTCACACTCTGGCAGGAGCCAGTACGCTCACTCATTGCGCTCGCTCATTGTCTGCTGCAAAGGACTGGCGGGCCTTGAACAGCAAATAATGACATGACATGCATTGTTCATGCGATGAGTGTGTAGCTTTGGTAAGCCGTCCGTGCCGCCAGGCTGGCGCTGGACACCCCAACCGATGTATGAGACATGCTCGCACAAAATCGTGACCCGCTGACAGTCTCCTGGTACTGAAGCGGCGGCTGTCCCAGAGCCCGCGGCGAGCCAGCGACTCCACCCGACACCTCTTCCCCGGCCGCCCGCCCCGGCCGTGTTTGCTTGGACGCCGCCAGCCTCCTTGCCATGCCTCCGCGACCCGTGCCGGCACTCGCCTGCGGGACGGCCTTCTCGCTGTCCTCGCCGGCGGCCTCGCCGTCGCCATCCCTTGCCTCGTCTCCCGCCTCGTCGCCGCCGCCGCCGCCGCCCGCGGGCGCGCCCTTGCCGGGCGCAGCGGGCGCGGCGGCCGCGTGCTGCCCCAGGAACTCGATCAGCTCAGCGGCCTTCAGCCGGCCTGCGCAGCCCGCCATGCCGGCTCACAGACGCGCGCCGGCAGGGCATCCGGGGAGGCTGCGCATCAGCGGCAAGCAGGCACCGCGCCTCCCCGTGTGCGCCGCACACGTCAGCATGGAGGCAGGCAGTGCACGATGGCACGCTGACTTGCCATCTGCCCCCATCGGCACACCGCCTCAGTGTAGACTGGGCCGCCAAGCATAATTCAAAGGCACCCTCATTATGCGTGACTCGGCTGCCGTCCAGGGGGCAGCGCGACCCACAGCGCCCGCCAAGCTTACGGCCCTCCCCAGATTACATGCTGTTGCCAGGAAAAGGCAGGCGCGCCTATGTACTTGATGACGCCGCCCGTGTCGGACGGCAGCACGACCAGCGACGGAAAGGTGTCCAGCCCCAGCATCGCTACCGCTTCGGCGTCCGCCTCCCGCACCTGCCCGCCAGCGTGGCCGGAGCTCGCAGCCGCGCAGGAGCGCGTGCCCGACCCATGAGCCAAGGTGGCCCCGGAGTCGGGCTGCAAGCCGCTGGGGTGATGGAACATGCGAAAATTTGGTACGTTTGGCGCATAATCTCAGCGTCCGTCACAGTTTGAGCAAAGGAGCGGCCGCCGGGGGGCCGGCGCACGGTGGCGAACGCCAGGCGGCCCTTGAAGCGCAGCGCGAGGCTGCGGTA
>JAABUP010010799.1_pt1 | contig 10627 bp, 9 predicted proteins | sample 5559201 | NCBI WGS metagenome assembly JAABUP01 (sample SAMN10711887, study PRJNA513373) | rock metagenome | isolation source: Antarctica rocks | place: Antarctica | reverse complement strand
CTTCCACGCTTACCATCATGGGTATCTATCCCTACGACGCTGTCCCAGTACAAACGGAAAGATGGACGAAGCTTTTGACCGAGTTTCAGCAGCGCTACCATCATCCAGTAGAATTCGTCGCTCGAAGTCCGGGGCGTGTGAACATCATTGGAGAGCACATCGATTACTCACTATACGAAGTACTTCCCATGGCTGTCACAGCTGACGTTCTTATCGCCGTATCTACCACTACCGCACATGCTCGCCCTTCCTCAAGCGTCGGAGCCAAGGTTTCCATAGCGAACGTCAACTCCTCCAAGTTCCAGTCTGCCGAGTTCCGTATTCTACCCAACGGAGATGTGAGCATTGACGCCTCTACACACGAATGGACGAATTACTTCAAGGCCGGACTACGTGGAGCGATGGGCCTTCTTCAAAAGCTTTGGGACGGCGTAGATTCCTTCAAACCAGAGAACATGGAGATAATGGTCGATGGAAACGTTCCCAGCGGCGGTGGGCTCTCAAGCAGTGCTGCGTTCGTTTGTGCCAGTGCACTAGCGGTCTTGAAAGCAAATGGCGAGGCCAAGGTATTGAAGAAAGACCTCGTGGAGCTTGCTATCGTGTCAGAGCGTGCTGTTGGCGTCAATTCTGGCGGGTGAGTTACTTTCCTATTCACCAATGGCTCGGGGGTTCTGCTAACTTGTCCCGTTCTCAGCATGGACCAAGCGGCTTCCGTATTCTCTAAGCGAGGCACAGCTCTCAGCGTCTCGTTCTTCCCAACTCTTCAAGCCACAACCATAGCGTTTCCTCAGACAGATCCGGTGCTCACCTTCCTCATCGCCCAAAGCTTCGTTGCCGCCGACAAGCATGTTACAGCTCCAGAATGTTATAACCTACGTGTGGTCGAGTGTACATTGGCAGCAGTAGTACTCGCGAAGATCCTTGGATGTACGCTACAGGAAGACTCCGGACCATTAGGGATCAGTTTGCGGGGCTTGCAGGACGCATACATGAAGAAGTCTGATCCTTCCCTCAATGATGGGCATGGCACGAATGTGAGTAACCCAAGCCATCATGACAAGAACACTGCACAATTCTACAATGATATAGGCTTCCTTCGTCCCGGGCAACTGGTCTTGATAATCTATGTTGTTCAACTTGGCTGATTGTATTACTACGGTATAGGAAGTACAATCGACCGACATTCAAGAACACGATACTACGATGATGAGAGAGCTTCAGCTGATGGCAAACCTTTCCAACGAACACCTCGACGTAACAGGATATACTAGGGAGCATATCGCGGACATACTGGAGACCTCCCCAAGCGAACTTGAGAAGCGATACATGTCGAAGTTCCCCGTGCGCGCAGAGAAGTTTCGATTAAGACAGCGAGCGCAGCACGTCTTTGAGGAGGCCCTTAGGGTGGTGAAATTTCGTTCTCTGTTGAAGTCACGCCCCAGCGAATCTCTACTCACCGAACTTGGCACGTTAATGAATCAGACACAGGAATCCTGCCGAGATCTATATGAGTGCAGTTGCCCAGAATTGGATGAGCTTTGCAAGATCGCGCGCGGCCACGGTGCCTACGGAAGTCGCCTAACAGGTGCAGGCTGGGGAGGTTGCACTGTGCATCTTGTACCGAAGGATAAAGTTGATGTCATCAAAGAGGCTTGGGAGAAGGAGTACTATCTATTGAAATATCCTGATATATCCACAGAGCAGCTTAGCGAAGCTGTCGTCGTCAGCCAGCCAGGCTCAGGCGCTATGCTGTATGATTTTTCTTGTTCTTACACCGATGCACCTGTGCAGATCTTAACATCATTACCAGGTACCAAGAGGGCTCTAGATAAGAAGAAACCTTCACCACGCAACCGTGACGGTCACACGAGCGACCTGTCCACCATCGACCTCGAATGTGCTGGCCTAGGGCCACCACCGCCCCCTGCGGTGGTGCGCCAACACCACAATGATCATCTTCGCGCTGAGGATGAATACGAGACCATCACGGTACGACGCCGAGTCAATGAGTTTTGGCGGTACAATGTCCGAGGTGACACACCGCAGCACCTTTCGGTGGACGACGATGGGTGTCGCTTGTGGGTGGAAAACCCGTCCGAGGATGAAGTTTGGGCTCCGGAGAGTGATGACTCCGGCAGCATTATTCCAGCGCCTCTGCCACCGCCACCCACCGCCGCCACCTCACTCGTCGCGCTGTGGCTTCATCGCCGTAGCGTGGACGTCGCCACCCTGCCAGAGCGGTGGAGTGAGGAGATTCGGCCGGCTCTCGGCACCCTCTGTCGCCGGTTGACGCCGACGACACTATCACTCCGCGATGGGTGGTCATGGTGGCGCGACGCCGTCCTCCGGCCGCTCGCGGAGGGCGGGCAGGGGCGCTGGAACGTCGAGATCGGAGTTTTCGTCGCGGATTGTTGTGGGAATTGCGTCGACGGGGTGGTGGTGAACAGCATGGGGTGCTGCGTGGCTTGTTGTGATGGTGATCTCACCATCGGATAAACATTGTATGATCATGATAACGTGGCGTTGTTCATTGTTTGGTTGCTAGTTTATTTTCATGCTTAATACAAGATACCCGTCAACGACAAACGCCTTTCAAGCACCTTTTGACCTTCTTGCCCACAGTTCCACCACTCCTATCAATGACATCTCCCTCTCTCTTCTTTCCCTTCCCCATTCCCACCGCCCCTACCCCAGCTTTGCCTCGTTTCCAGCTATCGAACGGACTAGCCTTCTTCACAGTAGGCAGATATTCCAAAGGCTCAGGCGCGGCAGCTCTCTTAGCACCTCCACGAGTCGCACGACCTGTGGCAGGCGGAGAAGCTGGCGTGAAGGTGTTCTTGGTTGGTGTGACAAGCGGATCTTCTTCTGTATCGGCTGTGACGTCGGTCATCTCAGAATCACCTACTTGCTCTTCAATGTCCGTGATTGCTTCTTCGTCGACTAAGACGGCTTTGGCGGTGCGAGCTTGGTGCTGCTCTTCGGGCGGAAAGAGAAGGCGAGGTTTGATGGAAGAGCGAGTGAATGGACGGAGACGGGGGGAGGTGCCGGCCACTGTGATTTCTGATTCGTCCCAGTCATCTGAATTGAAATCGTCGACGCCGTTGTTATTCGATTGGGTGTCGTCTTCGAATTTGCGGAAGATTTTCTTGCCGCGACTTTGAACAGATATGTTAGCCCGTGATTCGGATGTGGAGCAAGGGGTTCGAGGGCTCACAAGACGTAGACCATCCCATCATCTCTATTAAGCGCCTCCTCCACCTTCTCATCTCTCTTGATACCGCGGCCAACCTTACCCCTCTTGCTGACTCTAGTCGACGATTGTCCAAAAGTGATATCACCATTGCTCTTCTTCACGTAAAATGGATTGTCCTCGCTCTCGTCCAGCTCCGGCACACGATCCTTCGAATCAGTGAAGATTGCAATCTTTCCGTCTTCGCCGTCGTTTCCCTCCTCGCCTGTGAAGCTGTCAAGTGAGAACCCATTGTATTTTCTGCCCTTCTTCGCCTTCTTCTTCGGCGATGGTACGGCTTCTGGTGCGGATGCAGGATGAGTTGGAAAGAGAACGCGTGCTGTAGCCTTCAGAGCCGGTGCTGGTTGCGTGGGCCGCTTGCGCGGAGTTTTAGCTGGTGTTGGAAGCATGCCTGCTGCGGTCGTGACAGCTGAATGTGATAGAGATAAGTTGCCGCTGTGGTCATGTGGAGGTAACTCGAGCGCGGTAGTGGTAGTAGTGAAAGACTGGCTGGCAAAGTCGCTGCTCCGCGTGCTCCTGCCACTAGCTACGACGGTCTTCGCGATCTTCTTCTGCGGTGATGATTGAGCGGAGGAGGGTGGAGAGAACGTGTGGCTGGATGGCTTTGATAAGTTCAGTCTCGTGAATTTTGGTGACGTTGAAGAAGAGGAGCTGCGTAGGTTGTGGCTCGAGGATGGTGGAGGTGGAGTTTGTTCGAAGCGCAGATTGCGCTTCGCTGCGGAACGTGTAGATTTACGTGGTGAGGAATATGGCTGGTACGTGTCGTGTTTCGCGCCGTGCAACGGAGTAGGTGGAGTATGGGCGGCTTGGCGTGGTGGAGGTGTAGTCGCCATTTTGGTAAGTGTTACTTTGTGGATTCAAGCGGAACTTGCAAAGAGTGGTGGTCACGGCAGGCGACTGGACTGAGTAGGAGAGTTGATAAACAAAATACAGAGTGGAAGCCGGTTCAAGTCGTCCCTACCGTCTAGGGTTTTGAGGTTGGACGTTATTGTTTAGGAAAGCAAGAGCCCGCGCATGTGCAATGTAGCCTGAGAAAGCAACCCTATATTGCAAAAGTCATGCAACAAGCGTTACTCTAGGAGAGAGAGGAGGTTGGACATAATTGTGACGGGAGGATGTTGTTTAGCTCGAAGTGGCTGGTGTTGCCAAGCAGGGAGGCTGAAAACCCAATCGTTTTCAAGGCGCGTGAATCTTTACCTCACTGCCCATCAACAAGGGAGGCAGAATGGTAGGTAGGAAACTCACTCATTGCCTTTGTACACTCTGCACTTCCAGAATCACTAAAATCTATCAATATGAGGACCTCCATATGAAACAGTGTCCTTCAGATATGAAGTTCACACTCTAACTTTTCTATTGAAACCATTTGACTAAAGCACCATGAGATTACAGTTCCTGATTCAAGTATTTATAAAATCGTGCGCAGATTTTATACGATACACTCAGAAATAATGTATGAAGAAGTTTGCAACAACATGTCATGAAAACCTACAACTGTTTGATTCAATAGATTACATACTTATAAATGTCTAATCATAAGTTTAAATACAAATGATGTTGACGTGCTCTGTGTCTATAACGAATTTCCCTGTTACCCGAGCCACCTGTCTATTCGGGCCACCTCACTGTCGCTTATTTTGCAATGTCAAAACAGCTAGAATTATTGAAATATCCACACCACTAGACTAATTACATGAAAACTGAATAGTTCATGGCCATTTCCTTTCAAACCAGCTTCACAAATTCAACTTTACCCCTTAATGCATGATATCTAGCTGATTTAATAGTCAATTTCTTCACTTTATTCTATTCTTTCTGCATCATAACTCTATTCTCATTAACTGTAAGAACTCAGACATTTTCAACAGTCTTTTATGACTGCTTCTTTCATCACTGCTGCTGTTTCTCAAGAAGTTTCTGATTAGTCTGTTATAAGACTGCTTTATTCATCACAGCTGTTAAAGCTGTGTTCTTTAAGTTTAAGACATGTGAATGTAATAACAGAGCCATATCAGCAAGAACCTCATTCACAAACTGATTGATTTGAGTTGCTGTATGAGATGTGACAGTGATGTTAACCTGAACTTCATTGAAATTTGTAAAGAATGCAAAGAAAGAAGTTGTTGATCAAGAAAGATTTGAAGTAATAATAGAAGAATCATATGAAACAAGTTCAGCAGCTCATCATGCACTAAGAATATTTTTAATTGTAATAGCTGTTGATTTAGCCTTCTGATAATAGTGCAGAAAGTTTACCTTACTGACATTAACAGCATTATAATGAGAGTGCTCATGCACTAGTTTCTTATAGATCTTAATTAATGAGCTGAAGACTTTAACATTCAGTGACTGTAACAAATGAGTTGAATGAGGTGAAAGACACAAAGTAATAATGCTATGATCACAGCAGTACTGAATAAAGTTACTAGATACATGACTTTCATAATCATTCAGTATTAAGAGTCAATGAGTTTCTCAAGTTTATGCTGTAGTGTGTAGATTAAAGACCTTTAGTCATTGAAGCTTTAGTTCATTGATGGTTCAGCTGTTTTCACTGACTGATAAAATAGTTTTATCATTCTTAATAAAGTTTAGTCAAGCCTGCTGTATGTTCTTGTTCTTAAAGATAAAGTAAAAGAAAAGAACATTGTTATTGAAACACACACACTTAATAAAAGACACTCAGTTCTGATTGTCAGCTTGAACACTGAAAGCTTGTTGTCATGAGTTGAACTCATACTAAGGTCTTATGATCTAGTTGCTTACTAAGACCCTAAGACTAAAGCACATTATCTTTTCACTTCTGTATGAAGCTCTTCTTTTTCTCTTCATAGTATTCTTCTTGTATTTAGAAATTATCAATTGAGCATCAGTCTCATTGCAAACTTGTGACATTAAAATACTATTCTCATTTAAATCTGATCTACAATAGAGGCCTTGCTGTACAATTGTTGAAATCAGTGCAGAATGAGTGCAGAAACCCCTATGACAGATGAAGTAAAGACTGTTGCTGAGAAGATTTCTTCTTGAGTGCAAATACTTATGACAAAACTACACAGTATGAAGAGTTGTACAAAAGAGAACATGTGAAACATAAAGGCTTGTATGAATCTTCTTTACACTTTTGTGATGAATTGAGACAACCTCATGTCAGCTACATCAGTAGATACAGCTATCTCAACATTAGCTGTTGCAACACCACCTTCTCTTTAAGAATCAGTCAATTGTACAAACAGTCTCACTTTAGAGCAGCTCATTGCAGCAATGAGTGTGAATCAGCACTCAAAATGATGTCTTTCTGATTCACTCAGATTTGAAGAAAAGAGAGTGAAATTCAGACCTTGACTACAACAAATTGTTGCTAAATTGAATGTGAACATGTCAAATGACAATGTCAGTGTGCAGTTCTGATACTTACACAGTTGGCTTGAAGGGTTGGCTTTAAGCCAGGTCACACCTTAAATTGTGGCTCATATTAAGCCAAACGACATTTTAAACCGTACAACCATTGAGGAGCTGATCAATCAGCTTCAGCACATGTACAATGACTCAGAATTGAAGAAGAGAGTGACTCATACCTTAAAAGCTTTAAAACAGAAGGAAAAACCATTTGCTAAACACCTGACCACCTTTGAACAAACACTGTTGAAAGCAGAAGGCTTGAAATGAAATGATGCTGTTAAAAGAACATTTCTTAGTAACAGTCTTGACATAACACTCATGCAAGCTCTGATTGTCACCTCAATTTCTGTGTTGTATAATGAGTACATTATCTTGCTACAGTGGGTCAGTCACAACTTAAACTCAATTCAGAAGACTGTTACTCAAGAGTGTCATACAACAACTATCATCATCATGCAACAGTCTCACACAGACAACATGAACTGAGAACCCACTGAGCACATCATTGTTGCAATTACAGAAACTGAAGAGAGACACAGAGCACAATGAGTGTCAGAGAAGAAAGTGATAAAACATTATACAAAACAACTATGCATGCACTGTGAAGACAATGACCACTTCATTAAGAACTGCAAACTTCTGCCTGCTGTATGATCTCACATTATCAATGTTACTGCTGCTGAGACTGTGAAGAAGGTGACAGAAGAAGAGAAGAACTCAAAAAAAGAGTAGCTTTTAGCAGAAGTCACAGCTGAAAGTGTATAAGATGTGATAAGAGCTGAAAGGAGTTTGAGAATCAGATGAACAGTGTTTTCTTCACTATGTCAACATTAATCAATAAGAAGTCATATGCACATATCTTGTACAACACAGAGTGTTTGTTTTATGAAATAATCACTTCTCACTTTGCTAGAAATCACAATCTACAGCACATGAAGATAAGACCTTGTATGATTACAAGGTTTGATGAACCTTCAGATTCATCAGTAAATGAAGTAGCTATTGTACAAATTGATATTGACAAACATCAAAAGTCAAGAGCATTCTTTTATATTGTCTTTAAGTTAGCATTCTACAACCTTATACTAGGTCTATCATGAATGAAGCAGAATGAGGTCATATGAAATGCAGACAGAGCCTCTCTTATGATTGAATTCACAGAAACTATCATATGAAACAGAAAAGCTTCTGCTGAGAGTGAGTTCAATCATGTTATGATGTCAGCTACATTCTTTATGAACCTCATACAAAAGAAAGAAGAGAAACAGAAGAAGATTGAGGTGTTCTCAGTCAGCATGGCTGATATCAAAAAAGCCTTAACCTCAAGAAAGAAGACTGACTTGAGGACTATACTCTCTGATCATTATCATGAGTTTTTAAATGTGTTCAATTATATGATGACTGAGAAGTTGCTGCCCTTAAGAAGAGAAGGCACAGATCATCAAATTGAACTAAAAGAGGTGAATGAAAAAGAGTCAAAAGTACCCTGAGGTTCTCTATACAACATGATAAAAGAAAAGCTACTAGTGTTGTGTAAGACACTAACAGAACTTTTGAATAAGCAGTTCATACAAGTCAGTAACTCATCTGCTGCAGTGTCTGTTTTATTCATATAAAAGTCAGAAGGTGAACTTCAGTTCTGTGTGAATTACTGTGACTTGAACTGAATCACTTAAAAGAATTGTTACCTTCTTTCATTGATATATGAGACTCTGCAGAACATTGAACAAGCTCAATGATACATCAAGTTGAATGTCATAGCGACATTTTACAAGATTTGAATTGTCACAAAAGACAAATGAAAGACAACATTTCATATGAGGTATGAGTTGTATGAATGAATGATGACTTCTTTTAAGCTAGTCAATGTCTCAAGCACCTTTCAAAGATATATCAACTGAGCCTTACAGAACTTTCTGAATAAGTTCTGTTCAGCCTATGTGAACAATATTCTTATTTTCACTGATGAATTGCTGCATCAACACCGAAATCATGTACAAAAGATACTACTATGACTTTGAGAAGTCAGCCTACAAATTGACATTGACAAATGTGAGTTTGAAGTCAAGTCAATCAAGTACCTAAAGTTCATTCTGAAAGTGAGAAAGAACATATGAATGAATTCTCAAAAGGTGAAGGCAATCATGAACTGACAAGCCCCTAAATCAGTAAAGAATGTACAGAGTTTCATAGGCTTTGCAAACTTCTATTGAAAGTTCATTAAGAACTTTTCTAATCTGATTATGTTAATGATGACTCTCATACAAAAGAACACATCTTTTAAGTGAACAGAGAAAGCTGATCAGGGTTTTATGAAGCTAAAGGCCATGTTCATTTCAGTGTCAATTCTAGTTTCATTTGACCACACATGTATGACAGTGATGAAAACAGATTTCTCAGGTTGATGCATAGGTGAAATTCTGTTGCAGTTAGTGAACAATGTGTGAAGGCCCTGTGCCTACTATTCAAAGAAGAATGCACCTGCAGAGTGCAATTATGAGATTTATGATAAAGAGATGCTGATCATCATACAATGCTTAAAAGAGTGAGATGCAGAATTGAGAAGTGTGTCAAGTTTTCAGATTTGTACAGATTACAAAAATCTGAAATACTTTATGACAGTCAGAAAGCTTACAGAGTGACAAATGAGGTGGTCTTTAATTCTGTCACAATACAACTTCTTCATACTATACTTGCTGAGTAAGCAGAATGAGAGAGCAGATGCTTTATTGAGACAGAAGCAGAATGTGTCAATAAATCTCTCAGATAACAGAGTACAACATTGTATGATGCAGATAATATGTTCTGAGATGATAAGCAAGCCTATACAGACTGCCTCAATGACAGTAGCAGACATATCAATCTCTGTGCTTGTACAAGACTAAAACTTGTTTAATGAGACCACAGACCTTGAACAGATGTGAGTGAATGCTGAAGCAGAAGATGAGTTGTACAATGAGCTTTATCAGACAATTCATGAGAAACAGAGATCATTTTCTACTGTTTTAAAGATGAGGGTAGTCATAATGAAATGCTTCTTGAGTGATGAAGAGAAGCTACTCTTTCACAAAAGATGCTGAGTGCTGTCATCAGAACCCCTTTGTACAGAACTGATTCAGTATACACATGACTCAACAATGACTGAACACTCAGAAAGAGATGTAACTGATACTCTCTTATCATGACAGTTCTTTTGATCTGAGATGCTACAGAATGTCTGTACATTCTGTCAGAATTGTGACAAATGTCATATAAACAACAGCTGAAAAGACCGCTGACAAGGCTTTTTAAAGCCTTTACCTGTATCAGAGCAGATTTGATGAAAGATATTCATTGACTTTGTAGTAAATCTACCATCAAGTGAGAGTTGTATGAACCTTCTGATAATTACAAATTGTCTTAGCAAGAAGGTAATACTTGAACTGTGCAAGAATATGACTGCAGAATGAGTGACTCAGACATTTGTACAACATTTCTATTGAGCTCATAAGCTTTTTACCACAATAGTCTCAAATTGAGGCACTCAGTTTGTGAGCAGCCTATGAAAAAGAGTCTGTCAACTTTTGAAGATTGTACAAAGAGTGTTCACAGCATATCACTCAAAAACTGACAGAACAACTGAGCAAATGAACCAGAATGTTGAGCTGTACATTTGTATGTTCTCAAATTATAGTCAGAACAACTGAGCAAGCCTGCTTCTCATAACTGAGCTGATCATAAACAATCATGACTTTGTCTTAACAGAAGTGAGTCTCTTCTTTCTGTTTCATGAGTATCACATGAAGCCTTTACAACTACTTGAGAAGTTGAAGCCTGTATGGTCTGAAAAAAGTTCAGTACAAAAAGCTGATCAGATTGTACAGAAGATGAAAGAAGCCACAGAGTGAGCACAGATGACTATGACTGTCACTCAACAGATACAGAAAGAAATGATGAATCAGAAGAGACAGCAGTCATATAACTTCAAGAAAGAAG
>JAABUP010010798.1_pt1 | contig 10627 bp, 19 predicted proteins | sample 5559201 | NCBI WGS metagenome assembly JAABUP01 (sample SAMN10711887, study PRJNA513373) | rock metagenome | isolation source: Antarctica rocks | place: Antarctica | reverse complement strand
AGGCCAGTTCCCGCATATATCGCGCATACCCCGTACATACGGTGTAAGCACTGGGTATTTCTGTATGTATGTATGATGAATTACGGTCAAACATCAGGTTTTCCAGAAACCCTTGGCTTCATTCGGCCAATCGGTACAGGGGCCCTCTGGTCTCGGTCGGGCCGAAAGCCTTTCGGTGCCTTTCGGCAGCCGAAGCTTTCGGTGTTCGGCCCGTACACTGGCAATCAGAGATGGAATGCAGCGTTCTCCTCTACACAATACGTGTCTTTGTTTCCTTCAGAATCAGATCTTGAATGGCTGATTTCAATTGCTTGCTTGGGTTTACTGTACGTGTAAAAATTGATCGCTAGTTATCAGTTAGCCACGGAGTGCGTGATCATACTTGCCATTTATTTTTACCGTGCGCGATGCGGGGTGCGTGATGCAAATTTGAACACCCTACGCCTGTCCGTTCCGTTTATTCAGCGTGTCTGTAGCAGTTCTGTAGCTTTCTTTCTCCTTTGTTACAGTTTCAAACACAAGGTGGTATTATGGTACTGTAGATTGCCCTACAGGCTAATTAAATACAGGGCTCTTATGGCTAAAGGCCCTTGTACCAGCCTTGTTGTCAGGGTAACCATGGACAGATAGGGTCTGAATGCAAATCTTTAAAACATTGCTCAACTAATAGGGTTGTTTTGAATGGATTACTCATACAAAACTTCTACATGCTTGCTTTTGATTCCTTACATAATCTGATAAATCTCAGGATTCCAAGTGTGGTGAGTGGTCAGTCAGACTTATATTTATAAGTGACGTCAAAAGATGACTGAATCAAGCCTATCACATTGTGTCAATGTGGCGGTACACATCAGCTGACACGTCTTCATGATCGTACAATTTGATATGCTGTATAACAAACAGGTGAACCTCTGGCATTTGGTAAAACAAATCTGGAGATTGGGTGCAGATTGGCATCTCCAATCAAGCTCCAGCTGGTCTGCTGGCTTCATCATGCCGTAATCGTGTGGAGCTAAGCTTACTTGCAGTGTCACTACCCTGACTACCAACAAGGTCCACTGTGACGACTGTGAGCGGCACAGAGCCATGCTCATGCCGCCATGCATTGATGTCATTAGCACCCTTGACAGTCTCCTTGGAGACAACAATGGCTTCCATCTCAGATATAGTCGCTGCCCCTGTGGGCTCCTGCATTCAGCAACAAGATGTCCACAATAGTAAATACAAAATTTCTACGTATGTAACACCTTTTGTGTGCAGGCAACAATATGGTGCTGCATGAGGATAGCACGAAGTTTTGTAAAACCTCAAGTATAATACATTAGCAGCACAGTTCATTGATGTCAACAATGCACAGGCCAAGAGGATTAAGAATGCCACAGCTCCAGCTTTGCAGAGACATGAGACCACGCAGCCTATGTAAATGTGAACAAAATGGCAAACCTTTGGATCCCTCAGAGCAGCAGTCTGCACATGAAGTCCTGGTCGCACTTGTTGTATAAATCTGACAGCTGCATCTCGCCTCTCATCATACGATTGCAACAGCTCTGCATGTTCCTTATGCTGCAGCAAATATCACCTGCATACTGAACATCTGCATGTCAACACATTGCACGGCAGGTAGCTGTCCAAGAATGCAGTGTCACAGCAACTGGAAGGCACATACTCAGTATCCACTGCAGCGAGGTATGTTTCCTGATGCTGTACACAAGGTTGCCCAGATCCAGTGCAATAGGTCCAAAATTGCAACTTGCTGAGACAGAAGCTGGGACAGTGAGCATACTTGTGACTCCTATAAATGCCATGGTGGTGGTGACTAATGCAGTTGCTGCCAGCAGGATCCGATGGCCTGCATGCAGTCTATCAAACGTGCCCCCCACGGCTGTGTTGCTGAAGAGCAATGGCCCCTCAGCTGAGGCTGTCTGTACGGCAGCAGTGGGTGCTGTTGGGTCTTGAGGCGCGTCATCAGCAACTGTGAACAGAGTCATCTCAGCAGAAGTGAATACTATTCAAACAACATGTGGCAAACATCCAAGTCATTGAAATACAAGCAATTCAGTAGCAATCATGGCCAGCGCTCACCAGATGGTGAAGGCCTGTCAGGTTGTAAGGGATGCAACAGCACAGGAGGCAGCTCGCCTGCCCTTCTGTAGTTGAGATCTTGAGTAAGCTGCCTGGTTTTGCCAACACGGCAAGCTCCTAGTATGCCTTGCAAATCATCAAGCATGGCAACCCTGTCTGCAGTGCAGTGCACTTGGATGAAGGCAATCAAAACACAGTATGTAGAGCTCAATAGCCAGCTTGCCACTATCTAAATGTAGGACTGCATCATGTCTGTCATTACAGTACTTCACTGACGCACCTAGGGACCAAGATGCAAAAGGGAACAAGGGGATCAGGTCAAGCTGAGGTTGGAGATCAGCGACTTCGTTGTAGTAACGCGCCAGTAGTGCAAGTAAACCAACATCGGGGGCTTCGTGTGCTTGCTTCCCTGAACGTGAAGTATACAATGTTTGACACGGCGCGCTTCTGTTTTGACGAGAGCTTTCGCTTGATCGCACCCTCAAAGTAGATGTATAGACGCCTGTGTGTTGCCGAGATGGCCAGTCTGATATTGCTCTGCCAGTCGTGTGAAGGCTCGTCGAGGTCCACAGATATCAGATTGACGTTCATGCCTCAAGGCTCTGCTGGGACTGCCGAGTCTACAGCTCAGCTGCAAAGCTGTCTGACTGTGTCCCACTAGTGTTGCGTTTTGGCAGGCCTGTGGGTTGATTAGCTGATGGGAAGCATGAACCAGCCGATGACAACAAGTTGCATGGGTGCGCAGCGCACCGTGCGCTTAAGGTAACTCTGTTCAAAGTTGTAGTCAGAAGATGGCGATAAAAATAGCACATTGCACGAGGTGCGACACCGTGCACTAATTCATGCAGGGCGCACTTCATGCGTGACAGCACAAAAGACGGATCACGGTGAGCCTTGAGAGTCACTCAGGCGCCTGGTAGACGCATCGTCTGGCGGTCTCGTCGGTGCAGTGGCTGGCGCCGCCTACACTGTCACCAGCACGGCTTGTTGTACGTTGATCGGGTTAGATCGATGGCGCGGACATCGTCCGCGGGGTTGTTGTTTGTGCTGGTTGTCCTCGTCACTGCAGAAAGTCTAGTGTTGGCCAGAGATCAACTAGACATCGCTGGCTTGCCTGTGGAGGTAAGCGGATCAACTTCGCTTGCCCACTTGACCTAACAAGGCTTAAGGCTCATTGCAGTTCCTTTTAACGCACAGGAACAGCTCAGCTCGTTCAAGTCGCAAACGGGAGATTTGTATAAGCAGATTCAGGTTGAGCTCTGCCTGTTTTGCCTGTGACAAGGTGCACGCAGGTGAACAGGTGTTTATATAAGTGTTCTGGGTCTTGGCACTCTCTCTGCAGGAATTGGGAACATCCAAAGCAAAGCTGCAGAAGGAGTTCAATCAAAACGAAGTCTCAGTACAGACTCTGCAAGTGGGTACAGCCTATATTGCTGCAGAGCCACACACATGCAGTCAACCTGTGCATCTCATGCTGCAAATTGCCTCCTGCAGAGTGTTGTTAAGGAGCAGCAAAGGCGTGTCAGCGCTTTGGAGACCGAGCTGAAAGCCAAGGACAGTGCTCATGGCAGCCTGCAAACCAAGCTTGAGGAGCTACAGGTATTATACCCATCCTGTGGCCATGTCTGCACAGTACTCTAGCCACACAGCTGTTCTGCACTGATGCCCTAGTGAAAGCCATCATACTTCGAGCCAGAGCATGCAATCTGCTTGGCCCAGAGCTTTGGTTCAAAAGCTTGATTGCACACTGGTTGAACACACTGACACATCAATGCTGCTGCCTGCAGAGTAGTGTGACAGGAGCATCTTCAGGTGCTCAAGAGGATGCCATGAAGGCTGAGGCCAAAGTGCAGGACCTGCAGGGGCGCCTCAAGATTGCAGAGCAGGAGAAAGCAGCAGCAGAGAAGGCCCAGAAGGTCAGACCATACGCGCCACGCTCTGTTCATTACAAGACACACAACTGTACCTGAAATGCCTCATGCAGCGCTGTCATGTTGTTTGTGAGCATCATACTTGTATGCTGCTTTTAGAAGACAGTGTATGCCAGTATGTGAAGACAGTGTATGCTGTTTCAGAATCATAAACTCACAACTGGCATCTAAAGCTTCAAGGTGACTACAGAGTGAGAAATGCAAGATATAGTGTGCCCTCCTGTGTTGTGTGTGCTGTATGCAAAGCTGCATCATGCTGTCAGCCCAGCCACCAGCACGAGTAACTTACCTCATTTGCCAAGTGAAGGTCTGCTGTGCTGTCAATAGGCACTGCTGTGGCTTGTGTAGTATGAAAAGTTTTATCTAAACTTTTATGATATCATAGAAATGTATAGCGGTTCCCTCTATCTGTGCAGGGGGCTGAGAAGGAATCTAGCAATCTGCAAAAGGAGGTGGACAAGGCTGCAGAGCATGTCACAAAGCTAACAGAGCGCGTCAAGAAGGCCGAGGCTGCTCAGATCGAGGCGCAAAACAAATTGGCTTCTGCTGGTGTTGAGGCTTCCACTGCTAGAAAGCTTGTTGAGGCGGTCAGTCTCTTATTACATACAGCACATGTCATTCAGCTGGACCAAACAGTGAGGTCAATCCTTTGGCTGCCTCAAGACTGCAAATTGCATCTATGGAAATCGCCAACCTGTGGCCGCCAACAGCTTGACACAGACCTGTCTGCTCCACTTGTGTATCAATAGCAGTCGCAGCATCACATAGTCCTGCACATGCTAGTAGACTTGGCGTGAAGTTGATCAGTCTGGTTTAGATTACACCAACACACATTCTTGTGGTGCGCTGACTGCCAGAACAGGACCTCAATCAGGAAGCTCCTCAGGACTGTATGTACCTATGTCAAGGGGAAGGCACATGTTCTTTGACTGAGACTGCTTTAGGGTTCAGGCCTAGGTCTTTCACCCTAAGCAATTCAATCTGCTGCAGGCAGAGCAGAAGGCTGCTGACGCCTCGGCTCAGGCCCAGGAGTACTACCACAAGCTGACAAACAGCTGGACACCGCATTGGCTGGAGCAGAAGTGGGCCCAAGGCAGCAATTGGTTTTCTAAGACTGCCTTGTCAGACAAGAGTGGCAAGCAGAACGCGGTTGGGCGATACGTTTCTCTGGCCAAGGTCAAGCTGGCAGCCTTCTGGGAAGCAGCCAAGGTAGGTGCTATAGCATTGTGCAACAATCTCATCTTTACAGGCAATTGTAGGGAGAAAATGTTGAGATAGTACAGCTGACTGTTGAATTGTCAGCCATGACTGCAATGTGGTGAGCATGAGGTGGTTTTGTCTTAAATGCATACCATATAAGACAGCGTGACCTCACGGCAAATGTTACTGTTATGGCTGACGGTTTAATAGGCAGCTACACTAGTTTAGCTGCCTGAAGACCAGGCACACACAGCAGCTTTTGATAGCAGCAGAGTCACCAAAAGAAAGCATCGTGTTTTGGATGGATTGTCAGTGCTTGTCAGATGCCACAGTGCAGAAATACTTTGCAAAATGGTAGTGAGCATGATACAGCTTGTTGTATTGGTTTGTTTTGATTTGTGTATGTGAATCAAGCTTGGAAGTTTGCAGACTCTGTGCAGGCCTTTGGGCCAGGTTTTGTGACGTTCCAATCACCTTGTATGCGGCAACACCACTTGTCCAATGTGCTGCAAAAGTTGCTGCAACTGTACATGAGACGGCTGCACTACCTGCTATTTTGTCTGGGGCTCGTTGCAGGACTTGGTGTTCCACACTCACAAGAATGTGGGACCACACCTGACCACTGCCAAGAAGCACAGCTTGAAAGCCTGGGCCCACAGCAAGAAGCAGGGCTGGAAGGCATGGCTCGCCGGCAGGAAGCACACCAATGCATTCCTCTCCTCACCTCAGGTTTGCCTCAGTGCCTGGAAAGGGCAAAAAGCAAAAACTTAATGTGCTTATGCTTTTTGGCATCCAAAGATGGGTATATGGGGCTGCCCTATGGGTTACTGCTTGATGGGAGATGGGAGCGATTCCTCATGCCTTTCTTGAGTCCCAAGTGTGCAGTCCCAGAAAGCTTCCTTTCAAAGAATCAAATTTGATGTTATGTGACACAGTCTTTTTGTGCAGATCAGCATTCGTTGTTAAGATCACAAGCATTGCGCCTCAGCATCAGTGTGTGAGTCTATAGTCTTGTGTTCCACATTTCTGGCTGACTGCTGCTATGCCTGTGGCAATAAAGTGTGCCATCCTTAACATGACCAGTGTGTTCAGTTTGCATGGCTGCATGGTATGCCTACCTGCATACACTGTGATTGTGATGCACCAGATGTGTGCTCACTATTCCTGCTTTGCACTAGTAACAGGCCTGGCTTGCACATGAACAATTCATGCTCTGCGTGTGTTTCTGACGACCCTCATGCTGATGACACACAGGTGCACAGCACCCTGGCAGTCTGTATAAAGCATGCCTCACTTGCTGTAGGTCAAGTCATGGCAGAAGAAGGTCCAGAAAGTGCAGAAGGATGGAGAGATCATGCTGAAGCAACAGATGAAGAAGATGCCTGCCCTGCAGCCCTATGCCAGGAAGCCCTACACCACCTACATATTCACCTTCCTGGTGGCCACCCCGTTCATCATCTTCACCGGCCCCGTCTTGAGTCTCCTAGGGTTGCTAGGTAAGACACGCATGTATGACAATGTATCACTGCCCTATATGACTGCTAAGCTCGGCATCTTTATCAGGGTAGCTGGACTACTTAGTCATGATTAGTGGTTCATCTTGCGTTCTTTAGACTTTGTACGCGAAATCCAGCATGATGACAAATGAATGGCAGATTGCCCATGACAGCATGCTGAGATGCATGAGTTGCATCTTGTTACACCAGCTCAACAAGCAGCATCTAGAAGTCAGCAGGCACTGTTTTCATGTGAGCTGCCAGAGCTAGCTTCAGCCGTGATATCTGCTCAGATTGCAGCTGGCGTTGGGTGGCAGCATATGCTAGACATGTCAAGCTGCAAGCATTTGCATGCATGACCTGCTGTCTGACCAATTTGCTGTCTGCAATCTGCAATCTGCTTGCTTGAGTGTCTTCGTTGAAGCTGTAATTTGGCCGCTCACCTTGCGCTGTTCAACTGGCTTGCACCAGGAAGAAGGCGGCCAGCTTCAGCGCCAGTGAAGCAGAAGAAGATCAGCAAGCCCAGTGGGTCAGCTGCTGGAGCCCCCACACCCAAGCGTGCCAGCAGGAGGGTGAGTGACTCTTGTCTTTGGTTGTCCTGCATGGGCAACAGTTCTGCACATATTTGTAAATACATGCACTTGTGCATGTTTTGCTCTGAGGCCCATGACAGCATGGTCAGCCATCCAAATACCCTTGTCAAGCATTTTGTGGATCAGGTGCATTTTTTGTGTTTGAATTGGCGACCTGCAGACATGAAGCTGTTTTATGTGTGCTATATTGGATTCAGCGGGCTATGCGCAACAATTGCATTGCTGCAACTACTTGTTTCACTGCAAGCCCCTGCTCACACACAATTGTGCTTCAGACTTTATCAAAAAATAACTTGTCTACGCTGCGTGGAAGGGCCTCAACTTTGAACAATTGGTCCTCTAAGACAGCGTCCTCACCTGTGATGTGACTTGATGCACATGTCCAGTGATGCAGGAAAGCGGGAAGTACATTACAGAGGGCGCAGACACCATCAGGGTGCCTTGAGCTGTATACTGCACAATCTACACCAGGCCAATCCAGAACAGCATGCAGACTAGCTCTGAAAATGCTCAACTTGTTGCTTTATTACCAACCCGAAGCAAGTGCTTCCAAGTGAGCAGCAGACTGTTGGTGGCATGTCCGCATGGTGGTAGCGCTGTGTGTGTTGCTATTCTACAACTGATCTGTCCTGCAACTTATCCATCCTTTATGCTGCTGCAACTGCACAAGTCAACTGCTGGCAGTGTGGGAACATGTTCTTGGGAACAGAAGCCAAGTGTGCGGTATAATATGCAGACTTTGATCTGTGTGAGCATTAGGTACTCAAGCATGCCTCCCGAACCTAGCAGCAACATCGGACTACACACACACACGCACGCACGCACGCACGCACGCACGCACGCACATCAATCTAAAGCTATGCATGAAACCATGTATTTTCACGTGAGCATACACTGTCACGTGCGCAGACAAACGAATTTACAGTGGCTCTGCAGAGCTGGTCTGCGCAGGGCTGACACAGCGGCAATCGCGTTTCGCCTCACATATCTTACACTAGCTGAGCACAGCGCCGAAGTCCTCAGGCACACCGCGTGTCTACGGCCACAGTCTGTCTCAAGTTGCGTACCATCCTGACGGCAGCCCCTGCGCCCGTAGAGCTGTCTGGAGTACCTGCATTCAGTGCACGTCCAAAGCCAACATGAGTGTGAAGGGCTTTGGCAGTATGCAAGCCTTGTCCCAGCCCACGCTTGATCTTCTTGCAAAGCTCAAATTTGAAAAGCCAACACCAGTACAGGAGGCTGTCATACCTGTATTCTCTGGCAACAAAGACGTGGCCGTCGACGCATGTACCGGTTCTGGAAAGACTCTAGCGTTTGTTATTCCTGTTGCCGAGAGGCTGCGTGGCCTTGAAGAACCCTTACTGAAGCACCAGGTAGACGAAACCTTTGGAGCAAATGCTGCTGACAGTGAGACCAGTCAAGCTGCTTTGTTCTGACATTCTACTTTGCAGGTTGGAGCAATCATTGTGTCCCCAACACGGGAGCTTGCCGGGCAAATACACAGCGTTGCTGAACCATTCTTTGCCTCAGTACCTGATGTCAAGACCCTTCTGCTGGTTGGCGGCACGTGAGTCGTGGATCTGCTGCCATGCAGTAATTCATGACGTGTATAAAAGCATCAATCAATGCATCAGCTTCTGTCTGCTGGATGCTTGCAGTGATGTTTCAAAGGATGTATCCCAATTCACCGCTGAGGGTGCCAATGTATTGATTGGCACTCCCGGGAGGCTGCTTGACATCATGCAGCAAAGCTCTGCCATGAACCTGAAACGCCTGGAAGTCTTTGTACTTGATGAGGCAGACAGGTTGCTGGACATGGGCTTTAGAATTCAGCTGGATGCCATCATGCAGCAGCTGCCCAAGCAGCGCAGAACAGGTAAATGTTTTGCCGTGCTGCACCCAGAAAAGCCAGTGGCAGCTTGCCAAGCAAATGCATAGCTGACATCTTGCATCAAATGTGCAGCACATGACTGGGACCAGTCACATTTGTCTACATGGCATTAGCTCCCATGCAAAATAGAAATAGTATGGCTCCTTACACTGCCTTAACATATGAGCATGGTGGCAAGCCTCAGTGTCAAACCAGAAAAAACAGCATCAACCTGCTTTTCTAGAGACTTTCCTGCCTTCTGCACAGGCCTATTCTCTGCAACACAGACAGAAGCAGTCGTTCATTTGGCTAGAGCAGGCCTACGGAATGCTGTTAGAATCAAGGTGGCAGTTGTGCCATCAGCTGAACAGCAGCAGCAGCAGACTGAGAGAGTGGCGTCAGGTCAAACAGCAGGGCCCTCAGGGGCGCAGCGTACGCCCTCCAGTCTCGAGATACAGTACCAGATCTGTGACAGCGTCCAGAAGTTGCAGCAACTGGTCAAATTTATTCAGGTGGGCTTACAGCCCATCTTGAACCACAGTTGTGTCCTTGTCATGGTCAAGGTGTATTGCTGGTGCTCTGCTTACTGCGCAGCGGCCAGAATTTTTGCATACGGAGGTCAACATTGGTCACAGTACAGCTTAAGCCTTGAATGTGCTGAGGTCATTATGAGCTGGAAAGCGTAATCATTATCATTCTTTTACAGTACAGCACACTGCAGTGCATTTCGTACTGCATGTCTTGCATCTGTACAAACCACCAGAAGGTCCTTGTCTGCATTGTATCTTGTCACAGCCTTTTTCAAGCTGCCAAGGTCAACACAGTTCCTGCTGATGAAGGCACTGGGCATGAAACTGGCATGTATGCTTGCTACAGGATCATCAAGATGACAAGGTGATTGTATACTTCTTAACATGCGCTTCAGTGGACTTCTTCCATTCTGCCCTCACACAGCTGCCGGACATGAAGGCAGCTCAGCTCTTTGCACTGCATGGCAAGATGAAGCAAGCTGCTCGTGAAGCAGTCATGTCATCGTACACCGGTAGCCCAGCAGGTATGGCCAACACTAGTGCAGTTCAGAGGATGTGTGAGCTCTTCACTCTGACTAGCTGGCCATTGTATGCAAACATCGACTTTTTACATCTGTTGTGCTGGTATTGTTAGCTGCTGCTTAAGGCTAGTCTGCATCTGTTGTGCGCAACATCACAGGTGCGCTGTAAGCATATTTGAAGCAGTTGCTCATGGACATGCGGTGGCATTGGTCTGCCATCCTCCATTGTGACTGGAGACAGCTCATCACTGTCTTCCTTTGTCATTGCATCATACTGAGGTTGTGCTGTGCGTTGTGCAGGCTGTCTCTTATGTACAGATGTGGCCGCAAGGGGTCTGGACATCCCCGGGGTCAGCTGGATAGTGCAGTATGACCCCCCTCAGGACCCCTCCACCTTTGTGCAC
>JAABUP010010797.1_pt1 | contig 10627 bp, 15 predicted proteins | sample 5559201 | NCBI WGS metagenome assembly JAABUP01 (sample SAMN10711887, study PRJNA513373) | rock metagenome | isolation source: Antarctica rocks | place: Antarctica | reverse complement strand
CAACTACTTCCCGTTCCCGTACACCGTGTCGGCGGTGCACGTGGTCGTCGGCCTGGCCTACTGCACGCTCACGTACCTGTTCGGCGCCAAGAAGGCGTCGTTCGGCCGGGCGCGCGCCCCGCCTAGCTCCCCTGCCTGGCGCTGTGGGCGGGGGTGCTGAGTGGGGGTGCTGAGCTGCTTGCTGGCGGCGTGCCCGCGCGCGCCGCGAGGAAGGCGGCGTTCGGGCGGGCGCGCCCCCGGCCGCGGCGCCGGGGGCAGGCGCGGCGCCGGCCGCCGCGCCTGCCGAGCTCCCCTGCCTGGCGCTGTGAGCGGGGTTGCTGAGCTGCTGTAGCGTCGCCGCGCCTGCGCGCGCCGCTTCACGAAACTTTTCCATATGCTTGCGTTAAGCCCGCACGCGATGCGAAGACGACGCCATGCCCGAGCCACCGGGCGGGGGGGGGGGGCATGCGCTGCTGGCAGAGGTGCCCTGCGTGATGCGTGCAGCATGCTTGGGCGTGGATGCTGCTCAGCCGTGGTTCACCGTTCTCTCGTCTCGTGCAGAGGGCCTGGGAAGGCTGGGAGGAGCGCAGTGGCCGCAGCCGATCGGCAAGGAGGAGATCCGCTCGAGTGCCTGGGGGAGCTGAGGGGGAGTCCGTGCGCAGCCAGGCAGCAGGGAGGAGATGCGCCTGGGAGGGCTGAGGGGGGTCTCGTGCGCGCGCAGCCGATCAGCAAGGACGAGTTCAGCTCGCTGCTGGGCCCGGCGTCGATGCACGCGGTGGGCCACATCGCGGCCAACCTGTCGTTCGCGGCGGTCGCGATCAGCCTGACGCACACGGTCAAGACGCTGGAGCCCGCGTTCAACGTGCTGCTGTCCAAGACGATCCTGGGCGTTGGCACGCCCGCGCCCGTCGTCGCCACGCTCGTGCCCATCATGGCGCGCCCTCCCGCAGTGTTTTTACCATGCGTCACATGCACATGCTGTGCCTGTCGATGGGCATGCCCCGCAGCATCTTGAGCACGTGTGATGCGCATGCGCTGTGCCGATGATGGTGCACCAGCCTGGAGCGCCTTGAACACGCGCCTCAGGCCCCTGCCGTGCCAGTCACAATACGCAATGCACCGCGAGCAGCGCTGTCACCGGGCGTCGCGGGCGCGCCCCGGGCGCGACGCCGCGCCCGGGCTAAAGATTGCTTGCTTGCCTTGCTGTGGTGGGCGAGCAGGTCAGAATGATAAGTAGCTTTACTGACTACGCGTTTTGTTTGGAGTTATTTTGGCGGCAGCTTCCGTGATATCGGTTCTGACAACTTTTGCAATAACAGGCCTAAGCCCGCCGCGCAGGCCGGCGTCGCGCTCGCGTCCGCGTCCGACCTGACCTTCAACTGGACTGGCTTCATCTCCGCCATGGTGTCCAACCTGACGTTCGGCTTCCGCGCCGTGTGGTCGAAGAGGCGCGCCCGCCCGCGCCGCCGCCCATAACCCTAACCTCTGCCAGTCCGGCCCAAGACGGGCTCGCCGCAGCGGGCGAACGCGTATGCGTGTGTCTTGGGTGCACCAGGTTTCGAGGGCGGCGCAGCTCCTGGCTTGCCCTGCTTAGTGCAGCCCTGCCGCAGCATACTTGGTCTGGCAGCCAGCCGGAGCCCAGGTGTCTGGTGATGGTGGCATGCCCATGCCGCTGCCACCCTGTGCATGTGCTGACATGTGGGTTGTAGCCATGACCGAGACGGCCGGTGTAGTCTTGTTCATCTCTATGCAAGGGATCAAGGACCGTTGTAAACTTCGCTTGGTCACCCTTTCAACCCTACGGAAACCTGCTAGGGGTCGCTAGATCAGTGGTAGATCGTCTGCTTTGCATGCAGAAGGTCAGGGGATCGAACCCCCTGCGATCCATTTTTTGCTGCCGCCATACCTGGCTGGCTGCATGAAGACAAGCGTCCAAGCACGCATGCTTACAGGCGTTTTGATAGGCATGCTGACCTTGGGCGACGTCCAGGCGAGCGCCCTGCCCCTCAGGCGCTTGTATCGGCGCCGCAGCTGACCCGGGCGCGCCCGCCTCCGCGCAGGGCCATGTCCACCATCAAGAACCTGGACAGCACGGCCATCTACGCGTACACCACGCTCATCAGCGTGCTCATCTGCGTGCCGGCCGCGCTGATCGCGGAGGGCTCGCGGCTGCCGGCCGGTATTGACGCCGCGCTGACCAAGGACCCCAACTTCTACTTCTCGCTCTTCATGGTCGGCCTGCTGTACCACCTGTACAACCAGGTGCGCCGGCCACAGAACCCTATCAGGCCTTCTTGCCCTAGCCAAGGACCCCAGTCTCTACTTGTCGCTCATCATGGTTGGCCTGCTGTCCGACCCCGTGAGTTGCGCCTCGCCGTCAGCGTCCGGCTTGCTGCACCAAACGCACAGCCAGGCGCGCGCGAGGCCTCCCGCCTGCCGGTGGCCGTCCGCAGCCCGCCCTGCCTGCGTGAGCGCGCCGCCGCGCCGCTGACGCCGCGCGCGCGCGCGCCAGTTCGCCTTCAACACACTGTCGCGCGTGAGCCCGGTCTCGCACGGCGTGTGCAACGTGGTCAAGCGTGTGGTCATCATCGGCACCTCGGTCGTCTTCTTCGGCACTACGCTCACCAACAAGACCAAGCTGGGTGCGCGCCCGCGCCGCGCTGCCTGCTAGTGTGCCCCGCCCTGACCCGAGCCTTTCCTCGACCCAGGTCAGAGCGGCCTGGCCGCTCTAAACAGCACTGGCTGGCCGACACAGGCGTGGAGCCCCTGACGAGCAGGTCTGGCTGGCTGATACAGGCCTGTGACTCTCGCTAATCGATGCTAGCGGCCGTGAACCACCCGCCCTGCCGGCCCGCCGATGGGTGGCGGGTCCTGTGCTCGCAAGCAAAATACAAATCAAATTTGAAGTAGCGATGTTAAAATACGCCTGCGCCCGCAGGCACCGGCATTGCGCTGCTGGGCACCTACCTCTACACCGAGGCCTCCAAGCGCCACAAGGCGTCGGCCGCGCCGCCGCCGTCCCCGCCGCCGACGCCCGCTGGCACTGCCAACGCCATCTGATGCGCCGCCAGCCCTTCCCCTATGACAGGGCTAGCACTCGCCGGTGCCGTGGCACTGGGTGCGTGTGGGACGGCCGGCGGGTGTCTGCAGCCTGGGGTGCCTGCGGCAGGCCTGCAGACGCGGCCGGCTGCCCGAAGCCGCCTTGCCCGCCTAGGAGGCAAGGCGCATGTAGCCGGCCGCGGGCGCAGGGAGGCTGCGCAATTCATGCCACTGTCTGAAACACTGAGAGTGCCGGAGGTGTCCGGCGGAGGCGCGGGGGCGCCCCTGTGAGTGTGCTGCATGCTTGGGGCGCGGGCGCGCGCGCGCGCCTGCCATGGGACTGCCTGTCTGTTTGCTCATTCTTTATGCTGCTCCGTGAGCAGCGCCCACCTGCGGGGCCCTGCCCAGCGTGTGTCGGCCTTTGATGTCTTCGCTGGGTTTGCCGCATCGCCAGGCTCTCTCGTGTTTTGGCCGGTCGAGAGCTTAGGTCCGGGCGCTCGATAGGGTGTAAGGCGCATAGAGCAGGCGACGACCCGGCAGTCAGTGCTCCATCACTGTCAAGGCCCGGCTGCACATCACCGACACTGCGACACGGGCACTGCGACACTCCTGATTGCAAAGCCTGTGTACGTAGCATCAGCAGTGATGTTCCATGGAGCAAAACCCAACTTGCTTGTTTGAGCAGCAGGGAAGAGGTGCAGACATGCGGGTTGTCTGGCAGCACAGTCCAGCAGCAGGCGCAGCCCGTCTTCTTAGCGCGCACAACGATGTTGCAGCAGCAATGGCGCTGCTCACCTCGCTCCATCAGCTTACATGCAGGTTGTGTGGCAGCACAGTCCAGCAGCAGGCGCAACTCGTCTTCTTAGCGCGCACGACGATGTTGCAACAGCAACGGCGCTGCTCACCTCGCTCCATCATCTTACAAGTGCAAGGCAGTCAACATGCATCGGCTACGTCCGCAACCTCACACCCGTACAGGTGCAACATGTGAAGCTGACTGCCAGCTGCTGACCAGCGCAGCCCCAGTAGAGGGCCCCGCCAATCACGCATCCACTTTCTGACGGTGCCAAGCATGCCCGCGCGCCGCATGCAAGTGCATGTGATCTGCTATCCTGGTGCTTATGGGCAACCCGATCGGAATGTACGGTAATGGGCGAGCAGCCTGGGTGGCCAGGCACGGAACTTTTCAAAAAAGTCGGTACTCATCACTAATCGCGCCCTAGTCGCAAGGCATGCAACGACGCGCTCACCCGCGCGCCTCTGCATGCCTTGCGACCAGGGCGCAGCGCGTGCAACGACGCTGCGCCGCTGCGCGGCAAGTAAGAGGCGGGTCACACCTTATCCCAAGTGCAACCCATGAAAACATGCCAGAGCCCCAGGGGCGAAGGGGGACAGCCTCGTATGGGACGCGTTCAGGCAAGAGCACCCAGCATGAGAACTCACAGGTTCTGACCTAACCCTAGCACCGTCTGGGACGCAGGTGAGCGCGCGAGCGTCGCAGGCCACCCAGCCCTGCGCCGCGCAGGCGTCACGCAGCCGTATCGGTGCTAAAAACATAAATCAGCCTAAGTGGCGCTGGATGCCGTGCCAGTGCGGACCTATGCAGGAGGGAAGTGGTGGCGGAGAAGCAGCGCGCCAGAAACCAAGTCAAGTTCTCAGCACTCAACAAGCAAGGCAAGTGCGTCCTGCCAGGCGGACGCCGCATGCGCCTGCTGCAACGTGCACGCCGGCGCGCGAGCGTGTTTTGAAACAGACGCACACTTAGAAACTCTCAGACCGAGTTGATTTGAGTGGGAGCGCCCTCAAAGTCAGGGCGATGCGCCTCTGCAGGTACCCTCACAGTCACGCATGCTCGTCAGCACGTGCGGACGCGCTTGGCAAGTCGACCCCGCGCCAAAAGAACCGAAAGCACACCCAAGGCTGTGCCACCAGGTGGTGGCACAGCTCGCACAAAGCACCATCCCAAGAAGGCCCCGACTGTCACACGATGAGCTTCCTGGAGCGCAGCTGCGCCCTGGCAACCGGCCGATCGCCCGGCCTGCAGGGCAGGACGTCGTCGATGAAACCCGACTCCCACTCGGCCACGCAGGTGACCTCCGCCAGCTGGGTGCGGTCAAACATGTGGTGGAACGACAGGTGGTTGTGCAGGGACGTCAGGTAGTGCAGGTCGCGCTCCTTTCCGCTGTGGATGGCCAGCGCCTGCACGCGCACCCGTGCTTCAGTGCCCAGCCCGCAGCCCTCGGTGCCTCTTTTTACCGTCTGTCAGACTCACTGCAGGCAGAGCTGCAACATGCTCAGCAATGTTTTCTAGTGGCATGTTTCAGACCTCGTCGACAAGCGTGCAAGCCTTGTATGGTGCCGCATGTAATGAATGCCATCACAGAGGCACCACAGAGCCATCATCGTTTACAGAGGGCGGTGCAAAGCGTAGACAACCTCGGTGTGCTGCTGGGTCCGCGCCCAGCAGCTTCTAGGAAACCCCCTTGAGCAACGCCTCAGCGATGCTGCTGTGATGGACAGCACTCGCCTGGTTGAAGACTTGCTCGGCAACCGTGGGCTCGTCCTCCGTGAGGCTCTTGGCGTGGCAGCCATCATCGTTGACCTTTAGGATGCCGAGCGTGCTGAAGCAGTGCGCGAGCGTGACGTCGTTGAAGCGGTCAAAGGGGCACAGCTCACCATACATCTCCTGCGCCACGGCGCGGAAGGCCGCCTGCGCGCGCGGCGGTCTGGCTTGCACGCGGCCAGCAGTGGCTGCACAGCGCCCTGTGCGGTTTTGTGAACCTGTGCATCCTGAGGACAGATGAGCCAGGAAGCCTTTCCTGCATGGCAATGCCAACCTAACCAAGGAGGCGCCTTGGCCACATCACCAAAGATAACGCTGCTCGGCAATGTCTGCATGCACACTGTCACTTGGCGAGGCATGTTGGCAATGAGTATGGCAAAGATGGGGCAACTCACAACACAGGGCCTCACCTGAGACATGAAGATGCCCGACCCGCCGCCGAGCCACGACAGGACGAGACCATCATTGCCTTGCGGTGGCGGCGCTGTGTGCAGCACGAGGCCGAGCGCGAAGGGGAGCGTCTCGTCGTAGTGCGCGAGCAGCGTCTGAACGAGTGGCATGTTGACCCACGTGTCGTCGTCTGCGCGTGGCAAGAGCGCGGACGTTTCAGTGGTTCAGTTTTATTCAGTTCGCTTTTTGAGGTTGACGACAGCACCTGCCTCACGCATGCAGTGTGCTTTGGAAGACATGCGGTGACTGTGCACCGGCAGAGTGAAGCTTCGCCTCGCCTCGCCACCAAGCGAGTGCGCCACCGTGCGCATGCGCCAGGAGACACACATGCATGGCGTCCTGCCCGTGGCCCTGCCCAAGCAACCTCGGCAGGGACGCACCCACAAGGAAAAAGTACCGCTTGTCGAGGAGGTCCGGGCGGTGCTCGTACAGGAAGCGCATGTAGCGCAGCTGCCGGTGCTGCGCGTCCGCATAGCTCGCGCGCCCCTCCAGCTCGGGCAGCGTGATCATCGGCACGCTCGGGTCCGCGGCGTCGCCCACGATGAAGAGGTGCGGGTAGTTGCGCAGCCACGTCTCGCGCTGCATCCTTGCGCGGTCGGCGCGCTGCTCGCTGGCCATCAGGATGATGACGATCTCGTCGTTCTCAACGAAGCGCGGCGACTGCGTGCTCGCATAGCGCTTCAGCGCCGCGTGGTGGATGGAGAAGTAGGGGTCGGTCGCGAGCTCGCGGACGTGCTCCCAGCGCGGGGAGCGCTTGACCGAGGCATATGCTGCGGCGCGGTCCAGTGGGCTGTTGCCTGGGCAGCCAATCCCTGCGCGTCAAACAGTAGCTCAGGCGCCGCTTTCAGAAGTGGACTGCAGTTTCCAGGAGCACCAGGCATGCTGGCTATGAGGCGTGCAGGTAGGCGCTGAGGAGCGCACCATGCCCGCCACGGCAGTCGCTGCCGCGCTCGCCTGCAGGCGCAGTCAGGAGGTCACTGCAAGCTGCAGGCATGCGGCTGCTTCGCAAAATGGGCAGTGCCGCTACACGATTTCCACGCCCAATGCATTTCACGGGCCGGGCCTCACCGGTGGGCCAGCTGAGCTCAAGAGCAGCACCCAAGCTCGCCCACGCCACGAACAGCAGCGCGGTCAAGAAAGCCTTTGGCAGCAGCATCCTCCCGGCGCTTGTTACAGCGAAATTTAGCCGCGACGTGCCCTCTGCGTGAAACACATAGGCAGCGAGCTCAGTTTGTCGAAGTACAGCGTACTTCAGCAGAGTCGAATTACGCATAAGAGTACTTTGACTCTCAACGGATAGTAAAGCATGGGCGTGCCTGCAGGTGTTTGAGTCCCGCCAGTCGTCTCCGGTCACTTGCCGATCGTCAAGCCTTGTCCTCTTTGTGCGATCTGGCTACGTAGGACTTTACACATGTGCAACATCGTCTAGCTTTGCTCTCATGTGCATCGCCGATAGAAGCAGATCAAGGATGTTCAAATCCTATAAACTTCATTTTTGAAGTTGTGAAAGCGCGTCCAACACAGGGTTCCACAGGGTTGACATGCTCGTTTCCGGCATGCTCAAAAAATAAGCGGTGTACGTAAGAGGCCGTAAGAGCCCAAGCTTGGCCGACGCACGGTTGTAACTAGGAGAGTCCCAGTTTGGGGGGTGTCTTTGGGGAATGTGCTGTGAGGTGATGTGATGTGTGTACGCAGGTAACAGTCTCCCGAAGCGTCGGCAAGCAGGCACCGCAGGTGGGTGTGGTGCATTCTTTGCGCACCTGCCAGACACCTGCTAGACCATTAATCCTTTGCTAGAGCCTGGCATGCTGAATCTGCATTGCAGATCACGCATATACCACGACATCAACCTGAGCAACATGTGAAGGCAGTAGCACCACATGAACGCGAAACTGTGTGAAACAGCTCAGGTGCATCGCCTGCACGTGTGCACGCTGCTTCATAACCAGCACTGGCCTGCGGGTCGCCGGTTGCGGTGCCACGCCCAAAGTCTGCTAAGCTTTGCTATGTTTGCTGCACTAACACGCTTCCTGGTTCTGGCCTATGCACGGGTGTACTCCGTTCCGTCTGGCTCAGTGCAGAGCCTGGTTGACCTGCAGGCTGCCCAGGGCAGGTGTCTGGCAGGTGTTTGATCTAGTAACCGTTTGCCCTAAGCCCTTATCAGGGGATGACTTGAATCCCAAACAATCAGCGCCGCAGCTCATCACGGCTGTGCAGCTTCAGCCAGTGTGCACGACGTGTCCATGCCAGCAAACACACCTGCGCAATCTTCCAGACTCGCCTGGGCGCCTGTGCTGTGATAACGCAGGTGCGCCCAGCCGCATAGTCTCCCGCCCAACCCAGGGCAAGTAACGCGGCTGGCCTGCGTGCTCTGCTGCTGGCAGGCCGCGGTGGGCTCACAACCCTGTCGCGCGCAACCGCACGTCCACCGCACCAGCCGCGGGCGCTGAGCGGCAGCGCTTGGCCGCGTGCAGCATGCGCCTCCCGCAGCACGTGGACGAGCGACAGATCTGACCCGGAACGCACCGCACGCGCCGCAGCCGCGCCGCCGCGGCCGCGCCGGCGCTCCCAGGATGCGGGGCCGCGCGCTCGCCACCCTGCTTTTGTGTACTGCCTGCCTCTGCGCCGCGCCGGTGCGCCGCGCTGCCCCCGCCGGCCCGGCACAGGGCGCCCCGCTCGCCTTGCTGCACAGGCTGGCCAGGCTGCTGCGGCTGCGCGGCTGCGCAGAGCCCGGACATGCCCCGCTCAGGGTCCATGGCCTTGCCCTCAGGACAGGATCTGAGATCGCCCTGCATGCGACTGCCTGGCGCGCGTGGCTCGCCCGTGCAGCCTGGGAGGCGGTCCGACGTCGCTTGCTCGCGGCGCAGGCAGCGGGCGCCGGGCCGCATGATGCGCCCGCGCCCGCGCCGGGCAGCGCGCCGCTGCTGGGCCAGCCCGCTGCGGCCGTGGCCGCCATGCCGGTCGCGGAGGTAGCCGGCGTCGCAGTCGTAGCCCCCGACGGCAGCGTGGACATGCTCGCCAAGCCGCGGCCCGCGCTCGCGCCCGCGGCCGCCCAGGCGCCCGCCGCGCCGGACGCCTCGCTGGCCAGCTTTGCGGTGGAGGCGCTCGTGGCGCTTGCGGCCGCGCCGGCGCCCAGTGTGGGAGCGTCCAGCGCGCCGCTGGCCGCGCGGGATGGGGGCGCGGGCAGCGCGCGCGCCGCGCTGACGCCCGCGCCCGCGCCCGCGAGCGCGCTTGCGCAGGCCGCGGCGCGCGCCGCGCCGCAGGCCTCCTTTGTCGAGCTCGCCGACTTCGCCGCGCGCGTGCCCGTGGGCGCCCCCGCGGCTGCGGCGGCGGCGCCCGGCGCGGGCCAGCCGGCGCACGCCCTCGCGCCCGCCGCCGCGCAGCCCGTGCGGATCGTGGCGACGGAGGCCACGGCGGGTAAGCAGCAGACGCCGGCGTCGCAGACCGCCGTGGCCGCGCAGCCGCTGGCCATCGTGGGCGACCCCTGCGCTGTGTACGACCCCGTCAGGCAGGGCGCGCTGCACATGAACTGCCAGATCCAGGCGCGCCCCGGCCCCGGCCTCGTGCCCGCCGCGCCTGGCGCCGGTCCATGTTATCGCGGCGCCTGGTGTCTGCTGAGAGTTTTCAGGCTCATGGCGGGTGCGTGGCTCACTGCTTGCGATGCACGGACGCTCCCTGCCGCGCGTGCACCGAGAGCCTCCTGATCGCATGACGGATTCCGAGCCGCGCGGCGGCAGTCGCCCGTGTCGTGGCGCCGCCCGCCGCCCCGGCCCGTCTCCGCTGGCCCGGCCGGTCCCAGCTCCCCAACAGGGCATGCGCGGGTGGCGGGCGCTGACGCGCGCGCGCCGGGCGCAGACCGCGCTGGGCGTCGCCGGCATGCCCTACACGACGCACCCGGTGCCGCGGCCGGTGCTGCGGCAGGCGGGCCACATGGGCAGCTTCCTGCAGGCCTCGTCGCTCGCGGCCGTGATGGTCACGGGCGACCAGCCGTACGTCTCGACGGCCGGCGCGGCAATCGGCGTGCTGGGCCCGGGCGGCGTGTCGGTGCCCGCCGGGCCGCTGGTCGGCCTGGCCTCGCATGCGGTGCGCCTGGGGTCAAGCAGGCGGGAAGATATTTTACGAGTGGCGGCAGAGGGGGGTGGATGTTGAATGAGCTGTGGTGCAGAACTGTGGGCTGCTCGGTGCCGCCGGGTAGAGGCTCTGCAGCATGGGCGCATGTGCTGGTGCAGGCGCGTGCCTGTTCGGGCGTTTGGGTGCAGGTTGAGAGTCGGGGCTGGCGTGAGGCGCAGCCTCACTCTGGGCACCCGCGCCAGTGCGCTGCTGGTGCCCGGGCAGCCCGCGCCCCGCGGGCGCGCCCGCGGCCGGGCGGGGCGCGCCGGCAGGGCGCGAGGGCGCCGCGCGCGCCGCGCCCAGCGTGCCGCGGGGGCGCCGCGCCAACAGGCGCGGCCAGCCGCGTGCGCGCCGGGGCGCTGACGGCAGGGCGCTGACGGCGGGGCGCGGCGCGCAGGCGCACACCTTTGGCCTGCCCGACCCGCTGCTCGACGGCGGGCTGACGGCGGTGTACACGCCCGCGTCTACCAACCTGTCGGGCGTTGA
>JAABUP010010794.1_pt1 | contig 10631 bp, 9 predicted proteins | sample 5559201 | NCBI WGS metagenome assembly JAABUP01 (sample SAMN10711887, study PRJNA513373) | rock metagenome | isolation source: Antarctica rocks | place: Antarctica | reverse complement strand
TAGGGCCTATAGGTAGTCCTCCTTCTCCTCTTAAGCTAGGAAATAAAAGGCGATATAGAAGGTAGTATTAATACTCGTCGTCCCCGTGAAAACGAGTAGAGGGAGTTTATATCTATTAGTCTTATAGATATAGTCTATAATTAGAACCTCCTAGTTATCCCTTAATATATCGCGATAAATCTAGTTCGAGAAGAAGAGATACGAGACCTAGTTTTTGCTATTAACGAGGTACTATATCCACTAATTATTATCGCTCTAGAGCTCCTTTAGGAGTGCTTACGTCGGTGTAAGTAGGCCTAGAGTCCCTCGTCTAATTTCGGCCTTCGTATTATATATATCTCTTACGACGAAATTAGGATTCTCGATATTATCGCTAAGGGCAAAACTAGTAATAATTTAAGCTAGAGTATTATAGCTTACTATTCTCGCTATAATCTTATCCTTCTTCTACTAAGTTATAGCTAATTTGCGAAGAGATAGATAAGCACTTAGTCTAGTAGCGTAATAGTTATAGGAAGGGTTCTTAACGACGAGACTCTACTCTAGGGTTAAATGGTTTCGCGAAGCGATATATTTAAAGGGACACTCGTTCCTACGAGAGATCCTATAGACTCTCTTCTTCCTAGTACTCTTATAGATAGGTCGCCTACGGTCATATCCTAGCCATACTTTACGGAGAACTTCTTACTTATTATTTCTAGTGCGCTACTTAACTACGGTATAGCCCTGCTATTTTATATGCGCCTATACTAGAAGTACGAGGTTATCTAGAGAATAGGCTAATAGACCGTCTTTAGGTGGCTATAGGTCTATTACTCTAAAGTAGTAGGTGGAGGAGTAATATATTTAATGTGGTATAGTAGAGCAGGTAGGGCGCGTATCCACTAAAACACTAAAATAATTACGGCAGAATAGTCGCGCAACCGCGGAAGCTAACCCGATTTGGGAGGGTGTCTATGCATCAAGTTAGGGGGTGTCTATATATCAAAAGGGGGTGTCCACGTATCACGTCCCATTTTGTATGGTGGAGTTGCTACTTTTCTGCATAGGGCTTAAACCTATAGGGCTGCGCTAAACCTATCTCGTCAGACTCTACAGACCGTTTCAACTAACAGTCCAAACAGTCGGTCCAGATGTTGAACCAGTTGGTCCAAATCCCAAACCAACTGCTTAGTCATCTGGACGGACTGGTCCAAACCGATAGTCCGTGGTTGGACCGGTCCACCATCAAAAGCGTTGGCCGTAGTAGCTGCATTTACCGCACCAGATACAACAGGTGGAGTCACATTATTGGGGTCAGACTCAAAGCTGAGGACAGAAGCGACGTGTGCGACTCCCGAGACACCTGACAAAACGACCACCAGGTCAACAGTACTCGAAGTCACTTTGGGCATGAACCCGACCTTTGCAAACATCGTCAAATGCGCGCTCTTCGGCCATATCCTTCACGACCACGGCTTCAAATTTCCCCTCAACGTACTTCTTGTCGAATAGCTCCTTGATCCATTGGGTCTTGATGGTATCGCGGGAAGTGCCTCTCACACGATAGCCCGCCTGTATCAGCTGGTCTGCGACATGAGAGGCAATGAAGCCATTGGCTCCTGTGACCAAGATGAGAGATCCTGGTGCAAGAGCAGGAGGCTTGCCGCCAAGATCAACTGCCATTGCGGTCCGTCTCAAAGAGCAGGATAGGTTTGCTTGACAATTTTAGAATTTCCTCAAGGTGCGGACGATGTATGCCATGAACGAGCCGACCATTCCATGAGAATAACATGGCTTTTGTAGCCATGCGCGCCTCTCTCCCCAGGATACAGAGGGAATGAAGGGAATGGCATTTGTCAGATTTGTAAGAACTGTTCGTGATGGCTACAGGCTCTGTAGATCTTGGCATCATCGGGAATAACATCACGTACAGTATTCTAGCACTACTTTAGCGCTACAAAATAGTTCGGGATGGCTGTCGTTGATGCCTTGTCGCTCGTCACTCAAGCAAACGCTGGAAAGATTTGCTATCCTGAATTGCATTTGATGCGTGGTCTTCCGCCTTATTTCCTACACGATCGATCACCGCGATGGTCATCATCGCTCATCCCACGCCTGGTCTGTCTATGCTTTCTAATACATCTTCGCTTCATCCTCCACTGAATATTTCACACCTCTGGTAACGCCTTTAATAAGCTCTTCTGAACCTTTTACCAAAGTGACCGAATGTTTGGTACCGAAGACTGCCTTATCAATCTTACAGTGGATGAGCTGGCTAAAGGGATTTTCCGAAAGAAATCCCATGTTCGGTCAAAGATCCTTTATGGTTGCGTCAGTGTCTGTTGAGTGTGGTGACAGGGCTAGACATGTTTCAGAGAATGGGGAATCTGTAGCCTACATTTCGACCATATGACAAGCACTCTGCAGCCTTTCGAACGCCCATCTACCAGGCTTCCTTCTCGAGCGAATATTTTGATTGACCTTGCAGGTAGATGCCCATCGCAGCAACGTAGTGACGCTTTTCCCAATTCAGTCTTTCTATGCACCGTGATCACTGTCCGCAACATGACGAGATTGAGCTCGATAATCCATGGTTCGAGCTCCTTGGCATAGTCTGTTACTCGACTTGGCGGCTCCTAATCTGTCTTTACCTTCTTGGGCCAATCACTACAGACTTTCTCAAGAAGGAAAGCGTTATGGGGAGCTGCACGACGACATATACTTCCCTGCTCTATTGAATTCGGGAATTCTTCGATACCGGACTGGTTACTGGCTTGGAGCAGATAAAGCGAACGCGGGTGAGCAAGGAAGCGTACCGAATATGTGCTGACTGCAATCTTCGTTATTCCTTCCTTTGGTTCGTCTAGGCTAGGGACTCTGGAGAACTTGAGTGCAAGAGGCATTAAATGAATCATGTGGTTCGGTATCTCATCTTGAACAGCTCTTTCCGGGATTTCCAATACCAAGTAGGCCTCTTCAGCGCGAAAACAATTGTAGAGCAAAGGACCTGGGTAGAAAGATTTTCTTAACGGAGAACAAGATATATACATAACTAGTGAGTATAAATGAAGAAGACATTGGATCGATCGGTCTGATCCGCAAACGCCATCTTCTCTCTCAATGCAATCTTTTCCTCCTCGCTCATCCCAGCCAATACTTTCTGATTTTTCTTATTCAACCGATCGTTCCAGACCCGCATCACGACAACCACAAAACACAATGCGGATAGTGTAGCGATGATACTGATTTTGCCCGATATATATCCTGGAGCTTGTTTCTGCTGGAACGTCTGGGTGCCTAGTATGTTACCTACGGCGAAAGCGATCAGGGTCATGGCATTCGCCGTGACCTTTTTGGAGTGACCGGCGACATTCGATGCATTCCATGCTAGCAGCAGCATGAAGGCTGCACCAAATGTTCCGGTCAGGAAAGAAGCAGCTAGCAGGCCGGCTTTGTTTTTGGGGACCCCGTTCGGATCGAGACCGACCATGAGTCCTGCGCCGAGTATAGTTGGTATGATGCAGATCAACATCACTAGCGATCTATCGCGCCACTTATCTGATAGAAATCCGACCGTCAAAACAAACACCACTCCTATGGCACCCTGAGGGGTATTCAGGATGAGGGCTTGCTGAGAGGTGTAGCCGAAGGTGGTGAGGAGGATACTAGAGAAATTCGAAAGGCCACCGTTTGGGATCGAGCTCAACATCGTCGCCAAGCAGATCAGCCAGACTCGACGGTCTTTGAACGTCTCGAAGACCTGATCTCTTTTGATACGAGAATTTTGGGTTCCACTTTGATTGTCCTTAACTCGCATCAAGGCTGCCACTTTCTCGGCATCTGTAAACCTTTTCGCTTTGACTGGAGAGTCTGGCAGGAAGATGGCGACTAGAAGTCCAACGACCATGGTCAATGCTCCGATAGCAATATAGAAAATCCTCCAGCCTAAGTAGATATTGATGTTAGTACTTGAATGATAATTGTGATTTACAAGCAGAATTCCAAAATGAAGTGGAGACAAAATTAATTGTGTGCGGCTTGATGAACATTTTGCCACGATCAGGAGATGCCAAGGATGAAAAAACATATTTCAAAGCGACCTACTTGCAAATCGGGTGTTCGCGAAGCTAACGCCATAGGCAACGAAGCCGCCAAATATCTGCGTAAGGGAGTTGCACACGTAGAACCACGACACACGCCGACCTTGTTCCGACCTGTCCAAGCGTTCTAGATCAGCATTGTAATATGGATAGTGTTCCTGATTGACGTGCAGCATTTAGGGATTAATTGAAACTAAATCTCTTTGATGTGTGGCCCAAGTACCCGAAGCTAGTTTCATAGAAGAAAATCTCACTTTTTGTACCACATAGCAATGATCAAAACCAGAATCGGGGCGACACTGTCACAATAGTTTGTCAAATTCTCAGGAAGCTGGTTTGCCCATAAAAGCACTCACCAGCTCTCAAACACACCTAGGAGCGTCCGGGCAACCGAAAGCCCAGCGAAAGACGTGCAAGCGCCATGGAAACCCAATATGAGACCCCAAATCATGATGTTGATTCCAAGGTATAGTCCCAATTTAGATATGTGCTGCGCAAGATATTGCGTAGGGAATTCTGCGGCCAGGAAACCTGCATCTGTATGTCAGCCTACGCGCTTGGTATAGTTGGTTTCCAGCTTTGAAGGGCTTGCATACCAATATAGAAAAGCATGGAAAGGTCTGAGTAATCCTGCCCTTTCAGATGCGTATCTTTCCTGATGCCCATCACCGCTGTATACGAGAGCGTAGTCTTATCGAGGAATTGTAGGAAATACACAGCAGCTAGCAGGGGAGCGATTGCGAAGTCGATCTTTCGCACCAATCTCTTCAATTGGACCGGGTCTTCCAATATGGCAGCACCTTCTTCCGCAATCTCTGCAGCCCGTGGGTGGTTCTCCAGGAAATTCAGCGCTTCGTCCGCATCTTTCAATGATTCGACAATCACAGTGCCATCCCCAGATAGTACGGAAGCTTTGCGGCCATCAAGGGCGGCAAAAGGGTCCTTTTTTTCTGACTCTGCAGCCATTTTCGAGCGCGGTTTGACCGAGAATCCTCAAGAGCGTCGAGGTCTGACATGAGGGTCGGAGGCTGTCGAGCATATTTGTAACGAGCTGGCCGTCGAAGCCAAGCACCGGTAGCATGCACGGCATGCAGTGCCGTCACTTATCGCAACGGTCGATAGCAGAGATAACGTGATGAAGTCATCCCGTTGCATGGGAGCTTCTCCAACGCGTATGATTGACCAATCTTCCTGGTTGGCGGGGATATGGGCTGTATGAACCTTCCTGCTATCTAGATGTCTTTCTACCTTCTTCTTTGGGAGAGCAGATCGGAGAGGGGCACAGCACGCCAAGCCTGAGGATCTGCTAAGGAGTAGACGACCAACTTTTCATATCGCGGTATATCGCCGTACTACAGCCTGAGGAGAGCGACGATCATTGAATGTTCTGCCAGGGGCCAGATCTGGGAGGTCTTTGTACCAAGCGCCAGGATTGGAAAATATTTCAATGACCCAGGCACCCTAACTTGACAGGATTCCATACCAATGCAAACACCGCCTGTATTTCTGTCAGGGTAGTCATTTCCGTTACATGACCCTTTTGCATTGTTCTAAATTCATTGCGAAGTATGTTCAATATGTCGCAGATCCAACGTTGCTGGCTCATCATTCAGCTTGACCAGTCCAAAGTTTGAATCTTTGCGTAAGGAATGCATGAAATTAGAGGCGATTTCCATCTACCTTACTCCCTTTAGTTAAAAGGTCCTCGCATGAGATCCGGAAAAGCCCCAAAGAATGTGCTAGCAGTGATTGGAAATGCCTTAAAGGACCGAGATCTCGAGCCCAAAGGGAGGATACATTGTTGATACAGGTTCGTGTTTATGACTGTTATATTCACATAGGAAAGTTGAAGAATATTGTCTTGGTAGCAAAGCTGATCCGAAGACCCTCAAGCATTGCATGGGATGGACGCGATGCTTATGTCCATAGCATTCCATTCTGCGACGGGCCTCGTCATCACAGATTGCTATTTCCCGGACGACGAAGTCGATCGATCTAGCAATAGTCAAAATTGTCCTTTATAAGGAAAGAGAAGTGACGGAAGTTTTCACCACACTCGTCGACGACAAAGTCCTGGTTCCAGGTAAAGATCACCAGGGCAGCACTGTCCCGTCCATGCTCTCATTAGAAAGACACCCGCATATGGCAACGCGTTTTAATGAACCGTAGAGCTCGGACCGGCAGTCGGAATAACGCAGGGAAAACACTACTTATGGAGGTTGCCCTCCGTCTCGGCTAGATTTGCCAACGCTTGGATTGTCCTCGAGAGTTTCTGTGGCTAGTCTCTTCCTGAAGCGTAAATTCGATAAACTGCAAGGTTCACAAGACCTTGGAAGTTGTCATGAGCTACAAGAAAGCAAGATCTGATCGCCGAATCGCCTGCTGTAGCACGACTGCCGTGAGGAGCATATGGTGATACAGCTAGGCGGTTTATCGTTGCCCGCGCAAGAGAGCTATGAGTTCTTCACGCTCCAGTATTCTAATCGCAAGCTCCCATTTTACTTGTTCCTGTTACTCTGCATTCCCAGTATACGTTACGGACTTATTTCCCCGCTGTCTTCAGCTCTTCCGTTGACTTCTCTCCTTAACCCTGAATTAGATTGCATTGACATATAGTAGTGACCACCTACAGATGGGTTTTTACTTTAGTGACGCATAAGCCAAAGGGCAAGAGGAGCCTCGCCTTACCACTGCTATTCTCCATCCCGTTACCGCCGATCCAAGGATTATGAGTGGGATCCGTATATTGATTCTGCCGAAAATGCGATGGTAGAAGAGCAAGATGGAAGGTTTGGTAGGACATGGTGTAATAGTGTAGAGAATCTCGCAGACGAAGAGGTTGATATAAAAGTGTTCGACACCGTCGGCTCCGTAAATTTCAATGTTTCTTCCTACTCCACGGCGTACCCCTTACTTCCGCCAGTGAAATTGTAGTCAAGATACGGAGGTTGTATCCACAGATGAGGATATCAACGAAATTGCCCCCCGCAACGAGCAGAGACGCGCAGCTGGCGTAATCGTCTAGCCATAAGCCGGCTGTAGAAAAGTATTTCCGAGATAGCAACCGAAGACATACTGCGATGATTGCGAGCGAGTATGTCGAGATATGAGCACCGTAGAGTTGAGGCTGACAATTCTCGAAAATGTCTATTTGTCTTTGTGGTAGAGACATTTGAAGAGAGAGCTGGTATCTTTAATGGGTAGAAGCAAGTAAGAGACCGAAAGGATACAGAGACTCCAGCTGGGTTTGCTCCCCAATTTCAGGTGTTTGAATGGGAGGTCTATACTAGGCCATTTAGATTCGGAGGTGTAGATCAAGGAGTGACAGAAGCAATGGAGGGACCGAACGAAGCACGCGTGCCGCAGAAAAACGTATTATCATCGTTGAATGTGCATTCCGATTGGGGCTGGAGCACACGATGCAAGCCAGCCTGGTCAAGACACCTTCGGATAAGGTCTCATGCTAGTCATGAATCTCAGGCGAATTAGGAACAAGGTGAAACAGTGAGCAGAGGGCCCCAACTGAGGCAGGAGTTGTGGCACCGGCGTGCATAATGCAAGATGAAGGTGCAGGGGGCTGATAGAAGGAGGAAACAAAAGAAGCTAGGTAGAGGCGTGTGTGCCGGCGTGTAGCGAGTTAGCCCCAATCAACCAGCTATCTGCCCCTCCCACAGTCTAATCCTACAGCTGGCCAAACCATCGACGTGACATCGCGATCATCCATCGTCCTGCACAATCCAGTCATCGCCTAGGGATCGAACGAATACGATGAGGGTGCTCCCGGTACATTTGATCTCTCGATCGGCAGACTCGACCCGCTGAGCGTCGTGGCCTCATGCTTCATTGACTCAACGGCTCAGATGCCTTCGAGGAGCTCAATAAAAATTGCAATCGGAAACTGTTCTGTCATATCGGTCCGCGTCTCTCGGATCTAATTCTAGTGTCAAGCAAAGATGGCAGCCCTAGGAACGACCACGAAGCCAACAATCCTCTTGGTGCCTGGAGCATGGTTCCCTCAGTCCAGTTATGACGGTTTTCTGAAAGTCCTCCGAGAGGCAGGGTATCCGACTGCCTGTGCCTCTTACCCTTCGCTTAACCCTGAGGAGCCAGAGAAAGCCGATGCCGCCGCAGACACGGCTTTCATCCGGAGAACCTCATTACTTCCCTTGGTCGAAGCAGAGGAGAAAGATGTGGTGATCATCATGCATTCCTACGGGGGCATACCCGGAAGCGCCGCCGCGACTGGGCTTGGAAGGCGACCCGTAACCAGGCCGGCCGCGAGGGAGGAATCATTGGATTGGTCCACTTCTCCGGGTTTGTGGTGCCGGGAGGCGCAAGCGTCGCGGACGGCCAGGGAGGATCGTTGCCGGTGTGGGTGAACGAGAATGACGTAAGTTCCAGTTCTCTCTCGTCTCATGAGAATGAGACGACTCATAACTGAAGTATTTGGTGTTTGCTGTGACAGCTAACATCTACAGCTTTTTGCAAAAACACTGGCCACCGCGCTAGTAGGGAGGTTGTGCACCAATATTCAATTCAATATTCAATCCATTGATTTGATTTGATTTGATTATTTATACTCCTACTCTAGTAAAACTACATTACTAATAAGGGTGTTCCTTATGCCTTTCACCTCCGAGTTGTTGGAATTCAGCCTTATGCTACAGCCTTATGCTGCCAGGTTTCCAGGTTTTATGGGTGGATTGCCTAATGCGGTTTAGCGTCTTAGCATCCCCCTGACACTTCTCTTTCTTCTCTATGTAACCAACTCAATCAATCAATTCCACACCTATGAGACCTCAACTTCTCCTCGTATTCCAACAGGTTATAAGCCCGGGATTCCGTCGAGGAGGCTCTCTAATTAGTTTAGTTTAAGTAACGAAGTCTTAACCTCTTAGACTCGTCATCGTAATCGATTTTACGATTTTTGCGATTTTTGCTATATAGAAGAAAAGCTGGCACGTGTTTAAAAAGTTAGTTTTTAGTATTTATCTTACCACCATCTGACCGATTATTAACTCCACTACTATAAATCTTCTTATATAGCTCTATATTATTATTAGTAGCTACTATATTATCGTCGGACTACTCCTACGCAATCTAGGCGTTTCCTAAGCTAAAAGGGAGCGATAATTATAAGCCCTAGGCACGCAACTATAAAGCCGCTTTAAAATTCGACGGCCTATAGTATATTAATAAGAAAGACTTAAGACTAAGTCTATAGGTTAAGGAGGTTTATCTAACCGAACTTACTCCTACTAGTTAACGAAAGGTTACTCGGAAGGCTCCTACTACCGCTAAGAAGATAGCCGTTAAGGCTAATTAGGAACTCTAGGACCTTAATAACGTTAGGTTTATCTAACGAATTATTATTAAATATAAAGAACGACTAGTAGGTCGTATTAAGGATAAAGTTCTATCCTAGAAGCTATAGGAGAAACTCGAGAAGCTACACGTTAACTCCGGGTTTACCTCTCGTTATATAGCCCTTTAAGAATTAATAAGTATATCGCTTAATAAAAGTAATAACTCGGTTAATATATACGTTACCGATATTAACTCTAAGGCTAAAGACCTAGCGAAGATAGGAATTAAATTCGATAACTAGGTATACGTCTCGATACTCCTAAACAACCTTAATAGTAGATTTAAGGATTTTATATATCGGACGGTTACTACTATAAAGGAAGTCCCTAATTTTGAGGACGTAGTTAAGATACTCTATAAGGAAGATCGCCTTAATAAGCGAGAAAATACTATATAGGCTATAGCTACTTAGTTTAAGAGGTTCTAGAAGAACTAGAAGGACTAGAAGAATAGCGGTAGTAGCTCTAGGTTATCTAGAGCGAGTGGGAGTACGCTACCTACTACTAATCCTAAGTACGAAGGTGTTAGGACTAGACCTAAGTATCCTACTTATAATAATAGTAGGAGGTACTAGCCTAAATAGTGCTAGACTCTACACCCTAATAGACGGCCTTAATAGTCGAAGGATTAGAAGGCTAAGAGGGAGTTAGCTAAGAAGTAGAAGAAGGCTGCTATCGCTATAACTAGAGGTGGATCGAAGAAACTAGACGATTTACCTAACCAATAGAACCTCTCGATGCTAGCCCGAATAGCAAATTAAGAGACGAGGATGGCGATTAGTTATTAGACTATTAACCTAGATAAACTAGAGGATTACTAGGATTTCGATTTAGATATCTCGTCGATAGATATAGGTTAAAACCTCAAACTCTTAGCAACAAATAGCCTCGAGCAATTAAAGTTACCTATTATAGTAATAACCTATATAGACCTTACACCTAATTTAGGTAGTAAGTCTACCTCCGAGGATATCGTTATAAGTACGATATCCTAGGCGGTTAATATAGGAGCCTAATTAGTGCGTTCTCTATAAATCGCATATACAGCCAAACGTGGAGTTACTTCTAAATTACCTAACTAGTTAATTAACTCCGGCTATACGAACTATATATATTATAGTAGAGAGGAGTTCTCTCGTTACTCCGCTTATCGAATAGCTATTACTATCGCTAACGGTAACGT
>JAABUP010010793.1_pt1 | contig 10632 bp, 16 predicted proteins | sample 5559201 | NCBI WGS metagenome assembly JAABUP01 (sample SAMN10711887, study PRJNA513373) | rock metagenome | isolation source: Antarctica rocks | place: Antarctica | reverse complement strand
CAAAACTGTCGTATTAGTAGGCCTTATAGGGATGCACAAGACAGGCTGCTCTGGAGAGACAAGACTTGTCCTGCACGTACCTAGCTCATCATGAGCTGGAAAGCGTTTTAATTATTATTATTATTAAACGCATATAATCACAACAACCATATTGTCTGTGCCAACGCAGACGATATGATTGTTAAGTGCAGCCTGAATATACTACAGTATATGCAGCCCCATCTAGATCAGGTTATTGTGCAAATGAGACAAAGGAGGGACACAGAAATCAATGTGTTCAAGCCATAAGGAAAAAGGCCAAAAAACTAGCACATAAAATGCTAAACATCATCACACCATCCTCAAGGATGCTGGCAATCTTTAGCTAGCAAAAAGGCAACGAAACCTCACCTATCATTGGATGCTGCAGCATGTCTGAGGTGAGTGGTCCTCAGCAGGAACAGTAGCGCCACGCCACAGCTCACAAACACTGCATGCAAAAACAAATTCAGCACATGCGTCTGCTGTGGTTTTGGACAAATGTAATGACATCAGCGCAATGCAAACAATCACAGCTGCATTCCTTGCATAAGGCCTGTGCAGAGAAGCCTCTCTGCTGACAGGGGCCAACAGCAGCAGCAGCAGCAGCAACGACAGCAGACCTGCTACACGTGTTGAGGGGGACTCTGCAAATGTCTGCTGGACTTCAGCGACAGGCGAGCTGTGCCCACGAGGGGTGTCATCCACAAAACCACCCCTGATGTTGCTGTGAATGTTGCTGTGGTCAACAACCACAGCAGATGTATGTGCTGAATTTGTTGGACCAATGCGGTGCTCGCTGCCTTCACTAACAGTAGTCGCCTGCCTGATAGGCCCATGATTAGCTGGCCAGACCTCCATCGTATGTGTGGGCGCTGCCCTTGCAGCATGTGCTCGTTGGGGCAAGCTGGGAAGAAACGCTGGGAGTATAAAGACAGGAATCAGCAGGAGCACCTGAAGACAGCCAACACTCAGCAAGATGTGTAACAGAGCTAAAGTTTGAATCAAGACTTGCACTGTCTGTCAAGACACACCCTCAAGATGGTTTGCCATGGTATCTGAAAGCCTGATCTGGCACACGGTTCTGGCCATGCAGTTTGGTCTTGTGGCTGCCGGTGGTACACCTGCGGTGTTTGCCCGCTTAGTTCGCTCACAGCCTTAGCTTAGCTGGAAATGTCTGCAGACCGGTGTCGAAAGCCCAGTAGCTCGCGTTATTGCGCGCACCTGTCTGTCCGAGATCCTGCTTGCAGCTGTCACAGTCAAAGTCACTTTGCGACCGCTGCTGCGGGGCAGGTGACATTTTAACGCGGGTAGCAGTCCGCTGAGTGCCGGGCGACAGATCAGGGCAACGCGAGAAGTATACAACTTGGCAGGTTCCTTGAGCACTGGAAAGCTTGCTAGCTGTTGCGAGCATGCTGCAGGGCGTAGGCAGGCTACAGACCACATTGTGCTGCTGCTGGCTTTGCAGTGTAGTACGATCACGTCACCAGCCGGGAAACAAGCTGCTGTCCAGCTTGCGCCTCAACCTGGTCTCATTTGTACATGAACAACCAAGAACGCACGCCATGAACAGCCTATAGTACTCTCAGCACGCTAATCATCTTAGACTTTGTCCAGACAGTGACAGATCCCCAGCATTATCAACAGTCTTCACTACTGAGTAGACTCTCGTCGGAATCTGCAATGCATTACAGGAATGAATGAGTGAATCTACATTTCAGCCGAGTCAAACCTTACATGCAGCTTCAGTGTTCCAGCCAGCAGCGACGTCGCAGCAGCAATCAAGATCCTTGCACCTTCATCGTGCTTGGCTGCATTGCTCAGTATAATCCGGAAAAGTTGAGTGCCACTTGCGCCATGTGTGCCTTGTTAGGGAAGCCTGTTTGAATTGGTTTGTAAACAAACACAAACTGCAGCTTGCGAATACTCTGGGCCGCAAGCTGAGCAGTGTCTTCCACGTGACATTTATTTGTTGCGTCAGCTGTTGATTTTTCGCCTCAAGACCTTCCCAGCGAATCCCTTCAAGGTAGTTTGATTGTGAATACTGCAAACACTGCCTTTCATGTCTGAAGCGCTTGTCGGCTGTAGTAACTCAATTCATGATTATCGCGGGGCATGTCACGCAATTCTGTTGACATATGTCATCTCTAATCACCACCTAGGCAGCTGAGACAGCAGTCCATGAATTGCAGGAGCAGGTTACAGCTGCACTGGCTGTGCAGTGTTACATTGCACAGGCAAGAAGCATGGTGTGACACATTCTAGTCTTGACATATGGCCAGTCAAGCTCTTGACGTGTACGGCTTTGAGCTGAATCTAATCCCAGAGGAGGCTCAAGCTAGGCGTGCATGTGAAAGCAAGCAGCAAAAACGGGCTGCAAAGTGGGATAGCTACTTCAAGTCAGGCAAACTGCCACCTGCACCAAAATTAAAGAAGTACTGCAGAGAGGTGTGTGTCATCTTTGCCTGTAAGCGAGGGAGGGCTATGAATGTCATTGCTGTATAGTGAGCAATTTTAAAGCAACAAACTGGATGTACGGTCTGCGCCCAACACATGATGTTGCACCTCATTAGTGACACACAGCTGTCCTCTGCAAGTAAGGCCTGGCATGTGGCACTAGCTTACTGTTGCGCGACGAAGCACTCACACAGCCTCCAAACATCCCAACCATGTTCATCATGGCAGTGCATCAACACATTACTGCCTTGTGTGTGCAGGGTGTGCCCCCGCAATACAGGGGATGGGTATGGGAACAGGTATCTGGGGCTGCTAGGTTGATGCATGAGCATATGAACAACTACTACGAGGCCATGGTGCACCAGGGAGAGGCAAGCTCCCCTTCAGCACGACAAGTAGAGCTGGTAACACTCAGCCTCACTAGCTCATGCTGACACACCTACTAGGCCGCTTGGTTTCTCATTATGACCTCGTCTGCTTCAACTTCTTGAGCATGCTGCTGTACTGAGATCCTACCTCTAAGTTCAAAGTGTACCAGCTGTTGCCATGTCATGTTAACTCTACTGCTTGTGTGCTGAAGCTCTTGCTTGCATGAGTAGGATTTGCCACGTACCTTCCCTGCAAATGCATGGGTGTCATCAGCAGAAGGTCAGAGCGCCCTGCGGCATGTCCTGCTGGCCTTCTCAGTGCACAAGCCTGACGTGGGCTACTGCCAGAGCATGAACTATGTAGCTGCCATGCTGCTGCTGTGCCTTGACCTGTCTGAGGAGCGATCCTTTTGGGTGATGGTGGCCCTCATTGATGACAACGGTCAGTCTCTGTCCTCACATGGTGCTGTCAAGGCAGGCAAACCTATGTGTTGCTGCTGTTGCTGTTGGTGTGCTCCTCGATTGTGTGGCCTCCTAGCTCCACGTCAGAGCTGAAGTCAGCTGTAATGCCGGACGGGTTTCTATTGAGATGCGTTGACGGTTGTCGACAGGCATGTCACCTTGCACTACACCGCTTGCTTGGGCCTGTCAAGGCAAGTCTTTGACACTGGCTCTTGCATCCAACAGAAAGCATTCAGCAGAAGGTTGCAGAGCGTCTTGTAGCAGAGTGCGCGCCAAGTGGTGCGGTGCTGCCTGCAGGAATACTGTATCACGACATGTATGCAAGTGATTTGGTGGGCACACATGTGGAGATGCGTTCGCTTGAGGTGCGTACACCTGCCCGCTTCCCCACCTTCTCAGCAGCCAATAAATAGCTTGAGCATCAAATAAGTCCTGCAGAACTGCCAACCCATGGTTGAGATGCAGCTTTGCAAGAGCAGAAAGGCATGCTTGTTGTGATACCTCCTTTCAACAGCTTCAGACATGCTTGCAGCCATAATTATAACATGGCCTTCACCAGCTCATGTAACAAGGCAACTCAGGTCAAGATTGTACTGCAGGAGCTGACATACAAGAAGCTTCCCAAACTTTATAAGCACCTGCAAGCGACGCAATGTGAGATGTCCATTATCGCTACAGATTGGTTCCTCTGCCTTTTTGCAACCACATTGCCTTCAGAGGTGATGTCTCCTCTTTTCTGCCATTTCCTGAGCAGGCGCGCTGCTATGTCGTCTGCCTTGCTTCTGCACCAACAATGCATTGCTGTACTTGTGCCGATCATGCTGTACTGTATGCCCGCTGAGCCTGAATGGCAGCATTTGGTTTTGCTAGGATCCAGGTGGCACAATGCCTTCAAGGCTGCAAATTGAGTTGGTTGCCTATGTGACTGCTTCTTTACAGAGCATGCATGACAGCATCTATGTCACCCTCCACCTACTTCAGCTCAACATTTGGTGGCTTTAGTCTGGGGGGTTGTATGTAATCACAGACCTGCTTCACATAATTTCTAGCTGCGCATGCATGAGGGCCACAACAGCGACAAACTGTGTTGGTATGTGTCGCAGACTGCAGCCCGAGTATGGGATGCACTTCTGAATGAAGGGCCAAAGGTGCTGTTCAGGGTAGCACTTGCGGTGCTGAAGACCAATGAGAGCACACTCTTGCAACAGGACAATGTGGGCCTGCTGCTTCGGGAAGTCCGGCAAGCTGTTACACACTTACATGACAGGGATAAACTTATGAAGGCAAGCCTGCGTGCCTTGTCCGATCTCATCATGTGGAGAAATATGTGCTCATAACCTGCACTGTAGCTTGCTTGTCGTCACCTGATGGCATATCTTCTGAGTTGTGCCCGATTGATGTCACATGAGTTTCCAATGCCTCTAGGCTGTCTTTGTCTCCCAGATCCAAATCAATCAAGCACTGCTTTGTAAATTAGTGTACGCCCTAATGCATTTGTTGTGACATGTGCAATTGGTCATCTGATGCAATATGTTGGTGCTGTGAAGTACATCAGCAGAGTCATTACCACTGCATGCACACACATGACTGACATACCCTTCATAGCAGCATTTGTTGTTCAGTATTAAAAAGCCAGTAAGCATACATTACTGGCATGTCCATGTCAGTAGTCAGGCTTCAAAACAGCTTGCATGCATTGGTATTGTCTTGCATTGCAGGTAGCCTTTGACGGCATTGGAAGTATGCCAATGGCTCGTATTGAAAACTATCGCCAAGTCAAGCAAGAGGCTGTTGAGTTTGAGATGAAGCGGAGGAATGCTCGAAAGAATTTGGACCATGCTCTTATCACCAGTCCAGAAGCCAGCAAGACCATGCAAGTTGAAGGTAAGATAGGCATCAAAACCAGCACGCCGCACAGCATATTATGAGTCCTTCTCGTCATTAAAAGCACCAGTGACAGTGACAGTATGACAGTGACAGTAGGGCAGTTAGATGAATGACATGTCAGAGTCTACTATTGCATCCTCAGGCCATACTGCTGAGACACCTGTTGTGCTATGGTTGCAGGAATCAGCGGCGTAGCTGACAAGGTTAGGCAGAAGTATGGGAAGTAGCGTGCTCATCATCATGTTATTGCTGATGATTTTGATTTACGCAGAAGTAGACAAGTGCAGCTGAGGGGAGTTGCCCAGCATTAGCTTGTCCATGCATGCATATGCAAGGGCATATGCCTGCAGTGCTGTCCTTCAGGACAGGCTGAGCTTGCAATGCACATGTGCTGTTCTTACAGGGCCAGAAGTGCTTTGGTACACCTGCTGTGTAGCTGCTCCTTTTTAGCACACGCTGTCTTGCCTATGTGTGGTTGTGCATGCCTGTATGCGTAATTTGGTGCTTGGTGCTAGGACATGCTCTCTCAGTATACTTTTGACTTAGTAGCATTCTGTAGTAAGCGTTTACAACGTAAAGTGGTCAGTATTCTCAATCAGTAAGTCAGTATGCTCATCCAGTAAGGCACAAAGTTGATCAAAGCCTGAAAATCGGCTTCAGAAGTCGTAGGCATGCTCAATTCAGACTACGTCAGCAAAATTTTAGCGTCTGGCAATGCAGAACTGAGTAACAGCAGTAATGAAGTGAATCTCTATATCTAAAACCTGTACATTAGCTACCTGACTGCTTGTAAGTTCATTGACCTAGACCAGAGGGAGAAACAAACAATAGAGTCAGGCAGACAAAGATTCCTTCAACTTCCAAACTGGCACACAATCTGCCCCGTCATGATAGAGATATGCAACACCACCCACAACCATGCACACATGCCCAGACAACAGCGCTGGTGACCTTGGACCTGAGCTTCAAAGGCAGGGATCGTTCAATGTGATTCATGCATTGGTCACTTTGCCTTGCTTATTTTAATTTGCTACTCTGCGGCATGGCTAGGCCATCTAATGTCACGCTCTCGGTTGCCATACTGTCTGATGCTTTGCTGTCTGGCATTGTGGGACATGAGTCCTGCCCAAAGGTTTGCAACCATGGGTAAGCCTGAACTACAACCTGCTTATCCAGCCGGTATGGGAACGCAAACTGGTCAAGAACAAGCTGTCCAGTGTAGCAAACAGCATTCCAAGATGGCTTTATTTGTGTTGCAGTCTGCAAAGAAGCGTACTCCTTGAGCACATCCTTGACGTATAACCGTACATCCTCCATTTGCACATGGTCTTCAATGAACTGCACACCACAGATTCTGTCAGTAAAATAATTGATGCATGAATTTCACTCTGGAGTTGAGTGTGAAGATCAGGCATGTCAGTACTTGCTCAGCATGACATGCTTGATGCATGAGCAAGCAATGAGCAGACATGCTTGATGCATGCATCACATGACCCTCACCCTGAGACCAGCATCTGCAATTTCTTGTGGATGGAGATTGTACTCGGAAGCTTTTGTCAGAACGCTGCTGACACTCCGCTGATTTGTCAACTCGAGGCCCAGACCTTGGCGTCCCATACTCTGACCTCCAATTTTACCAGTGGGACTACCATCCAGCACTTCATTCATATACCTCACCTGCAGCCACAAGCTTCTATAAATAGTTGGCAGCAACTGCATGGCAAAGCGTCTGTGCTTCTGCGTCAATCAAAGTAGAACTCTTCAGCAGATATTGCACATGTAACAGCCCAATCATAATGCAGACACATAATCCAGGGCCAGCAACAGCCCCCTCATGCAGCAGTCGAGAAGCAAAACATCAAGTCTCAGCTCAGCCATGAAGTGGGAGACACCTGTCCCTGGCCTTGGCAGAAACATGCAATGGAATGAGTGGAGATACAGACACAGAAACCTACCTTGTTCACTAAATCATCACAAAGATTGTCAGGATCCACCTCAACATAATGTACACCAGGCTGCAAGGCCCTGGTGAAGAATTCGTAATACCCCATCTTGTTGGAGATGATGACGGAACCGCATGAAAATTTATGCCGCCCGTTTGTACTCCATGCCATTGATTCCAGGTACACAACATATCTGCAGTATTGCACACAGTCTGTTGGTCTTGCCATTGGACACAGAGGAAGGCCTTTGCAAGAGTAGACACAGCTCAGGAACACTGCAACAAAAGCTGATTTGATCGTGTTCATCTGACAGATCAAATTTCTGACAAAAGGGGCAGTAACCAAAAAAGCAGATTGTGACAAGGCTGCTGTGGTGTCTAGTGTCCCTTTCTTGAGACATGTGAAAAACACAATCCGTCAAGTCAAGGCAAGACCAGGGGTGCTAACCTGAAACGGCAGTTGTCTGAAATCTGGTCCACATCAAATCGCTGATTGATGAGAGCCGCATCGTCTGCACGTCCCTGCTTACTCAGCTGTGCCGGGCACTTTTGATAGGCTCGCCTGCACAATATGCGTACCCCTTTTCCAGCAGTCCTAATGGCTCACAAAAGGGAGCAACACACCAGACATTGCATGTTGTGCAGAAGGACGTTGACTTGGTTCTGAGCGGAGAGTAGTGCAGCAGAGAAGAAGACTGGGCTGACCTCAATGCATCCCGCTCGGGATAGTCATCATCAGCAACCCTTCCACGCCAAATGGCTTCAGGCTGCCTGTCCACCAAGGAAGTGTTTTGATACAACTCCCTGATCCACTTGTACTGCAGATCCCAGCCATGCCAGTAATAGAAGTACTCATCTGCACACAAATAGACAGACATTAAGACTGCAGACTTGCGCTACACGGGATATGCTTTGCATACATTGCAGGTCTGGAGTGAGTCCATCAATTTACCAGACCATGCAGCAGAACGGTGCCTGAAAGTTGCACAACTTCAAGACACTGAATTTTCAGGCATAGCAGGCTGCAGCACTGCAATGCTACACGCCCTTGTCATTGTGCATGTCATCACAAACTCTATGTTGCGAGGCACAGAAGTTGAATTGATTCACATGGATCGGCTTGTATGATGCAATGCATGACTGCTAAGAACAGGGTAAGTCACCTCTAAGACGGGTGTACTCATGGCCCCAATAGCTGTAGTCTGGGAAGGGTATGTCTTCATGTGCAGGATCACTGTTGTACCCAAGTATGGGAGGCCCCAGGGGCTGCAGCCCACCTGGCGTGGCTTTGATGCAGGAGAAGTCTGATGTATGGATGATTGCATCCACATCAGGTATCTGCACATGTACACAGACCATCAGCACGCTGGATTGTCATGCTGGTTTCACTTACTACATGACTATCTGAGCTTAGCATTTCACGCAAGCTAGTCAAGCACACTAGCTTGCTCTTCATGAGGTTGTGTTTACCTCTCCTGGATAATGCCGCAGTACGTCTAGTAGCGCTAGGATAGCATATGGAATTTTGCCTTTCCCAGAAAGGGCACCTGCATGACATGCATCACCTAATGGCTTGCTTTTCCATCATTGACATGTGTGACTTCATGGCCAAAACAAAGCTGATGCTTGTGATGAAGGTGATGGTCCAACAACAAGGCAACATTAGTTGACGCACCCGGACCAAGCCTTGCAGGGTACCAGCCTGCATGCCGTTCTGACAAGTGATCAATCCACAGGCTGCCATTGATAATCTGGAATCTGAGCACCTCCCCCAGGCACTCATGCCATTTGCCTGACAATGCATATGCATCTACAAGCTCCTGCAGGTTTACATGACAAACTGGTCAGGCATTGGCTGTGAACAGGCAGATATGACAACATGATCATGTTCAGACATTCTTGAAGCAAAGGTCGGTGATAAGCACACTGAGGCGGGACTCACAGTCGATATGCCTGCTGCCCTCCATGGCTGAAAATCCCTCTGGATCCATTGCTGGTAATAGGAACTGGCTGAGGGATCAGGCAATGTGAAGTTTGCTTCCGCTTCTGGTAGTTTGCGAGTGCCAAGCACGTACACTCTGTGGGTGCGTGTGGTGTGGAGATATGAGACAAAGAAATTCAACAGCACTACCAAGTTTACTGAAACAGCCACAAGACCACCAGTCCTGACACTGCGCCTGCATTTGTATAAACACTGCTCAAGCCACTCCTCTACATAGACTGTGGTTAGGTTCCTGCCTAAAATGCCTAAAATGAACTCAGCCAAACTTCTGGCTTGCGCCATCATGCTGATCAAGCATAGCACATTCGACGCAAAGCATGAGCCTTCACTCTGCTGCAGTAAGTCGCATAGACTGCGTGTTGATATCAAAGATGACGAGGTGACGAGGGACCACGTTGTAACCTACCGCTTACAGACGGTGTTTAAAACTCTCAGCATCTACAGCTTTTGCCGAGGCGATGTGCAGGACTGCCAACACCGCCTAAGAGCGTGAGACGCCAGTTTCCCTGCAATATGCTTGTGACCGAGTAACTGTTGATGGAAGCACTTGCGTTTGGCGCATACACGTGCGCAACTCCCGCGGCTAGGACTCGCAATCCAGGCGAGGAAGACTGAGAATGTGGCCTTGGCAGACTGCTGAGCTGCCAACTGCCGGCCAGTCGGCGAGGCAAGTGCTTCTCAAGTGCTGAGCTGTATTGACCGAAACGGGCCCTTAAGGCGTCGCACGTAAACGAGAGTACTGCTGTGTGCGATGAATGACACGGCTTTTCGGAGCAACAACTTACCGGTATACGGACACAACGACAGGAATGGCACAAGAGCCTACAGGAGCTGTACCTTACGGGTACCGCGAGTGGCGAAGGGCGAACCTGACTGGCGCAGGGCTGCTGGTAGGGCGCCAGGTGTGACTTCTGGTGTGGGTTCAACTCATCCCCAAATTCTGTTTGAAAGGAAACCCCGCCGTTCACGCCTAGATTTGCCTCCACCCCTCACGACTCATGCTGGCTCAAGCATTATAATCATTTTCGTAGCCTTCACGGGGGGGGAGGGGGGGGGCTGAGACTGAGCTTGTTGAAGAGCTTGCTGAAGAGCTTGCTAAACAGCTTGCTGAAGAGCTTGCTAAACAGCGCCAATCAGCATGTGCGTGGATGCAACATCCTGCTTAGGTCCTCTACACTGTGATCTCTCTCTCTGTAAGTCTTGCCCAAACTTGTAAAGAGAGATGACACCGAAGTGACAAAGGATTGCACAAGACTTTCCCAAACTTGTACAATCGACATCAGCAGTCAATGCTTAGCCAACCATGCCTGGTCATCGGATTCATACCACTAAGAAAAAACCATGCCTGCCTTCGGATTCATATTCAAGAGAGATATCGCAATGGTTGATGGCTTTGCTTTGCATCAGACAGCAGTCAAAGACAGTTGGCAGCATTATCTAGGTGATTTTCTGCATGGTCATTTAGGACAGCAGCAGCTTTTTCACAATTTTGACAT
>JAABUP010010792.1_pt1 | contig 10633 bp, 15 predicted proteins | sample 5559201 | NCBI WGS metagenome assembly JAABUP01 (sample SAMN10711887, study PRJNA513373) | rock metagenome | isolation source: Antarctica rocks | place: Antarctica | reverse complement strand
GCTGTAAAGCGGTACAGAGCCCATCGCCATCCAGTGCCACGAGTGAAGACTCCTGGCACAAACCACCTATGCCCACCCGTCATACACATCATGACACCGCCTTAACTAAGTGGCATTGGTGCGAGCAACGCATCCAACTGCGCCTCGATTGCGGCGAGGTCCTGCGGGTGACCACCCTCGACCAGCATCGAGCATTCCTCTCCGGCGACCAGGTACACGGAGTTGTAGGCATGAAGCGGATTGCCCTGATAGGAAACCTCAAGACACTTGCCAAGCCAAAAAATCCCAGGAACGATTTCCCGGGGCAGCGGGTTCGGCATAGCTCAGACCACCCTCCCGGTGTCGAGACGCCATCGTCCGACGCGCAGACCAATCGATGGCATCTCCGTGACCCGGGCCAAGATCTCGTCGAGCATGGCCGCGTGCCGCTGCACCAATGCCCGCCCTCGCATAATGCACCCAAATGCCGGCGCGATCGTTTCGATCTCAAAGTTGCGAAACACGTCCCTTATGCCCTCCCGCAACTCCTGCGTACGCGCTCCGGCCAACCACCAGAACCGACTACCCAGCAGGTACTCAGTCACCTGATCGCTCGTCGTAGGATCGTCCTCCGCGGTGATGACCCACGGCCCCGCAGAACTTGGGCGCCAAGCGTAAGTAAACGCATCCGCCGTAAACAGCGTCCTGGTCTCCTGGTCGTACGCCCAACTGGTTGGTAAGAGCCGCAGCGGCGCGTCAAGCGTCAGCAAGCTCCGGCCTCGTTCACCCACTTTGACAATGTCGCCCGGCCGGACCATGGCGTCCACGATCTCGCCCAGCGCACCAGAACCAGTCTCGGTGCCATAGGGCGCGAACTCAGGCCGAAAGTCAACCCACTCCGTCGGTTTGCTACCCGGCGGCCCGTAGAGGACATCGACCGAGAACCGCTCGACGACCGGCCTCATGTTGCAGATGGACGCGAATTCTCCTATCCGCAACGCCCACACCGACAGCGGCAGAAAGGGCTCAAGCAACGAATCCAGCTGCTCGAGAAGTACCTGCTCGTGGACGGAGAAGCCGGTATCGATCAGTATGGCATGTTCTGATTCGACCACCAAGTAGCAATTGTTAGAGGCGAAACCGCGTGCATCGATGGGATGCGATGACACTCGACCGTCGAGTCTGTATGGATTGCAGAGCGCATACAGCCGCCCCTCGGCGAGTTCAACGATCGATGTTTGCACGCGTCTCTCCGGAAAGTGTTCGGGAATAATATGCAGTCGTAGCCGGCTCCGTTAAGCGAGCAAATCGACCGGCTATCGGTATCAGCAACCGCAGCACCGCCATCGCCACCCCTGCAAAACGAGTGCCGCTCGAGGGGGTGCCGGAATCATGCGGGGTCTCCTCCCGCCTGATTACCGACACTGCCTTCGAATAATGAATTAGCTGCATCTCGACACCCCCTTAAGAGGTCGCACCCGGCCACACGACTTCGTCGGCCGCCGGAGCCTTCGTGATGACCTTGTACTTCAGGAGGAGCTTGGACCAGGCGTCCGTCTCCGTCGGGGCGATCGTCGTGTTGAATGTGGCAAGGGGCGTCTTGTCGATGATGTCCTGCGGCACTTTGGTGATGTCTACGATCGCTTTTCTGATCTCAGTGGGATGGGCATTGCACCACAGATTGCCCTCCTGCTGCGCGGCCACAAAGCTCTTCACAGCGTCCGAATTAGCCTCGACGTAACTCTTGGCCATGAACACAACGCCCGAAGCACTGTCTTTGGTGCCAAGGCTGATCGCCTGAGGGTCACCGATGCTCCGGTAGCCCTGCGATGTCAGCTGCCCGATGAACGGCGGCAGAGTGCTGATCGCATCCACTCGTCCGGCCTTCAGGGCGGTGATTTGCTGGGGGAACGGGATCGCGATGGTTTTCACTTTGCTCGGGTCGCCACCATCCTTGACCACCGCTTCGCTGAGGGCGACCTGCCAGTTGCCTCCGAGCGAGTTCACAGCGACGGTCTTGCCCTCGAGCTGCTTGAAGGACGTGACGTCCGAACCCTTGCCGACAATGGTCGCGTAACCCGTCTGCCCGCCCTGATCGTAGTCATGGTCGGTTGCGTTGGTGATCATCACCGGCAATCCACGGCTTACGGCGGTGATGACGCTCGTATACCCGCCGACGCCCGCGGTGACCTGCCCGTTGAGGATCTGCGCGATGATTGCGGCACCGGTCGGCGGCGCCGCGGTGAATGTCACGGTGACGCCGTGCTTCGTGAAGATTCCGCGCTCACCGCTGACCTTGAGGCAGGCGACCGTTGACGCAGGAGTCAGCGCAACCGTGATCGTCGTATTGCCGCCACTCGAGCCACTAGCACTCGAGCTGCTGGCACTTGAGCTGCTGGCACTTGAGCTGCTGGCACTTCCGCAGCCCGCCACGCTGAGGCTGACCGTCACCAGCGCGGACACCATGCACAACCTGGACCTCGTCGACATCATTGTCTCCCTCTTGCTCGCCCGTGTGAATGGCCTTGCCTGCAAGCCGTTCGCTCGTCATCTCAGTGTAGGCAGTCTAAAGCCATCTGTCTACATTTTCCGAGACTCACGAAAACTGCCCGCGAGACGCTCTCCGTGCCTCACGTAGGGACGCCCGGGTAACGGTGACGCTGTCGGAGCATGAGGAATGAGTTGTCGATGACGTCGCGTGCTGAAATCACCACCAGGTACGCCAAGGCGTATGGGAAGGGGGGCAGACCGACAAGGGTCGGGTCCTGGATGAGGTGGTGGCGGTGACGGGCTGGTCGCGGGACGACGCCCGACGCCGGTTGGTCGCTGCGGCGAAGCGGTCACCAGGCGGCGGGCGGCAGGTCGCGAAGCGACCCCGCAAACCGCGTGCTCGGAAGTACTCCTACGACACGCTCAAGGTGCTCCAGAAGGTCTGGGCCGCCTCGGGTGGACAGTGCGGGAAGTACCCCGCCGCGTCGATGCGGATCCAGCTCGACGGACTGCAACGCCACGGCGAACTCGTTGACGGGCGGGACCGATATGGCCAGGCGGTCCGGGAGGAACTGCTGTCGATGTCGCCGCCTTCGATCGACCGGTACCTCCAGCCGGCGAAGGCCACCGACCAGATCAGCGGTGTTTCGACCATGAAACCCTCATCGTTGTTGCGCAGTTCGATCAAGATCCGCAGGGCCGGCGATGAGGTTGAGGCCGAGCCCGGGTTCTTCGAGGGTGACACCGTCGCGCACTGCGGGCCCACGCTCAAGGGCGAGTTCGCCAGCACGGTGAACCTGACCGACGTGCACACCGGCTGGGTGTTCACCCGCACGGTGCGCAACAACGCCAGCATCCATATCCTGAGCGTCCTCAAGTCGGCGGTAACCAAGATCCCGTTCGCGATCACCGGTCTGGACTTCGACAACGGATCCGAGTTCCTCAACGAGGCGATCATCGGCTGGACCGGCACACGCGGGATCTACTTCACCCGATCCCGGCCCTACAAGAAGAACGACCAAGCCACCATCGAGTCCAAGAACAACCACCCGGTGCCCAAGTACGGCTACTACTACCGCTACCACACCGCCGCCGAACGCGCCGCGCTGAACCGGCTCTGGCGGCTGGTCAACGACCGGTCAACTACCTCACCTCGACAAAGAAGCCGGTCGGGTTCGGCGCCGACCGCAACGGCCGACGGACCCGCCCGTACGACAAGCCGCAGACCCCGCTGGACCGGCTGATCGCAGCGAAGGTCCTGGCTCCCCGAACAAGCAGCCGAGCCGCTCGCTTACCGCGACTCGCTGAACCCGGCCGCGATCGGCCGCCAGATCGCCGACCTGCAAGCCGTCCTGCTCAACCTCGCCAAGGACAAGACCGAGCAGCTCTACCTCGCCTCCATCCCACCGCCCAACCCGATGTCCGCAAAAACATCCCGATCAAGGCATCCTGAACCACCCGTCCCGCGGGCATTCTTAATTGAGGCACCGATCAACCTTCGCGGGCACCTTGATTTGAGGCACTACGACCGGTCGCTCGCGAACTCGCCGTACGCCGCTGATCTTGCCGCACTCGATGTCGCCAGCCGAGGAGGACGTGGTGCCCGCTCCCGGCTTCCCAGATCCAATCCCCAGACACCTCGAGGATGTCGAGATCGTTGCGCAGTTCGGATCCCTTCGGTCGAATCCGCCGTTCACACCGACGCCACGGCGCGACCGCGATTATGGGCGACTGAGCCTGATTGTGGGTCAGGTGAGCCTCCAACTTGCCTGCGAACTAGTTCCCGGCAGAGAGCCCATAGCCGGGGACGCTCTCCGCTTCACCACGGTCGGCTTGTTGCGAGAGCGGGACTTCATCGTCGAGCACACCCCCGAGCCCGGGTTCCCCCAGCACGCTTCTGTGACCCTGCAGGGGGAGCCTGACCGGTGGCATGCTGATGTCAAACAGCGGTTCCAAGACGCCTTCGACGTCTACCCCGAGAGGAGCGAATCGTGAAGCCGGATACTTCGAGTCTCGTAGTCCTCAAGAGCCACAATGGTCGACCGTCGCTCTTCATCGAGCTGGAAGTGGTGCAGGATGAGGCAGGTGAAGCCCGCCTCGTCCACAAGCTGACCTGGCTCGTCTTCGGCCACGTCGAGGACTTTGATCTGTGGCTGCAAATGCCGCTCACCCTCAACGAAGCGAACGACCTGGTTGATGGCGGACCACGTCTGATGGACAAGTACGTCGCGTCGAAGCCCGGGCGGATGATCACTTTGGTCACGTATGGCAGCCGTCGCGAGTCGCTGACCAGCTTGACGATGCCGGTTCCCGCGAACGCGCAGGGCGTCGTGTGGCTGCTAGAAGCCATGGTCGAGCATCTAACACTGCAGCGACTCGATCCCGAACCCGGAGGCCTTCAGCCTTCGGAGATCAAGGAAGACCTGCGGGCTATGAAGGCCGTCCTGGCCGCGGTCTGAATCGCCCGCAGTTCAAGCTCGACGGCGGGCGACTCAGATCGTGCGCAGGGCGCCGAGTTCACGTTGCAGCAGCTCAAGTGCGGTGTCGAGCGGGTCGGTGGGGGCGGGCCGGAACGATTGCTGCCGCTCGCGCCAACCGGCTGGCGGGTGCGATGTTCGCGTATGGGTCGTCTGGAATGCGCAGCGCGCGCCGATCGGCGATTCGTTCGGCTCGGTGGAGTGCGATCCGGGCCTCGATGGTGTCGACGATGCCCCAGGCTTTGGCGAGCCGCGCGAGACAGGGGGCGCGAACGATGACCCAGCGTCCGTAACCGTCGGGCGCGGCGAGATTCCAGGCGGCAAGGGTTTCCAGGGCCTCGTAGGCAGTTGATCGGCCGATGCCGGCGGTAAGTGTGACACCTCGAATCTGCTCAGGGGCTCTGAGCTAAGTGGTCAGATTCGTAAGTTCGTCGGTGGTTCAGGTCCAGGCTGTGGGGTCACCGAGGTAGAGGCCGCAGGCGCAGTCGAGGGCGTCTTCGGGGAGGCCGGCGAGTTGGCCGTTGGGCAGGGCTGAGGCTTCGTAGCCGTTCTTGCTGGCCAGGTAGATCGCGAAGCCCCAGGAGGCAGCGTAGCCGCCGTAGCGCAGCCGCATGAGCGGCAGTGTTTCGTCGTTGGGTAGGCGGCCGGTGACGTAGGCGAAGGCGCCGCGGAATTTCACTTCCACGCCGGCCAGTTGCGGCCACCGTTCCCGGGCGCGGTGGGATAGCCGCTGCTGCAGGGACGTTTTCGTCGACTCGGGAGGGGTCGCCATAGAGATTCATCCTGCCCGATCGGCGTGTCGCTGACTACCGTCAGCCCTGTGACTGGTGAGGCTCATGCGACAGATGAGACCCGTTCCGCGCTTGGCGTGCCCGTGTCACCGACCTGCCGTGACCAGATCACGTTGACCGCCGCGCAACACCGACAGTTGACCAGGCTGGCCCGGGCCGGCAGTACCGCGCAGCGGCTGGCGCTGCGGATCTCGATCGTGCTGCTGGCCGACCAGGGCCAACCGAACATGCAGATCGCCCGAGTGTTGGGCATCTCCCCGGACACCGCAGCCAAGTGGCGCCGCCGCTGGTGCGCAGCGCAGACCGTGGCCTGCCTGGCTGATCGGAAGCGGTCCGGTCGGCCGCCCAGGTTCAACGCGGTGCAGGTGGCGCAGGTGAAGGCATTGGCGTGCCGGCCAGCCGCCGACAGTGGCCTGCCGCTGTCGCGGTGGTCCTGCCCGGAACTGGCCCGCCAGGTGATCACCGACCGGATCTGCTCGTCGATTTCCAGTTCCACGGTGCGGCGGTGGCTGTCGCAGGAGGCATTGAAACCATGGCAGTACCAGTCGTGGATCTTCATCACCGACCCGAACTTCGCGGCGAAAGCGCAACGCGTGCTGGATCTTTACGCACGGCAATGGGACCGCCGACCGTTGGCCACCGACGAGTTCGTGATCTCTTCGGATGAGAAACCCTCCATCCAGGCCAGGTGCCGCTGCCACCCCAGCCTGCCACCGGGCCGCGCCCGGATGATGCGGGTGAACCACGACTACCACCGCCGCGGCGCCGTGGCCTACCTCGCCGCCTACGACGCCACCGGGCGAAGGTCTTCGGTCGCTGCGAGCACACCACCGGCATCGCCCCGTTCCAGGCATTGGTCGAGCAGGTGATGAGCCAAGAGCCCTACAAATCCGCGCGCAGGGTGTTCTGGGTGGTGGACAACGGGTCCTCCCACCGCGGACGCAAGGCCGTCGACCGACTCGCCGAGCAGTTCCCAAACGCCGTCATGGTGCACACCCCGGTGCACGCGTCCTGGCTTAACCAGGTGGAGATTTACTTCTCCGTCATCCAGCGGAAAGTGCTCTCGCCCAACGACTTCACCGACACGAACCTCATCGGCCAACGCCTCGCAGCCTTCGAAACCCGTTACAACCAGACGGCCAGACCGTTCAAATGGAAATTCACCACCGACGACCTCGCCGACCTGATAGAACGTCTCGCCCGGCACACCGACCCCCGGGCCGCTGCGTGACCACCGACGAACTTACGAACGCGACCACTTAGCCTGGCGTCCGCGTCGCGTGCCGGTACTCATGCGCTACTCGCCTCCGGTCGATTCGACGACGCGGTCGACCTCGGCGAGACAGCTGCCATTTGGCTCCGCAAGCAGGTCAAGGACGACGATCCAGTGGCCCTGAGCATCCTGGGAATGCTGCATCTTCGGACCGCCATCGCGGCCGCGCACCGGCAGGATCGCGGCACCACTACCGACTTGCTGCGACAAGCCACGGACGAAGCAGCACGTCTGGGAGCAGACGCGAACCACTGGCAGACGAGCTTCGGTCCGACCAACGTCGAGCTGCACCGGATCGCGACCAGCCTCAACCTTCAGGATGTGTCTTGGGTGGTCGCTCATGGCGCAGACGTGGACTCCTCCGGGCCGCCCACTGAGCGGTCTGTCGCCCACAAGGTCGACCTCGCTCGCGCGAACAGCATGATGGCTCGTGACGACGACGCCCTGACCTACTTGTTGGATGCGGAGCAGGCGGCTCCTCAGCTGGTCCGGCACAGCGCTACGGTCCGCGAGGCGGTCAAGTCGATGTTCCGACGCGGTCGCGCAACGGCCGGCCACGGGTCGCCTCTCGTTGGACTTGCAGAACGCTGCCGAGCGATCTGATGGCCACAGTCGGGGTGGTCGCCTCTAGCGCCGGGGGTGTCGAGACGCTGCGCGAGGGCTTGGTCGAGCCCCTGATCACGGCCGGGCACAAGGTCGCGGTGACCCTGACACCGATCGCGGCCACGGGCTTGCCGAACTGGGCGAGCTTGAACGGATCGAGCAATCGACGGGCCCACCAGTCCGCTCTCAACCGCGATTGCCCAGCAGTCGCAGTCCGCACCCGAAGATCGATGTCTACGTCGCGGCGCCGCTCACCTCGAACAGCACTGCGAAGCTGTCGCTCGGAATCGCCGACAACCAAGCGTCGACGACCCTCTGTGAGTCCGTGGCCACGGTGCCGATGGTGGTCTTTCTCCGGATCAACGCTGCGCACGCCCGCCAGCCGGCATGGGCAGAGCACATCAACCGACTACGCTCCGCAGGCGTGACCCTGATTGACGGCGAGGACGTATGGCCGCTGGCCGAACCGCGCGCAGCCGGCTCCCGCGTCCTGCCGTGGTCGGCCATCCTCTCCGCCGCGGAGTCCCTGGCGGGTCGGGTCTCGTGAGGACTTTCTCTACTGGATCAAGGGGAACGGCCGGACACCGTACGGACCGCCAAATTCGGGGGGTATTCAGATCACCATCGTCCTGCACGAACAGCGACCGCGAAACCTGGAGTCTTGCCCCCGACTTGGATTCGATAGGAGAACTGTAGTGACCGACACTCTCGAACCTCACGAGGACCTGATCGTGACTGACGAAGACAACGTGCAGGACGTGAACGAGCGCGACGAGGTGATTGCTGATCTTGAACCGCTTTCATATTTTGGCACCGATTTTGACGTTCACGGGTTAGTCAGGCGGCTAAATTCTGAAGACATAGTCGTACCGAACTTCGATCCAGAGCCAGACTCCGAATTAGATCTGTCCGGTTTCCAGCGGAATTTTGTCTGGAAGCGGCCGCAGATGGACCGCTTCATTGAATCGCTTCTACTTGGGTTCCCGGTCCCGGGGATATTTCTCGTACAGCAGTCGAACAAGCAGCTCTTGGTTCTCGACGGCCAGCAGAGGCTTCGCACATTGCAGAGGTTCTACGCCGGCCGCGTTGGAAAGAGAGAGTTCTCACTTGACGCGGTTGAAAACACACTAAAGGGCTTGACGTACCAGGCCTTAAGCGACGAACAGCGCCGAGTACTCGACAATACTTTCATTCACGCCACAGTCGTAAAATACAACCCTGACCTAGGTGGTGACGAAAGCGTCTACTCACTGTTTGAACGGCTGAACACTGGCGGAACTAACCTCTATCCGCAAGAAATTCGAGTCGCACTATACTCTGGACCTCTTGTAGACCAACTGCGGGAGATGAATACCATTCCATCATGGCGCGACATCTTCGGTCCGGTTTCGGACCGCCTGAAAGACCAAGAGATAATCCTGCGATTCCTTGCGTTCTGGCAATCGGGCAAAGAATACCGCCGACCTCTCAAGCGATTCTTAAATGATTTCCTCAAGGACAACAAGGACCTTGGGGCGCTCGACATCGCGAAACTTCGAGAGACTTTCACAACCACATGTGACCTGCTCGCGTCAGGGCTTGGCAGGAAGGCGCTGCGAGCAGAGTCCCAGGTGAACGCGGCGTTTGCGGACGCGATGCTCTTCGGAGTCGCCCACAGAGTCGCTACCGGACCTGTGGTCAAGGTTGTGCAACTTGCGACAGTGCGCGATTCGCTTCTCGCAGACCCGGAATTTGTGGCCGCGATCGCCCGAGCCACCGCCGACGAAGATCGTGTAGAGAGACGTTTGAACATGGCTCGCAATGCATTCGCTACCGTGGAATAGAGCACCGTTATGAGTGGCAAACGACCGGCGCACTCGACGAACGCGGCCCAGGAGTTGGCTAAGTTGAAGGCGCAAATTGAGGCCCTTTATGTGCGAGCCGACCCGCGTTCAGTAGACGACCCCGAACTCGCGAGCGATCTCGCACGGTACTTATGCCTTCGGGTCGCCGGATATCTTGAGCAGGCGATGTCCGTATGTATACGAGATCGTTGCCTCAAGGGATCCTGGGGAATAGCTCAAAGTTTCGCAATGTCGTGGACCGACCGAATGCCGAACATGAGTGCCGATGCCTATGTGAAAGTGGTTGGGCGATTCGGCCCCGCGCTGGCAAGCGGAGCTAATGACGTACTTGCAGAAGACGAGCGTCGAGCCACTTTGAACTCTTTAATAGGAATTCGAAATGATATCGCGCATGGCAAGAATCAGGGCATCTCGCGCGAACAAGCTTGGGAATATTTCAAGGTCGTCGAAGTGCTCGCCGATTGGTTTGCCGGTCAGATCTCGTCGGAAGTATCCGTCTGAGACCTGACGGAATACTCCGCCACCGGCATCCAATTGATTACGCACGACCCGTCCCCGTTGGTTGACCGGTCCTAAGTGTTCTCGCCCGTAAGTTCGTCGGGGTCAGGCGGCGCTTGGTTGTGCTTGGTCGGTGGTGATCGCCGGACGGTGGCGGTCGAGTCGGTCCATGAGGTCGGCCAGGTCGGTGGTGGTGAATTTCCACTGGAACGGTTTGGCGGCCTGGTTGTAACGTGTCTCGAAGGCTGCGACGCGGTCTATGACGACGGCGAGATCATCGAAGTCGTTGGGCGAAAGTACTTTTCGCTGGACGATGGAGAAAGCTATTTCCACTTGATTCAACCACGACGCATGCACGGGGGTGTGCACCATGGTCGCGGTGGGGAACTGTTCGGCGAGTCGGTCAACGGCTTTCTGACCGCGGTGCGAGGAGCCGTTGTCGACGACCCAGAACACCCGGTTCGCCGATGCGTAGGGCTCCTGGGTCATGACCTGTTCGACCGGCGCGGTGAACCGGACGACCCCGGTGGTGTCCTCGCAGCGGCCGTGGATCTGCGCCCGGTGCACGTCGTAAGCGGCGAGGTAAGCGACCGCGGCGGTGGTAGTCATGATGACCCGCATCGTCCGGGCCTTGCCCGGTGGCAGGGTGGGGTGGCAGCGGCAGCGGGCCTGGATGGA
>JAABUP010010788.1_pt1 | contig 10640 bp, 17 predicted proteins | sample 5559201 | NCBI WGS metagenome assembly JAABUP01 (sample SAMN10711887, study PRJNA513373) | rock metagenome | isolation source: Antarctica rocks | place: Antarctica | reverse complement strand
GCCGCCACTGCGTTGTCTTCGCCTGGATGCGACGAGCCGGCTGCCATGCCGTTGCTGGGAGCAGCCGCAGGCGCCGCGTGCGGCTGCGCTGCCGCCGCGCCGGCGGCTGCAGGCGCGCCGGCGCCGACGGGGTCTGTGGCTGCGTTTGGCGCCGCTGCCGAGGGCGGGTGCGGCCGCGTCAGCACCACCATGTGGCTCCGGCCGGTCTCGAAGAGCTGCGCATGCAGGGCCGCTGTGAGTGCCAGGACACAAGGCGCCGACAGCACGTGCAAGAGAAGCTGCAAGCGCTGCCGGCTGCAGGCGCACGCTGCACAGCTGGTGCAGTAAAGTTCAGCAGCTGCTGCACATCTGCTGCCAGGAATGTTGCCTGCAGCAGACAGTAGCCACGCATGCCGGCGGGCAAGCGTCCACAAGCTCTGTGGCAAGACACAGACATTTGCACAAATGTGCCTCACCAGTAGCATCGGGTGGGATAAGGTAGGATAGGACCGCGCCGCGCGCCTGCAGCAGGTCGTACATGGGTGTGTCCGCGCGCAGGAAGGGCAGCGGGCGCATGCGGATGTCGGAGACGCGCAGACCCTCGTCGATCAGCACCAGGTCCTTGACCAGGATGAGGCCCAGCACCTCATTGCTGCGGCGCCGCACAGGCAGGCCTCGCGGTGTCGCGCGTGCATAGAGCTGCTGCAATCCCAGGCGTCTGTACGCCTGCAGGTTGCTGCGCACTGCATGTGATGTTATGTGTCCTGCAAGCCCCGACGCGCTCGCGGGCGAGATCAGCAACAGAAGCCTGGACCACCTGCCGCAGTGTGCCTTTCTGCATCTCATGCAGCCTAGCGCGTTCCTGCTTTTTACATCGTGATGGCCTGGCTGTCCAGCCAGGGGCGCACGGCTTGCCCGGCCGGTGCACCGGGATGCGGCTGTGCCCGGAGGCGATGATCTTGCGCAGCAGCGGCTTGTCCAGCACCGCGTCGTGCGCCACCATAAAGACCTGTGCACTAGGCAGGAAGGGTCAGGGGTAAGGTATGGGTAGAGGGTGACCATTGTCATGCATGTCCAGAACATGGTGAAGCAGCAGATGAGCCTCGCAGGATGCAGCAAATGAGCCTCTGCCCACGCAAGCCGCTGCAGCTAGGATTACTTGCTGGAACATGCTGCACCCAGGCTGCACATGCACATGAGCGTCGCTGTCCAAACGCTGCACTTCCCTTCGCAGCCGCTGGAGTTGAGCGTTGCTGCTCAATCGCGCGGTACACACCTTATCTATCGGCGTCATGCCCACGATAGCCTGCTTGGAGGTGAGGTCGAGCGCGCCGCGGATGACGTTGACCTCCTGCTCGCCACCGCAGCGCTGGTTGCGGGTGAGGTGCGTTGGGTGCTCACTCACATGGATGAATCGCACGCCCAGGCTAAAAGGTGACCCAGAAATTTGCTCAGTCTGCGCACGTGTCGTCATTCCGCAATGCCTCTCTGGCTGTCGTAAAGCGCAATGCATTTTGCTTGTTCGCATATTGTGCAGATATCACACACGGCAGGTCGCTCACCCCCGTCGACAAGTAGCCCTCTGGAAGGCCCTCCTCGGCGGCATGGATGTCCACCAATGCCTTGAGCTGCGCCGGTCGGAACAGCGCCTGCACCGGCCAGCAGCAAGCCCATTGCGAAAGCTCGGACGCGGCAGAGAGCTGCGAGAGCTGTCTACAAGCAGCAGGGTATGGGCTCATCACTCAGCAGCACATGGACGGACAGGGCATGCGCTGCACACACCACATGGCACTAGCAAGCAACACCCATTCATAGCTGGACACCAGGACACCGTCAGTGAGCCGCGCTCGGGCCATAAGGCCAGGCATGTCAAACACAGCGTTGGAGCATAACATATGCAATTACAGAGGTACCCTCCTCGAAGCCTCACTAAACACAGTGGCCATGAGCACCGCTTGCTCAGGGCCTGCGCACCCCATGCTCCGTGCCGAGCAGGCAGTCCAGGATCTTGGAGATGGGGAAGGTCAGCGGCGACGTCAGAGCCATGAGCCCGCGCACAAACCAGGCACTGTATGCGCCAATTTGCAGCCCATAGCGAGTGCACAGCGCCTGTGGAATGATCTCTCCTGCAGCAGCACCCCCGGCACCTTGAACGAGCGGCAAGCATGGAGCCAGTCACAATGTATGCTGCAAAGCAGAAAGAGGCCTGATGCAGGCGCTAACAGTATCTGCACAGTCTTTGTGCAGCAGCAAATGCATGTCAGCACAGAGCATGAATCACAAGCAAAGGTGCGGGCTGCAGACTTGGGACGGGCAGGCCAAATCTGTTGCCGGCAAGCGAGGCGCACCAAACACCAGCACTGCCGTGACACTGACGATGATGGCCGTGACAGGGTCCACCAGGCGGTCCAAGAATATGGGCAGAGCCTGCCACGCGAGGCCTGAAGTCGAGCGGAGACATACTTCTGGCGACCACAACCATGCCCTGACACGCTGCTGGTCAAGCACAGCCTAACAGCATGCTGCGGGGTGGTGCAGCAGGCTGAAGCAGGCGACTTGCCTCCATAGCAGCCGCGTTTGTTAGCAGGAGCGTCACCAGGAGCATGTGCGGCCTTCGCAATACCTGCACGCGCAGGCCACTTTCTCAGCTGCAGAGGTTGGCAAGCGCGTGTTTCCTACTGCAGAGACTGCAATTGCAGCTATGTCAAGTTAGCAGCACAAGTTCGCACGCGTCCTCAGTGAGCTGGTGCAACATCGCAACGTACCGGCGTAATGCGCTCAGCGTGGACCTTCTCCCGGGCAGTTCCGCTGCGCTTCAGCATCTCTAGGTCGATCATGTCTGTATGCACGCGCACACAGATGTGACTTTTCTGCTCAGCAAGATAGCAGGCACGCAATATATGAAACGGCACTCCAAAATGAAAGCACTGTGTAACATAGCAGCTCGCAGACTTGACGGCTTGCAGAGGGGCAATCACCCAGGGACATGAGGCCCAGCGTGAGGCCTGACACGAGGCCTGCCAGGAGCGTGAGACCAATACATATGGCTATAAGGATGACTGTCTCCCCGCCGCTCTTTGCCGCGTACAGTGCATGCATGTCTGTACCAGCCAGCCGCTGCTGCACAACTGGTCAGAATATTAAAAGATACTGGCAAGTTTTGCAGCCGCGGCAGCTGGCTCACAGCCCTGGCATGTCCTCAGCATCGTAGCAAACAGCTCTGCAGCACCAGGGAAACTCTCACGGCGGACTCTGCTGCGCCCTGCTTACCAAGGGCCCTTGGGTGTCCTATCCTGCTGACATACCCTCTTTGCATGCATGTCATGACAGTGCACTCAGTCAATGTGATCCTCATATCCAGTCAATGTGATCCTCATATCCAGGCTCATGCAGCGGCAACCTGTCAAGAGTGAATGACCTCGTGGTGCACCATAGGCATGCAACTCCAGGATGGCGGACTGTGAGGTGCGACTTCCGCAGAGCTGATACGTGAGTCAACAGCCCAGGCATGTAAATCACCGCGTACAGCAACACACTCAGACCAGAGATGCATCAACACTCGGCATATTGGCTGAAGGTCTTTTACAGCATTGTGCATTGCTGGTGCTGAAAAAGCAATACAATTCTGAAGCTCAAAGGCACCTGCTTGCCAGCTGAGAGCTCATGGTGGCAGCGCAGTGATGCGCAGCAACAGCAGCCATGAAAAGCTCTGGCCACCAGGACGAGTCCGGACTCTGCAGTCTCTAAATGCCGCAGACGCACCCAATAAGGTCAGCACCACTGCCAGCTCCGCTACAGGGCGGCATCATGTCCATGCCAAGACCCGTGCAGCCACCCGTACAGATGGCGCAGCCATGTATAACGTTCTTACAATAGAACGTACAGCACGGCTGGTTGGAAGCAGGTCAAAGCGCGCAGAGCATCACCGAAAACGCGCGAGGAGACTCCTATGCTTCGACACAACCTCCCAGAAAGCCAGGTGTCAGTACAAGCGAGCCCGGCATGCAGCGTTGCTGCCGATACGCGGCAGCAAAAGTTGCCTCGCCCAGGCTACTGGACATCTTCGGACAATCCCATTTTTAAGATTACTAAAACCTTGCCGGCGCCGGCATTGCCGACGGCAGGTGCCACCGCTACAGCTGCCGCCCCAGCGCTTCGCTAGGATGCCACATCATGTGAGGCCAGCAGCGCCCAGGCTAGGCGCCATCATTGGGGGTGGACGGACAAAGTGCCGCAATCCCCACGATGCATGCCCAACTTTGAACGTGACGATTACACAGGCTGTGCGGCGCCGCCAGGGGCCTGTCGCCGCGGCCGCCGCTGCAAGCGCGCCTGCCCAGGCTCAGCCCCACCACAGCTGCCAGCCCCGCCAGGGTGAGTGCGTCGCCGACGCGTGCCCAGGGCCCGGAGGGCCTACACCAGTCCGGGCCCGCGCGGCCCCAGCGGCGGCCTGCCGCCATCGCCGCCGCCGCCGCCGCCGCCGCCGCCGCCGCCGCCGCGCCGGCTCATGGTTGCGGCGCCGCCCCCGGCGGCCAGGCTGGGCGCTTCGTCGAAGGCGTCGAGGGCCACGCGCGGGCGGCGCGCGGTGCGCCGCAGCGAGAACGTGGAGAAGGAGGGGTCGGTGTCGGGCGTGAGGTGCGTGTGGCTGGCCTCCGGCGGCAGCGTGCGGTGCGAGCGCGCGGCGCCCTCCGCCAGCTGCGCACGCAGGCGCTCCGCTGCGCGCGGCCGGCGCGGGTGGGGTTGGGGTAGGGTTGCGCGTCGCGGGTGGGCTTCGGTGCAGGAGCGGGACGGGCAGGCCGCGTCCTGGTGGGGCGGCCAGCGGCGTTTCTATGCTCGGTCCGCAGCAGTGCGGGCACGGCTGAGCAAGGCGTGCGGCAAAGTGCCGCGCCTGCCTGCTCACTGCTGCAACATGTGGGCGCTCAGGCCAGCACAGATGTGCATCCTTCTGGTGACAACTAGGCGCTCGGCGCGCAGCGCTCTCAGCACAGCAGCACACACCTAAGCCATCAGAAATAGCGAATGCCACCCCGCTGCTGAGCCGGACGCGCCGTTGCATCCTGGCTGGCCCGCGCCCTGCCCCAGGCCGTAACAACATAGCCACGCACGCCCTGCTTGACCTGTCGTCACGCCAGCCTCCAAGCAACCATGTGGGCAGGGGCGCGCGCACCGAGCGCGCCCATGGTCTGCCTGCAGACCTGCTCGACCAACCGTTACGCAGCCTCCAAGCGGGCATGTGAGTAGAGGCACGCGCACCGAGCGCGCCCATGGTCTGCCCGCGTCCGCCCTCGGCGTCCTCAAGCGGCATGGACGCGCTGCGCTGCAGGTCCTCCACGGTCACGCGCCCGCCCGTGCGCGCGGCCTCCTCCAGCGGCATCGTCTCATGGAAGCGGCTCCAGTTAATGCGCGGCTTGTAGTCCGGGGACTCTGCGTCAATTTAGGTTATGTTTAGGGTTTATGATATATGGTAGGGACGGGGCGGTGTCACCTGCGTACCCCCGGCTGGCAAGCATACACGCCAATTAACTGCCAGCACTGTAAAGGTTCTAACCCTGCACTCTGCAGGCCCTCTGTTACGTGCACACATGCTTCAGCGGTGCGCTCCTGCTGCACCAAGGCACATAGCACCGAGGGGTGTCAGGGAGCTCGCTGCCCGAGCGGCCGCATGCCTGGGTGGCGCACCAGAGGGGACCGTGACGATAGGCGCGAACGCGTAGTCGCGCTTGACGTCGTCCAGCACGTTGAACATGCGCAGGCGCATGCGGTTGCCGGCGCTGGCGTACTGGTAGCCCTCCACCTGCGCGCATGCAGGCCATTATTTCCCAGCCAGCTAACGCTATCCCTAAACGCTGCAATAGTGCGTCGTCAGCACAAGGCACTTGCGCACTGGTAGCCCTCCCACCTGCGCGCGCGCATGTCAGCTTAACCTAACCCTATCATCTGCAACGAAGCGCCGTTGGCACAGCGCACTGGCGGAGTGCGCTCGCCCTTGAGACGCGTCAAAGCTCCGCTGGCTGTGCTCCCTCAGGCAGTGCGCGCCTGTGGAGGGCCTGTCAACACTTGCATGGACACTGCACAGGCGCTGGTGTGGCTCAGCAGGCTCGGGCTTCACGTAAAAGGTGTGCAGAGCTGGCAGTGAGGCGAGGACGCTTGGCACATTGAAACACATTGTCTGTGGCATTGGCCTGGCGCGGTGCTGACTCATCAGGTGTTGTTCGGGCCGCAGGGCGCACCACGAGCACGATGGCGGCGTCCGCGTCGGACATGAGGCCCGCCGGGGTGGCCCAGGAGGCGATCGGGCTCTCCGGCGTGATGACGTGCTTGCCGATGACCGGCAGCCAGAGCAGCAGCCGCTCCCGCCTGCGCCGCGCGACCAGGCATGACCGACCCGGGCTGTGTGACAAACCAGCTGCGCCACCACCCACGCGGTGGCCCACGGCCGGAACGCGGCCGCACTCTTCAGCAGCACCAGAGCGGGCATGAAGCTTGCGACGGCTATATGGCCGATGCTCAACGCCTCACTCCACCGCTTGGACGCTTTACCTGCCAGTCCAGTGCGGGCAGGACACAACGTTCTACGGCCGTGGCATGACTGCGCCAAGTCGGGCCCCAACGACGACGGGGCCTGCGTGCACCACGGCCGGTGACAGCAGGGGGAGGTGCACGGCGCGATCGTGGGCGCACCCGTCCTCGTAGCCGACCTCCAGCATGGTCACGTCATAGTCCTGCGCGCCCAGCCGGCCCGCGTCTGCGCGCTGCGCCACTGCAGCGCCCCACGCGCTGGCGCGCCGGTCGCATGCCCGGCCCCTACCCCTTCTTTGTGCGCTCCGTATCAGCACGCCCCGCCCTGGCAAAGTCGTGCTGGTGTTGTGCAGACGAAGCACCATACTCGACGCCCGACCCACCTTGCGAACAAGGCAGGTCAGCAGCATACAAAATTTGGCAGAAAGCATGGAGGGCGGCGCACATTGGGCATGCCGGACTCGCCCGGCTTGCGCTCCACCTTCCAGCGGTACAGGTAGCAGCGCACGACCACCTCCAGGTGCTGGTTGGGGTACGTGTCGCCCACCCTGCGTGGCCAGGGTTAGGGTCAGGACTTAGGCAAGGTTAGGGCGGTGCGTGCCGCCCACGCTGGACGGCAGCGCGCGCGTATCAGCAGGACGCTCGAGCTCCAGCGCTGCCGCTGCTCTTTGCAGAGCGGCTCGGCATGGGGTAAATGACCTGCAGGAGACCGCATCACAACATGTGCACGCACATACACACACACACAATTGCTTTATTACGCATACATGTTGTAAAAAAGGGCGACGCATGTGATGCAGCGGCGTCGGCGGGCGCGCCGGAACATGAGCGCTAGGTTGCCGTTCTCGTCCGGCGCCAGCACGAGCGTGTCGGCGATCGTCAGCGTGTTCTCGCCCAGCAGCTGCGCGGCCGACAGCACCCGGCTTCAGACATGGGCGGGCACATACGGTCCTCCATCCTTGCCACGGATCCTGGCCACGCCCTTTGCGCCAAGCGCACCAGTAGTGCCCAAGGCCCGAACGCCGCTGCCGGTACGCCCCTTAGGCAGACTGCACAGTCCGGAGGACTGCCAGCAGCTCACCCTCTGAGGCGCGGCTGTGGCGCCCTTCAGATTTACACGGACCCTTAACCCTAACCCTAACATCAAAAAGCCACCAGCTCAGCGTCCACCGATGGGGAGGTGGAGGGAGGGCGCGCCGGGTAGGGCACGGTGCGCATGGCCTTGCTCGCGACCAGGCGCGACAGCGTGACCGGCGGCATCATCTCCAGGCCCTCCTGCGGCTCCACGTCGTGCAGCCTGCCACACGCGCGCGCCGCGCTCAGCCTATTCAAAAAACTGCAGGGAAAACAATCGGCAGTGTCATTTGCTGCTCATGCCTGCTGCTCACTCCTGCTGCACCTTTGCGTCGGGCTAGTCTCTGCGCCCTCGCGCCGCCCTGGCATGCACTGGCTGACTGCTCAACGACACGCAAAGTCTTCCTCAGCTCCTCCCTTTACTCTTGACGTGTTGCAGCCTCCGCGCACATGCTGCACGGTGTGGCGGGCGGCCACTCTCCTGTTGCTCTACGTGTGTGCGGCAGCAATTTAACAGATGGGCGCATCATCCTCGACCTCTTCCCAAAGGCGCACGCGCCGCGCGCCTGCCCCAGCGGCGGGTCACGACAACCAGGTGTACGGCACGTACACACAGGGCTGCGGGCTGTGCTGCGGGCTGTGATGCCAAGGACGGGCCGCGAGCGGCGCGCACCGGCTGATGTCGACGATATAGTTCGTCTCGCCCGGGTCAGGGTGGTGGATCATCTGCGCAAACTGGTGGCCCCTGCCGAGCACAAGACCACAAGGACAATCAGCGCAGTCCTGTTCGAGCAGCAGACGCTGCACGGCACCGGCGCTCTGGGCGCTCTCACGCTGCGTGACGCCACAGAGGGGCCCTGTAATGCGATATAGGACAGCCACCCTCCGCAATATAGACATGCGCCAGCGAGGAATCGGCACGTTGACACAGACGCTCATTGACCTTCCATGCTGACCACACGCCAAGCTTGGCGGGATGACTGCATCGCTGTCCAGCAGGGCACAGGGAAGCACATGGCCCCTGCAGCACGCATGCTTGCTGACACGACTCGTCATGAAGGGTTGAAGTAGGTATCAGGCCGCGCGCCAGTGGATCTCGTTGGGCAGGTAGGACTGCCGGGACAAGAAGGGGTTGCCAAACTCGGTCGTGGCCTCAAACGTCACGATAATCTCGGCGTCCGCCTGCGTGGGCAGACCGCCCAGGGCTAGTCTCAGGATCATAGGGAGGCTTATGGGCCAGTTGGGCACACGCAACGTCCCTGCGCAATCACCCAGACATCAGCATGCGATGCGCTCAGCTGTGCGGCGACCCACCCCTCCGCATGCCAGGTGCTTGCCTGCAGCGATGCATGCCCAGTGCCCGCGGCGGACCGCACGAGCATGAGCGCCGAGGCACACAGCGCCAGCTCGGCTGGCGCATGCCAGAGATGCGCTCGCTGCGGGGCACACAAGCAGCCAGCGCTGCTGGCGCGCGTGCCTATCCGGGAACCCTGTGGCGATGGACCATGGGGCTCTTACCGCCATGAGGGACTCGTAAGTGTGGCCGATGAGCGGCGAGCGCTCGTCGATGGTGTGCTCAATGATCAGCGGCAGCAGCCTGCGCGCGCGGTGGCGGTACCGTCACACAGCCTGGCCCATGCATGGGCAGATAGGACTTGTCGTGCTGTCACGCTTGCATGGCTTGGAAGGCACGCATGCGGAGTGCGCAAACACACAGGCCACACAGGCCTCTGCATCCACTTGAATCTAGGGCACAGATTAAAGCATGCGTGGGCACAGCCAACTGCAGCGCATGCGCGACTATGCGCGCGGGGCTCACAGCATGCCGTCAATGTAGCCGATGTTCAGCTCCTCCACGCGCACCGGGATACCTGCACCCGCACACTGTTTGGACGCCCGCTTCGGCAGTTGATCGCCAACCCAGCAAGCAGTCAGGCCAGGGCAAAGCTGGTGCATTGCCCTGGCCTGACTGCTTCACACTACACGTCTTGCCTTACTGCCGCGGCACCACACACTCTCAAATGCGGATCTCAACAGTGGTTACGCCGTGTCAGACTCCAACCGCGCCACAATTTGCCACGTGAATTACTCTGGAATGCGTTTGCGCTGGCACAAGGTCGGTTGTCGAGTTGGTAGGGCCCGCACTCGCCCTCCGACGTGGTCCGCCCCTGGCCCCACGTGTACAGGTACCTGCACGGCTCCGCCGCGCATGAGCCCGAGCAGGCATGCCCCGGGTCGGTCAGACTCCCGCGCCGTTGCAACGAGCCGGCGCGCCCACGGAGTCTCACGCACAGAGCTGCGGTGCGGACACAGACGCAACGCCGCAGTGGGCCGGGGTGCCAGGTAAAACGACATGCTGTGCGCTGGTCGCATGTGTAGCAGGCGGGAGCGCAGGCCGGCGCACGCGTGGGGGGTGTTAGCACAACAACAGGGCACGCCAGAGCAAGACGGAGCGCCGCACGGGGGGCGCACGCTTTGGCCTTTGGCTCCACCACCTGCGGGCCGCGCCGGGGCTCAGCGACGTCCGCATCCGACCCCGGTCTGCTGCCTCGCCTTGTGACGCATGGCACAAGGCGCTCGCAAGGCGCTCCGCAGGCGGTGGCGCCAAGTGACACAGTGCTGGTTTCGGGTTCAGCACAGGCGTCAGGCGTGCGTCGGCGCTCCCTGCTTCCTGCTGCTCACCATCGCATCACAGACAGAGTGCAGCAGCAGCAAGCGGTCGCCATCACAAGAACGGGGCGCGGCGGCGGCAAGCGCGCACCGGCGTGCGCCGGAAGTCAGCCACGCGGAACATGAACTTCATGATGCCGTCGCGCCGCGCGATCACGGCTGAGTCGGAGATGGCGATCGTGCGGCCGCGGTACCTGCGCGCTTTGGCGTGCGGTTAGGGGTAGCCAGAACACTCCCTCAAACCCTAATTTGAACTTATCGCGCATGGAAGCATGGATGCCACGTATGCGCATGCGCGAAGGTGAAGGGCCGCTCCTGTCTGCTCAACCGGCTCCGAGGTGATGCCATTTGCTCGACCCGAGGGGGGGGGGGGGGGGGGGGGGGGTTGCGACCCCAAA
>JAABUP010010787.1_pt1 | contig 10641 bp, 19 predicted proteins | sample 5559201 | NCBI WGS metagenome assembly JAABUP01 (sample SAMN10711887, study PRJNA513373) | rock metagenome | isolation source: Antarctica rocks | place: Antarctica | reverse complement strand
TCCTTTTCACAGGCGAGTCGCTGTCTTCTGTTCTGCCCTTCGCCATTCCGCATTCGTCTGATACAGATATTCTCGTTCGCTTCCTTCCGTAAGCTTCTTGCACAAGGACGCCAAAATCATCCTTAGCGAGCAGGTGCGTTGGCTGCGCACTGTCGGCCAGGTCGACAACCTTTGCGCCTGTAGAGAATGAGAGGTGTTCAGGCCTGGACGACACCCACCATTCAACTAGCGCAAGCTCTGCCTCCAAATTACTCACGTCGTGGTCGTGGACCTTCACTGAATGATTCTTTTGCCAATCACAAATGTTGACCAGATCCTTCCTCGTTACTGTAGAGTGTGGAAATCGAGTATTCCCTACTCCAATGAATTGCGACTGGCCCGAGCAAGGGGCCATACCTCCAACATGTCTCCTTATCATGACAGCGTTCAGATGGGCAGCGGCGTCATGCCAGTCTGGGTACATTTGGGCTGCTGCCCACAGAGCATCCAAGTAACTCCGAGTGTAACAGTCCCATCCATAATGCTGCACTACACGCAAGCTCCAGCGCGTAACAACTTTTGCTACCAAACGCACGCATCTGGTCCTTTCATAGTCCCACGACAGTCTTTGCTGCCCAGTCTCCTGCAGCACAGTAAGCTCCTTATATGCAGGGGAGCTAATAGCTGGTCGGAAGCATTTCCAGAACGACGTAGGCACAATTTTGCACAGCCTGCTCCTCCTGCGCGAGTTCTTGCGAAATCTTGTTGAGCCCTCGCTCTCTTCCTGCTGAGTCGAGTCGGAGCAGGCGAACACGGTATGACTCAGCTCTTTCCATCAGGCGGAGCTTCAGCTCCGCATCCAAATCATTGGCTTTGTCCATAGTAAGCGGCTACGCGCTGCTCTGCGAAGGAACCTCGCGCGAACGGTGAGCCAGTCTCCAGAATTTGAAGTGCCCAAGGGTATGGGCAAGCAGGCGTGTGCGAAATGCTGGCAGCGGGCGGTGTTCGCAGGTCAACAGGGCGCACGGTGGTGACAGGGTCGCAGTGGCAGCGGGAAGCTTGTGCGTTTCTTGTTTTGTGTGGTGCGAATGCGTGGTGCTCGATCTTAAGCTCTGTGATCTGGTCTGCTGAGGACTGTGGTGCGGGACTCGTTGAGAACTTATCGGCGTGTCGCGCCCATCATCCGGGAGATCTCTATGCACTGGGCAACTTTTGCCCCGCTTCTCGCGGGCAAAACTTGGCCTGTGCAGCGTGCCGTCGTCACGGCCCGACTTGTGACGTCGTGTTAGAGGTTGTCGTGCGTACAATGCAGACAGGGCAGACCCCGATCCGGCCTGGCGCCGCCACATCAGGCTTAGCATGATGAAGGGGGAAATTGAATCCTCACGTCGCAATTCTGTTTTTCAGGACGAGGGCCTGGTCTTTCCCGCTATCCCTCAAGTATCCCTCCCCGTCCCATGTTCCGAGGGGCCTCACGGTCCGTTGCGCACCTGTGGGGCCTCCTATACCTGCCGCTAGGAGATAGTGCCAAGTTATCCGGCCTTGACGTGGTCCCGTGCGACTTTAGCATAAGCGGAGTCTTCAAAAACATGCTCTTTCACGACATGCGCACGCAGATTCTTTGGAAAGTTCATCTATTCTACATTCGTCGAATATTCTGAGCGGTCTGACTGAGACTCCTTGCCCCCAAGCGTCTGATGTATGCGGGATGATTCCTCCCATCGAGCCAAAAGCTTGTGATTATTTGTACTCCGACGCTTCTCAATGCTTTAAACAGCTTGTGCGGGAGTGTTCTATGCCAAAGAAGCAACTGGAGAATGGCTTCCGACTACGAGCTCATCCGCAACGCCTCCGCGCTTTTCTGTATCGCCGTCGATACACAGAACTGGACGCTCCTCGGAAAAGTTTTCAATGAGGATGCGAGTCTCGATTATCCGGAGGCTATCGGGGCTGCAGACACACTATCCGCCTTCCAAGCCAAACTCGCAGCATCGCTGAAGGATCTTACATCTCAGCACGCCGTGTCAACTCAACACATCGACCTTCACGACGACGCTACGGCCGAGGTGATCACCTATGTCGTCGTTAGCCATTGGGGCGGGGGTGCAAAACAAGGCCAAGCACTGCTAGCTTCTGGCAGGTACGATGACCAGTGGCAGAAACGCGATGGCGAGTGGAAGATTAGCAGCCGGAAGACCAGTGTTGTTGGGATTGTTCATGGAGATCTCTCGCTTCTTGCGCCGTAGAGGGTTGGTTGTGCAGTGTATCTACATCATCATCAGCTCAAACCAGTTGATGCTGGCCCAACAAGTACGGTGAGGAAGGGTTGGCTCAGAAAATCTCAAATAATCCTGTATTTAACGAGTGAAGCACAAAGACGTGAAACGTGGACGTTGTGCAAAATTCGTCCAAGAAGATATAATGTCGCCTAACGCTATCTATTGAGAAAGCCGCCATCAACTAGTGGTGTCGTTCCTGTCACTAGTGATGAGGCGTTTGACAGGAGCCTTGACTAGGCTGATTGTAGGGGATAGTCCTTGGGCATCAAGCTTTAGAATGTTCTGGACTATCACCTCCTCTTCAATGGTAGACATCCTTCTATTGTGTGGTTTGAAATCCTCTCTTGCAGGTCTTCCCTTGATTCGATTGACGAGGGTAGTTTTGGGCACCTTGTAGGTCTTTGCAGCAGCCGACATCGATGCGCATTGGCCAGACTGGAAAGCTGATATCGCAAGTAATATACTGCCTTCGTTTGGACTGATTTGGACGCGATTTGAGGGAGGCATTGCGTGTACAAGATGGTGAACATGGAATTAGTGGATTGCTGGACGGCGCCCCCTTTTGGACCGCGCCCCCGTGCCCCGCGTTAGTGCTATACCAACCTGAAGGTTCTCACTCGTATCACCCAAGACGACTGCGACTGCTGCAATGGAGAGGACCGGCAACATTCACTGCCCGAAGGCTTGGTCATTATTTTGCTCGGTAGGTGTTACCCTCCTGGAGATGGCGTACCGTGGACGACCGCGTGAGGATCACAATTGCACATGATTGCCGGACCCGTTGCGTTGCGGCGCACATTCAAACCCGCGCCTACGTAGACGGGGTTGCTTCTGTGAGACGAATACATTTCCTCCAATCCTTTGCGGCCATTACAGCAGCTGTACCTACCTGCCTCGGCCGCGGAAAGCTCGTTCCTGGTCGTTCGTGGTTGCTCGCTCGACCTTGGAGAGCGGTGAGGGGTTCACTGGCTGACCAGTCGCCCAAGGTGTGAGGCGCCATGTGGCCGTGCTTTCTGGATCTGTGGCTGTGCTCGCTTAGCTGAAGCGTCAGCCAATACACACCGACAAGTTCTGCTATTCCTGTTCCTGCACTTCCCTTTTCCGTCCGCCTAAATTAACGACAATCTCGCGAGCGTTTGGTAATCCTCTTGCTGATCGTTTCCCTCAGGCATACTAGTCTCGCGTTATGCTCTGCCGTGATGAAAGGGCGGGCCGTTCCACCTGGCAGGAGATTGATCGACGAGAGTTGCCGACGCTCGGCAGACGTGAAACCGCGGCTAGTTAGAGTGATATGGCAGAACCCTGCTCGTAGTGTTTGTCCCGAACAACCTCACTTTGATAACATTTCTTGCGTCACGTGAGCGAAAGGTCCTGCATCCGGTGCATGTTCTCGGCCTCTACCGCTCGGATCAGTGTATCGCCCGAGACTCTGTCGATCGGGAAGCGGAGGATCTGGCGTCCGCAGTCTCACAGGGTTTAGTGTCACTGGGTACCCCCTCATCACCTGCATGAAGGCGGAAGATCTGGATGCAAGCATGGAAGTCGGAAGACGGAGCAGTCTTACGCCGAGTCTGGGCACAGTCGGTCATCACCCCATGCCTAGAATGCATCATAATGGCCTACCCAGCCTATCTACCGGACATTCTAAGGCTACGTAATCAGTGTTGGGAGGCTACTCCAGCTTGGCTTTCAAATCAGAATTGGCCTCTCGGTGCATGTGGCTCGATTGGAGTATAGGAGTTGATAATCAGATTCTACGGACGGATTCGAGTGCAATAAGATAATATAAGATGGCTGTCGACCTATAGGTTTCAGTATATTCTTTCGTTCGACTACAGTATCATCAACGAACGTGGACTCTGATCCAAGCGTCCAATCTTGGCGAACATGGCCGCCATCCAACTAGATTCCAAGAGCGTATCCCAGCTCTCGCACCTGCAAGGCCGATCTTCATCCTCCCTACTCAAAGCAAATGACATTCTCAACATTAACCATCGAAAGAACCACATCATTTTCAATCACGAGAGCATCGATGGGGTGTTCATGCATGTAAGTGCCGTTTCTGTGCTTTCAACAAACCCGAAGCTCACTGCGCAAAACAGAACCACATCGCCCACCATACCCTCACCATTTTAGCCCTAGGAGGAACACCCAGGGATCTGGAGTCGCACTTCCAGGCGAACAGCGCGTATCAGCGTGCTCAGCCGAGCGATGCAGCAGGCAATGTCACCGAGCTGGACGACCTCAAAAGCTGGGAGACCGCCTTTGGGCACGAAGAGAACTACGGAATTTTCTTGCACTTCTTTGAGGCGCAGCTTGAATCCAAGCCGATTGAGGAAGTGCTCGACTCGTATCTTTTCTCTGATACATACATCGCCCGTAGAGTAATGGTACGGATGTTCATGGGTACGTGGTCTCCTTTTTGCTGGGAACAAGGAAGATCTTGACAAGGAATCTAGGATTCGTGCACCCGTTCATCCACCTCGGGCTGGGTGTGGAGTTCCAACAGTCGGCAATAGTCGCAGAAGCGCTCGCGCAGGCGTGCATCCACCATGATGACTACCTGTTTCCCTTCTTCCATGACGCGGAAGAGGGCAGCGGCAGTGATCACCATAGAGGCAGCCTGATGGTTGACCTGCTCGCCGAAGCTCGTTGTGAGCAAAAGATCAAGAATTCTACAAGCTTCTCAACGTTCGAGAGGCTGGAAGACGGCGTTCTACAGAATGCTCGTCTCGAGATCACACGGATCGCCAGCCGCTGGAGTGTCGAATCTGGGGATGTGAATCGTGTCGCAACTGAGTTACTAAATGCCTCAGGTAGCGTTTTGCGAACCTAGATAAATTCGACAGAAGCTGACATCCACGACAGTGTTCCTTGTTGCTGGAGCTCAGAGGCCACCACACCCTGTAAGGTTCGACTTCTTCCTGATGCACTCATTGAACGCTGCAATGTTTCTGTCAGCACTGGTAGCGCTTCCGAGAATTGGAAACGAAGCCAAAGCACGCCTACTGGAGAGCTTTGGTCGTTATATGATCCTGCTCTACGCTGCAGAAGGTTCGCCCTTCCTGGATATGACACCCGTCAATCAGCAAAGTCCCTTAGGGGCGGGAGGTTGGAAAGATACCGTTGCGCGGGTCACGACCTATTGTGACGACGGTCACGCCTCGAAGATGATCCGAGCACTAGCGCACGCAGAAAAGGTTTGCGAGGCGTACGAGGGCCAGCCAGGCTTCGCTGTTTCTGGACAAGGGTATCTCAAAGCTGCTGAAGCGATCGTCAAGTCATTGAATTGGGAAGGGGCGGGTCCGGCAGGTCCAGGGAGAACTGAACCATGGGTTCGAGGTGCCGGGTTCGCAGATGCTTGGAATGGTGGGTTGTTCCCTTACAAAGATCCGTCGGGCAGAGCAGCAACGAACAAGTGAGACTATTCGCCCTGCTTTTCGCTAGCTTTACTGTGTCTGCCGGTGGGGCCAAAGACTCTTGCCTAACTAGGGGAAAGTAGCAAAAGCACCACTTGCCTGCGCCCTGACGTGTCTCCGCATCTGGCTTACTCTGAAAACTGCACTTTTGCGTCGTCTTTACGGGATCATGTGGGGGAGCGACTTCAACTATACGGAATATGAGGGAGTGACATGCCAAATGAATCACTTGATTTCGAACGTACTCCAGTGGCGGGGTTCAGTCTCTCAAGTCGGAAAACGTCACCTTCCCTGCTATCTTCGACCTTTACTGCCACTTCCAGCTCTACTTCAAGTCCCGAAGCTCTAGTCTTCCCAGGCACTTACTGCAACACTACCGCAATCACGACGTGGGAGCAGGCCGAACGATGGAGCCAATTCGTCAACGAGTTCTACGTCGTAAAGAACTTGACGCTCGCTTACGGCTCCTTCGTCTTGGCGGATTACATTCAGCACAATCCCTCAGTCGGCCAAGGTGCAGCTGCGGGCAATCTCATACCTGTCGCCCTTCTGGCAGAACAAGACAATTTCGATCTTGCATCTTGGTTTTGACAACTCAGATGGGTGGATCCATTTCCGAGTGGACAGATTGACCCCTCAGCCGCTGGCGATTACGGACATACACATATTCAATCAGAGCTGTATTCAGGAGCATTGGGACGTGATCCAGATGCGCCCGGCGAATGCAATCAGTCCTTTAGCACTATTTTGATTGGTGAAGTGGACACTCTCTTGCGGCGTGAGGGCTGGTGCAACGATTAGGGTTAGGGTGCCGATTGGGGATCATTTGTGGATATCAGTCATGTTCGAAACGGAGTTGTCGCCCTGACGGGACTTCCGCGTCGGGAAACGGGCGCACCTGCGTCAGGAAAGCGCGCGTGCCTGAGGGGCCCGTTCGCGGCGGTTTGCATAACTTCTCGCTGCGCCCAGGCCTCGCTTAATCTTTCTCTTTCACTCGCACACCTCGCTCTCTGCGCCGGCGCTTTCGTTCACTCTTCTGCCCTCGCCGTCGGACCTGCTGGGCTTCTGCACCGGATCGCAGATCCGCTTGGTGTGTGACGCGGCCGTAAGTCTTACCGACCACATTCGCCGCAATGGCCTTTCTGACCATGCGTAGGCCGTCCGTCCGTCCTTTTCGATGCCAGACCTCACGCTCTCTCCCGCGGCTCGCTCCTAACGACCACCCCTGAGACGACGCCCGGCTGGGAACGACCCTGGCGCAGCCGAGCTGTGCCGCCTGCTTGTCTGAAACAGGAAGCCTCCACTGCCCCCACGCTGCTAACGGCCTTCTGACCGCCGTCGCTTAATCTTATACCGTACCGGTGCGTCACTACTCGCTATGGTGTCTCAGCAATATCAAGGCAGTATCGTGGACAGGGTGTGCGGCCTGCACCGTGCGTGTGGAATCGCCGAAGGCGCCGATTGCAACACATCGGTGCCAGCTTCCTGATGTTCGTCATCCAATGAGGCGCCTGCATCATCGTATTCCTTGACGAGGAGCGCCCGCCATACGGCCGTATGGGCGGATGCAACGGTCACGTCTCGATGCAACATTGACAGCACTAATCTGCCCCACCCGACCTGGCACATGCGTTCCATAGCCCGCTGATCACACACAATCGTGCTGCAACTGTTGGGTGCGATGATGGCGTGCTATTGCCTATGGCGGCAGTCGGTCATGGGACTGATGGCTGCGCCTGAATCCAACCAACGCTAGGTGGTCCACTCTGCACGAGCAGGGGAGCTGAAAATGCCGCATTTCACACTGGATTTACGAACGAGGGAAAGCAGCGCACGCACAACCCCTGCGCAAGGTGATGTAGGATTCGCGGCCACAAATGGCTGGAACCTCTTTCGGCGAAATCCGGCAGTCTCAGTCCACCAACATCGCCAATCACGATTAGCAATACCGAATAATCTGGCGGATTGGATGACTGCTCCAGACCTCCTTCCCAGCATTACCGATATATCGAGAAGGAGCTACCTAAGGTCCGCGAGGAAATCAAGTCCACAATCAAGATGAGCGAACAAGAAATGTTTTTGCTGCCGCCTGAGCGACCCACCATCAGCCACCTGCGCATGTTCCTCTCCGACCTCGCCATGCAATATCACAGTCTTGCCACAGCGGCTCTGAATGGCGACTACCACACCAGTCATACTCCGTTCTTTACAGCTAATGGTACCATAGTTGGGTCGACCAGGCTCCGAGCGCTGATTCATAAATTCAACACCGAGTTCTCCGACTACATGAGAGAAAAGGGCGAGAAGTTGAAGCTAGTCCATTCACGATTCGCAGACCCACTAATCAGAAGTCCTGAGTCGATCTTCTCCCTCAAGAAGAAGAAGAAAGCTTCCCAAGCTAAGCATGCAGGCTGGAACGGTTACGCAATCCCGGCACTTCCGTCAAACGTCTACGATCATTTCGCGTCTGTAGAGAATTGTCGGGAAGGGGTTTTCCCTGTCCCACCCATTGCCGACGAGGAGTCTGCACCAGACCCGGCAGATGTCGGCCAAGATGATGTAGTAGATACCTTCGCGACCTTATCGGACACAAATCAGAGGCTCGTGACCGAAGTAGAAATGAAGGCATGGGTGAGGAAGGTATGCACGCTTCAAAAGATGTCTTATATGGCACAATACTAATGGCCACGCACACAGTTGTACTTGATGACACGTGGCCGCGAGCTTCCCGCAACTACAATCATGTGCTACTGACCGAGCTTCTCCACCAGCAGTCGGTGCTGTGGCAACGTATCGCGACCGAGCATGTCGAGCACGTCCAGGACACCATCGGGACATTCATGAACAAGGCCATAGCTCACTTGAGGGTCGAGGAGCAGGTGTTCGCAGGTATCAAGGAAGGGATCGACTGTGCGCTGCAGGAGAGTAGGACAAGGGCGGAAGAAGAATTGATGCGGTTGTGTGCAGATGAGCAGCAACAGCCAATTACATACAATCACTATTACACCGACAACGTGCAGCAGTCGCGGCTCGACTCTGCGCAGAAAACGATAGAGCAAGCAATGGAAAAGGTGAACGTGGATCCGGATGATTTGGAAGGCACGGCGGTTGGCAACACGAGCGCTGAAACGCTTGTTGCTGCTATCCGGCAGAATATTGTTGTCAACATGGACGAGCAGGCTTGTTCGCAAGCTCTGGAGGGATTGCGTGCTTACTACAAGGCAAGCCCCTTTCTCTGACATCCCGTTTTAGCATGCTTCGGATACTTGGACTGACACTTATCTGTAGGTGGCCCTTAAAACCTTCGTAGACAATGTCTGCAAGCAGGTCATCGAGCGCCATCTTTTGCGCCATCTGCCCGACATCTTCTCGCCAAGAATAGTCGCAATGTACACCGACGACGAGCTCGAACGTATCGCAATAGAAAGCCCAGGCGTCGTGGAAAAGGAAAAACAGCTTCGTGAGAAGCTCGCGAACTTGAAGGCTGGGCTGGAGGACTTGCGGAAGTAGATTCGGGCAGCAGTGTAAGTCGAACGTGAGGTTCAGGCCTAGCGAAGCGGTAGCTCGAATGGAACCTTGGACTTGGTGGGCAAGGACGGCGTCGACATGTGAAGATGAGGACTAGCATAAGCCTACATGTATCACGGTTACTCACGGCAGACCGTCTTGCCGTCGGATTTCACGAACCCATGATATTCGGAGACACCGCGAATGCGAGCTGTCATACTGCTGCTCCGAGCCTACTCCCGCGTACTCTTACTATCCACAAAGCATTCCCTTACACCGTAGCGCTCGAAAACACAGTATGACTGGCCTTAGCCCGCCAGCACCTGAAGCTGTCTATGATACGGGCAGCGTTCCTAAGTGTATATGATGGCATCGCGCCCATGGCCGCCCAACTCGAAAGGAGAAAGCAGCGAAGCAGCAGCTTCTGACGCCGGAAGAAAAGAAGGCAATGCTTGATCACATTTTGCGATCGTCCTGCAACGGCTTCAGGCCTGTAAAGACTCTGCCTTCCTTTAGCTGCTGTCGTCCTACACAAGCGGTCCTCGATGCATCAAACAGCAGGCACCTACCCGGCAAGAACTTGTACCTCGGTCTCTAGAGGCGCCATCCAAACTTGAAGCGTCGTCGAGCCAGAGCATTAGAATGGAAGCGACATGACCGCAATAGCTACCACAAGATTGTTAAGAGGTTTGCCGTCGTTCGGCAAGAGCTTAGAGCGCCCGTGGTCCGTCCGGAGAATGCAGAAAGCGCATAAGTCATCCACCTTATAGCTGCTCGCGGTACAAGTACGCCGTCACTCTCGGCAATTTCACCCGATCGTCTTTCTCCAGCCTGGCCGCATCTCTCCTCGCCGTTGGGTCCATGATCCGCGTGAACTGGCTGTACGCTTCCCTCCCGCTCTCTTCATCCTCCCCGTCATTTTCCGGATTCGGCAATAATCTTAGCTCCTGCGACATTCGCGTCGTCCGCTGGGGCCCGGTCTTGTTAGCAGGGACTTGGGGCATATATTGCAGCGGAGCGCCAGAGCTGTTGCGTGGGCGGAGCTTGGAGTTGAGAGCGGAAAGCATGGGCTGGGAAGGGCCATCGCGACCCGAGACGAAGGGAGAGGAGAGAGTGCCGGCGGTACTGGTGGTTGTCGTGGGAAAGCCGGGTTTTCGGCGCGGCGGCTGGAGGTGGAGACTTGGGGGTTGAAGGTGACGTTGCGGGACGGTTTGGGCGGCTTGGTGGAACTTGGCAAGTGCGAGGGGAGAGGAGAGGTGGCTTCGGAGGCGGCGGAGGTCATTATGAGGTCGGTGAGGGGGAAGATGGGGTGTTTTCGACCTGGGGTAACCATATGGGTCTTGACAGTGACTTACCACGTGGGTCGTTGCACCGTTCGGCGACCGCTTCGATTTGACAGCTTCCCCCGGAGCTTGACCTGATCAGCTCATCGCTCTAATGTCCGATCTCGGCACTCG
>JAABUP010010786.1_pt1 | contig 10641 bp, 12 predicted proteins | sample 5559201 | NCBI WGS metagenome assembly JAABUP01 (sample SAMN10711887, study PRJNA513373) | rock metagenome | isolation source: Antarctica rocks | place: Antarctica | reverse complement strand
GACAGCCAGCAGCCTACAAGTCGGTGTCCTGCTGCAAAGCTACAGCGTCTGGTCCGGCGTATGTGGCGTGCATAAGGGCAATTATATCATCTCTGGGACGTGATCTCTGCCCCCCCATTCAATGCAGCAGTCGTCACATATTGAGAGCCAGCAAGCCTTATGCTTGGTGGCAAGTAGTGTCAAGTACCGTGTCACAACTAGATGCAAGTCTTACACTATTGCATAGCAGACTGAAAGTCCTGGTCAGTATCCTGTTTTTAGCAGTCGTCAACATGAAACCCCAATAATGATTGCAGCACTGGCCATGACTGGATCAGCATGATGCTCGCCTGCAACCGACAGCTCGGCGGTGGGATTGGGAGATGACTAATGGCAAATGCGGCTGGCAGTACATTGTGAATCTGGGGCAATGCGGCTGTGAAGCGATTTATGGGGGAATTTGCTACGGCGGGAAGTGCACGAAAGCACGGATCTGGAGGCACGGAGATTAAGACCACAGTCGTGCACTGACAAGCTTGTGCTCCAGCTCTTCAGCTGCTTGCACAGTCTGCAGCACACCCCGTTTGCTGCCCAGCTGCACATGGTGAGTCGAACTTGATTGCGTGAGATCGTCAGAGCGAGCGCACTTCTGTGCTACCTTCGAGAGGAGTCCGCGATTTACAGCTTTCCTCCAGTCGTGGTCACAGGTGACACCGGTGACCTATGAAAGCACACACAGTCTTGAGTTGCCGGTGCGCTCATCCTGCTGCGAGGCAAATCATCACCCAAAAAGTGAGTCGTGCTCGTAGGGTCACATACAGCTGAGCTCTCCCTTGGAAAGTCTCGAACAGCAGTATGCTGCCGAGGGCGTGAAAGTGGACGCTGATGATAAGCTCCTCAAGCGTTTGGAACGTGGAATACGGGATCTGAAAGGAGTTGCAGAGCCTGCAGGTCAGTGCCGAGCTGAAATATACCTTTGCAAAGTTTTTGAAGACAGTCAAAGCAGGCTTAACTGTGGCTTCAGCTTTTGGCTTCACATCGCCAACAGTCTCTCAGCCTTGTCTGTTGCTTGCCGCATATCGAGCTTGCCTGCACCTGCACAAAGCTTAGCAGAGTCAATGCGGCCTCTCAGCCTCTTCTGTGGCTTTGCTGTTAAGGCCTGTGCAAATTCTGCTACAAGGGCCGATGGCGTTTAGGTTTTAGTTGGCCAAGTCAAATCAGTCCAGCCTGCCAATGGCATCAGAAAACTGTGGACAGTCATCTGATTGATTCGCTCACACAGTTGCATTTACATGCAAAGCCCTTCATGGCTGGCAGCTTGCCTTGTCAATGCCCTGTTTGGCCCGTCAAGTAGCAATTGCAAGTCCAGCGGAGGCGTGCATGTCAGTCCTGTCTGACTCTCCCTTTGCAAAATGACTGATTTGCAAGTACCATCAGTACAAGCATCCTCCATTAGCATCCCTTTTCAGCTGTAGTTTTGCGTGGCTGGTAGGATGTAGCAATTGTTTGCTGACAACCGGCTGGTAAGCCAAACTGGTATTATGTCTGGTGCTGATGCCATTGCAGGCATGTGAACTCATCAACGAGCTGTCACTCACTGTGCAGCATGTAGGGTTTTGGCATGTAGGTTTTCCTGGACTATGCATTCTCTAAGGGTGTACGCACCATAGTGCCTCTCATGGTCTTGAGATTCAAAGGTTTTTGTGACATTTGAGGGCCGCTGCTAACATTGTGACTGAGCAGTTGCACATGGCATAGGAGAGGGGCAGCCAATGACAAAGGTCATTCAAGAATTTTGTGACGAGATGCAGCTGCTAAGATTTGGTAGGTGCAACATGGGATACAGTTTTGACATGCTCATATACCTGCAATCTCATCAGCTGTTTGACACTTGATTCCGCAATGTTCGATGCAGAACTTGCTGCAAGCAATGCAGAAGCGAAGAGTATTGCCTTCTCATCAGTGTCAGGGGCCACGGCAAATCGACTACTAAAAGACTTGCATCTGACAGAGATCAACGGCTTTGCAGAAGCTCCTTTTGAAACACCAGCAGCTTAAAGACCATATAGTGAGGAGAAAGGCACTCAGACTTTGCTTGCAACAACACTTGCATTTTATGTTGTTGAGCACACTGTGACATTGCAGGTGTGAGTGATATAGATACATTTGACTTCTCTTAGTTTGTGGATGAGGACGCAGGAACGCCTAGCTTTGTTGAGTATCACCAGAAACAGTTGCAAGCATGTGGCGTGCACATGGGCCACAGTGGGTATCAAGTCCTTGAACTGCATGAAACCCCAATGTACCACATGTAGATAGGCAGCAAAATGTACAGCGGTGGTGTGGATGGAGGTGTGGTACCCTATGCTGTACGAGCAGCATCAGCTGCAAAGCTACTACGGATAGGATTTGTGCATAAGCAATCCACCATTTGTCCATAAGGCTACCTTTCGGATGAACAACCCAGATGTGTTGCAGGTGAGAAAATGAGCTCAGTTCTTGACTGTGCTTGCGCCTAACGATGATGCGCTTATAATTCTGCTTTGATATGCATCTTGACTCCCATGTGCAGGCTGAAGTGGCTACACCTGGGCAGTACTCATTTTAAGAAGGTCGAGGCCAGGTCGTATGCTGCCTGTTGGCTGCGCATGCAATGTGCCAGCTTCCACTAGATCTAGATCTAACGGATGGCAAGCAGCACCATTTGTTGCGGCTGAGGGGTGATATGCTGCTTGTATAAGAAGGATGCACGCCTAAACAGGTGCGCCAAACTTATGCATCTTCCTTGACAAGCTCTCTGCAAAGTATCAAGACCAAGCATCACTTGAGTTTCATTTCAGTGCACGTATGCTTGGCATTCAAGCAATATACTTGATGCATGGAAAACAGTGCTGGGTCCAGGTCTAGCTTCATACCATATCTGTTACAAATACGCTTTGTTGATCCTGCATGTTATGCTGCAGGCATACCATGAAATGGCAGACTTCCTTACCAAGCAAGGCACCATGCTCACAAGCAAGCATATTATACCAGAGCCTCCAGAAGAGTTGGAGGAGGAACTTCGTAGACCCATCAAGTTGCTCAAAGGACTTGTTCAAGGTGCAGCATTGACCCAACAAGCCCAATCATTGATGTCATTTTGTTCTTCCATGGAAGACCAAGTTTGTACGGCATATGAGATAGCACGACATTGGTCGCCTCCCATTCCAGCTTGTGTGTCAGTCCTCGGAGATAACTTGGGCAGGTAATGCAGATTGGCTGTATAGACTGCCCAACACCATTTCTCTTGAGGCGACTAGTTGCCTGTTGCCGCAGGGTACTCAATTGTGTAGCTTCGGTGGTTGTCATGGACAATTCTTTTGTGATTTTAGTCCTTTATATTCCCTACAGCGCGCACTGCTTGTATCCAAGCGCACGCCTCTGTAACTCTTTAGAAGCGTATTCAAAGCTGGTTCCATTGAAACCACCATCTGAACCAAGAGCCTTTGTGCTGGTGCAAGCTTCAAAGTGTACATTTTTAGATGCCCATCAAGGCAATTGTGTCCAGTCTTATAGCACTTAACAGCAAAGTGAGCATCATATAGGTACATTAGCTTGTTGAGGTCTGCTCTATCATGCAATTATATTGACAACGGTGACATGCAAGGCAGCCCTGCTGCATCTGACTTAGTGGTGCGCACTCGTTCATACTGATATGTCTCAGGCACAGCTCTAAAGTTGAAATGGGGTCTGCACATTATTTGTTGAGCTTTAGTGCTAGCCATGCAAACTTAAAACATATAAGCTTTAGTGCCAGCCATGCAAGCTTCAGGCTGTTCCACCTGCATTGAACTGTAAAAGAATCTGCAATTTGAAACCATGACAACAGAACTGCACCTTGCGCTTTACGTGTCATGCGGCTTCGTCATTGCTTTCAAGACTTGATCGCATCAAGACTTTAGGCTTGTCTGTCAGTGTTTTTTTTGCCTGCTTTTAAGAGTTGAAACGCTTGGAGGTCACCAATCCACTCAAGGCTTTGCTGAACCGTTTCGTTCCATGTTTAATGTCCTGGGGACCAATTGGGACAGAGTTCTGTTCATGCAAATTCAATTAGTCAAAATAACCAGCCAAGCAAAGCACCGGAATTTTGCCGTCACGTGATCACACTTCCGTAGCCGAGGGACCAAGGAGCAGCAACATTGCTAGGCAAGGACGCTATGCAGAAGTGCTTATAAGTAATTACTCATGCACAAGACAGGTCATACAAAGGCCATGCAACGTTGCAGAAGGTTCGAAAAGGCATTCAAAGTCAGCACTGGCAAGTGTTGCAAATCCAGCTTTACCTCACAACGACTTGAAGCATTCATGCATCACAGGAAAACAGTCGATTGCATTGTGGCCATGCTACTTGCCGGGCAAGTCTTGTTTTTTTGGTTTTCGCTCATCGACTTTGAGGCATGGAGAGCTGACCATCTGTGACATGTCGTGGCATGCAAGAAGAGATGCCATATAGTGCCAGCAGCCTAGGCGTGATGTGCAGATGTAGCTGTTATCAGAATACAGGATGACTCTACCACTAAGTGACAATGGTCAGCAACTTGACAAATAGATGTTTCAGGGACAGAAAAAGACCAGATGACCCACGCCGGGACAGGTACACCACTGCATATGCTTCATATGCCGTTTGCACTTCATTCCTGGCAAGACTGCCCTCAGACCCAGCTCACAAAAAGTAGTCTGGCGTTCTGCGAGTAACCTGCAGCAAAGACAGGATGAACAGCTGTTACACAGTCAATACATTGCATCTGTGAGGACACCCAGTGACATAATGCATGAGAAACACGCTCCAACTAGAAGCAAAAAGAGTTGCACCAGCGGAAGAAAGCAAGACCAAAACAGACAACAGCAGTCATGCAACTCCAGATCTTCAAGCAACCACAACTCTGTGTATGCCTGTCACAGCTTGCTCATGCATTGCTGCCTAATCTCTACATGATCCAGACGAAATCTTTGGCTCCATGATGGGTAACTTTTTGCTTTACATTCCCTGACACGAATGGGTGAAAATACTGAGCTGCAATTTTGTATACTGCAGAGCATGGATGTGCAATGCACAAGCAAAGCCGACCTCAGGTTCCCCTCTTCTAGGCGCAGGCTCAAACTGCAGGAACTTCTTGTTCATGGTCTCATTCACCTCCATGATTGCCGCCATGTTTCCTGCAAAACCAGGCATAGACCAATCAAGTTTGCTTGTTTGGTGCAAAGAAAACATCATTGTTGTGTGTCATGGCTGGCAAGGCAGATTTAAGTGCAGCAGGAACTGCAAAAAGCAGCGTTTGCAACATGTCCTGCAACTGCTTGCTTCTTGACAGTTGCATGAATGGCAATGCCCAAGAACTCACCGTAGCCAATGAGGGCGTGATGCTTCATCCAGGCAGTGCTCAAGAGAGTCATGCAATGCCCAGCTTGTCAGATGCCAACTTTCCAAACAGAAAGTCAACAGTAGGACTGCCACATACCACATCTGTAGCAGTAATTGGGCGCGCTGAAGATGGTGACAACATTTTGGTCATGGCACCAGTTATAGCCCTCCATGACCAGCTGATGCGCTCGAGACACCAAAGTCAAACCGTTTGTATGGTTGAACTGCTCAGATATGTCTTGACCAAAGGTGTACCCTGCGCCTCTTGGCGATATGCCCCAACCACATCTGTCATCCGGATCTGACCACAGGAGATCGCACATGGGCCCTTCATGGGGAACCTGGAGCACACAGTAGGTATGAGTATTTACGTATCAACTGAAACGGTGCAAAAAGATGATCATGCATGTTTTTGACATGCACAAGAGGTGAATGAGGATGACACAACAGTTTTGCTGTGTTTCTTACACAAAATGCACATGCAAAATTGTAACTTTTGGCCACGCAAGCATTGATTCAGGCATAAGGCAGCTCTTGTTGCTGCTATGCTATGTTGTTGTATGCATCCCTGTAAGCACGAGATTATCAGAGCTGTCTCTGGTGGTGCGGCAAAGCAACACAAAAGGTCAATGTTGCCACTGCTCCAAACAAATGGCGCGGACCTCTTGCACTCTATCCAGAGCTCTGATGTGATCTAGCGTGTCAAGGGTGGGTGACAACCCTCCATGAAGGCAGAAGAACTGCAGGACACAGTGCCTGGGTCAGAAGTCATCAGCACAGCAAAATCAGGCAGCGAATCTGAAGTCGCTACTGTACCTGGTTCTCAACCAGTGCTGTCAGTGGAAGATAGTCAAACAGGTCTGTGAAGAACTTCCAGACATTGGCATTGCCATACTTCCTCAAGCACTCATCATAGAAGCCATATCTGCACAACATTGTGCAGAGACTGTATACCCTGTATCTGACGGGATTGCAAACCCTTTCAAGTGATGCAGGACAGGCACTCACACTTGTGTGATTTGCCTGCTCTCGTGGTTCCCTCTCAGTATCGTTATTCTGTCACGATACCGAACTTTGAGAGCAACTAGTAGAGAGACTGTCTCGACTGAGTGATACCCTCGGTCTACATAGTCTCCCATAAACAGATAGTTCGTGTCTGGGCAATTGCCTCCTATTCTGAACAATTCCAGCAAGTCTGAGAACTGCCCATGAATATCTCCACATACTGTGACGGGACACTTGACCGGCTGAACGTTGGACTCCTCTACCAGTATTTCTCGCGCCTTCTCGCACAGAGCTTTGACGTCTTGCTCAGCTAGAGGGCTGCATTTCATGAGCTGCTCAATCTGTGCGTCTAGGCTGGCATAAGGGTGCTCGGACCCAGCCTGAGCCATGCTAGACCAGGCTGACACCGTGCTGCTCACTCTCTGATGCTCAAAGAGCCTGATGCAATATTTCTCTGAAAGTCGATGCAGACAGCAAGCAAGCGCGCAACACTTGTTTCCGCCGAAGATTAAACCGGCAGACAGCGTCGACGCTACGCAAGGAACAAGCAATCAGCAGGTGTCTGTTTGATCAAGGGCTGCCCCGAAAGTTCAGACCAAAACATATCGCAATATACTTCGCAGAAATATATGAATACAGGTAGTCATGGGGTCTGCCGTTAGCAAATGTTGGTGAGCCAGGCTGCTATTGACTACAAGACGAAGATGCATTGTTCTGCAGGCAGTAGCTATGACTCACAGGCTATTGCTGGGTGCAAAGTGCATGCTGAAGTTTCAGTCATTCATCTTCAACAAAGCGTGTCACCTTGGTTTCAGGTACAAGGCCCTGCATGTCTAGAGTCAACCTGGCACGAACAAACAGCACATGTTACAGCACCAGTGCTGAACAAATTGCAGTATCCATTCAAGCTGCTCTACAGCCAAGGTATATACACATAACAATGCTGAGCATGCTGTGGTGCCAGGAAGTGTTTGAGCCATGCTCATGTTGTGTGCATACAGTGCCTCTGGCAGATGAAGTCCCGCAGACCTATGGTTGCAGTCTGAATACATATATCTTACTACCACCTTCTATCTCTTCATTGTCCTCGGTGGAAAAGCCCTCCTTGAAGCCAAGCGTTCGCCTGTGGCTGTAACCTACAGCAACAACAGAGTCCACGCTTCATACATTGTAGTGAACAAGCAATATGCACCTAGGTATTTGCTCCTGACTTTCAAGATAATCCAGAGCAAAGACCAGGATGCCAGGGTGCAAAATTTGGTTGTGGGCTGTTTCTGCATCAGCAGCAGCTGCACAGGGCACTGACGCTACTGACACTACGGCTGCAGCAAGTAGTTACGATCACTATCATCAATTTTATCATGTTCAATTTGGGCAACAGGGTCTGCCTGGTAAATGCAGACAGACACAGCTGTCTGCAAGCATACTTTGTTCCAACCCAACAATAATAACTCCGTGCTTGCAATCATGTTGCGCAATGATGTCACCTGGGTATTGGTCTGCGTAGAAGGGACAAGTCGTCTTCAGATTCAAGACACCCTGAGTTGCATGATGAGCCAAGCTGACGATGTTCCATAAGGAGTAAGGTTTGCCATCTTTAAGAGTTACATGGATTTCACCATCTGCACATTACCACCGTGGCTTCTCTGCTGCATGACAATGACTGTGTGACACGTGGGCATCTGAATGTGATCACGCTGAGCTGGATGCTTTGAAAGAGTAAGATTTTGCAGAACGCAAGACTGGGCAGCAAACATCTTATCAAAATGACCATATAGCCTGATGGGAGGTGCTTGTAGAGAATCAAAACAGCTGTCTGCATGCACAAGCATGATGACTTTGCAATTGGCATGTGGCGAAAACAGCTTGACAGAACTACCTGATTTGAGGACTTCACATGCGCTGAAGAAGAAGCTAGACAGCATCTGCTGGTTCTTCTGCACATTGACGTCCTGCACTCACATCCAACTCTCAGCTTTGCGTCAGTCTTTGATCATGATCTCAGACAAGATGCTGCTGGTCTGAGCTGTGGGACTTGTGCAGGGTTACACAGCACCCGGATTTGCTGGTGCCTTGACAGAGTAATGGCAGAATGAAGTAAGCCAGGCAATTGCCGGTTAGAGCTTTACCTGATCTTTGATGCCGAGACCAACATGAGGGAAGTTGAAAATGATCCTGTCAAAGGCTTGTGGCAAATTTCTCACATGCTGCTTCTTGCTAGCTACCTGTGTATTTAATAAATATCTCAACTCTCAAATCTGTTGCACAGCACTCAGTCCTCTGTCAGACAAATGGAAGCAGTAAGACCAGGAAGCAATACAGCTCCAAGGACAAGTACAGTCATGCACAATACGCCTACGGAGAAAGCAGGTTAAAGGCAATGTGTCGGCAGCCTGTGACAACAGCAAAAAAAGGAAGACAGCTGGAAAACCTTGTGCTAAAGCGATACTGACTGTTTGTGCTTACCTGTAAACTCTTGGCAAGCTGGGTCGCGTCCACTGCGTAGCAAAGCGTTACGTCACAGTCCTGCAACTCTTGAATGATTTCACTGACTGGATCCCCGCCTTCCTACAGCGCAGGTACGAACGCCCGGGTGCAAGCTTTGCGTCTCTCGTAGCTGTCACTCGGTCTTGTTTAGTCTCTGCTAGGCCTTGTGCCTATGACTCACCTGGTACTTGGCGTCAACGGTGTCTCGTGTATCGTAAGCTGTTGCAACCAGATTGTTCCCTTGGCCCTCCAATGTGCGAACCAAGGCCCGAGCGAAACTGAAGTTACCTTCGCCCACGCACAAAGTCTGCTGAGACTCGTGGTAATGGGGGCCAGCGTTAGGTTTGGGTATTTTGTCGCCTGGAGCAAGTTTCCGACGAGCGGCCGTTTCCTGCTGCTTTCGCTTTGTAAAGATAGGTTTCGAAACGGTTGCTTGGTTTCTATGCAACTTTGGGGGGTTTTTCACGGATTTTTTGCGCTTTGACATCAACAGCGAGCTTAGTTGCCTACTTTGATCGATGGAGTATCAACCGGCGTCGTATTGTTGCGCTTGTTGATGCTTGCTCCTACGGTATGCACTCGCAAATAGAGAGAGAGAGAGCAACAGGACCCGATCGTGTCGCACATCGTTCGGCTTTACTAAGAGCTGATGACTCATAGGTGTGCAAGCTTGTGGATAAGCCAACATGGAACAAGCTGAAGCACGGCAGCAATCATGTACAAGTCCCTGCTGTACAGCGGCAAGAAACCCAAGCACAAACACAAACAATCCCAAGGTAAACTAAAGCTGTGTATGCTAGTCATGGAAGAAATGCAATGCACCGCATAGTCTGAGACCTGCTTGCAGATCACCCTGGAACGTCTGCAAACACGTGCCATGTTATGTGCTAGCACGAACCTGTTGCACAGCCCGATAAGACCCGAATGACCATTCACAAAATGTCCTGCAGCATGCATCACAGAGGCGCAGCATCATTCTTTGCTGAGCTGCATGTCCTTTCCAACACAAAAAACATGTATTTCCCACAGCCAATCATGATAGGGCACTGTCTGCATGGTCTTTGGACTCCTCTGAATCACTAAAAGGGCTGATCCACTGTGAACCGTCCATGTCAAGCTGTGAGCCTTGGTACTGCAGTATATGCCTTGCTCGGCTCTTAGCCTGTACATCTACAGCTGCATCAGCCAGCTCTGGGTGCTGATCCAGCTGCTGCTGCAGCTGCTGTTGCAGCTTCCATTGCAGTTTGGTGTTAGGCATCTTTAGATGAACAGACAGGCGGGCTTTTGGATCGCTTGTGGTGAGACTGGTAGCAGTTGAGTTTCTGGGGTACCACTGACCATCTACTGGAGAGCTTCTGCTGCCGTCTTGCCAGCATTTGAACCTGCATGCACCACTTCACATTTGCACCCCTTGCATAGGCAGACATTGAGCCTCAATGTAAGTTGTGAAGCTGTTTGATGCATGAGTGATGCAGTCATCCGACCCGATCTCATCCAACCTATCACAGATCAACCTGACCTGACCTGTCTATGCCGCACTCCTGGCAAATTCTATCGCCATGTGCAGCACAGTGAAAGAGCATCACAGGCAGTGGGATTTCACTCGACCTGTGTGCCTGCCAAGGTGTCTCACAGGCTAGTATGTGAAAAGTGTGTGTGTGTGTGTGTGTGTGTGTGTGTGTGTGTGTGTGTGTGTGTGTGTGTGTGTGTGTGTGTGTGTGTGTGTGTGTGTGTGTGTGTGTGTGTGTGTGTGTGTGTGTGTGTGTGTG
>JAABUP010010785.1_pt1 | contig 10641 bp, 14 predicted proteins | sample 5559201 | NCBI WGS metagenome assembly JAABUP01 (sample SAMN10711887, study PRJNA513373) | rock metagenome | isolation source: Antarctica rocks | place: Antarctica | reverse complement strand
CTGCAGGTCTGCAGCCATGTGGCGAGTGGGCTGACCCACAACAGCCTCCCCTGGCACCTTGGAGTAGTACTGCAGGCCCTGCACTGGGGGACGGTGGAAGGGCACCGCTGCAGATTTGAAGGTGGGAGGAAAAATGGCTTGGAAGCCTGGCTGGTCCGCCTCCAGCTGGCTGGCCACATGCACAAAGAAGCGGAAGAGGAAGGACGAGGCCAGGCTGCGTCTGAACTCCACCATGCCGCCTGTGATCATGTGGTGGAGTGAGTCAGCATGGGTGGGTGATGCTGGTGGCGAGTATGCTGGACTTGACGAAGGGCGTGAAACTTTGCTGGCTGAACTGCTGAAGGGTGGTAACAGCATAGGGTGATATCTGTTTCAGCAGTGCAAGTGGCAATAGGATGAGGGTGGCAGGCAGATATGAGTCACATGTCTGGGACAACAGCCCTGCTTGATGAATCTCTGATTCAAGACGTTGGCAGCACAAGGAGCAGGCTCAAAGTGCTGCTGTGTGATGCTACATGGGCAAAACAGGACTGGTTCAAGGTGCTCTGCGACACAGAAAGTTGGGCAACGGCTGGCAAGTGAGTACAGACTGCTGTTGAAACACAAGTTGCAGTGCAGCACAGCTGGCCTGAGCTGACAAACCAAACAGAATGAGTGCTGTACAAGCACAGAGTCTGACGCAGAATGAAGAAGCAAAGCAGAAAGAATGGCACCTGGAGCGTCAGCTGTGATGTTGACATCCTTGGCGACTGCCAGAAGGGCAGCATCCAAGGTGGCCTGAGTCCAGGGCTGGCCCTCTAAAGCGGCCTGGGTGTTGGTTGCCATCAAACACTTGGGTGCCACGCCACCGTAGCAGATGCGCGCTTGCTCAACCTTCAGCCCACCTGTGCATGCGGTAACTGCTGTGAGGCAAAGCTCTTCAGATAAAGGTCAGGCAGGATCAGGTGGAGTAGCAACAAAAATGTGGGGTGTGTTGGCTCAAGGCGCAACATGAGCTCTATGTGAAGTGGTGGTGTCAGAAAGCTGTCAAATGCAACTTGCTATGCTCCTGCACGGCAAGACTGCACAGCACAGCACAGCACAGCACAGCACAGCACAGCACAGCACAGCACAGAAAACAGAAAACTGAAAACTGCATCCTAGATGCCCACACTTAATCGCCTCTTGGAGGTGCAAAGCTGAGTGACACAGCTCAACCTGACAGCCAGGAGATAGTGCTTAGGTGAGGCTGCAATGCAAGACTCAGCACAAATCAGGCTGCACCTTCAGCAGTCTGCTTGAAGCGCACACGCATGCCAGCATTGGCAATGGCAATGTCATCATCGCGCCTGTGGGCCTGCTTGAACTCCTTCACGTACTCCAGCTTCTGGGTGTAAGGCAGGAATACCTTCACCAGGATCTCCTTTGGCTGCAGGTCCACACGCCTGCAGGCAGATAAGACCATATCGTCAAGGGGTGGTGTAAGTCAAGGACATAAAAGCCAAAGGAGCCGAAGTGATGTTCTGGCCCCATCGTCCCACCCCTTCCCTTGTCAGGCTACTAGACTGAGACAAGCAATAAGATTACGGCAATGATCCAGCAATCGTGCAGCAAAAAACATCCAGGCGTCCAGAAACATGAGATGACAGATAGTCGGCGTCACATGATCTGGCATGCATGGCTGCAGTAACAGAGGGGGACAGTTCACCACCCACCATGACACACCAATGACACCAGCAAGAGCTGAGCGCACACACCAACAGACCAGTACAATGAAGAAGGGCTGACCTGTAGCCCAAGAAGAAGTCCTCTGCTAGGACTGAGCGCTGCGGCTTGCCCTCCTCTTGCAGCACAAAGGTGGCTCCACATGCCATGTACAATGGGCAGGAGTCTGAAATTGGGCTGCCGGTCACGATGTTGCCCCCCACAGACGCTGTGTTGCGAATCTGGTTGCCAGCAAAGTACTTGAGCTGGTTGAGCAGGGCTGTACATGCAGACACCTGGTGAGCAGGTTGGCTCTTGATGAGGGAGCGCATCTTGTCCATCAGGTCTGAGAGGGTGACTGATGAACCGATCCACAGGCCATCCTCAACAGCCTGCCAGCAAATTGGAGAGGTGTGTGCTGAGTCTACTATAACATGTGCTGAGTCTACTGTACTGCGTGCTGAGTCTACTATAGTGTGTGCTGAGTCTACTATACTGTGTGCTGAGTCTACTATACTGTGTGTTGAGTCTACTATAATGTGTGCTGAGTCTACTACTGCGTGTGATTGTCCAGCAACCCAGCTGGCTGCTTACTCAGCAACACATGTTCGTGGTGTCAAAGCAGACACTCTATAAGCATGAGCGCATACCTTTGCGCACTGTGCACTTGCTAAGCATATGGCCAAGCATATGACCAAGCACACATTAATGCAGACAGCAGAGATACTCCGTAATATCAAGCCTGCTGAGGCCAAACCGGCAGCATTTTGGCAGATTGTTTGCTACACAACCTTTTCTTTCCTCATTGTTGAGCCTGTTGCTGAGCATCACGCATGAAGACATCATGAGCGTGCTGAACAAAAGAACATCAGCCTACCTCCATGTGGTTGAGCTCTGGGATGTGAGTGACGCCGATGAGAATAGGATAACGAGCGTCCTTGAACTTCATCTCAATGCCCACCTCTGTGTTGCCCACCACCAGGCGGGCATCTGGGAACTCTGACTTCAGCTTGAAAAGCCCAGCCATGGTCAACGGCCTGCAGTCACAGGGCAACAATTGCTGCAGCTGATCAGCAATGCACTGCAACAGCATACTTACAGATCAGTGCTGAGAATCATGTCAGACAATGTTCAGGGTTCAGCTGTTTCGTTTGCCAGGTCTTTGGCAAAAGCTGCCTGCAGCAGATATGTACATCCAGGTGTGCCACTGATGCTGCTGTTCAATGATGGCTATGACAAAGGCGTACTTGGCAGTTGCAGAGGAATGGACAAATGCCTGCAAACATCCTTGCGCTGTCTCAGGTCATGCTTGAGCTGACAGCAGGTTTCACACACCTGGACTACTTTGTGAGATGGTCATACAACTATGATGTCAAACCAATGCCAAATTGCAAAGGGTCCAGGCAGTTTCAACTCAGAGTCACAGACAGATTTAACCTGCTAAGAGGCATGTACATGTTCAGACAGCATATCCACATGCAAGGTTGACCTGTGCCAGGTTGTAAGGGGGCCCGGCAGGCACAGCTCAGAGGGCTGGCGCTTGCGGAGCTCAGGAGGGAAGATGGGCTCTTGTGGGGGCTTCTCATGCTTCAGTTCTGCCATAATCTGCTTGTCTTCGCTGCTGTTGATGATCTGCCCATCTGAACAGTCACACGGCCTGCCAGTGCTGGGACACACCTGCACACCATATGTGGTGTGAAACGGTTGTTGTGTTTACTGGAGAAAAGGAAGTAGGTGGATGATAGACATAGGTCTGCTGAATACAGCGCATTCACATGCAGGAAAGCAGTTGCTGCAAGGTTGACTCAGATGAGAATCTGACGCTGCTGCATCCTCAACGCAGAATGCTAAGCGGCAACAGTTCAGACATGATTTTGGAGTGTTTAGGGGTCAGAAGGTATGCATGTGGGATGCACTTAATCTGACTAGCATGACTTCCGCTGCACACTCAATCTGAAGACACAAATTGGTCTCTTGTGCTGCTGAGCATCATCCCAAAGCAAACATGCCCTTGAGAGTGGACGTGTAGCTAAGTAGAGACATCTGCCTTGGAATGCTCAAAAGAAGGCTGTATCTTGCAGCACCATTCAGGCTAGAGCTTGGCAATGACAGTGTACCTTGCCACCTTTGCTCTTGCTGCTCTTGGTCAGCTCCTTGACTGTGCCATTGCTACTGCCGTTGGAATGACCATGCGAGTGGCCATTTTCAAAGTGTCCATTGACTGCATATCTGTTGTTCTTGTGCCCATTTGTGGCATGCCCATCTGTGTCATGACCATTTGTTTCATGGCCATTTGTATTGGTAGCATGCCCGTTGAGCCCATTGGTGGGATGGCCATTTAGTCCTGTTGTGTCATGCCCATTGGTTACAGCTCCATTGGTCGCATGACCATTTTGCTGGCTTTTGCTGGCTGCTATGGACTCCTCTGTGTAGGCAGCTGGATCAGCCTTTGCAAACACCTTGAAAGCATCCAAGATTGGACGGTACCCCGTGCACCGACTGCATTACCACGGCTACCAGATGAGCTTGACTTAGCTGATGCAACTACATTGAAGAACATGGCAAGAACAGACCAGTGCGCCCATACTAGCTCTTGCATGTGTAGCATGTAAATGCAATGCTGCATTGCCATGCAACTGACCAGAGATTGCCTGCCAAGTTGTCTTCAATCTCTGTCTCGGTGGGAGCTTCTGTCTTAGATCTGAGCAATGAGTACATTGACATGACAAAACCGGGTGTGCAGAAGCCACACTGGGAGCCATGTGCTTTGGCCAGACGCGCCTGAACTGGATGTAGACCTTTTCTGGGATTGCCAAGACCTGCAAGACATTGAGGCAATGAGCTGCAAGCCATCTGTGATGCACACAGATTCACACAGGAAGCACAGGACAATTTGCTATATGGCAAGTTGATTATCAGACAAGTGCACAATACTTCATGAAAGATGGGAAGTGGCATGCGGGTACAATTTACCTTCGACAGTGACCACATGCATGCCTTCTATCGCATACAAAGGGCACAAGCATGCATTGACAGAGCGGTGCACAAGCTTGGACTCTGCTTGATGTGACACCATAACTGTGCAAGCGCCACAGCCACCCTCCGCACAGCCAAGCTTGGTCCCTGTCAAGTGAATTTCTGCAACCAGCAAAATTGCAAACGTTAGAGCTAAGCAGAACAGCCAGCACATCACGAAGGCCAGTGCCAGGCATAACGCTGTGTATGACAAGACTCCTGACAAGTTCGATTGGCTGAGTTGGCGTCGAACCTCGGAGCCATTGCAGCAGAGTTGCCTCTGCTCGGCCTTCCGGCAGCTCGTAGCGTTTACCGTTCACGTAACATATCGGCACGACACGTTCGTCTGCCATACAGGAGCGCAGTCAAGGTATGCCGTGCAGTTGCTTGCACACGACCGCAGATCAGTCAGCCGAGCACACGACTGCCACTTGCTTCTGGCTGTCTGGCTGATCAACATTCACAGCAACATTCGGTTCTGACACAATACCTATCGCAGATACAGCGTTCACGTAAAGTGAGTCAACGCGGAAAATTTTGCACCTTGAGGAAAGTGGCCCAGCACAGCATGCACGTGAAGCCAACCCCCAATTTTGCTTAACTGAGTCAGGAGGATCTTTGCCGTTGCTCTTGTTGCTCTTGTGCTTGTACCTGATCCGTGTCAAGCAGCAGCTTGTACTTCCATTTATAGTCATGTCTGTCCTCAAACAAAACCAGTGGTACCTGGGTCTGGCCAGCATACTGTCAACTCACCATGCTTTGGGTGCCAAAAATTGCAGAAGGCACCCACTAGGTCCCAAAACATGTCAAAATATTGGGCAAAATCAACTTTTGTATAAGCCAGAATGTTGATAGCATGATGCACATTTGAGTTTTGGCATGGCAGCTGCGTCACGCTGATGAATGGTGCATTACAAACGTTTGACTGTGTTGCCTCAAAATGCCTGGGAGGAGTGACCATATGGTATGCATACATCATACGCCACATTGTAGCAACCCGGAACCGCCTAAATGAACAAAATACGCATCCATTGGTGGTCTAGCTTCTTATCTACCTTACTTGCAACTGCATGACTGCAGACCCTAACTTGCTTTCAGTGCCAAGTTCTATACCAAATCTCCTCACCATGCTGGATTGCTGTGCAGACAAAGCAGAAAACAAACATGTCTTGATTGGTAATTCGCAACAAACACTGAGCAGTACGGCCAGTCAGAGAAACTTGTACACCACCTGCATTGTACATCTGGGAAAACTTGTACAAATGCTGTGCAAGCTGACCTGGGAATAATTACTAAAAAAGAATTGGCTGTACACAATTACCTTCAAAAAAAATTGCGCTGGCTAGCTCCATTCCTGGGTGCCACCATGCTTGCAAAGCGGTATGTAGTTGTGTGATAGCTTCTGTAAACCTATGAACTTAGCATAGCTGCTGAAGAGCTGCCATTCTGTAATCATGGGATCCAGGTGTGCAATTGCCCTGATGTCGTCTTTGCTTGGATAGCCATACTGTGGTGCAATTGTATCAAAGAGAGTCTCCATCATTGGCATGAACGGATAGGAGTGCACCACAACATCTGCCAGCTGCCGCGTCGTCAGGATCTGCAACATAGATCACACATAGTATGTGTAACTGATGAACATTCAGGCCACACAGCGCACTAAATCTATCCGTTCACTTTGATGAGGATAGGACAAAGCAGGTGATGATATGCTACAGCGAGCAAGACATTGTGGCCAGCAGCAGCAGCAGCAGCAGCAGCAGCAGCAGCAGCAGCAGGAGAAGCATGACTCACCCCTCTGTGCAGCACACGGGCCACTCGGTAGTGAGTCTGATGTTTCTCATCCACATTGTCTTTCAGGCATTTTGACAAGTCGGAGCCGGTGACAACATGCTCAGCTGGGTGCTGCTCTTCTTGTTCTAGCAGTGCCATCTGATTGACCAGCTCCCTGCGCTCCATGCTCAGAAGAGCTAGCTTGTTATGGTACAGCTGCCTCAGCAGCATGATGTCCTGAACCTGCTCGTCTGAGAGCGCTAATAGAATCTGCACATGTGCACAGGGGCGTCATTGCCGACTTATGACTTTGCAAAGGTCTGCATTGCAGGCATGATACTGTCATTGGGGTAATGACAAAAACTCTGCATTGCGCCTGTGATGCCACACTGAAAGAAAAGAAAAAGAATAGAAGAAGCCGCTAGGCATTCAAGGCAGGCAGATGAACGGCCTGAAGCTGACCAGCCTGAGGTGCCTAGTCCTCTTCCTCTCTTGCATGCTTTGGCAAACGCTGCTCAAGACTGCATTGCCTTGACGCTTAGTATCATGTGCCGGGCTTACAAGAGCTGCCAACAGCAACACAGATGACCAAATTTCTTGCAATGGCTGTGACGTGGTTGCTGTACATGCTTCTGTGCATATTAGCATACAGCTAGCCCACAAAACAATGTCTGTCTGGGCATCTCACTACACTGTTGCATTATGCAATACACCAATCCAATGCTTTTGTCCGCTTGTGAACACACATCTGGTCTTTGCCAACATTACTGTTGACAACACGGTGTGCCCATCTGCAGGGTCTGTCAGTCAGTCTGAGGCCCTATCAGCGCCAGTCCCTCAAGTTCATGCTTGACATAGAGCAGACTGAGGGCGGTTTCAGAGACCAGCTCTTCTGCCAGGTCAGCAACAGCCAAGGAGACACCTACTGGTATTCACCCCTGCTGGGGCGATGCAGCCCCCATGTGGATCCAATGCCTCAAGGCGGAATTCTAGGTCAGTGGCACAGGCGCATCTGCACACGTGCAGTCAGGTTGCTGGGGGGCACTCCTAATGATGTGTTACATGACTGTCAAAAGTCTTTTGTCCACACACCTCCAAAGAATGCTTGAACAGGCTTGCCCTGCATGTAACTAGCTTCATGATGAGCTAGGATGTGTAATCGGACCTACTGTTATGGTGGATCATGGCCTGTGCAGGTCTGACTTGCAGGGCTCAAAGCTCCTGCATGTGCAATCAGCATTGTACTGCTATTCTTTAAGTGCATAACCTGCTTGCTACGTGCCAGGGAAGTGGCGCAGCGGCGCATATGACTGCCATGCGACTGAACTCTGTCGGCCAACTGGATCACGGTTCTCCAACTTCCTGTGACCACCATAACGGGCAGATGCCTTGTTGATCTGGTCTGTATGACACTCTGCAACGCTCCTTGCACTCCTCGTTGAAGTACTCCTAATAGGACATGTTAATTGGATTAGAAGTTGCAACTGCTCAATGATTCATTGGTGGCTGCTGAAGGTGAGGAGATGGGTTTGGGCAAGACTGTGGAAGTGGCTGCCCTAGTTCTTAGTCACCCTGCGCCCCCTCTGCAGTCCACGCACAAGACTACTGCTGATGTCCTGATTGCATCAAGGTGACATGCCATTGCAGTGACCGGCCGTCTTGAGCTGCTTGTTCATATGACTGCAGTGCAAGCTGAATAAGTTCCACTGCAATGTGGTCATGAGTAAGGTTAGTGCCATGCACTGTTACAAGGACTGTCATCTTTGCATTTGGTGGTTGATGCTTTGCATGCTTGCTACGCTTGCTAGTACACTGCTAGACCTTCACAAAGGTTCTGGGTTAGTTGTTTGGTTCCATGAGCTTCAATGAGCATACTTTCTGGCAGTTAGACATGTCCTAGTTGCCTTTTGTTTGCTGCCTGAAGGGCAACTCTGGTGGTGTGCCCAGTCTCACTAATGGGCCAATGGGCAGATGAACTGGCAGACAAGGCTAAGGGCCGCCTCAAAGTGCTCCTTCATCATGGTCCCAAACGCAGCAAAGATCCCAAAGATCTTGCTTCTTATGACATAGTCCTGGTCACATACCAAACTCTGGGACTGGATTTCAGTCGGGGACCGAAGGAAACATCTGGGGATGGCAAAAACCGGTTTCCGCCCTGTGGCAGCATACAGTGGCACAGGATAGTGCTTGATGAGGCGCATACGGTGAAGAACCCCACTGCTCAGCTGACCAAAGCTTGCATGGCCTTGGCAAGCAACAAAAGGTTGGTCTTGACTTTGGTTGAACATGCATGAATGATACAGAGAAATTGTGTATCACAGTGCAGCTTTACGCATGGGTGAATCTGTTTGCTGTTTTGATCAACAAGCTGTCATCCTGCATGCTGTAGCTACATGCACTTGTCCACATACTTTGCCACTGATCCTGCAACACCACCTCTTGTGCACAGCGATGCAGCTGGCAGTCTGCTGGTCATGCACTTGCCTTTGTTATGACCTCTCAGTGATACAGCAACTTGTTATTCTCTGCTGCCTGGGCTGCCCAGGCTGCCCAGGCTGTCTGCTGCCTGGGCTGTGCATGGTTGAGTATTTAAGGAGTGACAATAACACCATCAGACAGCAGCAACATTGAATGGACAGACAGTGCATCTGCCAACCCAAGCACATATGCTACATGAATCCCATTGGGAACTCACCCATTGTGATCTACCCCATTGTGAACAATTCTTGTGTGTGGTGAACAATTCTTGTGTGTGAAACAGGTGGTGTGTGACAGGCACGCCGGTGGGCAGTGACATTGCCGACCTCAAGGGCCAGTTTAACTTCCTACAGCTGCACCCATTCACCAACAAGAACTTCTTCTCCGTATATGTGAAGCCAGCATACACTGGGAGCACATGGGCGCGGCCCCCGGCGTCCATGCTGCTCTGCGTCCTGAGTCAATGCATGATCCGCCATACAAAGCTGCAGGTGACCCTTGCCATGACCCCCACCCCTATCATGACCCCCGCACATGCCATGACCTTTCTCACTCTGATGACACATCTCCAATGGCATACCTTCCATCTGCTGTAAATGGTTCATCAGAGCATATTCTGCTATAGCATTGCATAACCATTTTGTGCATCTGAGGCTTCTCAGCCTTTGCGCACAGCTTATTGTGTGACCCTCCTGGTGATGAAGACCCAACTACCCCCACCCCAATGCAGGCAGTGTCTGTTTCTGTTGCCTGAACAGAAACACATTAGCCGTGGCTCCAGCTCAACAAATTCATCGCAGGGCTTGTGCAGGCACAAGCCCTCTCTCTGGCCCAGCTGCATCAAGCGGCTATATGGAGGAGACTTCTTAGCATCTCCCAGAGGCAGCATGTCTTTTTGCTGTGCGTCTGCTGCATTGGGTGCACGCTACAATATGTCTTCTCAACTTGCTGAGGTGTTGCTATAGGTGCTGGGAGGCGAGGAGATTCTGCAGCTGCCCAAAAAGACTGAAGCGCTTGTTCCAGGTCAGCATGCCTTGTCAGACGTCTGTGTAAAAGTGTCATCAAAGACACATCAACAGCTTGTATAGAATTTGCCAGTGTTCAAGGCATCATGCACACGCTTTTCATAGGGCCAATTCTGCACTTGGTTGATACCGCTTGATATGACATAAGGCCGTGAAGCTTAGCAGCATCATCTTGCCTTCAAGGCAGCTTCACACCTATCAAACTCTGGTAACATATGTATGTATGTCTTAGATGCTTGAATGCTGCACAGCATTAGCTGAAGGCACACAGCATCAGGGCATGGTGCCAGGGATATCAGAATAGTTGTTTATCCACACCTTTCCCTTGAACGCTTCAGCCCACCCCTGGGTTGCTCAAGACAGGCTGCTCTGGAGAGACAAGACTTGTCCTGCACGTACCTAGCTCATCATGAGCTGGAAAGCGTTCAATCATCATTATCATCATCATCATCATCATTATTATTGTTATTGTTATTATTATCAGCCCACCCCTGGGGTGGTACTGCAGTAAGCTTTAGTCAGGAGGAGCAGGAGCTGTACATGCATGTCTTTGAGAGGGCCAGGACCAAGTACCACATGTTCCGCACACATGGGCCCCACATGGTCAGCAAGAAGCTGATACAGATCATGAGCACCCTGCTGCCTCTGAGGCGCATCTGCAGTGGTG
>JAABUP010010783.1_pt1 | contig 10642 bp, 8 predicted proteins | sample 5559201 | NCBI WGS metagenome assembly JAABUP01 (sample SAMN10711887, study PRJNA513373) | rock metagenome | isolation source: Antarctica rocks | place: Antarctica | reverse complement strand
TCCGGAGCCGCTGTCCGCAGGCCCCGGGGTTGGCGAGCGGCGCAAAAGGTAGCTGCTGGCCCTGCTGAGCATTGCCGTGACGCTGTGCGCTGACGCTGGCTGGGCTGGCTGCACTGTATGGATGCATGCATGCATCTGGAGACTCACAGGCAGGCTCACACCTGTAATCTTCCTCTTCCTCTTTAAAGAATTATGCCCGATTGCTCCGAAACCAGTGCAACCGCCCTCATGATCAGCATTCACTTGGTAAGTCCGTTTCTGTGGGTTGCACCCTGCTCAATCTAACATGTCGCTGTGCATCCCATCTCAGTGCTGTTCCAGTCATCGCGAAGCAGTGCATGGTGGCTTGGTGCGACCCTCCTGCTTGCAGTTTAATCCGCGTATTGTGACAGTACACCAAACACGAAGGTAACTCAGCACCTGCTTTGCAGCTCAGATCAGCAGTAGTCTGACTGTCTCATGCTCGATGCAGACGATGCTGGTCTCAGGTGTTCGTCGTTCGGGCAGCAGAAGGTCTGGCCGTACTGCTGACCATGTGTACCTGCACCACAGCTGTACACGTTGAAAGTATCTCCAGAAAGAATTTACCAACACGTTTTCCTCAATCAACTGCAGGGTCTCAAGAAGTTCTCACGCAGGAGCAAAAAGATAACAAGAGAAGTGAGCAGGTCTGTGTTTGTACAACTCCGCTTTATGTGCCAGTCCAACTTGCCAGTGTCCCTCCTTGCACCTGAGCAATACCTTCAGTGCAAAGAGAAAGACTGGCAACACATACTAAGATTGTTAGAATTTGGTAAGACTGTGTCTGTGCTTCAGACTGCCGAACTCAAAGCAGCAGCAGAGAGAGAGATGAGAGCTGTCAATGAAGCAATCAACCAGCAAATAAGCACAGCTCAGGGTGGACCGCAGTCAGCTGACTCTGCAACTGCACCGTTAAGGGCTCGTTTGAACAGGGCCATTGAAGTCATGCAAGAAGGACTCATTGAACGAGATACAGAAGTAAGCTCTTCGACTATTTTTGAGGCACTACATCGCAGTCTGTCTGCTTACAATGTGTCAGAAGCATTTTATTGCCTTTGTACCAAATTTGGACTAGCAGACCATTGGCACTGATCAAGGGCTGCTGTCAGTCAAGGTGAACAGGACCTTCCAGTCAGGCTTGATGATGTGATGCAGTTGTGACACCATGATGACAAAATGCAGCTTTGCTCATGTCAGAGTCAGTGACTGCTGTAGGTCCGGCTGTTGCTACTGGCAGCGCTGTCTCAGGAGCATGTCTTGTACATCGGACCTCCTGGCACAGCAAAGAGCGAACTTGGTCGCCGCCTGTCACGCCTGTGTGCTGGAACCTTTTTTGAGCGGCTTCTTACACGATTTTCTGTACCTGAGGTTAGTTCACATATACCTTGCATTGCATGTTTGGCACACAATAATGCTTGCAAAATCAAGCTTGAGAATCAAAAAAACGAAAAGGAAAAAATGCTGTTTGGTGGGTCCTGATGCACATCAGCTTCTGTGTGCTCTTGCTCACAAGAACCATCATGTCCACTATTGTCAGTTGCCATGTCACATACACAGAAGACTTTAGGCAATGCAGAGACAGCGGGAGGCTCTGAACCACAGTGTGCTGAAGTCTTGTCCTGATGCACATCATGCAGGAGTTATTCGGGCCTCTGTCCATGCGTGCTTTAGAAGATGACAGATATGTCAGGCAGACTGAAGGGTATCTGCCCAAAGCCAATGTAGCTTTTGTGGATGAAATCTTCAAAGCCAACAGTGCTATTCTGAACACGCTTCTGACAGTCTTGAATGAGCGGCTGTTTGATAACGGCACAAACAGAGAGCAAGTTCCTCTTTTGTGCTTGGTGAGCCCCCTGTTGAAAGTGGCATGTCATTGCTTGTTGTCCCCTGCTCTAAGGCAAGATAGGACATCTGCTTGTTTGTGTTTGATACAACCACTGAAGTTGTGATGCACATACGGCAGTTGTATTCCGTCAGTGCCAAAGTGCTTTCAAATGGGTGTGTGAATCTCGACAGCCAGCCTTTGATGTGCTTGGCTGTATAGATCTCCAGTATTGCGCCTTACTGTAGCTAAGCGTTGGAATGCATGATGCAGGTTGGCGCATCCAACGAGTTGCCAGAGAGCGAGGAGCTTGATGCTTTGTATGACAGATTCCTCATTCGGCGCCAAGTGTCACAAGTCAGTGATGCTGGCTTGCCAGCCATGCTTGCAGCTGCTGCAGACAACAATCTAGCGGTATGAACACCGGCATTTCTTTGGCAACAATTGCAAGTGATGCTGCTGGACCTCTTAGCGTCAGTTGTGCATGCACAGAGTGTGCTTGTGTGAACCCACTCAACTTAGGGTGAGTCTTGGTGTTATTCAAGGCGTCACATGACCCTGCAGCAACCGTCTTTCACTGGTCTGCTGGTCACTGGCAACTGTACAATGCCAATCAGTGGTAGATCAACAGCCCAACAAACATCAGCTCTTGAATGCATGTTGCTATGCGTAGGGCACAGGACTGGCAAGTCATCGCAGCAATGGCAGCGAAGCTGCTGCTCAGGAGTCTATAGCTCTCACATTCAAGGAGTGCCAGGAAATCAGGTCAGTAAACCTTCAACCCTGTAGTGTGAGCAAGAGTACTGACTATGTCCCAGTCATACCTAAGATCAGCAGGTTCAGGGCATGTGCATAGCTTTATTCACAGCGCTTGTTTTTCCCAACAAAATGTACAGAGATGTGCAACCTGTAACATACTGGCAGGGCTGCTGGCATGGACCATAGGTTAGAGAGACTGTTTGCATGATGGCTTGACAGGCAGCAAGCTTTGCGGCATGTGAGCGTGCCTGTTGAGGTGCGGCAGCTGCTGGCAGACCTGAGGACGCACCTCAGGGAGAAGATAGAGCCTCCTGTCTATGTCTCAGATCGGCGCCTGGTCAAAGCTGTGGGCCTCATGCAGGTCAGTCACTACAGTTCTAGAGCCTTGCACAGCTGTGTCATTGTTTCTGCCTGATCCTGTCATGCTGTGCATTTACTTTTTGAGGGTGCACTTGTTTTCTTCACAGCCCAAGCATACATGCAGTATGCTTGCTCATTTTGTATTGCAGTCAGACCAAACAACGTGATCAAGGGATGAGACCAGGCTCTTGGTCAAGTTTTTCTCCGCTCAATTCTGTACATTGTGTAGCAATGTGACGCCACTATGTTGCACATTCAAAATATGACATGATCAGCTGTGCAAGCAGTATTGCTGAAAAGGGCCTGTATTGTGCATATGCTGTTGCAACCAAAGCTTACTATGCAACGCACAAGAGTAGGTGAGATGCGGGTTGATGTGCTCAGGTGGCTGCCTACACCAGCGGCAAAGACAGCGTCAGCTTGCTGGATTGCATGCTGCTGCAGCATATCCTGTGGCAACAACCTGACCAACAGTCACGCATCACAGACTTCCTTCTCTCCCAGATCTCTGAAGATGACGGTCTTCAGAGCGCAAGCTACATTCTTGGCAGTGAGTTACTGGCTCATAGAATTTGTTGCAGCACAATGCTGCCTGCATGCAACAATGGCTGTGTCATCGTCAGTAACAAGCTTACACCAGCATCATGACACCAATAATGGTCACACGCTGGTGCAGCCAACCTGTGCACATATCTATATATGCCACGTTGCCTGCCATCATATTCATCTCACTTCTGTTGTTATGGCTGCCAGCCAACTTCATGTCAGGAAGCACACAGCTTTTCCTCTTGGTGAATCCCTTCCTGTCAGCATAGCAGTGAATCTGGATGGTATGCGTCTTCCAGGTATATTCAGCAGAGCATGTATTGTGCTGAATAAGAAAGGGGAAAATCTGGCCTCAGTGCTGGGGGAGGCCACAGCTCTGAAAGAGAGCTTGGTGGACAAGCTCATCAGCCTGAAGGCCAGCCAAGGTGTAGGACACGGTGAGGATCTTTTATATGCCATTTTACATGCCATCTTATTCTTGCATTGGCCCTATTTGTGTGCAAGTCACAGCTTGATCTGGTCTTGTACAATTTCCACAGCGCTTGTGTGCGTCTTGGCATGCATTCACTGATTGGACAGCTGGACAACACTCACCTGCTGTTTTGGACAATCAATATGAGTGTGGTGTTGGGCGGATTTGTAACCTGCTCTGACTGCTGATACAGGAGGCAACATGTGGATTAGCAAACAGGAGACAAACAGTGTGGCCAGCAGCTTGAGACCTAAGCTGGAGAAGACTCGCAAAGCACATGAGGCCTTGCTCGATGAGGCCATCACGCTGCAGGTACATTTTCTTGCTCAGCATGAGCTATGCAGATGCATAGTCTGCAGGCGCTTGCTTTAGGACATGCTCACGCTGGGTGCTTTCAGTGCAAATCACAGTCCGCCTTTTGTAGTTCTGTGCATCAACGACTATGTATGCTCTATCAGGTAGTGCTTGAGGCATCAGACTCGTCATCAGGTCTCAAAAACATTTCAGAGATGTTGCCTGACAGATGGCAGAATGACTTTTGGCGTCAGCAACTTCCCCAGAATTATCACCAAATGCGAGAACGCAATGTACCCTCAATGAGACATCTCCATGCAAATGCTTCGCAGGTGACTCAAGATACAAGACCTGTCTTGCTATGAGATATCAGCTGTGCTTCTCTTGCCTGCCTAGATAAGTGCATGCACTAGGCATCCAACTGCTGTTCCCCTGATAGTCGGCATTGCTGTAATGTGCCTGGTCAATATGTGGATGCACAATGCAGGCAGTGCTAGAGAATGCCGACAGCCTGTCGCTAATGGACCTTGTAGAGGTGCTTCCCAAGCGATGGGCTGAATACGTGCGTGGACAGGACAAGCCTCCTAGATAGCCTCACTGCGAAGACCATGCAACTACTTGTGACAATACTACCTAAAGCCTTAAGGACTGAGTAGATCCTGATTGACAGCCTGACAGCTTCATGCAAAGCTCATTACTGCTTTGTGTGGTGCTGTTTAGGTGGCACTGGGAAGCCACATTGACCCTGTCATCTTGTCTACACAGATGCCAAAACTTTGGTCTGACATGATACGCAATGCCCCCATGGATCAGGTGCGACCACTTGGTGTGCAGCAGTCCAACTCTTTCAGATCACAAGCTAACTCGTTTGCAAGTCGGCCCAACCTGGTCTCAGATCCTGCTCAGCAACTTGCTGAAGTTGACTCTCAGTTAGAAAGGTTGCGCAGAGGCAGGAGTGCATAAGGCAGATGCAGTGTCTTGCTGTGTGTTGTGTACTATATACCTTGATGCTGAGATTCCTGTAACACTTCTGCAAGTAATGCATTGTTGGTACCAATACCGGTATTGCTCATTCTTGACATGCAAGAGCTTGGGTGTTACTAGTGCATTTGGAGCAGTCAGCCTGTAAGCTGACCATCAATATTGCGCTTTGGTCAGAACTCTTGACTTGTATTAAATGCATGGATATAAACATAACACTGCAGACACAGATCAAGGTCTCAGCAACATTACGTGTCAAGCCTTGTCAAAGATTTCATTTGAATTAGCTGCGTCAAGCTGCATTGTCCATCTGCACTTATGCATGAGTGCTGCTGTGTGCTTATCATCCTCGCCTCTCTTCTGTAGATGGTTACACCAAGGCTGTGCTCAAGCTGCATGCATGTATCAAGCGTACCTGAACATCCTGTGTTTTGTCAACCAGGTCCACATGTGGGTCGTTGAAACTTGTTGCTACAGCGCCCTCTGTGCTACTGGAGCGGCTGCTTCGCTAGGTCACATCTCTGCACCGTTCATGAGTCATGTTTGTGTGTGGACCAACTAGTCAACATCGAGCCTGAATTCTCAACCTGTACCGCCACAGCTTGCATTTGTGCCCTGCACTCATCAGTTCCACAGTCCTCGAAGATCGCATCATCAGCTGAATGTCGGTCAAGCAAGACCAGGGTACTCTGCTACAGAAGTGTGCTGCAGTGTTTGCTTTCACGCTGTACCTGTGGTCGCCAATATGCTGGGCGGCAACCATATACATTGCTTTCAGAAGCTGGTGGTATGCAGTACCTATCCTGACGTGAGTAAACTGTGAATTCGAGGTCGACTATCCCAAACACTGATGCATGCGTGCATGCCGTGGCACCTGATCAACGTTGCGAACAAACTCGCGCAGGTATCTCATGTATATTAACGGATCTGGGCTTAATACGATAACTTCGGTCACCTTTCCGACAGGCTTGAAGAGAGCTAGCATATGGAAAGTGGTAAGCATAAGCCTGCTGCACAGATCACCCTCTTGTGCTCAGAAGCTGCAAAGTCAAGCACACTGTCTGTCGCAATGCTTGTGACCAAGTGCCTGCTGACAGATGGCGTCCTACTTCCCTGTGAGACTTCACAAAACAGCAGAGCTGAGCAGCAATGACAGGCGTGTTCCTGCTGCACGCTGCTGCTGCTGCATGGCACTGTCCTTGCTGGCGTGTGTTGTGATAAAGCGAGGTGTGACCATCACCAAGAACTTGTGTGCTCACATGCTAGATTCCACTGCAGATATGTCTTTGCCATGCATCCTCATGGTGTTCTGTCCCTACATGCTTGGTGCAGCTTTTGCACAGAAGCCTGCGGATTCACCCAACAGTTTCCTGGCATTGATCTACATGTAGGTAGGCAGATCTCGATGTGCTGTCAGCTGCAATCTTCAGTGCATGAGGAGTAGTATGTGGCAAGCCTTGTCCAATATTTTGCTGCTGTTGACGCTTGTGTCGGTTGACTCCATTCAACATCATGCTGACCATGCATGTTCATGGTACAAGCAGGGTTGCTTGACAATTGTCTAATGTAGTCATATGTGTTCACATGTTGCAGGTACTTTGAAATGGAATTTCAAGTGCCCTCTTGTCAGGGAGCTCATGCTGGCCTTAGGACTTATAGATGTTAGCAAGAGTACACTCTTGAAGGTATGTCAGGATGCACACTAAAATAGTCTGCCATGCACGCTGTAGCCTATGAAGGGCCATGAGTCCTGCTTTGCAACAATATCACAGGACTGATGTAGTTGTTTGCCGTCATACACAAGATACTGTAGTTACTATGACTGGTTTGTCAGTGTAGCTGCTTGGCATAAGTAGGGAAAGTGTGGACTGCTGCATGTGCACGTTCTTGTGCGCAGGTGTTGAAGAAGCCTGGGAGGGCTATAGCCCTAGCTGTGGGAGGGGCAACGGAATCCTTGCTGTCTCGCCCACATACACTGGACCTGGTGCTTAAGAAGAGGCAAGGGTTCATAAGGATAGCCCTGCAAACAGGTACAGCTGTTGCGACTCATCATGCCCTGATTCTGAAGTGGCCGACAAGCTGGGCAGACAGTGCACACATGCGCTTTCCAATAGTCCAAGCTAGTGCAGTACTTGGCAATGTGGGTTTTGGCAATTGCACTTCCTGCTTTCAATGATGCACAAGGGCAAAGCATCTTATACTGATTCCCCTCATATGCTGTTGTATAGCTAAAGCATGCAACGTTCACGGGTAGTGATCAGGTGACTGAGCCTGTTGCATCTGCACGTGCTGCCGTGGTGCCTGTTCTAGTCTTTGGTGAGAATGATGTGTGGCATGCACACCGAGTCAAGGAAGGGATGCTTCACAGCATACAAGAAGCTGTGAAAAGGTGTGCTGTTGACATTGTTAACTTGAATTAACATGCTTAATGAGCATCACTTCCAACTTCACTACATTGACAAATTGCCGTTTTTGCACGTTGACGTTGTATGTCTCTGCTCAGCCAAACTTGTTGCCGCGCCTTTGCAGCTGCTGCACTGCTGCTGTCCACAACCATTCTGTGCCGCAATCCTATTCAAAGCTGCACAAATTGTGACATGGCTGGCTTTGTGACCTGATGTTTGGGAACACATGCAGGGCTACTGGGTTTACAGTACCACTTGCTCATGGCAGAGGCTTCTTCTATGGCCCTGTAGGGCTATTGCCCTTCAGAGAACCAATCAATGTTGTTGTTGGAGGACCCTTGCAAGTGCAGCAGTACAACGGTATATCATCTGTCAGTTTGCTGGCATGCATATGCTCTAATGACACATACTAACTTGCAGTCTGCTGGCATCAGAACACTTGCCAAGTGACAACGTCCTTGTGCACAGGTGACATGAAGAGTGAAGAAGCTGTACAGCTTGTAAGCAAGTACCATCAAGAGTATATCCAGAAGCTTCAAGCATTGTATGATGCCCATAAGGATGTCTACTTCTCCAACAGGGTGTCTGATATGAGATTGGTCAAATAGCCAGCAATACTATGCTTGAGCAGATCATTCAATTCAGCTCTGTACATCTAGTGAGCAGCTACAATAGTTTCTGGGGCAGCAGTCATCATCATGAGCGGTCACGAGCAGCAAGTGTTCACACCATTGTGTACGTCACAGTGTATATGTCACAACGACAGCACGTTCAGAGTGGAAGCAGAGTGGTGTATACAAACATGCCGGTGTATAAAAGCAGAGCGGTGTATAAATGCAGGGCGGTGTATAAAAGCAGGGCGGCTCATATGACTTCAACTCTGATGGTGTATTCAATGGCCCAGTCTCACCTTGTTATTGTTATGCTAATGGCACCATAGTAAGCTTGAGTGTGTGTTGAACATGTCCTTTCATGAGCATGCTGTGGCAGAATGCAAATAACTTTTGCTGCACGCAGTAGATCCAGTGAGGGAACTTTGAGTTGTTGTCTGCATGTTGAGCTTGACTTGCGGTGGCACAACAAAGATTTGACCAATTAATAGGACACTAACAGGTCATGTTCCACAGTACCATGTTGTGCGTATAGTCTAAGTATCACGCAAAATCTTTAAGAGCTTGTTCGTTTCACATGCAGCGCAGTCCAGTTTCAGGTTGATCGTTAAGCGCCTCAGCATATGTACACATTTCAATATGCTTGAACTTAGTAACACTCTGAGTCTAGACTTCTTTGGCATGATACACAAAGCGGTCCAGCAGTCATGGGCACATACGAGTGCATCAACGTCAAAGTGGTGGTTTCAATGTTTCCATCTTGGCTGCTGTGGCTCCCTATAGTACTGCCTTTGACCAAATCAATCGAATTGATCAAATCAATTGAATGCAATAAGTGTACATGTGAGCATGCTCAAGAAATGCTCACATTGCATTGCTAAGTGGCTACCTGACAAAATTGCCTGTTTGAACATTGCACAAAACACACTGGCCAGCTCTGCATACGGACTTCACACAGCTGATAAACCTCTAGCCTCAGCAAAATGTTGCCTATAAATGTTGCATATATGCCGGGAATTGTTGCCATACCCTGTGCAGGAACAGCAACTTCTGCCATTGAACAGTGGCTATTCTACATCAATAAACCCCGCGCCATATGCTTGCGTCGTTCACAAACACGTACAAACCTGTCAGCCACAGGTGGTGAAACAGAGCCCACGCAGCTCTTCTAGGCAGATGACATCGTACACCAGCTTCGCCAGCAAAGCAGCAAATGCAACACAACATCTGTGTACCCTTCAGCCACCTGGATGACACATCAACACGTAGCATGCAACAGCAAATCAGACTGTACAGTCATATAGGCTGCACATACAAGTGGTCTAGCTAGACTGCAGACTGTGTGACATGGCAACAGCAAGCAGCAGCTGCACACACAGTCACTGGCTTCATGCACAGAATCTGCTGTATACAAGTAGTCACCATATGCTTGTCGGCGCTTTTACCTACAACTTAGTCTAGTAGCCACAGCACAGCGCAGCCCTGTAGTATAGCACCTCAAAGCAAAACAATTGGCAGCATCTGAGTGACAAGCTCAAAATTCAGTAGACAATGCCTGCTCAGCAGCTGACACATGCAGCCCACAGCTATCATGCAGAATGATTCAAACATGGCTGTCATGCATCACAACGCTGCTATGTGTGCTGATGTCAATTGCATCACTTCTCAGCAGCACTGCATGTAAATTGACAGACCTGATCTCACCTTGTAGAAATGCCCAGAGAGCATGCAGCCACAGAGATAGCCACTGTGTAAAATGCCACGGACTGTAAGTTTCAGTGTACTGTGCATCATTCAGCTCAATTGACCTTGCAAGCAACCTTCACAAGCATGAAACCAGCAATGCAGCCAGACAACGACACGCACGGGCACCAAGCAGCAACATATCAGGCTGTAGAATCACACCAGCTACTGCCAATTGGCGCAAGTGAACTGCAGCCTGTGTGACATTGCAACAGCAAGCAGCACCTGCGCACACAGTGGCTGGTCCCATACCCAGAAGCTGCAGATGTATACAAATCCTGACTGCGTATGCAGCTCACAATGTTGAAGTCATTGCAGCCTTTGCCGCTCATTGCAGCTGTGTGATTCGTAATCAGGTTTAGGGTTTAGGGTTTAGGGTTTAGTATACACTATTGCCACCACATCCAACCAGAGCTCCGACTAGCTGTGAGGTGTGAAATGACCTCAAATCTTGCATGCACATCTAATATGGCATGAAGAGCAGTGTGTGATGATCTCACTGTGTCAACTCTGTGGTAGGCTAGACAAAGCTGCTTGTTGCAGGTCTGCCCTGTGGCTCTGTGTAAGCAGCATGCTTTCTAGGGTTTAGGGTTTAGGGTTTAGGAAGCACCGCTTAAATTCACCTTGG
>JAABUP010010782.1_pt1 | contig 10642 bp, 12 predicted proteins | sample 5559201 | NCBI WGS metagenome assembly JAABUP01 (sample SAMN10711887, study PRJNA513373) | rock metagenome | isolation source: Antarctica rocks | place: Antarctica | reverse complement strand
TGATACTTCTTGCTCACGGCGGTCCCCTGTCTCGTGGCGTTCTTGGCGGTTCGCTCGAGACCTACCAGCTGGCAGGACTCAGGCGGGGGACCGCCACCTCAACTTCCACGAGACCCGGGACAACCTCGACTTTGTGGCTCTCGCCCGCGGCGCTCGAGCAGAAGCTCGTAGGGAAGGACTCAACGCAACCCACGTCACAGTCCACATCTGTTGGGGGTACGTCTGATGAGTGAGCCGAAGCCGTTTGAAGCCCATGAGTCAGGGGCGCTGTTCCACGGGACGAAAGCAGACCTAGCGGTGGGCGATCTCCTAGTGCCCGGGCGCCGCTCGAACTTCGGTGGAGGAAGGACAGCGAACCACGTCTACGTGACAGCAACGCTGGACGCCGCAACGTGGGGCGCTGAACTGGCGGTGGGCGACGGCCCCGGCCGGATCTACATCGTGGAACCGACAGGCAGCCTGGAGGACGATCCCAACGTGACGGACAAGAAGTTCCCGGGCAATCCGACCCGGTCCTACCGCACTCGGGAGCCGGTCAGAGTCGTCGGGGAACTCACGAACTGGTCGGGACACTCGGTCGACAAGTTGCAGGCCATGCGGGACGGCCTCGCCGACCTGGAGCGCAAGGGCCTCGCGGTCATCTACGACTGACCGGCTCCGACACAGACCCGCGATGGCGAACGGCGACCGCACCTGGCTCCGGCCGAGACAGCAAGCCGGAGTCACCGTTGGTGCCCGCTCAGGCTTCGGCTTGCGGAACGCGAGGTTCCCCGATTGGGCGGCAACTTGAAGCGTGCCCCGGTGACAGCGAGACAGCTGCCTTAGTCCGTTGGGCGCTGGTGAGTGCCATGTCGATCAATTGGCTAGCACGTGGGTGATCGTGCGCAACGCTGCCCGTTGTTCTGCGTTCAATCGGCTCGTGAAGTATCGATACACGGCATCGCCAAGCGGTTCCCGAGTCGCTGCGAGGGCACGGCGGCCAGGGTTGAGGAGCGTCACCTCGACGCCGTTCCGGAGCCGTTCGCGTGAGAGATAACCGCGATCCTCCATACGCGTCAGCAGGTGGGATAGCCGGGTGCGGTCCCATCCGGTGGCGGAGGCCAGTGCGTTCTGCCGGAGGGCGCCGCCCGCTTCGTCGAGATGAATCAGCACGGTGAGCTCAGGCTCGGTCAGCGGACTGTGAGCGATGACATCGGCGAGGATGCGGCCACGCGTCACCTCGCTGACTCGTTTCCACGACAACCAGAGCGCCACGTCCTCGTCCGGCTCTGTTGACATATCTACAGTTCGCCCATACTGTTGATGCTACAACAGCCACAGTGAGGAAGAACCATGACCGGCTCGACCACCCCTGTCAGCCACAAGTCTCATCCTGGTGGGACCGCCGCCCTTGCAGGACGCACAGTGTCGCGAATCGGCTACGGCGCGATGCAACTGGACCGGCTCAACGGCGATCGTGACAGCGCGATCCGGGTGCTCCGTCGCGCCGTCGAGCTCGGCGTCGATCACATCGACACCGCCCAGTTCTATGGCTACGGCTTCGTCAACGGCGTCATCCGCGACGCGGTTCGGCGCGAGGACGACGTCACGGTCGTGACCAAGGTAGGCGCCGACCCCGACCCCGACGGCCCCCTGCCGATGCGTTCGGCACAGCGCCCGGAAGAGCTCCGAGCCAGCGTCGAGGCGAATCTCCGCACCTTCGGACTGGAACAAATTCCGGTAGTGAACCTCCGCCGGATGGACACCGCTCACGCTGTCCCCGGCGGCCCCGATCAGAAAGTCGACCTCGACGATCAGCTCGCCGAAATGTGCGCCATGCGGGACGATGGACTCATCGGCGGCATCGGACTAAGCAGCATCACCATCGACGTCCTTCGCCGCGCGCTCCCGGCCGGTATCGCGTGTGTGCAAAACGCCTACAGCCTCGTCGACCGCAGCGATGAGCCGATTGCCGAACTCTGCCTCACCGAAGGTATCGCTTGGGTGCCGTACTTCCCGCTCGGAAGCGCCTTTCCCGGCCTTCCCAAAGTCACGGATGAACCAGACGTCCAGGCAATCGCTGCCACGCTGGGAGTCACGCCCTCACAGATCGGGCTCGCCTGGCTGCTACATCACACGCCGAACGCACTGCTCATCCCCGGCACTGCATCCATCGAGCACCTCGAAGCCAACCTCGCCATCGGCGACATCCACCTCGACTCAACAATGATCGACCAGCTCGACCGAATCCCCACCCGCACACCAGAACAGCACAACTGACAACGCCGGACCGACGGCGGAACGCACGTCCCTGCTCGCCGTTGGAACCGTCCAAGACACCCCGGAACCGGGCCGAATGGGACTGTCGGGTTGGGAGGCCTATGTCCCGATGAACGATCGGTGACTGGGATGGCGCGCGGTACGGGCGTTGAACATGGGCGGCTGCGATGCTGAGCTGATGGACGCTCCAGCTGCTCATGCCTTCGATAGGGCCGCCCGCCGGTTCCTCAAAGTCAGCGCCTCCGCGGCAGGCCACTATGACGCCCCCGGCCTCGGTGAGTGGTCCGTGCGCGACCTGCTGGGGCACACCAGCCGGTCGCTGTCGACGGTGGAGACCTACCTCGATGTCGCTAGCGCCGACTCCGGCCCGGTGGACCTGGCCGATGCCGTCGCGTACTACCTGGCCATCGCCGGCGCCCTGGCTGACACCGCAGCGGTGGTCCAGCGCGGACGCGCCGCCGGCGCCGCGCTCGGCGAGGACCCGATGGCCGCGCTGAGCGCGCTGGTGGTCCGGGTACCCGAGCGGGTCCGGGCCGCTCCGGCCACCGCCCTGGTGCGCACCCCGTTCGGGACGATGACCTTGGAGGGCTACCTCCCGACCCGCACCCTTGAGCTGACGGTGCACACCTGCGACTTGGCAGCCGCCCTCGGCGTCAGCGCCGATGTTCCCCAAGGTGCAGTCGCCGATGCGTTCGCCGTCATCGGTGGTCTGGCCGCAGCGCAGGGAACAGCATCCGCAGCGCTGCTGGCCTTGACCGGCCGTCTTCCCCTGCCAGCCGGTTACTCGGTCCTCTGACGCGTGACTGCACTCCCGTTGGCCCGAGTCGACCGTGTGCCGCTGATCCATGGTCATCCGGGCGCGGAACGGGGGGCGCTCCTGCCAGCTGCCGGGGCCGGCTCGCAGGCCGAGGCGTCCGGTCACCTGGTGGCGCCAGCGGGCCAGCATGTGCGCGGCCAGGACCTGCATTCCCGGCAGGCGGCGGCGGGAGCTCGGCGTCGTCGTCGGGCAGGGCAGCGCTCATGCCCGTAGGGCGGCCCGCCGCTCGCCCGGCCGTGCCCGAATCGACGGACTGTGGGCACTGTGGGCACTGTGGGCACTGTGGGCCCCCCAGCGGTGGGCCTTGTTCAATTCGGCGCACGTGGGGCCGGGCACGGCCGGCCGCCGGCCCGGGCTTGCCGCCCACCGGGTTGATGGGTAATCCTCGGGAGAGGACACACCTGGGAGGATCCATGGCCGATTCAATCCGAGTCACACGCACCGTTGATGCCAAGCCGGAGACGCTCTTTGCGCTGCTGGCCACGCCATCGCGCCATCCCGAGTTCGACGGCGCCGGGATGTTGCGCGGGACCGAGGGCAGCGCCGGGAAGGTCAGCGAAGTGGGCGACCAGTTCATCATGAACATGAACAGCCGCAACCTCGGCGACTACCAGATGCGCAACACGATCACCGTCTATGAGGAAGGCCGCACCATCGGCTGGGCCCCCGAGCTGTACCCCTCGGACGGCTACAAGGACAAGATCGGTGACATGCTGGCGCGCGGCCACACCTACACCTGGGAGCTGGAACCGTCCGGCGGGGGGACGAGCGGCACCCAGATCTACGACTGGAAGCAGGTCACCGACGACGGCTTCCGGGACCTGTTCCCGTTGCTCACCGAGGAGCAGATCGCCGACTCGATCGCGCGCGCCGGCCGAGCCGCCGGGTAAGCCGACTGCGGCACCCGAGGTGGCTAGCGCCAGCCTGCTAGCAGCCGGCCGAGTGTTCCCAGCGCCGGAGCGACTCTCTCGAACCAGGTGCGAACGGGGCGTGGGTGTACCGCTGTCGCGATCAGCATGGCAACAGCGGCACACCCCGGCCTAGCCGGAGGGGAGTTCCTGGCGTCCGCGGGCTGTCAGCCCAAGCACCACCACAGGGTGCTCAACCTCGTTGACGGGGATGCCCTTGATCAGCCCGAGCTCGTACAGGTCGGCGGCGGCCTGCAGCACCTCGGCGGTCGGCCGGTCGAGGTCCGCGAGCACCCCCGGGAGCGGTTCGTTCGGGTCGAGGTCCACCCGGTCGTGGATCTCGCACAGGTCGTTCAGGGCAATCAGGACGTCGGTCTGCGCGTCGGTGAGCACGTGATGAAGATTAGGGACAGCCGTGTCCTGCGCATCGGCTAGGTCTGGAATGAAGCCACGCTCTGCCCCCCACGCCTTCCGTTTCCAAGGCGAGAGGCAACGCTCAGGACATAGGGTTTTCGCCGCCTCGCGCAAGGAAGTCACGAAGACCGGCGAAAGCAGCGTTCCGCGGATCAGCAAGCACCCCACACCGCCAAGCTCGCAGCGAAGACGGCGAGTGGGCCGCCGCCAGCAGATCGGGGTCGGCCTGGCACGGGCGGCCGACACGCCAGTCCCGTCGCGCCGGGACGCGCAGGCCCGGCCTGCGGGGCTACCGTCCGGCCGACAGCATGGACATGACGATTCGAGGAGCGGGCTGCACGTGGTGACACCGGCGGACGCGGCGGCACGGTACGTCGAGGACGTCGGCCTCGCGGAGCGAAGCGGCACCGACGCGGAAGCGGAGGCCAGCTCACCACCCCCACCGCCAGCCTGTTCGAGGCGGTCGCCGACAGCGTCCGCCTGCGGCTGCGGCTACTGCGCGAGGCCCGCCTCGACGGCGTGCGGCCGGACTTCCAGGTCCTCCTGGACGGCCGGCAGAAGGGGTGGATCGAGCTCAAGCGCCCGGGCCACAGCACGGACGGCACGAGGTGGAAGGGCCGCGAGGCGACCCAGTGGGACAAGCTCAGCGCCAGGGACGCGCTCATCGTCAGCAACGGCACCCACGCGCAGTTCTACCCACTCGGCATCCCGGAGGGCCCGCTGGTCGACCTGCCGACCGCGGCCAACCTTGACACCTGGGACCCGGCCGCGACCGCGGGCCTGATCCAGCGCCTCCGCGCCGCGACCCCCGTACTGCGCGCATACGACCGGCCGCCTGTCCTCGGTACGGATGCCGACGCTGGTGGCGGCTGATCGGCAACCTCGACGCCGCAGCCGGTCGCCCGTATGGGCGCGCTGCACGTCCGTGGCGTCCATAGCCACACCGACTGAAACAGTACGGTGACCGCGACGATTCACCGGGAGGTATGAGCTTTGGCCCACTGGCTCGATCTCGATTCGCGTGGCAAGACGCGCGCCTACGCGCCGAAAGCTCGCTCGGGCGCCTCAGCTGACCTGCGACCCGCTTACCTGGACGAACGGCAGCACGCGGGACCAGAGCAGTTCAGTCGCCTCGGCGTCGTACTCATCCGGCCTCGTCGGGTCGGTAAATAGGTGGCCGTCGCCGGCGTAGTCGAACAACTCGAGCCGACCGCCGGCGGTGGTGACATCGCGGTGAGCCTCGTCGGTGAGATCGTCGTCGCGGAACTGATCGCCCAGCGTTTGGTGGCTCTGCGTGTCGACGCCGGCAGGCCATGCGGCGTCGGCCCCGAACCACTCAACCACGTTCAGTCCGGAGAACTGCAGGACTCCGGCGACCGCACGCCGGATCGCAACGAACACCGCCACGGTCGATCCCTGCGAGAAACCGCCGACGACGAAGCCGTCCGGCACGTTCGCGACCCCTGCTAGGCCGCGCTCGAACAATGCCTCATTACCCAACTCGTCGGACCAAGTAGTCGCCGGCTCGTAGGCATCGAAGACCCGACCCTCGTACAGGTCCGGCACGAGCACTTCGTGCCCGTCAGCACGCAGCCGCTCGGCCGCGTCGAGCTCACCCTGGCGAATGCCCAGGACCGAGTGGAACAGCACAACAGTTGCCATGGGACCGAACATGCCAGACCGCAGCACACCACGGAAGACAGTACAGCGCTGGGCGCCCCTCCCAGTCGGTCCAACGCCGGCGGCACGCCAGAGGTGATCAGCCCCTGATGCTCACCGAGTCTCGGGATTGACCCGGGTGGTCACGACCCAGCGGTGCTTGCCGAGCTTGCGGGCCTTGATGAATCCGAGGTCCTCGAAGGTGGATAACGCTCCGTGGTAGAGGAACCCCGCGGCTACCGCGCCCGCGGGTTCCGGGTACCCCTCGACGGTCCCGCCGCCGAGGCCGGCGATAAGATCGAGCGCGCCGGACAGGGCGGCGCCGGACACGCCCTGACGGCGGTGTCCCTTGCCGACGTAGCAGCACCCAATCCGCCAGTCGGGAAGCTCGCTCCGGCCCTTCTCGTACGCGGCGCGGCTCTTGATCCGCGACACTTCGTCGGGGGAGCCGAACTGGCACCACCCCAGGCACTTGTCGCCGTCAAAGACAACGGCGGCATGAGCCGTTGCCGCCCTCACACGGTCGTGCTTGCGCTCGCGGTTCAGCGCCAGATCGCCCTCATCACGTTTGGGGTGCATCCCCATGCACCAGCAGCCGCCGAAGATGCCGTTGTTGCGTTCCACCAACTCGGCGAAAGCCGGCCACGTCGACTCGTCGAGGGCCCGGACGGCATACACGGACACCCCTAGAACGTAGCCCAAGCTCCCACGCCCACTGGCGCGCCAGCTGCCCGTGCAGCGTCTCCCATGAGGAACGGCATGCGACGTGTCAGACGCGGTCGACAGCCCTCCGCGGCGAAGATCGATTCCACGTCACAAGAGGATCGTCTTGCGGTACTTGCTCGTGTACCAGTGAGGGTCGCCAGTAGGACGACTGTCAAAAGGCTTCTTTTGACTGATGCGTCAGCTGCGCCCATCCTGGGTCGGTGCCGTCCGCCCACGCGCCTACCGATGTCCAGGGATTGCGCGTGCTGGCTCATCCGCTGCGCCTGCGGCTGCTGTCGCTGCTGACGGGTCGCGCTTTGAGCGGTGCTGAGGCCGCCCGGGAGCTCGGCGACACCCAGGCCAACGTGAGCTACCACCTGCGCCGGCTGCACGCCGCAGGGCTGGTGAGGGCCGTGGAAGAGCCCGGGCAGCGGGGACGAGCACGCCGGTACCGACACGAACCGGTCAGCGGGGAGATGCTCACACTGGAACGGTCAGCCGATCACCAGCTGTTGATGGCGGCGCTCGCCGCCGAGCTGCAGCGCCGCTCCTTCGAGCACCGAGCCGGCAGCACCGGGACCTTCACCGACGCTGAGCTCTGGGTGGACGCCGACACCTGGTCCCGGGCGCTGGCGGCGGCACGCGAGGTGGGTGCTCTGCTGCACGACCACGCACTGCCGCCCGCCGGCGAGGGGGCGGTCCGCGTCAGCGCCACCATCTCACTGTTCGAGCTGCGGCCCGAACCCGCTGGGCCGACAGACTCGGAGGTCTCAGGCCGGTGACCACCCCTGGCGCTCGGCTGGGGTACCGGGACGTGCTGCAGCTGCCCCACGCCCCCCGCTGATGCTGGCTTCGCTGATCGGACGGCTGTCGTTCGCGACAGTGTCCCTGGCGATGCTGCTCGCGGTTCAACGCAGCACCCGGTCCTACGCGGCTGCCGGGGCCGCCGTCGGCGCGTTCGGCCTGGCCAACGTCCTTATCGCACCGGCGCGTGCTCGCCTGGTGGACCGGGCTGGCCAGCCCGTCGCCCTGCCGCGGCTAGCGGCCGGCTACGCCGCGCTGCTCTGCCTGCTGGCCGGACTCACGTCGTCAACGACGGTCGCAAGCTGGCTGCTTGTCACGACCGCCGGACTCGCCGGCCTGTTCCCACCGCCCCTTGGTGCCGCGATGCGCGTGCTCTGGGCGTCGCTGGTCCAGGACCCGGCGATGCTTGCCCGCGCCTACAGCCTGGACGCCGTCGCCGAGGAACTGCTTTTTGTCACCGGCCCGCTCCTTGTGGGCCTGACCGCGGCCGTCGCTCCTCCGGCGCTGGGCCTGATAGCCAGCGCCGGCTTGGCGCTCGCCGGCTCCCTGGCGATGACCCGATCACCGGTAAGCATCGGTCCACGCCCCCTGCCGGACAAGGTCGCACGCCGACACGGCCGGCCGCTTCGTCAGCCAGGCTTTCGCCCGCTGCTCGTGGCCCTGCTCGGGGTCGGTCTCGTGCTGGGAACCGTCGAGATCGCTGCGCCCGCCTTCGCCCAGCAGCACGGCAACGCCGCCTCGACCGGCCTGCTGCTGGCCGCGCTGTCGTTCGGAAGCGCCGTCGGCGGACTGCTCTACGGCCACAAGCTCTGGCGCCAGCCTCCAGTCGTCCGGCTCCTTGTCCTCGGCGCCGCTCTCAGCCTCACCAGCGCCACCCTCGCCGTCGCCCAGCACGTGCTCGTCCTTGGTGTGCTGCTCACCGCGCTGGGACTGTTCCTGGCCCCCGCCCTGGTCACCGGCTACCTGCTCGCCGACGAACTCTCGCCGGCCAGCGCAAGGACCGAAGCCTCCAGCTGGATCAACACCGCCAGCAACGCTGGGGCGGCCAGCGGCGCCGCCTTGGCTGGCGTCCTCGTCGACCACGTCAACACCACCGCGGCCTTCGCAGCCGGAGCCGCCGCCGCCTGTCTCTGTGTCCTGCTCGCCAGCTGCCGAGCGCACACCATTGGCCGATCCCGCCCGACCGACCCTGAGCGCCCATAGTTCATGGTCGGTAACCGCTCATCGATCCCTCGCTGTACTTGCTCTTGTACCGGTAGGGGTTCGGCTCACGGACGTGCCGTCTCGGCAGTCGGCAAGCCCGTCGGTCGTTATTCAGTCCTTCACGGCTCGTCGTGGGGTTAGGTTCGCAGGCAATGGACCTGGTGATTGGGCCTGAGCGCCCCGATGATGTCGAGGCGATTCGTGACGTCGTGCGCCGCGCCTTCCACGATCAGCAGTCAGTCGCGGGGATGGTCGAGCTCATCCGGGCGTCCCTGCAGTACGTGCCCGAGCTTGCGTTAGTGGCTCGGATTGGCTCGGAGGTCGCCGGCTTCGTCATGCTCAGCCACGCGGACGTTGTCGAGGCGAGCGGACGTCGTCACGACGTACTGACCCTGTCGCCACTTGCCGTAGCTCCGGAGCGTGAGCGGCAGGGCATCGGGTCGGCGCTTGTGCGCGCGGCTCTCGCTGCAGCGGATGCTTCCGGCGCCGGAATCGTGACGCTCGAAGGAAGTCCGATCTACTACCGCCGGTTCGGGTTTCGTTTTGGCCCTGACTTCGACATCACGATCGACTTGCCGGACTGGGCGCCGGCAGAAGCGGCGCAGGTGTTCACGCTGGGGGCCTACGATCCGACGGTGCGCGGGACGCTGCGGTACCCGCCAGCGTTCGCAGCAGTCAGCTAGAGTCCCTCGGCTCGCCAGACAGCGCGTCCCGAGCCTCCAGTCGAGGAACCCCCTCCGGTTAGGGATCTCCCCACGGCACATCGAAGATCACCGATGACAGGTGTCCTCGCTGCGCCCTTGCAAGCCACAGCCTGCAACCGCGATGCCACCCCGATCCCTGGGTCCTCGCGGTGGTCGCTGGTGTCCCGCTCAGGGTTCCCCTTGCGGGGACTGGCGCCCAGGCAGGGGATGAAGCCCCATGGCTTGGTGTACGCCGGCGTCCACCATTCAGCTGAGGACGTCAGGTTGGTCGATGAGCCAGAGCCACGAGCCGTCCCGCTGGCGGCGTGCGACCTCGGCGGTGATCTGACCGGCGAGGTGCGTCGACGTCAGGGCCAGGTCACCGTTGCGGATCGCCCGTCGCTGGTCACCGGGTGGGAAGTTGGATCTCGCGGAGAGCATCCCCTCATACAGCTCGCGGATCGCCTAATGCCCTGTCGACGTGTGACCGGCAGGGAATGCAGTAGCCGGGTAGTCGGTCAGCGCCGGGTTGTCGGTCAGCGCGGTCGGTGTGAACGAAGCGATCTGCGACGGCAACGCGCTGTTGACGAGCCGGTAATGCACGGACCATAGCGTTCCAAAAGTTATGAGCACCGTTGACGCGCGCCCCTACGTTTGGCCCTACGACGGCCGCCTGGACGTCCGCAGTACCGCCCTGATGAACATCGACTGGCAGGTCGACTTCTGCGGCCCGGGCGGCTATGTCGACGCGATGGGCTACGACCTCGGGCTCACCAGGGTCGGACTTGAGCCGACGCAACGGGTTCTGGCGGCGGCTCGGGCAGCCGGCATGACCGTCCTGCACACCCGCGAGGGGCACCGCCCGGACCTGTCGGACCTGCCCGCCAACAAGCTCTGGCGGTCGCAGCAGATCGGGGCCGAGATCGGCGGGGCCGGGCCGTGTGGTCGCATCCTCGTCCGCGGCGAGGTCGGCTGGCAGATCGTCCCCGAGGTCGCGCCCGTCGAGGGAGAGATCGTCATCGACAAGCCGGGGAAGGGCGCCTTCTACGCAACCGACCTCGAGCTGGTCCTGGCCACGCGCGGCATCACGCATCTGATCCTGACCGGCATCACCACCGACGTCTGCGTGAGCACCACGATGCGCGAGGCGAACGACCGCGGCCACGAGTGCCTGGTGCTGTCCGACTGCA
>JAABUP010010781.1_pt1 | contig 10643 bp, 12 predicted proteins | sample 5559201 | NCBI WGS metagenome assembly JAABUP01 (sample SAMN10711887, study PRJNA513373) | rock metagenome | isolation source: Antarctica rocks | place: Antarctica | reverse complement strand
CAGCCTTGTTCACTGATTGGCTTGTGTGCTGAGTGTGCCGTCTACTACTTCAGGTGCATGAAAGGTTGGTGCTGATGGGCTCTTACAAGCCGATTCCAGGCAACAGGGCAGGCAGCTACCTGACAGCCTTCAGCCTGCAAGGCTTCTACAGCAACATCAACGGAATCATCATTGGCCTGGTGCAGATTTTTGCTGACCAGAGTTACTGGCAGAGTGCTGTCGCTGCTAGCCCCATTCATGCAGTGAAGGTAAACCTTGCTGTCTTCACACACACGCACTGTCACACTGGCACTGCCACCACAAGGATTCTCAGTCATTGTCTGTTGACTCCTCTGATGAGTCCTACAGACAGGAAATGTAAATTGACACTGAACAGATGCATGTTATGCATGCCTGGCAGTGTTGGGCTCAGTAACGAATGCCTTTTGACAGCGCAGCATGACTGCACGGTGTCTGGCGTGTGACAGCATCTTGCAACGCCTCTGCATGGCACAATGCATGGTGTATTTGTTGCTCTCATGCCAGTCTTGAGAGCTGTATGGTTGCTGCAGGGCTATGTAGTTGGGACATACCTATATTTTGCTATTGTGTTTTCCCTCCCAATCTGCATGGGATTGGCTGCTGTTGCCATGGACTTACCTGTGAGCCTTCCTCCTCTGCTTCTTCTCTCTCTCTCCTGCTGCTCTTGCCTGTGACTCTGTGCTGCTTCTGTGCCCTGCCCTGCCCTGCCCTGCCCTGCCCTGCTTCATCATGGGACACCTTTTCTCAGGAGTCTTGACCATGCTATTGAGTGGTGTGATGCACCATTGCTGCATGCTTCAATCATAATTCAAGGACGCCGTCGTCTACGCAAGCTTTGACCCACCAACTTTGTGTCATTGCTGACACTCAGACTCCATGCCCACATGCAGCTGAGTGGTAGCGAAGCATCCAACGGGCTAGTTCTGCCAGCTGTGGCCATCACATACTTTGGACAGACAGGAGCAGTGCTGGTAGTCATCATCTGCTTCATGGCGGTGACCTCCAGTGGGGCGGGTGAGGGCCTGGCATGCACCAGCCTCTTCACCTATGATGTCTACCGACGTTACATCAAGCCCAAGGTTGGTTCTTCCTCTTCTTCTTCTGCTGCTTCTTCTTCTTTTTGTCTAAATCCTGTTTCTTCTTCTTCCTCTCCTCCTGTATCGTCTGCTTCTTCCTTTTCTTCTTCTTGTTCTTCTCCTCTAAATCTTGTTTTCTTTCTCCCTGTTTTTCTTCTTCTTCCTGTTGTTCTTCTCTCTCTTTTTCTTCCTTATGGGCCCACTTGTTACCTGTAACACACTTCACCTTGCTGTACTGAAGCCTCCGTGGATGCTGCTTGGAAGCTCTTACGCAACTTCTTCCCCTGTGTTTGATGCTGCTGCTGCTGCTGCATGCACTACCGCTGCTCCTCCATTGACATCCCTGTCTTGTGCATGTGTGCGCACCTGTCTTTCCTCTTCCTCCGCTGCTTGTGCTGCATGCAGCAGTGTCGTGCACAGCTTCTTGAAGCTGCTCCTCCGGCAGCAAGGGGTGTTGCTACAGTGAGCGCACAACACCCTTGCACATATGCAGCGTTGCTTCAGTGAGCTCACAAGCAGTTTGCAGAAATGTGGTGTTGCTACAGTGAGCTTACAACCCTTGCAGAAATGTGGTGTTGCTTCAGTGAGCTCACCAGCAGTTGCAGAAATGCAGCGTTGCTTCAGTGAGCTGAGACTCAGTGTGTCATGCAGGCATCAGGCAAGGAACTGCTGCTGGTTTCCCGCCTTGGAGTCATAGGGTGGGGGCTGTTGGCATCGGCCCTATGCTGCATGTGCACCGGCGCATACATCAGCTACAACTTCATGGGCGACGTCCTCAGTGTGACTGCCGCCGGCGCAGATTTCCCGATCTTCTTCTCCCTCCTATGGAATGGCTGCACCTGCCTTGGAGCCACAGTCGGCACCATCAGTGGCGGCTGCTGTGGCATCATTGCATGGTTGGTCACAGCCAAGGAGATGTACGTGGCGCCAACTGTGCTTTCCCTCCAAAACAATGAGCCTATGCTGGCTGGATGCTGCATTTCCATTTTCATGGGCCTGATAGTCTGTGTCATCCTGGTAAGTGAAACACATATACAATTCTCAGCATTGTTTCAGCTTACAATGAGCACATGAACCAAAGACACCGGGATAACCAGCGGCATTGGAGCAACTTTTGTCTCTGTTTTATGTATGATGGTGCTGTTGCTCTTCATGCTCTGTGTGGGCGCTGCACAAAAGACAGCAAGCTCATCATGTGCAAGCTTGCTGCACAGAGATTTTGCTCTGCATTTCACTGTCTGAAATGACATAAACACAATGTTGAGCAGTTTGGTGATCAAGAGCACATGGGTCTGCTGTTGTGCAGAGCAAGCTGTTTCCTGCAAAGGAGAAGTTTGACTGGAGGCTGTTTGACCACGACATCCATTTGGCAGACAAGGGCGAGAGACTGGGCATCACTCAAGAGGGAATTGACTCAGCAGCTTACATTGCCAAGATGCGCAAATATGTTTGGGCGGCAACTGCAGTGTTCTTTGTCACCACTCAGTTTGTGTGGCCACTGCTGTCTCTGCCTGCTGGTGCTGTGTGGAGCCTGCATTACTTCACGTGAGTCATCTGTTCATGTGATCTGTTACGCGCACACGTGATGTAGCCAGCTACTGCTTGCTACTTTGAACCTACTCATTGTTGGTTGCACTCCTTGCAACAGTGCGTTTGAATGCATGGATGTTTGCAACCTGCTGTTCAAGTGCAACAGAATAGCTGTTGCATTGCAAAATAGGTTTTGAGCAAAAGCTTGGTACTGATGCAATGCCTGGTTGTGACCGCACAGAATCAAATTGCTGCTGTTTCTGCTGCTGCAGCAGCTGTCTCTATATGTCTCACAATCTCAGCAGTGAAACATTACCATAGACCATACAATTGCTGTGTTCCAGCACAGCATATGATGACTGTGTGCATGGCTTCATGAGTCACCTGAGTTTGGCGCCAAATTTAGCTTTGTTGACGCCCTGCAGGCTCTGGGTAGTCATTGGGTTCTTCCTTCTGATCAGTGCCACTCTGATTGCCATCATTCTTCCAATCTGGGAAGCCAGAGGAATCCTGACCGTCATTTGCAAGCACATGTTCACCTGGACCACACCCAAAGAGGCGCTAAAATACGATGGGACTGAATTTTCCCACCACCCAGACTTGGTTGATGGCGGGAGATTACCCAATCTAGACCGTAAACCCAGCAAGCCGATGTCAAAGCCCTATGTGGATTGTGATGACTCCGCACATGGCCAAGCGGCCGTTGCAGTTCAAGTCTGATGACCTCAGGCAATCTGATTTGTGAGCTAAGCAAGTGGGAAAGGCTGGGGTACTAAGAGGCAAAGAAGGCCGGGCCTGAGATGGGAGTAGTACTATCATCTCCCATTAAGCAGTACTCTACAGGGAAGCCCAATGTATACCATCCTCGGGCTTTTCTTTGGTTAATGCTGAAAAGCGCAGTCTTTTCTTTTCTTTCCTTTCTTTGTGAGCTAAGCTATGTACTGGAACTTCACACTCATCTGGCAGTTGTGTCAAACTTTGGCGCCAAGCTTGAGTATCATTGTTCATCACAGGTGGGTTGCAATACCTTTCTCATGGGGTACTGGTGTGCCAGCATTCAACATTGGCTCCGCAGTAAAACGTGCTCTGCTGCGTGTGCAAGCTTGCTGGCAACTCAACAGCTGATATTTGACAGCCAATGATGTCACTGCTGAGATGCCTTGTGGCTGGATGCAGTGCTGTCAGTGATTTGTATCATAGCATCTTTTGGTACTGATGTGCAATTATGCAGCTGTAGACTCTGACAGTGTTGAAATGAATCATTCAGCGTATGTATTTGGCTACTTTATTTTGCTACTATTATCTGTGCAAGACTCGATGCTTTGTTCAGGTTTGTCTGCATTCCCCTTTGGCGTTCCCTGTTCTGTTTGCTGAACTTGTCTTTGGCGCCATAAATAGGGTACTGCAACATTTAATGTGTTGCATTGAATTGCAGCAAACACCATCTTGTATTTTTCAAGTAGTTTGAAGACATTTATCAAGGCCTCAGTTCCCCTTTGGCGTTCCCTGTCCCATCATGTGTTGGACTTGCCATAGGCGCCATAAATAGGGTATCACATCATTTCTCATGGAACTGCTGAGAGTAATTTGTTGAATGGTCTTGTCAATCACTGCACAAGTCAACAAGAAAGCACTTTATGTCTGAGTTGAGTTACTGTCAAACGCTCATGTCGCAGCTGTTATTGCAGATTGTGAGTGTTGCAAGTCGCAAGTGCTGCTGTGTGTGATGCTGCCCATGAACCAGTACCAGTTGTCACACCTTCTTAAAATTGCGGCTGGCTGATCAGTTCAGAAAAGCCTGATTACATGCATGTATGACAAATCGTACTTGCATGCCTTGTAGCTTCAGCGAGACTGCTGGTGCACACCTAACATGGCGGTGATTGCTTATATTCTGGATGGTCACACGACATAAGATGTCCTCTACTAGTAAATATAGGGTTCTGGCTCAAGCAGCATCTGGTGTGTCACCATCAGCTTCAACATCTTGGTACTGCCATGATGATATGGTACCATCCTTACGGTGCATGGCTCTCTAGCATCAACAACATGTAGCGTTAACAAGGCTGAGCAGGCATGACAACTTAAAACGTGCTGAGAAGCCATCATGGTTTGTCTGCTCAACTTATCAGCTTACGCTTGGCCACAGCAAATAAAATTTCTTACAACTACAAAGTACAAATAAGTTCTGCACAGTCTGGCTAATATACATCAGGATGCCTCTGGCCCTGCTGACTCTGAGAACCATTGTCTGTGGCATGTCTCAGGTGCATCGCCAAGGAGTAATTGTTCATTTCAAGACCATGGCACTTCTCTTGTAGCTGTGCCACCACTTGCTTCAACTGCTGAGACTCAGCTTCTCTGCTGGACAGGTCCTGAATTCTGTTGTTTTGTATGGCAACAGCGCGCTTGAGGATGCTGTTGTTGTGTTGCAGCTCTGCCAACTGACTCTTCAAGCCACTGGGGTTCAAAGAATCCTGGGAGAATTCACAAAACTACTCAGTTCCACTGTTAGTTCAGCTTGCAAAATCAAGCATCTGAAGCCATTTCAACAACAGTGTGAGTCTCAGTGTGGACAGTGGGTCATGTTGTGTGCACAGCATGAGTGCGTAATAGCTTTGTACTTGCCTGTGGTCCTGACGTATGCAGGACAGCATGTTGGAATGTCTGCAGGATGCTTGCAGCTCTGCTTCGAGCATCAGCCATGTCTCTAGCTGAGGCCATCTGCTGGACAAGAGTTTCAACCCACTCCTCTGGTGACTTGGCCTTTGCCACAGGCGGTGCTGCTTGCGCATTGCTTGTGACAGAAGGTCCTGCAGAAGATGGAAATACATCAGATCGTGGGAATGGGGGGCTGCACTGCCATGATCTCTGGTCAGCTGTCAACCAAAGATGGCAGCAAGGGTTGCATTCTTCTTCAGTATAATGCTTGGATTGATTGCTCACCTGCTGCTTGGCTGCCAGCTGAAGCATTGGGATTTGCAGCTTGGTCTGCACCTGAAGCTGCAGGCTGTGCTGTTCCACAGTGAGCTGTCAAGCGCAACTGCCCTAGCTGCTTGATAGCGCTATCTATGTTGTCGCCGCATGCATCTAAAACGTCTCCTATGGTCTGCATGGAGCCAGCAACCTTATGACCTTGAGCATCACTAGCGCAATATAGTTGCTAGGCAACTCTGAGATGAAAACCTTCTTACCTTGTCGTCCATGTCAGGGAACAAGCCCTTCAACGCCTGAAGAGTAGTGGAGCTCACAACATACGGCTGACGCTCTGCAAGTGGAGCGCAGCGCAAGCTCTGAGTGTACTGCCTATATCGCTTGTTGCTAGGGCCAGAACTGCGATCTGTGCTGTAGCACTCTGGCGAGTCACTGCTTGGCTCAAAATGACGCTTATTGCCGTGATGAGGAGACCTAGCTGCGACCGACATGAAGAGACAAGCGAAAACTTATGCTCATATATATCCGCCTGACCAGCCTAGGGTACCGAGCTTTCACAATTCCTCTGTATGCAGCTTTAGTGTCGCCTCACTAAGTTTGTGAGCATGGCCAACTCTGTGAAGCTGGAAACAACCCAACCGTATCAACTCTATGCAGTCCACTGTGCAGCTGGGCGTATCAATCGTCACTACCTAATTCGTCGAAACCTGGACAAAATTTAAGAACCCTATAATTTGCTCAACGTATGCTGCAACTGTTCGCCAAGTTGCGCATGCTGAACGCGGCATTGCACTGTGGTTGCTGAGGTTAGTATTTCACACATCTATAGCATGCTGCGCAGCAGCTTGCGTAGTGCAGGGCGGTTGTCGGCTGCTCTTCGCCAATCTTGCCATCATCCCGTCTGCGGATCAGTCCCTGCAGCGTCTCAGGTGCGCACACACCATCACATGTGGTGTAGGCCTACACTCAGAATCCTGTTGATCACACCTTGCGTGCGCTGCAGTGTGTGCCGAGGGACTTTTCCACGAACAGTCACGACATATTTAACGTGGTAAGGCCTCGGCCCTGGTCGGTTTCACTTCATGTCAAATAAGTCTTAGGAACTAATGAACGACCTGCTTTCTTGCAGCACAAGCACAATCCTGACAACAACTGGGAGACTCCATTCGATTTTACAGACGACAACTATGAGATTGTAAGCAACATAGCTACACACAGTGTCAGACCAATGGTTGTTGACTGCTTGATCACAATTGGTGAATGCACAAGTCTTGTCTGTACAATATTGAGGCTCTTTTACGAGTCTTATACTTCAGCACTCAAACACAATGTCTTGCCCTGTTGCAGGCAGCAGAGATTGTGGCACAGTTCCCTACAAACTACAAAGCATCTGCAATGATTCCAATCTTGGATCTGGCCCAGAAGCAAAACAAAGGCTGGCTCAGTTTGAGTGCGATGAACAAAGTAAAATAAAGTTGCATTCAACACTGACCATTTTTCTGCTGCTGTTGCTCTGTGTTGGCTCAGTCATTGCAGCCAGGGCTATCATGCTTGCAGGTGGCAGAGGTGCTGAATGTGCCTCCCATCAGAGTATACGAGGTTGCCACTTTTTATACCATGTTCAACAGAAGCAAGATGGGCAAGTATCATGTCATGGTTTGCGGCACGACACCCTGCATGCTTCAAGGCGCTCGTGAGATTTATCAGACCCTAAAGCAGCATCTAGGAGTGGACTATGGACAGACCACAGCGGTAGGCAGCGCTGACCTCTTGAATCATTGTTGTGCATTGTTCCTTCATGAACATTGGCAGACTTCAGTGTATAAATATCCAGACATACAGCAATGACCTGCCAGGTGCGCAACACATAGTGGAAGAGACAATAGTCTGTACATGTGCAGGCCTCCATCTCCTCGCACAACCAGGTCACATGTTTTGCGCACCGAACAGGTCATTGTTGTATGTCTGAATATTTGTATACTTTACTATATGAAGTACATATGTGTGTGTGAGAGTTCACATGAAACATGAGGACACTGTGTAGAGCTGAGCTGTCACAGACGTGATTCAAGAAGCCCTTTCTGGCACAGCATTAGATAGACGAAAGCTGTATGGCCTGTCACGCTGCATGTGTCATTGTCTTACAGAAGCATAGCAAGATCGTGTGTGCCCAACACAATCACAATACCATGCATCTGGGGCCTGTCTTGCGAGGTTTACATCACAGAGTGGTGTGTACCCAATGCATACTTTAAACTGCATACAGCATGCGTCTTTGAATGCACCGATCATGACCGCATTCAGCATGCCGAATGTTTAATGCAGGATGGCATGTACACATTGTCGGAGATGGAGTGCATGGGTTCATGTGTGAATGCACCGATGATTGCTGTAGCTGACTACAGCGGTCCAGACGCTAGAAGCTTCAAGTACACCTACTATGAGGACCTGACCCCTCAGGACGCAGTCAGCATCGTGGAGGACTTGAAAGCCGGCAAGACTCCTAGGGTGGGTGCTTGTGTTGCTGTGCTGTAGCACACGGCTCTGTAAGTGCAGCATCACAGGCCTCTTCTGTCACGCTGATGCGCTTGTGCCTGGGCTGTATCAGCCTCTGTGTTGTGTTGGTCTGTCTTTGCAAACATTGCTCATATTTTGCAGCCTTGGGTGAGCGCATGTGCACCATGCACACCATGCTCTACAGAAGGCTCAAGGTCTTCAGCAAAATGCGCCACATGAGTGTGCAACAGCAGTTGCATTCCAAGTTTGTGTGACCCATACTGCAAAGTATGGGCAGGCACCGGACTTCATCAAGCATTTGTGTGATAGCAGAGGGGTGCGTCTGCTGGCTTACATGTCTAGGCTAGCCACTCCAAGAGGCACTGGCTGTTGTAGTCTTCGTTACATGATAGCTTGTCCTGCTAGCAGTCGTATAGCCGTAGACGCCATAGCCTTGCAGCAGAACGCATTATGCACTGTGCAGCATCCTTTGTCGTCTCGTGTTGACATCGCCTGCTTTTCATGTGTAGGTAGGTTCACAGCACAGAGAAAAAGCAGAGCCGGCGGGCGCAATCGTAGATGGCGAATGGGTTGCCAAGGCGGAAGGCCAGACAACTCTCACGTGGGACCAGCCACCAGGGCCCTACTGCAGGGACCTCACAGACCCCCCCAAGCCCCCTGAGCAAGCTGAGGCCAAAAAGTGAATTTATTCAATGCCCATTGACCAAGCATAGCCAGGGTCATATTCTCTTGGATGTTCATCGATCAGTGTTTTACACGAAGTCGCAGTGAAGCCTCCCGCAGTATTGCTGCTCATAAACATGAGTCTTCCCATGGTCCATAATCAACTTCAATCGGGCGTCAGCTAGCTCGGATGTATTAGTGGATCATGTGTATACTGCTGCAGCATGTATATCTGAAGGTGCTATACTGATCAGAGAAAGTGCTCCTAAAGAACTGCGCATTCATGCTTGCTGTGTGGCAGCACAAGTTCTTTGTCACAGCTCATCCACCCATATTTTACTGCTTGAGGGTCTGCCATCTGCCTTGCGTATGACAGAATCCCAATAGGCACCTGCTTTTCCGCTGTAGCTGACATTGCAAAGGTGCAAGGCCAGCACAGCAAATGTGGTAGTGGCCATGGCACACTGTGTACAATAGCATCATGCATTTACAGGAAAACCATGTGTGTCCATGTTGCAGTGGGTGATGAGAAACGCACCCATTGATATGAGCATGGCACCACAGCTATGACTGGAAACACCAATGAAAGCTGCACTGCAGCTTTGCCTGTTACCTTGCATCTGATCCTACCCTCCTGTGGACTCTGGTTTCTGCTGCATGGATGAGGACTTGCCGAATCACTGGATTGTTATAAGTGCGTGGCAACATGCCATGCCATGACCAGCAACGCAGATGTACTGATCAGTACTTGTAGGCCTCACTGTATGCATTGCGTCGACTGAGAGCGTCTTCGTTGTTCTGGCAGCAGTAAACGATCCAAATGGAACGGAAATTTATTGTCCTTGCAGATGGTGTACACATGTACAGGCGAGTGAAAATGTTGATTTAACCCTTGGACTGCTTGATGCAAAATCAAATTGTCAAAAGTTGAAACAGCACAGAAAGATTTGCTGACATGTTGCATCATACTGCCAGTACGGAAGAAGGTTCATGCATGCAGCTAGGCGGTGCAATTAAGCAGTAACAACTTTAATGTGTTATGGACTTCGGAACCCTTAAGCCAAAATTAAGGGAATCAGGCCTGATATCAGTATGTACACCAGCACAACTTCGGATACATAAGCTTCCATTCAACACGCTGCCATCCCTCTGCCATACTGTATAGACATGTCTGAACAGATCTGTCATCACATATTTCATCTAAAACAACAACTCAGACCAGCTTGGATCTCTGCAACTTTTTTGACAACCGGGTGCAAATGTGGTGTTGACTAGTAACAATGTGGTGTTGACTACAAACAATGATGCTGTTGGGACATTGGATGTTTGATGATGATCATGAGTACACATGTGAGTATATCATCCTGCTTGCATGCGGACACTGCTGAAGCGTGTGCATGTTCCTGCCTCATTGTTTGAGTGCCTTACGTTGTATCTCAACTATCATTCTCATTCTCAAAGTCACTCCAGACATCAACACATTCACACCTCTCTGCACTGCCTTCCTTTGTGAGCGTTGGTGGGATTCAGGCCAGCCATTGTTGGCCCCAGATCCAACTCCAAATTCAGATTGTGTCCTACTGCTTCACTTGGTGTCTATGTAGCTCACATAGTCCCCAGCCACATTCCCAAAAAAGAGTCGGCCGCTGTGCTCAGTGACAGCTGAGATGAAGTTGACCACAGAGCCATCAGTGTCCATGAGGTGTTCCAGAACCTTGCCTTCAGGAGATATCTACATGCAAACATGAAAGATGTGCGTCACTGTGAAAGTTTGCATGACTCCACGTGTAGACTTATTGACATTTTCACATCAGATGTGATGCATACGGACCAGGCATGGTATGTTGTTTTGAGGGTGGTGGTGGGGGGGGGGGGGGGGGGGTTGGGGGGGGGGGGGCCCAA
>JAABUP010010778.1_pt1 | contig 10647 bp, 15 predicted proteins | sample 5559201 | NCBI WGS metagenome assembly JAABUP01 (sample SAMN10711887, study PRJNA513373) | rock metagenome | isolation source: Antarctica rocks | place: Antarctica | reverse complement strand
CGCACATGATGCGTTCGCCTGGTGCACCGGAGAGCTGGACCAGGTTGATGACGTCCTTACCCTTGGCCTGGAAGTCGATCGTGTGGATGTACCACGCGCCGGCCATGTCCACCGACCCGGAGGCCATGGCATCCTCGGCCCCCACTCCACCGTTGCTCTCGGTGGACAGCTCCATGTTCACGCCGTACTTCTTGTACAGGCCCAGGCCCAGGCTCTGCGCCAGCTGGTAGGGCAGGTAGATCTGCTTGTCGATCCCGCCGACCATCATCTTGACGGTGGGCATCGGGCCGCTCGGGGCCGCGGGCTCTTCCTCTGTACGCGGGGGTGCAACGTCATCGACATAGGCACCGGGGCAAATTGTCCAGCTCTCTGCCGTTGGGATTGATCTGCCTTGCAACGGGTCTGATGTCAGGTGCCGCCGAGGGCTTCGACTTCGGCCACGGCGACGGCGGCTGCGCCGGGATCCAGGTAGTGGCCCGCGGCGTGGATGGGCCGCCAGGAGGTGTCGAGTTGGTACCGCAGGGGGATGCCGGTCGGCAGGTTGAGGGTTTCCACCTGGTGGGCGCTGAGTTGGTCCAGATGCATGATCAGGGCGCGCAGTGAGTTGCCGTGGGCGATGACCAGCGGGACGCGGGCGGCGTAGAGGTCGGCGGCGATGACGTCGTACCAGTAGGGCAGCAGCCGGCTGCGGACGTCGGCCAGGGATTCGGTGTTGGGCAGCGCATCGGGCGGGATGTGGGCGTACCGCTGGTCGGCGTGTGCCGACGTCGGATCCAGCCTGGACAGCGGTGGCGGCGTTCCGGTGTAGGAGCGCCGCCACCACCTGTAGGTCTCGGGTCCGACTTCGGCCTTAACAGTCGCCTTGTCGCGTCCCTGCAGGGCCCCGTAGTGCCGCTCGTTGAGCCGCCACGTCCGGTACGTGGGGATCGCCCCGCGGCCCAGTTCGGCCACCAGCAGTTCGGCGGTGCGGATGGACCTGGTGAGCAGCGACGTGTGCACGACATCCGGCAGCAGTTGATGCCTTGCCAGCAGCGCCCCCGCGGCGTGTGCCTCGGCTTCGCCGCGGCTGGTCAGCGGTGCGTCAAGCCAGCCGGTGAACTCGTCGGCCGCGTTGGCGCTGCTCTGACCGTGCCGCAGCAGCACCAGGGTACCGCCGGGACCCACCCGCCGGGCTGGTGTCATCGGCCGGTCAACTGGTCGCGGCCTGGCCGTAGCTAAGGTGCGGGTTTTCGTCGGCGATGGCCAGGAGGCGGTTGTATTTGGCGACCCGTTCCCCGCGGGCGGGTGCGCCGGTCTTGATCTGACCGCAGCCGGACCCGACGGCGAGGTCGGCGATGAAGGAGTCCTCGGTTTCACCGGAGCGGTGCGAGACCATCGCGGCGTAGCCGGCGTCCCGGCAGATCCTCATCGCTTCGAGGGTTTCGCTGACCGTACCGATCTGGTTGACCTTGATCAGGGCTGCGTTACCGATGTGCCGGCCGATGGCGTCGGCGATGATCGCCGGGTTGGTGACGAAGTTGTCGTCGCCGACGAGCTGGATCTTCTCGCCAAGGCGGGCGGTGATGGAGATCCAACCGTCGTCGTCGTCTTCGGCGAGCCCGTCCTCGATGCTCCAGATGGGGAAATCGGTGATCATCTGTTCGTAGCGGTCGATCATGTCGCTGCCGGAGTGGGTCTGGCCGGCGACGTGATAAGCCCCGTCGGAGTAGAACTCGCTGGCTGCCGGGTCCATGGCGATAGCGACCCCGTCGCGTCCCGGGGTGTACCCGGCCTCGGTGATCGCCTGGACCAGCAGCCTCAGAACATCTTCGGGGGCGGTGATGTCCGGAGCGAATCCGCCTTCATCGCCCAGGCCGGTGGCGTACCCGGCGGCGGCGAGCAGCTTCTTGAGGGTCGTGTAGATCTGGGCGCCGGCGCGGACCGCCTCGGCCATCGATGATGCACCGAGCGGGGCGAGCATGAATTCCTGGAAGTCCAGGCTGTTCGGGGCGTGTGCGCCGCCGTTGACGATGTTGAAGTGCGGCACCGGCAGCCGCGGCGTCACCCCGGCCGGGGTCAGCGCCTGCCACAGCGGGACCCCGGTGCTGGCGGCGTGGGCACGGTACACGGCCATCGAGATCCCGATGATGGCGTTGGCACCCAGGCGTGACTTGTTGGGCGTGCCGTCGGTGTCGCGCAGCAACTGATCCACCTCCGCCGGGGTGGTGAAGGCGCGCCCGAGGACGGCGTCGGCCAGCGGTCCGTTGACGTTGCCGACGGCGGTGAGTACTCCGGCGCCAAAATATCGGTCGGGGTCTGCATCCCGCAGTTCCACCGCCTCCCCGGATCCGGTGGATGCCCCGGAGGGCACCCCGGCGCGGGCGATGGTCCCGTCGGCCAGGGTGGCGGTGACCGACAGGGTGGGGCGGCCGCGGGAGTCCAGGATTTCCAGGGCGTGCAGCGCGGTGATCTCGAAGGGATCGGAAGTGGGCATGTGGTGTCACTTTCTAGGTGTGGGCATCGAGGATCCGATGCGCGGTGGGCCGGACGGCCTGCTGCGGTGCATCTAACTCCCTCACCGGCAACGGCGCCGCGCCGGCACGGTGCGGCTGGTCAGGCTTTGCGGTGGGGCGCGCGGTGCGGTCACCCCGATGGCCGCCGCCGGCTGCGGGCCACCCACATCACGAAAGGAAAGATCAACACACCCGCCAAAAGCACAAATTGTCACCTGGTAGGTGATCCCGACGACTGTCAAGCACAGGACAACAGCAGGAGCGAAAGCCCGGTAACGATCGCCGGCCAGCTCGGATATGGCTGCCCGACTTGCAAGCGCACAGCCATTTCATGCGCAGCAGCCACTCGACGGACGGTCCTGTCCTCGGCAAGTTCCTGTTCGTAGGCGCGCAACACCCGGCGATCGGCATTTTCGCTCTGCACGTCTTCGTCCACGCAAGCCTCCATTGTGGTGTGTCGAGCGATACCGGCCTGACTTGGTTCTGCGCGGGTTCAGGTGATCTGCGGCAGGATGATCACCGGGACCTGAGCATGTTTGACGATGTCGCGACCTGTCGATCCGTACATGGCTCTGCTCATGAATCCACCCTGATGGCTGCCCACCACGATCACCGACACCTCTGTCCCCATGTTGACCAGCGCGTGTGCGGCCCGGCCATCAAAGGCGATGACGCGGGTGTCGGCAGGTGCGGAGCCAACCTGTGTGACCGCAAGAGCCAGGAACGCCTCGGCCCGACGCTGGGCTTGGTGATTCAACTGATCCTCCGGGACGTCGAAGCTGTCGATGTCGGGATCAATCGGCCGTTCGAAGGCCGTCAATATCAGCAGCGAAGTCTGACGCCGCCGCGCTTCCTGGATTCCGAATCCGATGGTGAACTCTGATCCAGCTGATCCATCACAGCCGACGACCACCGGTGCACTGGGATCGACGTCGGAGGGTTCGTTCATGGGCCCCACCCTTCTCGTGAAGTAGGTGCTTGTTCCCTACTGCTCATCCACAGCACCAGGCCTCAGGTTGCGGACGCGCGGCTGGGGTTCCGGGAGGCGACGGAGCCCGTCGGCACCGCGATGGGTCGACACGGGGTCGACACGACGACCGGTGCGTCGGGTCCACCCGCGTGCGCCCTCCTTCACGCATCCTCCCTCTGCTCCGCCGGGCGATGATGCGGCACAGCGCCTGCGCGTACGTCGGGAACAGGCCTTGGTCGGCGTGATGTGGTCACCTGACTACCGAGGTGGTGAGTGCAAATCCGGCGGCGGCCGCGGCGATGCCAGCGATGACGGTGATCACGGCGTTGGTCACCGCCGTGCTGGTGGCCCTTTCCTGCAGCAGCCGCACCGTTTCATAGGAGAAGGTGGAGTAGGTGGTCAGGGCACCGCAGAATCCGGTGCCGAGCAGGATATCCAGGTTGGTGGGTGATCCGGCCAGGGTGGCCGCCGTGATCACTCCCAGAATGAGGCTGCCGACAATGTTGACCGTCAGGGTGCCGAAAGGAAATTTGGTGTCCCAACGGGTTTGCACGATTCGGTCGGTCATGTACCGGGTGGGCGCGCCGACTGCGGCACCGGCCATGACGAGCAGGTAGCCGCTCACGTCTGGACCGGCCGGTCGGTGCGGAAGAACGCGGTGTCGCGGAGGATGCTGATGAACGCTGGTCCGGTGGTACTCATCGAACTTTCCCTACTTTCAGGATGCGGCGGGTGGTCAGCATCCCGACGGTCACCGCGAGGATCGCACCGGCCAGGGTGCCGATCAGGTACAGCCCGGCGGTGGCGAGGTGACCGGCGCGGGTGAGCAGCACGATGTCCACGGCGTAGGTGGAGAACGTGGTGTAGCCGCCGAGCACCCCGGTGCCGACGAACGGCCGGACCAACGCGGGTGGTGACCACCGTTCGGTGATCATCACCATGAAGCAACCGATGACCAGGCACCCGGAGACGTTGATCCCCAGCGTGGTCCAGGGGAACTCCGAGACCGGGGTGGGCCACCAGCGGCCCAACTGGTAACGCAGCAGCGCGCCCAGCACGCCCCCGGCGGCGATGACGATCAGGATGAGGCCGTGTTTGCGGCGCAGCTCCCGCCGCTGCAACGGATCCCGCAGGTCGACGTCGGAATCCATCGGTTCCAACGCGGCCAGGATGCGTCCCGTCATCAGAGGCGGCTCCTTCACCTTCGTGTGGAAGATGGTCGCACCACCGCTGTCGCAGGCGAATCCGCTTTGCCATGGTGCCCGGATGGTGCAGACCTGGATGTCCGCACCATCCGGGCTGCGCCGGTCGGCTTTGAAGGTCTCACAAGCGGGCGGGCTGCTTGGGCAGCGGGCGCTGACTGGAAAGGACCGCAGCGCAAGTGGTGCAGGTGAACGCGCGGGTCACCTTCGGGGTGTAGTTCCCCGGTCCGGATGTGTGGGCCTGCTCGTGGGCGTCGAGTTCGACGTGATCGGCGCACACTCCCGCGCCGCAGATGGTGCAGGCACCCACAGCCGATGTGGTCCGGCCGTCGATCGAACAATCAAAACAGTTCACGGTGATACTCCCTAGAACGAGGGCGAAAATTCGCCGGCGGAGCGCCGGTCAAACCGGAATCGAAAGACAGTGATGTACAGCAGCTATCACCACGCGAGGTCGACAAGTGGTGGCGGACTGGGCAACGGTCAGGCCCGGTTATGGGGGTCGACTCGAGACTCCGCCAACACCGCTACGTGCCGGGGGTGGGCCGGCCCTCAGGCAACTCAGCCGTTGCCGACCAAGCAGTGAAGAAGGGACGGTACCTGTGGTCATCCGCACTCCTCTACCGTCAGGTTCCGACGGCAAGGCACGTCGGAACAACTGGGTAGAGGCCATTAGCGGCAGGACACCGCGGGCAAAGGCGGGCTTCATCGCCTGAACGACACAAGTGTGCACCCGGATCACGCGGCCCGCAACCGTTCGGAAGCTTGACTGAACGGAATTCGAGTGGATTGACGCCCTGCGTGCCGATAGTGAGTTGCCCGGCCGGGAGCCGCTGGGCAGTGGGCCCGTTGGCCGGGGCGCTGTGCCCCTGCGCCGATCAGATGATCCCGCCACAGCAGAGGTTTAACGCCTGCTTTGACCCGGGAAGCCCTCGACACCAAGACCGTCGGGGAAGATTTGAACGCGCCGGCGTCCGCTGCCGTACTCCGGTGTCTCATAACCCGTGTCCGCAAGACACCGACTTTGAACATCCGTACACGAGTTTTGGACACCTGTCACGCAAAGGATCGATTTCGAGACGGATGTAACCAAACTCGTGTACGGATGCTGAAAGAGGTTGTGTTACAAGGTAAAGCGGACACGAGTTGGGTTACAGATTCACACTTGGCTCACTCACCACGGAGGTCACATGAGCCTCGTCGGTCCGACAGTTGGCCCACTGTCATGTCGTAAGCCGGGCGGTGCCCAACCGATGATGGCGACGCCGGATCGAACCTGGTCAGCTGTAGATCGGGTAGCGCCTCGGCGTGGTTGCTTCGTGTGCTGGCCCGGACGTGTCGGCGTTGGCATTGGGTGTGGACGAGACGGAGCGTGTGCTCGTCCGGCGTGCCGTCCTCCCGCACAGTCAGGTAGCTCTTGGCTATCGCCTTGCGGGTGGCCGCCAGCCACTGCTCCCACTCTTGCGGGCTTTGTGGCGGACGGTCGACGTGCAGGAGTAGCGCCTGACAGAATGGACAGCGCCAGCGTTGCACGAACAACAGGTGCAGGCTGGTTCTGCCCACCGGCAGGGGTGGTCCTTTGCGTCGCCGATCGACCCAGTACTGGACAAGGGCGGGGTCGTCGGAAGAAGACCGACCCTTGACCAGGGTGTGCCGGACGACCTTGGTCCAGGCGAACTTGGCCAGGCAGGCGCCGCTTTCGCCGTCACCAGACACCCACCGGTCTCGCCGGGACCTGTTGAACGCACCGAAGTAGTCATCAAGTCAAGTCGGGTGTCAATGGCCATGTTGATCACTGCCAGTGCGCCCTCCAGTCCGACTCGGTCGGGAACGGGTCGGGCAGCCCGGTCAGGTCCAACCGTCGCTCACAGTTCTCGGTGAATCCACGCCCAGATTTTCGATGCCGGGCCCGGTGACCGGCCCGCGCCACGGGGTGCGGGCAGCTCCCGCCGAAGCCGAGCAACCGGGTTGAGGTCCTCGGCCGGAACTGGTTGCGGCCGTCATCTCTCACGTGCAACTGCCAGGTGGAGGTGTAGGTCTTCCAGTTCGCCGCCGCACGCAGTGCCTCGTCCTGGCGGACCAAGCCGGAAATGTCCAGCGTCGTCTGAACGTGCGCGTGACCCCAACCGTCGGGATACCACCCACTCCGCGGTTCCGGCCTAGCAGTAGCGCGGTGGCACGGCTGTGACGGAACCAATGCGGGTTCCATCCGGGTGGGCCGATCCCCTTCTTCCGCAACGCCGACGCCTTGTCCCGGACGGTGCCTCGCGCAAGGGGCAGCAGTAGGGGCCGCGTCAGATTCACCTCCCGCATCGACGAGCTCCCCGCCTGTACGAAGGACCTCGAGGTCCTTCGGATCACACTGGTTCTCGGGCAACTCGGCTGCCCAAGGGAAGTGGCTTACATCCGTCTTCGACCGGCTGCCCGCCAGCGGATGCGGACGGTTTTCGGCGCTGCCACCATGTTCGGTGGACCGGTTCTGCTCGTGCCGCGCCGTGCTGGCGCGGACTGTGCCTGCGGCACCGAGAATTTGCCGGTCGGTTCGGATCGCTGTGCGGTCATGAATCGGGGGCAGGGGCGACGGCGTCGGCGCGTAGGTCGAGGTGCTGCGCGTGGATCGTGGCGAGCTGACTGTCGGAGGCTTCCTCGAGTCCGATGAGGGCGTTGTCGGCGCGGGGGAGCGCCTGCAGGATTTCATCGAGTTTTCGTTGCGTGACCAGCTGCTCCCGGGCTTGGGTGTGTTGGATGACGAACACCAACGCCAAGGTGATCGCGGCGACCACGGTTTGGAAGATGGTCTCCCATCTGGCTGGGAAGCCGAACGCGATGCTGTACAGCAACCACAGCAGGTCCGCGGTCAGCAGCGTCCAGGCCACCCCTGGCCGGGAGGACACCCGGTCCAGGCGGTGCAGCAGTCGGCTGCCCGGCGGACGGACCCTGTCAGGGGCGACGTTGCTGGTCATCGCAACAGTGAACCGTCATCAGCCGCGGCTTGGCGAACGGACCGCATCGTGGACGTGGCCAGGTACCGGGCAGCCGTGTTCGCCGGCGGCGTTGAGCGCCCCGATTGAGCTGGCATGTACAGCCTTTCCGCTTGAATGTTACGGGTGTAACGTCTCCCTAGTGGTAGCTGAGCGGAATTGGTTGGTGGTCAGTGTGTCCACGGCCGGAGCGGCCCCGACGCTGCGGGTCCAGGTGTGGCGGAAACTTCGGTCGCTGGGAGCGCTATACATCCAGCAGTCGGTGTGTCTGTTGCCTGAACGACCGGAGGTACTCAAGGAAGTCCGCCGGCTGGTGGACCGGGTGCACCATCACGGCGGCACGGCCCGAGTGCTGCACATGAGCTTCACCCTCCCGGCGGAGGAGCAGGCAATGATCGCGGAGGTCAATGAGGCCAGAGACCTGGAGTACGCGGAGGTCTTGGAACGGCTGCCGGCGTTGCGGCAGGAACTCGCCGGCGAACGTCAGCGTGGCCGTACGACCTACGCCGAGGTTGAGGAGTCCGAAGCTGACCTGGACCGGTTCTGCTCGTGGTTGGGCAAGATCAACGCCCGCGACTATTTCCAGGCTCCGAAGGGTGTGCTTGCCCGCGCGGCCGTCCAGGAGGCCGCCGACGACCTAGCCGCGTTTGAGGAGTCCGCTTTGCGCACCGAGTACGCCGAGCCCACCGAAATCCGAAAGCAAGCTGGGCGGCTGCGGGTGGTGGACGGGTCATGACTGGTTCGTTCTGGCTGGACTTGTTGATCGGTGTGGCCGCGGCGCTGTTGGTGACGTGGCTGGTCCTGCTGGTCGGGTTGGCTCTGCTGCGCCCTAAAGGTCGTCTTCTGGCCGAGGCGTTGCGGTTGTTGCCTGATGTGCTGCGCTTGATCCGCCGTTTGGCCGGGGACAAGACGTTGCCGCGCGGTGTCCGTATCCGCCTGGCGTTCCTCTTGATTTACCTGGCTTCGCCGATTGATCTGATTCCTGATTTCATTCCGGTGCTCGGGTACGCCGATGACGCCATCATCGTCACTGCCGTGCTGCGCAGCGTCGTCCGCCGTGCTGGACTCGGCGCGGTCCGCGGCCACTGGCCCGGCACCGACGACGGTTTCGCCGTTCTGACACGCCTGACCCGACTGACCGGAGGGCAACCCGATCAGCATCCGTCAGATCCGTGAATCCAACGCGGCGGCCTGCGACGCGACCGTCATTGGCGGGAGCCGATGGCGCGGGCTTCGCGGAGGGCGGAGTAGACGATGATCGGCCGGCGAGCGGGGCGTGCGTTGAGAAGCACCCGATCGGGACGGTGACGGCCAGCGGTGCGTCGATGGTGGTCACTTGGACTTCGGTCTTCAGCGCCAAAATGCAGCTGTCGGCCGGTTCGGGCCTGCCTGCGCCCGAGGGAGTACATGATCACGCGGTGGCGGCGGTCCAGATGATGCCGAGGCGCTGGGACTACGGGTAGCCGGTGGCCAGTTCGATGACGCTCTGAACGGCGACATGTGCGGCAGCACGACAATAGGGTTGCGAGCAGGTGGAGGGCGCGTCGTTGCCGCGTTTTGCCGGTACCGGGAACGTTTCCCAGAGCACGACGGTGCTGGCCGGACCTCAAATCTTCGTAGTGGGGGACAGCCCCCTGCACCACCATCGGGCTTTTCCCATCACCGCGCAACCCTTCAAACGCGCCCTGGGCGGCGCTCGGGTGCCGGATCGGCGCCCCTTGTATTACTTGGTCATGCCGGCGCCCCGATCCAGCACCCGCCTGGCCGTCAGCGGCCCGGTTCCCGCGCCGATGACCGCGACGTGATCGCCGACCTTCACCTCGCTGATCGTGCCTGCCTTACCTTTGCCGTCGGCCTTGAGGTGGACCTTCACCCGCGCCCCGACGACTTAACTTTCAGTGACCCCATCGGCGGCCTTCACGCTGATGGAGGTGGACGAAACGGCGGTCACCGCGCCGCGGATCTCGTCGTGGGTGGTGAATTTCGTTCCGTTCTGCGTCACCCACTGCCCGTGGATGGCTCTGGTTTCGGCGTGGCCCGTGGGCGTGCAACTTGTGGGCCGCGGGTGCTGCGAGAGCCGCCGTCGGTGATCCCGTCGCGGCGGGCGTGGACGCGAATGCCGCGGTCCCAAGGCCCAGAACGGCGAGGCTGGCTCCGCCGACGATGACGAACTTCTTGAACATGACGATCTCCTAGCTGTTTCGAGAGGCACCGATGTGCCTACGACCCAAAGCTATCGGGCCGATATTTAGGTGGAGTTCAGCCCATCTGTCAATCGAATCGACGTCTGCTGTCAGGTTTGTGTGGACCGTGGTCCCGGTGCGTCCCTGCGCTGCGTGCGTGTCCGAGTGTTTCCCGAACTGCTGGTCCGCCTGTGAATTTCAGGATTCGCTGGTATCGATCGATCCTCAGCCTTTCGTGCACCACCGCGGTCCAAGCCGGTGCTCAGAAGCAGCAGCGGCCACCCCGGGGCGGTCGGCCTACGGCTTCCGGAGGCCATCTGCAGGCCGGTGCTCACCGGATATCCGCTCCACATCGCGATGATGATCGCGGCGCCGACAGGGTGGGACGCTCCGCGCATCCGGGCGCCCCTCCGGGCGCAGCCCCCGCCGGGTGAACACCTCGATCAAATATGGCGTCACCAATGCGGAGACGACCAGGGCGACGACGACCGCGGCGACAAGCGATTCACCGCCGACCACTCTCCGTTTTCGGGTGTCACCTGATCAACAATCCTCACTTTCCGGGTGTACCCCTCCCAGGCGGGCGACGCTGCGGGGACGATCCGCGCTCACGCCGCGAGGACCCTTGTGTTGTTTGCTGGCTGCGATCCGGCGCCGGTTCCCGGCGTGGCGGCTGCGCCGGGCGCTGCTGTGGAACGCGGTCACTGGTCCGCGGACCCGGATGTGGACCAGGCGGCAGAACCACTGGATTCGGACCTGGCCGCCGCCCCGCAGATGCCGGCCCGCGGTCGTTGCCGGGGTAGGCCTTCAGCCGTGGGC
>JAABUP010010777.1_pt1 | contig 10648 bp, 10 predicted proteins | sample 5559201 | NCBI WGS metagenome assembly JAABUP01 (sample SAMN10711887, study PRJNA513373) | rock metagenome | isolation source: Antarctica rocks | place: Antarctica | reverse complement strand
CGTCGTGTCTGATCGAGAAATGGACGACCTCAACATCAGCCGTGATGCCTTTCACGGCGAATGGAACTACACCATGCAACCAAACACGCCGCCAGTCCGAGCACTTGTTTCCGGATGAGCCCTAAGTACCGCCCACGTCGTCACCGGCCTGGATGACTCTGACCGACAGGTCCAGCTGTCGTAGCCGGCACAGCATGCGGAGCCCGGCGACGCCGGCGCCGACAATGATCGCATCACAGGTTTCCGTCGCCCCGCCGGAGCGCGCTTGCGTTGTTGTTGCCTCAGGTGTCTTGGCTTCCAACGGGTGCACTGCCCTCGACGATGGCACCGCTTGCCTTAGCCGGTCGACCTCTTCCGCTGACAGGCCGGCTCCGAGCATGATTTCCCGGCTGTGCTGACCCAGCGTGGGCGGATGCCGGGTCTGCCGGGTCGCGGCCAGGGAGGACTGGGCCGGGAGGCCGATCAAGCGGATGCGCCCTTCGGTGGGATGCTCGACGTCGGTGAACATGCCGACGGCGTTGAGGTGGGGGTCGGCGATGAGTTGCTCGGGGCTGAACACCTCGCCGAACAGGATGTCGGCCTGCAGCAGGTCATCGACCCATTGCTTCGTCGTGCGGCTCGGCATCACCTCGCCGATCAGGCCGTAGAGTTCGTGCAGCCGCGTGTTCCGCCTCACCGGGTCGGCGAGGTCCGGGTCGGCGCGCAGGTCGTCGCGCCGATCATGGCGAAGAAGCGATGCCATTGTGCGGTGGTGTAGGGCAGGACGCAGAGCCAGCCGTCGCTCGTTGCATGCGGGCGGCGCATCGGGTTGACAATGCGGCCGTAGCCCGACGGCCCCTCGGACGGGATGTAGGTCAGCCCGGCCATGTGCTCCGGCAGCACGAAGGCCGCCATCGCCTCGAACATCGGCAGCCCGATCGAGCGGCCCTCGCCAGTCCGCATGCGATGGATGACGGCGGTCAGCACGGCATTGACCAGCATGAGGCCAACCGCCTTGTCGGCCACGACCGACGCGACCAGCTGCGGCGATCCCGTCGCGCGTCCCTGCAGGTCGACCAGGCCCGGCATCGCCTGGATGGTGTCGTCGGCGGCAGGGCGGCCGGCATAGGGTCCGCGCTCGGAGAACCCGTAGGTGGCGCAGTAGATGATCTCCGGGTTGATCGCCCGGACCGACTCGTAGTCGAGCGACAGCCCGGCTATCGCCGCCGGGCGGGCGTTGGACATGAAGATGTCGGCGTCGGCGAGCAGCCGCCGGAACGCCGCCTGCGCGGCCGGCGCCTTGAGATCGATGGCGAGGCTGCGCTTGTTGCGGTTGAGCTGCAGGTGGACGTGGCCCATTCCGGGGTTGCGCGTCGGCAGCGTGCTGCGGAACGGGTCGCCGGCGGGGGATTCGACCTTGATGACGTCGGCCCCATAATCCTCCAGCGTCTGTGCCGCGAGCGGCCCCATCGCCAGGGTCGTCATGTCGATGACCCGCAAACCCGACAGCGGCTGCGGGCCGGCCGGATCGCTCCCGGCTGGGTCGCTCCCGGCTGGGTCGCTCATTGAAAGAACAACCGTTGCGCGTTCTCGTGCAGGATGCGCGCGAGATCCGCGTCCGGCAGAGCCAGTGCCCGCGCCGCCTGCGTCGTCCGCTGCAGGTCCAGCAACGGGTAGTCCGACGCGAAGACCACCTTGTCGCTGCCGCGCGTCCCGCGCCAGCGGCCACCCATGAAGTCGAGCAGCGCCTGCGGGTAGCTTTTTGGCGACCAGGCGGAGGTGCACAGATAGAAGTTGGCGTGCCGCGCCGCGAGGCGGACTGCCATGTCGGTCCAGGGGTCCCCGATGTGGTGGGCGACAATCGTGAGGTCGGGGAAGGCGAGCGCCACGTCGTCCAGATGCGCTGGATTGTTCGGCTCCATGGGCCAGAGCGGGCCGGGCATGCCGACATAGGTGAACAGGGCCAGCTTCAGCTCCGTGCACTTGGCATAGAACGGGTAGTACCAACGGTGATGCTGGTGGCGAAGTCGGCGGCGGGCTCACTCCCGCCGTTATGACAGCATGTGTTTCGGTGCGGGAGCGATGATGCGGGTCCGTCGTTCTGGAGGCTCTCGCCATGCTGCGCCCGCAAGACCCGCCCATTGTGCCTGAAGACACCCGCCGCGTTGCTCGTGCTGCTTTCCCCAAGGGCACGCTCTGCTTGCGCATCGCCGACGCGCTTGGCGCTGTGTATCAGGGTTACCAGTTCACGGCGCTGTTCCCGAGCCATGGCCAGCCCGCGGCGGCGCCGGGCCGGCTCGCGCTGGCCATGGTGCTGCAGTTCGTGGAAAACCTGTCTGACCGTGAGGCGGCCGACGCCGTGCGGGGCCGCATCGACTGGAAGTGTGCGCTGGGCCTGGCACTCACCGATCCCGGCTTCGACCACACGGTGCTGAGCGAGTTCCGCACGCGCCTGATCGCAGGCAGCGCCGAGCTTCTCCTACTCGACACCTTGTTGCGGCGCTTGCAGGAGCAGGGCTTGGTCAAGGCGCGCGGGCGCCAGCGCACGGACAGCACGCACGTGCTCGCCGCCGTGCGCACGCTGAACCGGCTGGAGCACGTCGGCGAGACGATGCGGGCCGCGCTGAACGAGGTGGCGACGGCCGCGCCGGAGTGGCTGCAAGCCTTGGCACCGGCCGTTTGGTATGAGCGGTATGGCCGGCCGGTGAAGAACTATCGCCTGCCAGAAACGGAGGCGGCGCGCCAGGACCTGGCCGCCATGATCGGCGCTGACGGCCAACACCTCCTCAGCGCGGTCGACGCTGCCGTCCAGCAACCGGACCTGGCGCGGCTGCCTGCGGTTCAGATACTACGCCAAGTATGGGCGACGCAGTATGTCGAGGAGGACGGGCGCCTGCGCCTGGGCAGTGCGGCCGAACTGCCGCGGTCTGCCGAGCAGGCCTGCTCGCCCTACGACCCTGACGCACGCTACAGCAACAAACGCGACACAAGTTGGGTCGGCTACAAGGTGCAGGTGACCGAAACCTGCGACCCGGCCTGCGAGGGGCCGCACGTGATCACCAACGTCGAGACCACACCAGCCACGACGCCGGACGACAGCATGGCCGCGGTCGTGCATCAGTCGCTGGAAAAGCGCGGGCTGCTGCCGGGCGAGCGCCTGGTGGACAAGGGCTACAGGCAATGCCGTTCATTTAGGCATTTAGGTGCCTTATATCACTGGTCGAGTTTTCTGGGATCGACAGCGATGGCGGGTGTTCCCGCCGGCCTTCCGGCCGGCGTTCGTGTCGGCGACCCCATCAGCCTTGGCGTGATCGCCAAGACGTTCCCGCCCGACCGGGTGCAGCAGGTCCTGGCGGAGACCGGCAAGGCGAGCGAGCGCGAGCGCGACCTGCCGGCCCAGGTGATGGTCCACTACGCCATCGCCATGGCACTGTACATGGGATCGAGCACCCGCGAGGTGCTGCGCCGCCTGCTGGAGGGCTTGCGCTGGCTGTGGGGCACGGAGGCGGTCAAGGTCGCGGGCAAGAGCGGCATCTCGCAGGCGCGCAGCCGGCTGGGCGAGACGCCGCTGCGCCGGCTCTACGAGCAGGCCGTGCAGCCGGTGGCGACGCGCGCCACCAAGGGGGCGTGGCATCGGACGTGGCGGCTGGTGAGCTTGGACGGGTCCAGCCTGGATGTGGCCGACACGGCCGAGAATGGCGCGAGCTTCGGCTACCCGGGTTCCAGCCGCGGCGAGAGCGCCTTGCCGCAGCTTCGTTTCGTGGCGCTGGTGGAGAACGGCACGCACGTGCTGTTCGGCGCCAAACTGGGCCGTTATGCGGACAGCGAGACGACACTGGCCCATGACGTGGTGCACGCACTCCGGCCCGGCATGCTGTGCCTGGCTGACCGGTATTTCTTCGGGTATGCGCTGTGGTGGGCAGCGACAGCCACCGGCGCCGACCTGCTATGGCGGGTGAGGAGCAACCTGCGCTTGCCGCGCGTGGCGGTGTTGGCGGACGGGTCTTATCTTTCCGTGGTCTACCCGAGCGGGAAAGACCGGCGGCACGCGACCAACGGCACCCAGGTGCGCGTGGTGGAATACCGGCTGGAGGGCGTGGCTGATGCCGAGCCGCTGTATCGGCTGGTAACCACGATCCTGGACCACTTTTGGATTAAGAAGAGCATACCTGGCCGAAGGTCGGCGAGCCAGACTTCAGCCTGCGCTGTCTGTCACGTGTCGGAATGTTGTGTGGGTGCAGGTGGCGTTCATCTACGTCGGACGCGAGTAGTAGATGGCGCGGCGAATTGCCTGATTGCCGGCCCACATCCGATCAGGCAACATGTGTCCTCAGTAAGCATGCGCGGAAAAGCTATTTGTGGGTTGTCGCACAGTTTTCGGGAAGGCTAAGAAGATGAAATGGGAAGGTCAGCAGAGTGACCAGGAAGCAGGTGTTTCCCGGGCAGCCGGGTCAGCCACCATATTTATTGGCGGGGCTGGTTCAACGCCCGTCGAATTGTGCCGGCAAGCGGGATCATCGAACATCCAGCTACGGCACCAGTATTCTCGCGCGTAGGCTAATTATTCGGCTTGCCTTCGTGCCGCTGGTCGCGGAGTCTCGCCATCCAGGGACCATCGTCTTCAGGATCGTGCGACCATGCAGCTCGACGTCCCTACTCCTGCCCCCTCGCCGGAGACCGATCATTCGCTCGCCCCGACCCCGACGGAGGCCGGCCAGGCCGCCCTCGACGCAGCACGGGCGCTGGGCCGCAAGGCCGATTGGACACATTACGCCGCCTGGTGCGCCGCGCACGGCTTCGTAGCGCTGCCAGCCGCGCCGGCGACGATCGGCGCCTACCTCGCCAGCCTCAAGGACTGCCACGCGCCCACCACGGTGCGCCGCCTGCTCTCCGCCCTCGGCAAGCTGCACCGCTTCAACAACCTACCCTGGAACGCTGGGCACCGCGACATCCAGGAACCGCCGCAGGGCCTGCTGCGCGAGCGCGGCCGGGCGGTGCAGAAGGTCGCGGCGCTCACGCTCGTCATGCCGTGCCGTCTGGTCGCCACCTGCGACGCCTCAAGCCGCGGCCGGCGCGACCGCGCTTTGCTGCTGATCGGCTTCGCCGGCGCGCTGCGCCGCTCCGAGCTGGTGGCGACGCAGGTCGAGGACGTGGTGGCGACGCAGGGCGGCCTGCGCCTGCGCATCCGGCGCGGCAAGACGGACCGGGCCGGGGAGGGGGCCGAGCTTGGCCTGCCGCGCGGCCGGCCTGCCTGGCCATACAGCCAGCCGCCTCTTGCCTGACTTGCCATCAAATCGCGAAACATTGTTGGAATGACCTGTAACTTGCCATCTCGACAAAGCTTTGCCCTGAGCGGATCGCAGTCCCAAGCCAGCGCCATCCGAATCACCCGCGGGGAGCGCAGCTTTCCATGTCTCACTTTGGCCTTCGCCTGACGCCGCACGGCCATCTTGTGCTGGAGCGGGCTGACGACGCGCCGGAGGTGGATGCGACGAGCGCCGCGCGCCTGGCCGGTGCGTTTGCCCGGGGGACCGGGCCGGGCCTGCTGCAGCTTGGGGCAGGCGAGGTGGGGCAGGCGCTGCCGCCGGCATTTGCCTGGTGGCGCGGGTTTGCCGCGCGCTACGTGACGGCGTTGTGCCTGCATGCACTGGACACTGACGCCCCTGCGCCCTCCCGGCCCGCCCTGCCCGGGATCGCCGCGCCCGGCGCAGCGGACCTTGCCGCCTTGTCGCTGACAGCGCCCATGATGCCCGGCTCCGAATACCTGACGCCGGAGGTCCTGCTGGCGCTTTGGGCGGAGATGGAGGCTGCAGCGGCCACGGCCCTCGCCGCGGCGGACACGGACCTGCAAGATTTTTTGAAAGCGTTGAACCCGGCCTGGAACCTCGTCGGGCGCGTGCATTTCAACTTGGCGGAAAACCGCCGCGACGCCGACTTCCCGTTCGCCTTCATGGCCACCTACACGACGCAGCTTTCGGCGCAGGCCAAGGCCCGGCACGTCCCGCTCGGCCAGGCGCTGCGCGAATACGCGGGAACGGCGAACAGGAGCAAGCTCCTGGCCCTGCTCATGCCCGTCCAGCGGGCGGCGGCAACCTGCCCCTGGCTCCGGGCCATGGTGGAGGCGGGCGAGATCTTCCATCCCCTGCGCTGGGCGGTCCAGGACGCCGCGCAATTCCTGTCGAGCGTGCCGGACTTGGAGGCTGCCGGCGTGATCGTGCGCATGCCCGCGTCGTGGCCGGCGAACCGTCCCGCCCGGCCCCGCGTGACTGCGACGGTGGGCGCACGCGCGCCCTCCGCCTTCGGCCTTGACGGCCTGCTGGACTTCCATGCGGAGATGACGCTGGAGGGCGAACGGCTGACCGAGGGAGAGGTCAGCGCGCTGCTCGCCGGGACCGACGATCTAGTGCTGCTGCGCGGCCGCTGGGTCGAGGTGGACCACAAGCGGCTCGGGCGCACGATGCAGCGGTTCCAGGAAGCTAAGCGGCTCGCCGAGCAGGACGGGCTGACCTTCGCAGAGGCGATGCGGATGCTGGCCGGCGCTGCCATCGCGGATGATCCCGGCGACGCGGCGGCGCCCGACTGGTCGCGCGTGACCGCCGGGCCGTGGCTGGCCGAGACGTTGCAGGCGTTGCGTGCGCCCGACGGGGCCGGCATCGACCCCGGCGCTGCGCTGCGCGGCACGCTGCGGCTCTACCAGAAGGCGGGGGTGCAGTGGCTGCAATTGCTGTCCGGCCTTGGGCTCGGCGCCTGCCTGGCTGACGACATGGGGCTGGGCAAGACTATCCAGGTGCTCGCGCTGCTGCTGATGCAGCAGGCGCCGGGCAAGGGCGGGCAGACGCCCCCCAAGCCGCAGCCGAGCCTGCTGGTCGCGCCCGCCTCGCTGCTCGACAACTGGATGAGGGAGCTTGAGAAGTTCGCCCCGACTCTGCAGGCGAGGATCGTCCATCCCTCCGCGATGGCGGCCAACCAGCTCAACTCGTTCGGGCCGGATGACGCCGCCAGGCTCGACCTGGCCATCACCAGCTACGGCTCGCTGCTGCGCGTCCCGGGTCTGTCGCAAGTGGCTTGGCGCTTCGCCATCCTGGACGAGGCGCAGGCGATCAAGAACCCGAACGCCAAGCAGACCAAGGCGGTCAAGGCGCTCGCTGCGCGGTCGCGGATCGCCCTGACGGGGACGCCAGTGGAGAACCACCTGGGCGACCTGTGGTCCATCTTCGATTTCGTCAACCCGGGTCTGCTGGGCACCGCGCGGCAGTTCGCACGCTATGCCAAAGGCCTCGCCGAGCGGGAGCAGAACCCTACGGGCCACTCCGCACGCTGGTGCAGCCCTACATCCTGCGACGCATGAAGACCGACAGGTCCGTCATCGCCGACCTGCCGGACAAGACCGAAGTGAAAGCCTATTGCAGCCTCGCCCGGCGGCAGGCGGCGCTGTATGCGCAGGCGGTGCAGGATCTGGCGGACCGCCTGGCCGACGCCGACGGAATGGAGCGCAGGGGCGTCGTGCTCGCGACGCTGACGCGCTTGAAGCAGATCTGCAACCATCCCTCGCAGTGGCTGGGCGACCAGATCTGGGCGGAGGCGGACAGCGGCAAGTGGGCGCGCTTGCGGGAGATCGCCGAGGTGGTCGCGGCCCGGCAGGAGAAGATGCTGGTGTTCACCCAGTTCCGCGAGATGACGGGGCCGCTCGCCACGCTTCTGGGCGGGATATTCGGGCGGCCCGGGCTGGTGCTGCACGGCGAAACGCCGGTGAAGCGGCGCAAATCGCTGGTGCAGGCGTTCCAGGATGACGAGGCGGTGCCGTTCTTCGTTTTGTCCCTGAAGGCCGGGGGCGCCGGGCTGACGCTAACGGCCGCGTCGCACGTCGTGCATTTCGACCGCTGGTGGAACCCGGCCGTGGAGAACCAGGCCACCGACCGCACCTTCCGCATCGGCCAGAAACGGAACGTGCTGGTGCACAAGTTCGTCTGCCGCGGCACGGTCGAGGAAAAGATCGACGCGCTGATCGAGTCGAAAACTGGGCTGTCGGACGCGTTGCTGGCCGGGTCCAACGAGGTCAACCTGACCGAGATGAGCGATGACGCGCTGTTGCAGCTAGTCGCGCTTGACCTCCACGCCGCGATGCAGGACTGACCGGGGATGTCGCGCGACCACCATGGCGATTGGCCCGCCTACGTTCCCGTCGCCGAGCGCCGCCGCCAGGCCGAGCGCGAGGCGGCCAAGCTGCGCAAGAAAGGCCAAGCGCTGGCACCGGTGCGGATCGAGGGCCGCGCGATCGCCGGCACCCCCTGGGGCAAGGCGTGGTGCAGCAACCTGGAAAGCTACCGCGACTACGAGAGCCGGCTGCCGCGGGGCCGGACCTACGTGCGCAACGGCTTGGTGATCGACTTGCAGGTCAGGCAATGCGAGATCAAGGCGCTGGTGAGTGGGTCGGCGATCTACCGGGTCGCGATCGGGATTACCGCCATCCCGGCCGCGCAGTGGCGAGCGCTGTACGCCGACTGCGCGGGCCGGATCGACTCGCTGGTGGAGCTGCTGCAGGGCCGGTTGTCCAAGGGCGTCATGGAACGCATGTGCCGCCAGGGCGCCGGCCTATTCCCCAAGCCGTCGGAGGTACGCTTCACCTGCACCTGCGAGGACCATGCGTCGATGTGCAAGCACGTCGCGGCCGTACTGTATGGCGTGGGTGCACGGCTTGATGAGAAGCCGGAGCTGCTGTTCCGGTTGCGCGGGGTCGACGCGGGCGACCTCCTGGCCGATCTGGACGGCGCGGTGCCGGCATCGCGCTCCGCCGGAACCAGGACGCTTGAGGCCGAGGATGTGTCGGCTTTGTTCGGTCTCGATTTGGCGGGATCGGAGGATGCGAATGGCGGCTTGGCGGGTCCTCCGTCCCGTCGCGCTGCGCCCGCCGCCCAGTCCCGGCCAGAACAAGCAAGGCGAGGCCGTCCCTCGCCGCCGGGCGAGGCCGTGCCGGCAAGAGAGGCCATCTCAGCCTCCTCAAGGAAAGCAGGCGCGGCCAAGCCGGTCTCGCCAGACGCTAAGAGCCTCCGGCCGGGTCCCGCGCCCGCCGTGCTGACGCGGGTGCGGCCTCCGGCGTCAGCACCCGAGTCGGGAGCACCGACGACGATGCCGTCCGCCCCCAAGGAGCGCACCGCCGCCCAGCTTGGGGCGGCCAAGAAACTGGACAAAAAGGCGGCTGAGAAGGTGGTGGCGGATGTTATCGCCCTGATCGGACAGCACCTCGTAATGGGAGTGGATGTGACGCGGGCCGAGCAGGGTACGCCGAAGGCTGGCGCCCGCGATGCGCGGGTCCTTCTTGAGCCAACCGCCGGTTCCGGTCTTCCAACTCCGGGCAGAAGAAAACCGGCTGTCGAGCCGGCGAAGAGGCGCAAGGCCGCGGTCTGACAATCGGCAGGGCGTTGGCGCATCGATCGGGTGTGGTACGCCGCGGAGTTGACGAGGTTTCCCAGGTTTGTCCAACGCTTCTGCCTCTTGCGGGTTCGGAGAACAGCAGCGGCGCCTCAAAATCTGTTTGAACGGCCCGTTTGCGCCTCGATCCCATCCTTGCTCGCCAGCTGTCCCTCGGCCGGGCCAGACGGTGCGAGCCTTACCTGTGGCCGTGCTTGCCGGCCACGAGACGCGTGTTCCATGCTCTGGCCATGTTCATGGTGACCGAAGCCGATGCCGCCGCGATCCGCGCCGCCTTTCACGACAAGGGCGAGCTGTCGGCCATCATCGTGCCGCGATAGCGCTTCCCGGGGATCACCGACCACGCGCAGGCGCGAGCCTGCGTCCGGACCATCGCCGGCTGGCAGCCGGCGCCCGCGGCGCCGTGCCCGGCGGTGCCGCTGCGTCCTGGCAAGGGACGCCGGCGCAGCTCCCCCGGCTTCTAGGGATCGCCGCATAGGGCGGGCCAATTACCAACCAGTAGTGCCCGATGGCGGGGGGATGAAGCAGGAATAAGGCTCGGGACACGTGGGAGAACCGCCCGGGCCGCGGCGACTGCGGCGGCCTTTGCCACCTGGCGCCGTGGTGCGTTATGAGTGCTCCAGACCAGGAGGGCGAGCGATGGACGGCAGCGCGACGGGGAGCAGGCCGCACCGCTTCACGACGGCGGACTACCACCGGATGGCGGAGGCGGGCATTCTCGACGAGGACTCCCGCGTTGAACTGATCAGAGGACAGATCGTCGACATGGCGCCCATCGGTGCTCCACACCTCGGCATGGTCAACTGGGATTGACCCGGTTCGGTGGACACCCTGAAGCTTTCACGCGAGGTGTTCATTATGCCCAGAAGCCGCCCACCCTATTCACCTGAGTTCCGACGCCAGATGGTCGATCTGGTGCGTGCCGGACGGTCTCCGGATGACCTGGCCCGTGAGTTCGAGCCGTCGTCGCATTCGATCCGCGCCTGGGTTGCCCTGGCCGACCGCAGCGAGGGCCGCCGGGAGGAGGCTGCACCTGGCCTGGCCACGGCCGAGCGCGATGAGCTGGCCCGGCTGCGGCGCGAAGTGCGCCAGCTCCGGCTGGAGCGGGACATCTTGTCAAACCAGCGCGGATCGCGATCCGCCTGTGGCGTAGAAACGGGCAGCATCTATAGTCCGGGTCGGAGGTGAGCGGCCGTCCGCTTTTTGGTGGTTAATACCCCGTAGTCAAACATGGCCCGTG
>JAABUP010010774.1_pt1 | contig 10650 bp, 9 predicted proteins | sample 5559201 | NCBI WGS metagenome assembly JAABUP01 (sample SAMN10711887, study PRJNA513373) | rock metagenome | isolation source: Antarctica rocks | place: Antarctica | reverse complement strand
TACTAGGCTAATTCTCTCTAGCGAAGGAGTAACTATTTAGGGTAATAGAAGTAAATCGGGAAGAAGATCTAGCGATAGGAAGTATACGATAGAAGCGTAACGTAGTACTACTAATAATATACGAGAGCAAAAATAGCGGGGCAGTAGAGGTTTTCATCTAATAAAGTTTCCTTTACATATCTAAAGTATAGAACGCCTTTATTAGCTACTAGATAGCTAGATAGTAGAGCATAAAACAATTAATTAATCAAAGTCTATATAGCTTTAATATTACTAGTTTAGAATATTAATATAAAGTATTTAGATAAAATTTTAAGAATTAGTACTTATATTACTTTATATACAAATTTTAGGAGGAGCGAAAACAAGAATTAGACGCTAAGAAATTCGTAACAGTCTTGCACACACTAAATTCGGAATATGTGGTCGATGTTTTCGCCTACTTGATAGTTAAGCTCGATTAGAAAAGTTTATGAAGGGTTAAACTGCTTCAAGAATAGCGAAATGGACTAGAATGGCATGTAAAGGAGGGGCTCAGTGTTTATGGCATGGAAAAACTTCCAACCAAGGGGAGGTGTGATGGGCGGCCATCATGTCGCTGCCCTCCAAGGCCCATCGCCGAAAGGAGGAGTGGGGACGATCGATCACCTGTTGTTAAGCGGGCTATTGGCGGGCCACTTTCTGAAAAGCTCGTGCCGACATACCGAAGACCTAAGGCGTGATGCAAATGGGAGGTGGCGAGAGAAAGGCCCGTACTCGTACTCGTCGTCTCTTGAGACCACCTTTTTCCTTTCTACATTGCTCGGACATGTCGGAGTTGGTAGGTTCATCCTCGGTCGGGCATATGGCATATGCACCTTGTAGAAGTATGACGTGCATCATATTGGGTCGAGACAGGAGCGGACCGCATTCCGGGTTGCGGGTATCGCTTACTCTCGGGGGATCTTCCTACCATCTCATCAACGCGGTAGCTCAGGCTCAACCACCAATAGCTATCTACCCTCTCGGCTGCTCTCGCTGTTGTCAAATCCGCGTAAGCATGTTTCATTGGCCTTCCCCGGGACCTACTTCGTTGCTAGCCCAGCGTAACCGGTCCTTCGTTTTGAAACCTAATGGTGCCCCCAAAGTCCAGTTCTGGTTCTGCCTGCGATCCAGCCTGCGATCAATGTCGCCTGAAGAAGATAAGTTGCAGCCGCGAGCAGCCATAGATACTTCGTTTCCAGCCCAGCGCAACAGGTCCTTCGTTTGAAATCTAATGGTGCCCCCAAAGTCCAGTTCTGGTTCTGCCTGCGATCCAGCCTGCGATCAATGTCGCCTGAAGAAGATAAGTTGCAGCCGCGAGCAGCCATAGATACTTCGTTTCCAGCCCAGCGCAACAGGTCCTTCGTTTGAAATCTGATGGTGCCCCCAAAGTCCAGTTCTGGTTCTGCCTTCGATCCAGCCTGCGATCAGTGTCGCCTGAAGAAGATAAAGTGCGGTCGCGAGCAGCCAAAATGCCTCACTTGCCGGCGAGCAGGAGTCGCCTGCACCCTCTCGGACAGGGGCAAGAGGTTCAGTCAAAGCAATATAATGTAGGTCATCTCTTATTGCTTCTGTCGCCTAGTCACCGCATGACGCACCGATTTTTCTCGTAACACTACAGGGCCATCATGCTCGCTTCTTGAGTTCCTTTTGCTTTGACCGACACTAACTCAATCTCGAACCAGAATCAACAGTCTAGAAGAGGTGAAACGCCGTCTCCATAATATAGAACAGACCGTGTCCCAACTCAAGGCTGCTTCCCAACCTAGTCGATCCGGGACACCAACACACGATCGCTTAGTCCGCGAGACTTTCGTGAGCTCCGACCATGGGGTAGACGGGATGAGCATCGACAGTTGCGCTGATCGATCGCCGCAAGGCAGCTATCATTTAATGAACCGACAACATCACGGATCTAACTTGTTGGCCTCACTACTTAGGGATGTCTATCTCGCACTGGAGTCTAATTTGGACTCGAAGGGTTCCTCGACAACGGATGATGGTCAGGACACTCAAGAGTGTTTGGCGATAGTAGGAAATCTTTCCAAATTGTTACTGTCCGACGACTCTTGGGATTTACCTAGCGAACCCTTGCCTCCAAAGTTGCCTCCGAAGGACCTTTTAGACGCCAGCCTCGAATCCTATTTCCGCCAAGTCAATCCGACGCTACCGGTCTTCGACGAGGATTCTTTCTACGCCAACATGCACAAGAACTACGAATCCGGATCTGATCAAGCCAATTGGGCGTGGATCATGTGCTTCAACAACGTGATTCTTCAAACCCTGGACGCCAGGACTGCTTCCAGCTTCACAAAAATGCCTCAAAATAAGGCAAGCAGTCCGCTTAGGGCGGATATGGAGGCGGAAATCCTAACACCTTTCCTGATAAACTTACGACGAGCTATTGGTAGATTGGACTGCTTCCACCAACCTTCTTTAGTCAACGTTCAAGCACTGATGTCAATGGTAATATCGTCTTTTCTTCCTCCTATCGATTCGACCGACATCAAGCTTGAAAATTTACGTCCTCGGTATATAATGGGATTATAAGTTGTGCTCCGCTAATGTTGATTTCATGATAGTGCTTAGTTGCCCAAGAAAACTTCCAGTACCGACTTGCATCGCTTCTGCTGCAGCAGGCTTGCTTTGTGGCCAAATCCATCGATCTTCATCAACAAAACGCGTTGTCGGCAGACCACAGTACAGCCGAGAAATCACAACGCGTTCGCGTGTTCTGGACGCTTTACATAATAGACAAAAGCATTACTTCGATGATTGGTCAGCCTTGCTATATGCCCTTTTCTGACTGCAACGGTGGCCTTCCGGAGAAGGCCGAGCTTGCGAATTCTTGTCTCAAAAGCTTGCTCCCGCGGATCGAACTAGCCCTGATACAAGAAGATGCTTATAAGAGACTATATTCCAGTCAGCCTGATCAAGTTGGAACGGAACAAAGAAGCAGCATCTTCCATCTCAGCAAGAAGCTAACTGATTGGGCACTCAAGTATTGCGATCTTTTCGAAGAGAAACACAAGACATGGACTCTCATGGACGGACCCTCACCCCCTTCGGCCCTTACTTTAAATCTACAGGCCAAAACTGCATTAACCTACCACTTTCATATCACTCGTCTCATGGTCCATCGACCCAGTAAGGATCCATCGAACCAAAAGCAATGCCGGAAGGACGCAGTAGCGTGTGTCCGGCTACTGCAGCAACTATCTGAGGACTCCAACTCTGAAACTAGCTCGGTCATGCTACGACAGTATGTGCTTAAGTGTTTCCTTCTCATCTGACCTTGTTATTGTAGCGACTAACCATCCCATCCCAGAACCATCCGAGACCACCCTTTAGTCCCATTCTTTATACTCTTCCACCACGCCATTCAATCCCCACAATCTGAAGTGTCAGCCCATGACCTGCGTCTCATGGTCCTTGCCACCGATATCCTCCAGCGAGTGCCAGGTTTTACTCGCTCATGCGCCTACGTTACCTACCTTTCCTCTTGCTGCCGCGCCGTCGCGGCCCTAATTCACAAGCCTTCGCATGTCAACCCTATCGCCCCTGCCGAGTCTCTCAAACCAGATACTCACAGGACGGACGACCCGTTCGCGGTCTTCAAAAACTTCCCTTTCGATAACAATAATAACAGTTGCCGGAAGAACAAGACCAGCAACGACAGCAATAAGAAAAGCAAAATAGATGACAGGGACAGTTATTTTGACAATTACTCCGACAGCGACAGTCTCAATGACACTCTCGCTCGCGGTCAGCACTGGCCCACCAGCTTCCCCCCCACCGACCCGCTCTCCCTCATCTCCCGCCAATCCGACTCCTTCTCCGCCCCAAGCTGGACCGGGAACTTCGACTTCGCCAACATCGCGAATAGTGGCAACCTCACCAACAGCATCTACCGCACTGACAACAAGCTGCACCCGCCATGGCTATCAGCATCACCAACCCCCGTACAGCAGTATCAGCAACATCTACCGCAGCCGCAACAGCAACAGCAACAGGATAACCAAGCAGGCTGGCAGCAGCGGCAGCAACCGCAACCGCAGCAACTACAAAAACAATTGTCGCAAAGTGACAGGCAGCCCCAGCAGCAGTGGTCGCAGGAGATGGGCATGGGATTTCTGATGGCTGAGGACGGTGTGAGCAGGTGGGGTGAGAGTTGGCTGAACTAACCGGCTCGAGTCGCATATAATGGAAACATCTGAGCCTACACGGGTGATGCGAAGGCTCAAGTTGAACCCGGGTCTCTGTTCGATTTCATTCAATGCAACACAACTCGTCAGCATAATCTGAAATACCTCTTTGCAATTGACCCATCACCGCCCCTCCTCCTTCTCGTATTTCTTTCTCTTCAATCCCATAGCTCCTCCGCTTCCCAACGAAGGCCCGTCCCCCCGTCCTTGATCCCGTAGAGACCCTGGTCACCACCCAACGCCATCGGCAATGGTAGCTTACAACAGTCGGCAGCAGGCTAGGATCCCGCCCTCAGAGTCCCTACTCATGACGTGAAATCCGGAGCACCTTTGGAACCAAATTCCGCATATTTGTTTAGCGCCTGGGCGCGGAGCGCATAGAAATTCGAACCTCTGTACATACCACTTCTTCTTCATAGTTAGACTTGTTGCCAAAACCATTCAATTGGCCACCTGCAACCTAGCCCGTATCACATATTTGCCGCGATAAAAGGAATTTGGCGCTATTATTGTTGGACTGAGTACTTCGTCACCTACAGCTACGTGTCTCTGCGACCTGATTCGAGTTAATCATGAGGTGTTCAAAATGGGGACTTGATTAGGTGTAATGCAGCATAAAAACGAATCTGATATATAGACCAATGCTTAAGATCTACCTAACCCATCGACTTAAAGAAAAGAGGTGCCTGTCATTAGGAAAGTAGGCAGCCAGATAAGGTCTATATATCAATCACCAGATGTGGCGTGAACCTGGCGCAGAAAAGACCAGCAAAAGCACACCAACCACGATATAGTTGCGGCCCAAAAGCAAGCATGTGTCCCACGCAACCAGCTCACTTGGCAAATCTATCCATAAATTCATACACAGGAATATCCGCAAATGCTTCCTCCTCCAGCGACGCCATCCTAAGGATCCCACGACTCTGCTCCCCGTCGCCAAAGCTCACTTTGACGTTGTGCTCGAACTTTGCCTTCACCAGACCAATCGTATCATCCCGCCATGGGTGCCCAACGGGATACTCAACAAGCACCTCCTCCAGATCCGAGCCGTCTGTCAGAATCATCTTCAAAGCGTTCGACGCACACCCTTTCTCCCGATTATGGTAGTCGGCCGTGAACTGCGGATCTTCTTCAAGATCGATTCTCTTCCTTAGAGCCTCGACGCGGGGGTCACGCGTCCAGGGTGAGTCATCTCCGTAGTCGCGCGTTTCAATCATGGAGCCCTTGAGGAGTACCACAGCAATCATGTATTGCATGCAGTGGTCGCGGTCCGCGGAGTTGTGCAGTGGGCCTTGCTTGTTGATGATGGTCATGGCTGCTTGCTGGGTCCGCACTCGAATATGGGCGATATCCTTGTCCGGATCGAGGTTCCGCGCGCGCATCATCTGGCCGAGCTGTTCCGCGGCTTCGATACCAGAGGCGCCATGCCCTTCGACAGCGTGGATCTTGAAGAAGACATTCTCGATCACCCAGCTCTTGAAGGCGCGCGGAAGTTGGAATTCCTGTCCTTTGAAGAGGGTGTTGTAGAAGCCCCATCGCGGGGTCGTCAATATGGTTGGAGCTCCCGGCTGGCCATTCTTGGTGAGGATGGACAGGTGCACGGCGCGCATGCTGGCGTCGCCAGCTGCCCAGCCTTTACGCGGTCGGTATTGGGGGATTGGCGAAAGGCGCGTAAGGGGGCACCGTCCATCCACGCTTGGGAGAGTGCGTCTTGGGCTTGGTTCTCGGAGAGACCGAGAAGCCAGGAGGTTACGGCGGTAGCGGCGACTTTGACAAGCATGGTGTGGTCGAGGCCGACCTTGTTAAAGGCGTTACAGATCTGGAAGCAGCCTTGGATTTCATAGGCTTTCATAAGCGCTATGAGGACTGTATGTATCGTCAAAGGCTGCTTGCCGCGAGCCAGTCGTTCGCGACTAAGCCAGTCGGCCACGGCCAAGATGGCGCCGAGATTGTCTTGATTTGATATCAGATAAATCCTATGCACCTGCTCACTCACTCGTTCACTGATGCAGGGTGATCCCAAGTGCGCGAAACAGTCAGGGATAGTACTAACCGGAAGGATGGCCCCATTCCGCGCCTGGGAAAGCATCATTGTGATCTAGATAGCGGATCAGAGAGCCCAAGTCAAACGCGCCCTTCAATGGATCCATTTGGTACGGCGTCCCAGGTAGTCTAAAACCATTTGGCACGATTGTACCAACAACGATAGGCCCGATCATTGCACGAGCTTCCGCGCTTTCATCTAAAGTCTCCAGCGCGCAGCCTACGGCATCGAGAATAGCTACTTTCGCGCAAGACCATGCTCTAGAGCTGTCGATTTGATAGTGGTAGACATACGTGATCACGTCGACGAGGACTTGGTCGTAAGATTGCCGCGTATTATCATCCGCCTTAACTGTAGCAGGACGCTCACTCATGGTAAGTGAAATATAGCGTCGTTCCAATAGGACGTTTGGTGACCAAATCTTAGCAAATGTTGGTACCTGGAGGTCGAGGCGATTTGTCGTCAAAAAGCAACGTCGAGATGGAAAATGATGGGATCTTCAAGCAAATCAGGATTAATGAAATTCTTGTTGACTAAACACCGTTTCTCACCTCCTTTCCCTCCTCTCCAATACTGTCGCATTGGCACACTCTACGCAGCATGCACATACCTTCCCAATCCGGACCTTAGAAACCTTTTCGCAGGCTTTGTTCCGATCATTTTACCGTATTTGCTGCTCGGCCACCGAGTCAAGGCGAAGAGGAAGCGAATGCCCGCCTTCGGTCGCCTCGTGTGCATGATGGCAGCATGAGAAGTGAGACACATGAGACGCATGGGCACTCCGGAACATCAGATCAATTCGGTCAATTCGGGCCAAACAAGACATCCGGAGGTTTGGACACAACCTCCGACGACATACGGTGTCGTGTAACCACGCCCCATTTGTGCGGTCAAAGACCATCCGTGTGGATCTTGATGGACTAACCACGTAATTCTCGCCCTTCGGCTGCTATTGCCTCCGAGGGGTGGAAGGTTGCCTCCGTTTCACCCGGCCTCGAGATGACCCTGATGCAAGCCTTCTCTCGACTGGAGCAGCGAGAATTGACACACCTCCAACGCACCCGGGATAGCTCCTATGATGCCCACGATGCTTTGAGCTCGCTTGTGGCTGGGATGCGGCTCCAGGAATTGTGTAGCCCACACCTGTTGGGTGGCGAAGACTTAACATTGTAGTATCCAAGAAACACACTACGTTGATTTTGGAAAAGATAATCGGAGATTTATCTCTATATCTTCGTGGTTGCGTAGCTGTTGTAAGTACTAATCACTTAGTCGGAAGCTTTAAACACGTTGTACTATTCATTTTGGCATCTCCTGTTCTCCAAGTTAAAGTTGGTCGCTTCCACAATCCATAACACACCACACTAAATGAAAGAGGGAACTATCGAACGAACACTAACGTGTCTGCCCAAGCGAGAACACTTGGCATCATTTCCCTTTCTCGACGCTCGCTGAGCGTCTACATGACTATGGCCAGTCCCACGAGTATGCAAGACACGAACCTTTCTTCTTGGCAAGGATTGGAGACAATTGGCCAAGGAGAGGTGCTATCAATGTCACAAGCTCTAGCGACACCATCAAAACCTCTTCGATTGGAGCATGGCCCTCTGAAGCAGCTCTTCCTTCTGCCTACATCGATTTGGTATCATGCGGCCCATTTCAGAGACGATTTTGTGGCGACGCTTCCTAGTGTGACTCAAGGGCTCGTGCAAGATGATGAGCCATCTTCGATTGGCGAGCTCATTGCCCGATTTCTAACCTACATTGTAAGGCATCTGGAGAAGGCGAGTCACGATGATGGCATTACTAAAGAAATCATCGCCTTCATGCTTCACCATTTCGAGATCAATCTGCTTCGACAAGATGAAGTACACGTGTTTGCGGCAGCTCTTCCGGGTGATCGGCGAAAAAGACTATCCGTCATCCAGGCCTATTTCGAGGCACACCGTGTGTTGGGGACACATGTTCAACCATATGAACCCAATTTGATACGAGCGATCAAACGTGGAGATGTCCAGCTATACGCTATGTTCGGCGGCCAAGGCAATACCGATGACTATATTAGTGAGCTGAGAGAAGCCTATGATACATATGGCCATCTCGTCGTTGATGTCTTATCGTGGGGAGGTGGTCTTCTTAAGGATCTTTCACAGGATCCAAGGGTAGGTAAAGCATATTCAAGAGGTCTAGATCTCATGGCATGGCTTCAAAATTCAGACGAACAGCCTGAGGCAGACTACTTGATTGCTGCACATGTCAGCTCCCCACTTATTGGACTACTGCAGCTTGCTCAATATTCCTTGAGTTGTAGGCTGTTAGGAACCGATCCGCGAGGGTTACGTGATAATCTCATGGGCTCGTCAGGACATTCGCAAGGGGTCGTCGTGGCTCTGGCGATTAGCTGTGCAGATTCCTGGGACTTATTCTACGAGGCAGGCAAGGCAGCGCTCACTATACTCTTCTGGACGGGCTTGCGGACTCAACAGACATATTCTCCGACATCAATACTCCCAGCACTGGTTCAAGAGTCTGTACGAAATCACGAAGGCATCCCTGGACCAATGCTGAGTGTTCGAGGTCTTCCTCGCAAGACTCTAATGGACCATGTCAATGCCACGAACAACCATCTGCCCGAGGACAAGTACATTAGTGTCTGTCTCATAAATGGTTGTCGTAATCTTGTCGTTGGTGGTCCTCCGACGTCGTTATGTGCCCTGAATTCTCGACTACGAAAGCTTAAGCCTAGGAAGGGGGTTGATCAAACTCGAACTCCGTTCGCGCAGCGCAATACTACCTTCACTAACGTCTTCCTACCGATATCTGTACCTTTTCATAGCCCTTACTTACTCTCAGCATACGAACAGATTATTCAAGATCTCCATCATGTGTCAATCTCAAATACGGATCTTGCGATTCCTGTCTTTGGAACCGACGACGGCCGCGATCTCAAAGAAGCTACAGATATGAACATCGTAGCAGCCGTAGTCCGTATGATTACATGCAGTCCTGTGAAGTGGGAGCAGGCTACAGCGTGGCCCGGAAAAAAAGCCACCCACGTTCTTGATTTCGGCCCTGGTGGCAATGTTGGCGCCGGGCTCATAACTCATCAGAACAAAGAAGGGGGTGGATTACGGGTCATCTCAGTCACCAGCATGGATGGGGAAGGAACCGATATTGGGCCGAAGCAGGAGCTGTATGATCGCAATGAAAAGCATCCGGTCCAGTACAACACAGACTGGCGGGCTCAATTCGGCCCGCGTTTGATCAAAACCATAGCAGGTCAAACCTTTGTGGATACAAAGTTCAGCAGATTACTGTGTCTTCCTCCCATTATGGTTGCAGGTATGACCCCTTGTACCGTTCACCCTGATTTCGTAATAGCCACGATGAATTCTGGTTATCACGTTGAGCTTGCCGGTGGAGGGTACTATGACCCGCAGACTATGGGAGAAGCAATCCGCAAAGTGGCTTCTTCGGTGGTACCTGGCCGAGCGGTCACAGTCAATCTGATCTATGTAAGCCCGCAAGCCATTGCCTGGCAGGTACCTCTCATTAAGCAGCTCCGAGCTGAAGGTATCCCCATTGATGGTGTGACTATCGGAGCTGGTATCCCAACGCCGGAGGTATCGAATGAATACATCACAAATCTTGGACTCCGTCACATTTCTTTTAAGCCCGGCTCCACAGACGCCATCCAGCAAGTCATTAATATCGCCAAGTCCAATGATGGGTTTCCTATTATTTTACAATGGACCGGTGGACGTGGTGGAGGACATCATTCATATGAAGACTTCCACCAACCGATCCTTCAGATGTATGGGAGGATAAGAGAATGCGAGAACATAATCTTGGTTGCAGGCAGTGGTTTCGGAGGAGCAGACGACACCTACCCCTACCTTACAGGAGTCTGGTCGACCACCTTCGGCCGCTCCCCAATGCCCTTCGATGGTGTCCTGTTTGGCAGTCGCATGATGATGGCGAAGGAGACTCGTACAAGCAAAGCTGCAAAGCAAGTAATCGCTAATGCCGAAGGGACTAATGATACCGAGTGGGAGATGACGTACAAGGGTTCTTCTGGTGGTGTCATTACTGTTTCGTCTGAGATGGGTCAACCGATTCACAAACTCGCTACCAGAGGTGTTTTGTTTTGGGCCGAAATGGATCAAAGGATATTCAGCATTGAGGACCGAACAAAAAGAGCTGCCGAAATCAAGAAGCAACGTGGCTACATCATCCATAGATTGAACAAAGATTTCCAAAAAGTGTGGTTTGGCAGAAAGCTAGCAACGGGCGAACCTGTGGACATTGAGGAAATGACTTACTATGAAGTCATATCCCGAATGGTGGACCTTCTATACATTAAGCGTCAATCGCGCTGGA
>JAABUP010010772.1_pt1 | contig 10655 bp, 11 predicted proteins | sample 5559201 | NCBI WGS metagenome assembly JAABUP01 (sample SAMN10711887, study PRJNA513373) | rock metagenome | isolation source: Antarctica rocks | place: Antarctica | reverse complement strand
AACCCCCGGTAAAATCGAGAGATCTCGCGCCGAGAATAATCTTTAGGAGTAAGGCTATCGTAGAAAAAAAAGTCGAAAAAATACGTCGGTAGTTAAGGTATTTCTAGTAAAAATACGCGGTTTTACAATTAGACGTGGTAAGTAGAAAGCCACTTATAGCTTAGCACGTCTAAGGCCCTGAGGCAACAGCAGCGCCAAGAGTGTAGATATGATTACTAATCACCCGATGCGTAACCATTTTTGCTAGGCCATACAAGTGAGGAGTTCTCGAAAAACGACTTGGCCATTAATGAGAATTGTGATTATGCGCTTGTAATCAAGACTGCTGTCAGTTTTTGGCTTATGGTATGGCCGTGCGAGTGTCTTTCAGGAGTGGAAAACAGGGAATGTACTATCATTAGTCAGCCTCTTGGCTTCCTATCAGTCTCTTCTGCAAGTCATGGTCGATCAAGCCGATCAAGCCGGTACCAAATCCTACTAGGTTGGCTAGCTTGTACTTACCCTTCACAAGAAGCGAGCTAAGTTTCGAGACGTGTTTCAACTCTTAAACTTTGAGCGTCGAGTACACTAGAATTACTTGGCTCATCCTTCACGTTGTTATTCAAAATGACCATTGAATCGTGGAATTGGACCTGCTGGCATCCTCATTACCATCATCACCATCACCAGCCGGTACTCGAAAATGAAGCCGACCGCCGCTGGGGTCTTGCGTCTGCTGGGGAGATCGCTATTGGAGGTATCGAATAAGAACCTCAGTCATTATAATTGAAACGGCTGTAGGAGTGCCCATATCGGAGAGGTTAAAAGCCCTTTCCACTCATTCTGGTCGACCTTCGTTTACCGATCGTTTCGCCTGAATTCTCTTTCTTGATTCCGTTTGTCTGGGGATCTACCTTCTTCTGCTTGGCATGTTTGGCGTCTGAACTATTTGTTTCAGCTTTGTTGCTGGATTTTCGCTTTTTGGAGGCCGGCTTGCTCTCTGCCTCCGGTGCCTCTTCTTCTCTGACCACCTCACTCTCTGTAGACTCAACCTCCTTCTTAGCTCCTCGTTTCCTGCTCTTTGAGGTTCTGGGAGCTGCTTCGGCTTCTGCTTCATCCGGGTCATCCTTCTTCGACTTCGACTTCGAAGCTTTCTTTCCATCTTTGTCTTCCGCCTTCTCTCTGTCTTCTTCATGATCTCCGTCCTCGTCTATTTCCTCAATATCCTTGGCGACCCGTCCTGTCTTCTTTTGCACGCTCGGCACCACACAGCTAGTCCTTCCTCCTACAGTTACGTATACAAATCTCGAGCCGTTTGGTAGAGTAGTCGAGCTGTCTTTCTTGCCTTTGCCCCATCGATGCTTGAAAAGCCATTCCTCTGGGAATTTACTGGAATCTGCAAGATGTTCGACGGCAAAGCCACAAACGTACTGGATAGATTTGTGGAGTTGCTTGACTTGCGCTGGACCTAGTGTATTGGAATATTGCTCTGGGTGAATGCGAGCGTCGTAGAGAATCTCGTCACTAGAAAACGTGTCAACGATGCTTTAAGAAGGTGAATGTTGTGTGATAAATCCAGGAGGAGACTTACCCCACCCAGTTGCCAATACCGCTAATGTTTGCTTGATCCAATAGAAGTGCTTTCACAGGGATCTTCTTACTGCCCAATTTCTCACCCAGCCACTCCTCAGTGAGAACGTCTTTATCAATGACGGGATCGGGGCCGTTGTTTACCAACGGCGAGACTCTTCGAATCTCTTCTGCGGCACAATTAATAAGTCTAACCCTAGCAAATCTCCGGAAGTCGACGAATGCAGCTTCGACCTTAGGCTCCTCTGAGGTCTCCACAGCAAATTTCCAATACTTGGGCGGCCATTCTGGATCTTCTTGCTTGCTAGGCTTGTAATAGAAGGTCTCCTCATTTCGAAATTTGAACCAACCGGCCATGCCAAAGTGCATGAGTAAATGAGGCGGAGAAGACATAACCATCCTACAAATATTCTTAGCACCTGGAAATGCCCCAATTCCAGCATAAAATCTGTCCTCATTATTGGGTCGCGACACTGCCACCCTGTTCTACGGCGGGTAGGTTACGATTAATATGGGATTGAAAGGTACTCAACGGTCTACGCTGTCGAAGTGTGAAATACAAAAAACACTAGATATCTTAAGGATCCGACCAAGTTAGGAAAAAGTACTGACCAGAAATATTTGCCTTGTTGTCTAGCGTCCACGACCTTCTTACCGGTCAAAGCTTTCATAATCTCATCCGCCGAGGTGCCAACTTTGCCGAATACATTCGCATCTTCTAGTGCTGTGACTTTTGCTAGCGTCTTTGAGATCAAGTGTTTTCGCATGTAATGTACTACACGAGCGACTTTGAATCCTTGACATCAACATTGGACACCAAAGTTGAGCGAAGGCAGGTCTACCTTCTCCGATCTCAGGCATGATCTTTAGGTCGCTTGTTTGGATTATAGCTGCCTCAATAGAGCGTACGGCTGTTCCACAAATGAAAAACTACTAGGAACGAAAGACCGCTCAGTGAAGTTGACTGTGAGATACGTCTCAAGATATTGATCAGGAGTGCTTTCGATTTATTTGGGTCTTCAGATGAGAGAAGCGGTAGGAGGTCTTGTTCGATAAATGTCTGAACGCACTAGAAACAGGTTGTGTTTCAGATCTGCGATACAATCGAGCGATGTTGATGGCAATATCAAAGTCAGATCTTGGAACGCGTCAATCTGGTTTGGAGCCGCGCCACGAGATTTAAGCGCGACCGAGAGCGCGGCCTTTCCTCAGGTTTGTCTTGGCAATATCATCGAAATTTCGGGAAACTTTGAGACCATCATAGTCGTTTTCAACAGATTCATTTTTAATCAATAACTCTCCATACTGCTCTTACCCTGTATTGTTTGACCTTGCAAAGTTCTGCATTTCCCGATTGTTCGTTTTGTCTTCCAAGCTCAGCGATAGGTTGCTCAAGGTGGCGGGGTTTTGGGCGTCCGCAAACATCGAGAAAGGAGACGAGGAGCGTAGTGCACCTAGCCAAGGGCCTAAAAGGATGTCAGAGCCGCCTAGTCGACCAAGCCTGACACCTCAGTTCTGCTTTAATCAGACAGCGCTCAGAGGTAAGAGTCTCAAGCAGCCCATTTTGATTGCTAGACCACAATTAAGCAGCCATTTGACAGATTTCCTTCGCATATCGCGTGGTTTGATAGACGACTCGATAGTTCAGAATTTGAATGCCTTGATGACACCTTCGAGAAAGCCTTGGGACCCTGCCTCGACCGCAGAACGCCAGATACGACCTGTTGAACGAAAGCCCACTGATCCGGAAGCCTGCCAAAGTTTTAAGAACGAAATCCTGTTCCAATCATGGCAGACGAGATCTGATGTACTCAATTACTGCGCGGGTGTGGCTTTGAATCCGGCGGACCCGGATCTTGTCTTGAAAGAGGTCGAGTCCGCCAAAGAGAGGGAACCGGTGGTCGACGAACGATTAGACCCCTACAGCGGCAGGTTCTTTCCTCGAGAAGCGAGGACAGAGACGCTTGCAAATTTAATAAGAAATGAAAGGAGCGTGGAAGGGATTATCAGATCAAGAACATGGAGTCTGGTGAATGACCGGTGTGGAGATGCAGGAGTAGGGTGGGAGGAGGCGTTAAATCTATGGCGCGCAGATCGAGAAAACCGGTCATGAGAATTGGAAAGAGTACAATAGCATTACCGAGGGTATGGTATTTTGTGAAGCATAAGCGTTGGTGTTCTCGGGGATGTGTAACAGTCGTAAGATTAGTATTAGATGAGGGGAAATCCATATAAACTCCAATCAATGTCATGCATAGCAGCTTTCGTTATTTGAGCATCATACTGTGAGTTCCAAATATGTGAACAATTAAATTGTTTTTCGCCGCTAACGGTCCGCTAGTTTCCATCTCGCCTATCCTTTTTTTCCGTTGCGGCGCCCCAAGCTTGCGCCCTCTGTCTAGCGCGGGCTTCCTGCAACAGGATGGTGATGGCTGAGGGGCTTAGAATTGAGGGGGAACTATTCAGCTTCTGATCGCACTTATCCGGAATTCTTTCATTAGTCCCGAGATTGTGATCCATTGGGCACTGACTGAGCAATCTCCCCAACCATCGGTACCAAAGCTGGAGAACGACAGTCGGTAGCTCTGACATCCTGCATTTCCAAACACTTTTCAGCTTTGATAAAATTCCGACTCCATCATGGCGCCTCAGCCAGCGCCCCAACCCTTGGGATCTAAAGAGCGGTCGCTCTTCGCCCAATTGGTCAAGTGCTATGAGAACAAGCAATACAAAAAGGGTAATATTAAGACCCTCCTAGACTGCCATTCGTGTCTCAATAATATGAACAGGCTTGAAGGCAGCGGACCAAATCTTCCGCAAATCCCCTGATCACGGCGACACCATTGCCATGAAAGCCCTCATCATCAATTCTCAAGGGAATTCAGAGGAAGCTTTTGCTCTCGCGAAGGTGGCACTCACTCATTCCATGAAATCTCATGTGTGCTGGCACGTTTACGGTCTTCTCTATCGGTCCGCAAAGAATTTTGAAGAGGCCATCAAGGCCTATAAATTTGCGTTGAAGCTAGAGCCTGACTCTCAACAGATACAGAAAGACTTGGCTTTGCTGCAGATGCAGATGCGAGACTACCCTGGCTACATGCAGAGTCGGAGATCAATATTACAGCAGCGGACAAGTTGGAGGCAGAATTGGACCGGCCTTGCAATAGCACAGCACTTGGTGGGCGATCTGGTCGACGCCGAGAGGACGCTCACCACCTACGAAGAGACGCTGAAGGCCCCACCGCCAAAAACAGATATTGAGCATGCGGAGGCGGTACTTTATAAGAACTCTATAATTGCAGAAATGGGCGAGACCGAACGGGCATTGGAGCATCTGAACGCTGTCGCCAAGACCAACCCTGACAAAGCCTCGGTGATGGAACTACGGGCCCAGTATCTCTTAAAGCTGGGTAGGAAAAACGAAGCTGAAAAGGCATACCGCGCTTTGCTGGAACGCAACGCTGAATATCGGGCATACTTTCAAGGACTGCAGGCTGCTTTGGAGCTCCAAGACTCCGACATTGATTCCCTTAAAAGCATGTACGAGGAATACGCAAGGAAGAATCCAAGAGGAGATGCTGCTAGAAGGATTCCTTTGGATTTCCTAGCAGGTGATGACTTCCGAGAAGCAGCCGACAGATACCTTCAGCACATGTTACAAAAAGGAGTCCCATCAACATTTGCCAATGTCAAAGCGCTATACTCGGACGCTTCGAAGCGAGAAATAATCCAAGAGCTAGTCGAGGGTTATGCTTCAGGGAAGGGTGTTCCCCAAGCCAATGGCTCGGCAGAAAAGCAGCCTGATGATAATAAGAACCAATTTGAGTCGTCAGTGCTGTATTTTCTTGCACAGCATTACAATTATCATCTCAGTCGAGATCTAACGAAAGCCGTGAGATATATTGACGAGGCAATCAAATCCGCTCCGGAATCGGTGGACTACCATATGACGAAAGCTAGAATATGGAAACATTATGGCAATCCGCAGAAGGCTGCCGATTTAATGGAGAAAGCAAGAACCTTGGATACGCGAGATCGGTACATTAATACCAAAGCCGCGAAATACCACCTACGAAATGACGATAATGAGGCAGCCATCCAGAACATGAGTAAATTCACGAGAAATGAGGCGCTTGGAGGACCACTCGGGGATCTTCATGACATGCAGTGTGTCTGGTATATTACTGAGGATGGAGAGTCGTATGTACGTCAAGGCAAGCTCGGGGTGGCGCTTAAACGATTTACTTCTGTTTCTTCTGTTTTTGAAATATGGCAAGAAGACCAATTTGATTTTCATAGCTTTTCTTTACGAAAGGGTCAAATAAGGGCGTATGTTGATATGCTACGATGGGAGGATCATCTCAGAGAACATCCTTTCTTTTCTCGTTCGGCTGTCAACGCCGCGAAGATATACGTGACGCTCTTCGACCAACCTGATCTTGCTCATGGGCCGATTACCAACGGAGTCAATGGGGTGCAAATGAATGCTGCGGAAAGAAAGAAAGCGGAAAAGAAGGCACGAAAGGAGAAGGAAAAGCAAGAGAAGCTCGAAGCTGAGAAGAAGGATGCGAGAAAGCCTCCTGCGGTGGATCAAAATGGCGATCCTAAGAAGGAGGATAAAGATCCCAAAGGCGAGAAACTACTTCAGACTTCAGAACCCTTGGTAGACGCTATGAGGTTCATCACACCCCTTCTCGAGTACAGTCCGAAGAACCTCGATGCACAGCAGGTGGGCTTTGAAGTCTTCCTACGCCGAAGTAAGTCTCTATTCCCTCTTACTGCATTTTCGATAACGCTAAATATGTCTAGAAAAGTATCTCCTCGCTCTCCGTAGCCTCGTGGCTTCTCACACCCCTGCTCCCTCCAACCCAACAACTCACGAACAACTCTTCCGCTTCCAACGTGCCATCTCCGAACTCTCCACCACCCCTGATCCTCTTCCCCCCAAAACAATGGAAGTCATCAATGCGGAATTCAACACCCTTCTTCCCGCCACCACAGATCTTGCTGAACAGAACAACGACTTCATGCAGAAGCATCACGACTCCGCTGCCCACGTCCAAGCTGGCCTCAAAGTAAGGCAATTGCTTGATCCCGACAGCAGCGACAAGAACCAACAGGATGTCATTCGGACGCTGGCGCTCGAAGAAAGTAGTTTGGAAGATGCTGTCAGAGGTCTTGAGATGTTGAAGGCTTGGAAGGCTAAACCCCAATATATGCATGATTACGTAGCTGCCGCGCATGAAAGGTGGTCGGAAGCTTCAATATTTGAGCGGAAGCCGAATTGATTCGGCGCACCTTGCCATCACGGAAGATAAAGGCCTGCATTGCATGATGTTTGGTTCATCGTCCGATTTCTTTGACCTTCGGAGTGATTGGAGAAAGCTCTTGTGTTAATAGAAAGGAAGAGAAAAAGGAAAAGGGAAGAGATGATTATATGCATTGGCTGATGGATCAATGATAATTGAAGCTTCATAAGTCAGCGCGAATTTGCTTGAGCGGCTCTCAAGGCAAGATGCCCCTTATATTGAGAGTCTACGCTACGCTCAGCTTGGTTCTAAAAGAATGACCTAGGTGCCAATGGCCAGCTTTTTAAAGAATCAGAGAATGAAACGCTTCTGCTCCAATGCGACCACGCTATGCATCATTGCCCCTTTTCCAACGCCTGCTACCCTTCCGCGTGTCCCGTAGGCCCCTGACTCGTATAATCCACCATTACAAAAGCCCTATCCACCTCCTCCAACCCCTCCAAACAATACTGCAACGTCTCCGCCACATCATGCGCCCTGTTCAATCTTGTCTTCTCATCCAACATGATATCCATCTCCACCCACACGCCATCCCCCGCATGATACGCCGTGATCGTTTTGTAGGCATCGACGACGGGAGCGAAGCGCCAGGCGAGGTAGGTGACTTTTTTGAGGATGCGCGCGTTGACGGCGGAGCCAGTGAGGCGGGCGACGTTTTCGAAGAGCGTTTCGGCCCAGTCGTAGATTATGAAGAGGGAGAGGAGGGCGGCGCCGAGGGGGTCGAGCCACCAGAGGGAGAATTGGTGGCCGATGAGGGGGAAGAGGAGAGAGAGCGTGTTGAAGACGACGTCGGTTTTGCAGTCTGGGGGTGATGATTAGTGGTTATGAGTGTGACAGTGGAGGAATGGGGGATCATTCCCTTGCGCCAACGCCTGCACTTGCGTCGTTTTCACCCTGATGCATCCAAACCAGATGGTACCTTTGACGACGACAGTAGCTACTAACGCTCCGATGGCCACCGGTGGTAGTGTCGCTGCATCTCTTGGTCCACCAGGTAGTAATTTTGTCACGGACTCCTGGAGGATTTGTAGGAACGATACTATCATTATGATGGAGAAGACGAGGATCCCGAGGGGTTCCAGCCTGCGTCGACCTACGGGGAATTTATGTTGGAGCCGTCTGATCTTCCATTGGACGAGCTTGTTGGTCGTCCATATTATTAGAGTGCATAGGAGATCAAGCGCGGAGTCGACGAGCGATGCGATTAGGGAGAGCGAGGAGGACGTGAAGGCGGCGATGATCTTGGCGATCAGTAGGATGATGTTTGCTATTATGTTGATCTGGGATTGATCAGTCTTGATATTCATAGAGCAATTTGTCGACGATACATTGTGGAGGTCGCGAAGAACTTTGGATTCGATGTTCGATGGCACTCACATTGATCGCCCACTTTGCCCTCTTCTCGCCTGTCTTGCGCTTCTCTCTCTCGTCTTCTGGCAGTAGAGGGTCGATGTCACCCTGGGTATTCTTTAAAGCTCCACCAACTTCTGCAACCCCATCCCCATCTGCCTACTCTCCCGTCAACAGTCGCCGCTTCATTAATTGAGCACACGAGTAGATTTCCGTACGTCTTGGGGGTTCATGCTATCGAGCACGTCATCCACCATGCTCGTTACCAATGTATTAACCTCCAAGCAATCATTCAGCCTCTCATTTTGCTGCTCGTAGAATGCGCGGATTTTCTTGTCCTTGATGTCCTTCAGCTCTACCAGGCTCTTTCTGTATTGTTCCATTTCACTTTTATCCACGCCTTCTCTCAATTTGCGCTTAAGCTCAGCGTGAAAACTGTCGTGAACGGCCGCATTGACGACGTCACGAAACCGTGGTTTGCGCCTTGAAGAGGAGATCGCTTGTTCGACATCGTCAGGTTTATAAGAATAGCTATGCTGGGAGCGGTCTGGAGCGACGGGTTTGTGAACCATAGTTGCGCAGAGAAGCGATTTGGGGGAGATGAAGTATCATCGAGCAGTAACAGTAAGTCGAAAGGAAGAAATCTCAAACCTGTTTACGAGATTACCGCATCGGTCGAAATCTTGGATCGCGAAGAATTAAGGTTTTGCGGGGAGCATCGTTCCTGAGATTTAGTATGGACCAATCACAGCAAAGCGGAATTAAAATTGTCGAAGTGGTACTTGCAAAGTTGCGCATCATCCACCAATTTGAGATATCTTATTATTTTGACCAAAGTAATACATAGTGTTATGTTGTTTTGAGAATCATGAGCCAGTAGACGAATAGATTGATAGACAGAAGGTCCGAAGCAGCCAAAGGAGGAGAGTAAGGATTTCCTCAGCAAATACAGCTCCCCAGAGACGAGAAGCTGATATAGTACAAAGGCAGTGAAAGGTGTCAACGCCGCCGCTATGCAAAGAATGTGCCGAGACCGAGACAAACGTCGATCTAGTCTAAGATTGTCACTCATTTTCATCTCCCTCCAATCCCATCTCCCAGCCTTTCTTTTTCTGTTCCGTCCAACCAATCCACTTGCAGAATTGCTGAATTGATGTATCGGCTTCTAGTCTCTTCTGGGCATCAACCCGGGCTGCATTTTCGTCTTCACCATTAGCCAAATCAAATTCCCTCATTCTCTGGCCGATTCGACTGTCAACGATCACAGGCACCTGCCAGACTCTCTCCTCCTCGTCGCCTTCAGCATTCGGCTTCCAAACGCTTTTATGCCACTCTTTCTCTTCCTGCTTTAAGACAACTTCTTGCTCCCAAGCCTCTTTAGCCAGGACTACAGAATCAGTTCCTCTGTCGCTGGTGGCGCTAGGTGAGCTCTCATCAGGGTCTATGGCAGAAACGTAGTCGGCAGATTGGCCATATGGACGGGAATGAGTGGCGAGTACTAAAGCCGCCACAGACCGTCCTGTGGAGTCTGCCAACTGGCGCCGAGTCAGGAACCGGTAGAGCCGCGTAGGTGTATTAAAGAAACCGAGGACATGAGGTAGCGGAAGGGGGAGCGATGGATTCAAAGGGTCATTCAAAGTTGGAGATACGGAACGGGAGGAGTATTCCGCAGGGCTGATATATGGAGGTGCAGGTGTTGATTTCGAAGGCTTTGTTGGTTGAGGGTTAGGCGCTGGAGACTCTTCAGGGATTGGCTTTTCTTGCGATGAGCTCTCCGTCGAATGTTCTGTGGAGGATAGGTCGGGTGAAGACATGCCCAAGGATGGGTCATCGGTCTGTGAAGGCTGACTGGGCAGCTGCCGCTGACTCAGAGGACCTAGCCAGCCTTCATGAAGACCACGTATGTACTCCTTCCAGGTGTGTCTGCCTAGTATTAGATCGCCCTGTATCCCGTCCCATTCCTTTATTCCCGTCTGTTGCCGCAATTCGTGCATAAGCTGCTCCCGGCTCTCATCTTTCGGACCTTCTTCGCTAGAGTCGGATTCTGACTGCTCTCCATTTCGTCTCCGTAGTTTCCTAATCTTCTCTGCAAGGCCAGCTCTTACTTCACCTTCTCTTCTTCCTTCAACAACCTCCCAATCTAGCGCACCAGACACGAGGATCGGCTTGATATATTCATGGAAATGCTCCCGAGCTGCTCGAATGCTGTCCCCTGGTGGGGCGGCAAGGAATATTGTGATTTTGCGAGGTAACGTGGTGGGTGGCAGAGGCTCATCTGCCAGATGGGAAACAAGATTGCACCATTTCTGCTGAGCTCGTTTCTTATGATAACGGTCATATAAAAGGGTCGAGGTGAAAGAGCCAGTAATAGCCCAGAAGATGAGCCAGTTCCGAGAGGGAAGCTTGAATTTGAAGTTAGGAAGACCT
>JAABUP010010769.1_pt1 | contig 10658 bp, 8 predicted proteins | sample 5559201 | NCBI WGS metagenome assembly JAABUP01 (sample SAMN10711887, study PRJNA513373) | rock metagenome | isolation source: Antarctica rocks | place: Antarctica | reverse complement strand
TTCGTCTTTGCTGATATTGCCAGTCCGAAATAGCATCAACCTCGAGACTCGGGACATCGCTTGGATAGACACGGCATGATGATCTTGAGGTACGAATGGCTTCCAATGACATCAACAACAGCGTCCAGGCTCTCGAGCAACCACAAGCCACCGAACTGCCTAGATCTGGGAAGACAGCCCCTGAAGACTCCCACAATGGATCCAATGGTGCGGTGACTGGTACAGCTGACACGATCGACGTTTCGAGCAAAGCGCGAGACTTGACCTCCCAAGTGCTGGAATTCCTCTCTCACGCGAGCAACGAAACGTTGGGAGCTTGCTTCGTTGCTCTTGGCGCTACAACATGGCTGGTACTGGGGAGAGTAGGGCTTGTGCTTATTGGTGTCATTGGAGGGGTGGTTCTACATGCGACGTGGGAAGGCAATGACCAAGATAATACGAGTGATGAAGCCATCCGTCCCGAGGCTAGAAAGAGAAGAGAGAAGGCCCTGGACATTGCCGGACGGGTGCTCGATTGGCGAGAGAGGACGAAAGAAGCAGTCACAATGGGAAGCATCGTACCACAGCTTAAGACAGCCTCAAGCTTCTCGAATTTTCCACCGGAGACGAGTGCTGCATTGACCACCTTGACCGACACCATAGTCCGCGACTACGTGAAGTGGTGGTATGGACCTGTACTACCGAAAGATAAAGCCTTCCCGGCAGCTTGCGAACTGGTCTTGACAGGGTTCTTGGTCGCAGTATCTTCCCACCTATCTCGCAAGCGGCCTGCCGACACATTTCTCGATTTTCTTACGAATTCTTCCTCGATTGTCATCGTCTTCTTGAGCGAACTCGCTGCTGCTCTCAGGGCTTCCGGCCCGTCTGGTGAAGTTTCCAGTGCTGTCTATGTATTTCTTGAGGCCAATCCAAGTAGCAGCCTTGCAAATATCTTAGACATCCAGCAGCAGCAGAAGAAATTAGAAGCTGTAGCCGAAGAAATACTGCGAAGCTTCCTGGATTCGAACGCCTACGACTGTGAGCCTGTCCGCATATTCTTACGAGAGATTTTAACGGGTGTGATTCTGGAGATGACAGTGGTGAGCTGTTCGCGGGCCGAATTTATCAATGACTGGATTATCTACTCTCTGGAAGAAGGCAACACAGAGCTTCTCGAGGCCTTTGATGCAGGCGTCGGAGGCGCTACAGCCAATGGAAATGTGAAACAGCCGGGACAAGTCGATCGTGATGGGTCTTCCTTAATCGAGACCGGCACCGGTGAGCCAGCAACCATTGATTCGCAGTCCAAAAGCGAACATAAGCGAACTGTCAGTAGAGCCGAGGATGCTATGGAAGAAGCCATGCGCGAAGCAAAGAGACTAAGTGTATTGATAGCGGCAGAGGAAGCAAAGAAAGAACAATCGCCCATGCAAACTTCTTCCTCAGAAGAGTCGACTACAGGTGAGGCTACGCCAACTTCGTCACGCGATGATCTTTCTGCAATAATCGAAGATTCTGCTGTGACATCTACGGAGAGCAAGGTTGTACCACCCGAGGCCGAGTCAAAGCTGTCGGATCCCGTTCCAAGCTTCAAAACCTTCGATCAAATAATCTCAGCCCAGCAGCCTATTGCACTACAGACCTCATCTACTTACACTATCCCTCCATTGACTTTACACAACGCGAGTGTCTCCATCTTTGACGACTCTCTTCCTGGTGAGAAGGGCTCATTGCGGTCGAAGCCTACCGCCGAATACCTCTTACAGGTTGAACCAGCAACCTCGCAGTATCCAGGCTGGATGATAGCTCGTGTGTACTCCGACTTTGAGACTCTTCACGAAGTACTGCGCCGGATATCCGTCGTCTCTGGAGTAGCTGCTTTCGCCGAGAGACATCAGACAGTGCCTGCATGGAAGAATCAGACCAAGGCTAAGCTGCGTACCGACCTGGAACATTATCTTCGCGACGCACTATCGTTCCAGCGTCTGGCGGAAAGCGAAGGCATGAAGCGCTTCTTGGAGAAGGATCAAGGCCTAGGGCGGTCATCGCCTGGCACAGGCAAGGGAGGATTCGCGTTTCCCAGTCCGGCCGCATTCGAGACGATGGGTAAAGGTATGCTTGATGTCCTAGCCAGTGCGCCTAAGGGAGCCGCTGGAGGCGGTAAAGCAATTCTTGGAGGTGTCACTGGGGTCTTTGGAGGCGTGGGTTCCAAGAGGCAACCTTCAAAAAGCCCTGCCGGAAGGGCGGCCAATCCCACCAGTGTGCCATCAGTAAACCCAGTGATAGCCGGGCAGCCCTCGGCAGACAGCAATCCATCTGCAAGGTCAAGCATTGCTTTAGCACGTGACTCGCAAGACAGCCCACGTCCTTCCTTAAGCACGCCGGAGAATGAGAAGCCACCACCTTTGCCCCGCCGACAAAGCCAATTACCATCACTTGGGGCCATCGGAGAGGGTACGAAGGTAAACGGGACACCTGTTCAGCCTGGAAAATGGTCACATGACGCGCCTCGAGACCTTTCATCCCAAGATGGGCTCCATCTCCCACCTCCACCCAGTGAAATAACAGATGATTACAGCCAAGCGCAAACGTCACAAGACTCGCCACCCCGCAAAAGCACCTCGTCCATTCGCCCATCTCTAGACGAGGCCTCAGTACCGACCAAGCCGACAAAACGTGAGGCGGCGCCGCTGAACTCGCAGGAGACCAGTGTTGCGGTTGAGCTCTTCTTTGCAATAATCAACGAACTGTACGCCCTTTCCTCCGCCTGGACTCTTCGCCTCACTCTACTCAACGCAGCCAAATCATTCCTTCTCCGTCCTGGCAACCCGAATCTAGAAGCCATCCGAGTCCTCCTACAAAGTACTGTCATAGATGCAAATACTACCGATGCCGGCATTGCTTCACATCTACAAAAGCTACGAGAGAACGCCTTGCCAACCGAGGAAGAACTCAAAGCTTGGCCACCGCCGCCGAGCGAAGAGGAAAAGGAGCGGAAAAAGCAGAGAGCTAGAAAATTGCTTGTGCAGAAGGGCATGCCACAAGCCTTGACGAGCGTAATGGGCGCAGCAGCCAGTGGAGAAGCTTTGGGACGGGTGTTTGACTGCCTGCAAGTGCCAGAGGTGTCGAGGGGTCTAGTTTTTGCATTGATTCTGCAAGGAGTTCGGGCTGTAACGCAGTGAGTAAAGTTATAGTGAAAGGAGTTGGGCCTGCGTAACTGGCGATGAATGACCAGGATGTGATTATATGACGGGTGGTGTGACATGGTCTGTCAACAATGATAGACATGAAGAATTGTTTATATACCTGGCGGCGAATAAAGGCATATAATTTGGCATTGGCGCCTGTTTGATCTTTGTCACACGAAGCCCGACCACTAATGAACATAACTTCCTTAAATCCACAGCGATGGCTGTAGATATTAGGACTGAATCATTGAAATTCGCTGAGAAGGGAGCTCGAAGACTATCTCAAAGACTTGAGGTTGCACTATGTTTCCATTCTTACTTCACAGGCGGTGGGCAGTAAGGACGGTACAGTATACTAAGAATGTAATAAAATTGAAAGCGTTAATACGCTCTCTATGGTAACGCTATGGACGCCTAGTAGGAGTATTATCTACGTCTCTTAAGAGCTTGATGTGTCCCTACTTAAGTAACTGGAAGAAGTCGAAGACCGGATTCTAGTTCATAAAAGTTACCTTTCTATTAGAATAGAGTATCATCCGTTCTGCTAATTTGCACTCTACAAACCGCTTTTCAATCTAACCTCCGACATTCAAAAATTCTCGCCCATTACATCCATACTTAAAATCTATAAGCCAAATCACCTCCCAATCAAAAGAAAGATGACTGCACCAACAAAATTACCGAGCGAACTCCACAGCAAGTCAGCCTATCAATACCTTAGCTCCCCCGAAGAACGCGCCAGTACTCTTTAGAGAATATAGGTAGAAATACCCGACGAATGCAAACCTGCAGGCAGTCCCAACGATTTTCAGGATAATTCCATCCATCATCTCCGGCATGCGGACGGAGATGCGTGTTCTCTTTCGGATGATTGGAATGCTGTCATGGCGGGCTGGGGCATTGCGCAGTGGATGATTGATCTAGTGGTGGCGCTGGAATATGGGGGGATCAGACTCACGCGGTCTGCGAGGGAGTAGGGTTAATTTGTGATATGCGTACGGTTTAGCGGTTTGGTTGGGAAAGTGGAGCAGGAGAATCTAGGGATAGACGAGTTCGATGAGGTCGAAACAGCCAAAGATCAAGGCGCCGATGACAGGTTAGACCCGTCGGGGTTGCGACTTCGAGGCGCCATCAGTGTAGCTGTTGACGAAGAAAATAACCATCTTCCCCCCAAGCAAGCTCAACCAAACAACACTCTATATCGGTATCATCAAATCATCCTTCACAGAATTCCTCCACGTAGTAATATCAAACAACCTCCAATCCCTCTCCCCAACCGACCTCCCTTTTCCCTCCGCCTCTCATCCCCCTCCTAATTCCACTCTTCCCCTCCCCCTCGCCAAGTCCCTCTCAGATCCCAAGAACCATCTACATCCCAACATAACAACCCCAATCCTTCGCGTATCCATGCCCAACCCCTCTATCACTTCTCTCCAACCACTCGACCTACATCCTAACGCATTAGAACCTCAGCACAAATTGTTCAAACAAATAGCCTACTTTTTAAATCTCAAATCGAAATTTCCAGAACATTAACAACGATAACGAAGCCATGCGCTTTTCATCAGCTATATCACTAAATAATCTAAGTCGGCAATCACAGAATTACCGGACTGGCAAGTAATTAGTAATGAATACTTGATGAAGACAGCTGAAGCCGCTCCAGATCAAGTCGATGCGAAGCGCGAATGTGCAACGTAATATGTCTTCAATACTTTCGCCGTGCTAGACGCGTTGGTGGAGGGAAGTGAGTGGAGTCCAGATTTATTTTGAATCCTGCTCTTTGGCTGGGCGGAAATTGTTCAGGTAGATGTATGCGTGCGTCAAGAGCGCCGTTAGTCAGGGGATGGAGACGAGGAGGCCAAGAAGAATTCAGATCTGGTTGATATCAGCCTTGCAAATGCTGCAATCACAAGGCCCATTATTGCAACCGCTTTTCGCCTCACCCGAAGCAACGACTACTCCTCTTTCACCCAAGAATCCAGAGACGAATCAGGCATGATGGATTTTTTCGATTTACCTACAGGCTAGAGCACGTTCCCGCCAAGCTATCAGGAATCGAGCATTTGCTACGACCAAGTCTTCCGAGCCCCTTCCTCACCACCCAAAAGTCTCGGTATGTAATGCCACTTCTTCCGTTTCGCCCTCGAGCACACGTGTCTGCATCTTGGCGCAAACGTTCGAAAGGTCGATTTTCAGGCTTTCTGGTCCGCATCTTAGATTGCGTCATTAGCACCGTACAAAAGTTACTCCAAAGTATAGAGGTTCTTACGGATGACAAGGTTCCTACTGGCCGGAGCTACGAGCTTTGGTATCAGGTCCTTCAGATGTGGCCGTTCGTCAATGAATTTAGCGCTTGTCTCGTCTGGATTCGTGGATTGATCGAGGCCCTGTTTGAGCTCCAGTGACCCATCCTGAACCGAAGTCTCTCCGGCTTTCTTCTCCCTCGTGCCCGCTCCTACTTGCATGTGGTTCGTCACAAACAGCCGTTTGTCCACCAAAATCCCCCTCTTCCTACCTGCCAACCCCTCCAACGCCCGCAGGTTTTCTTCAATCCAGCTCAAATGCTCCGTATATCTAGCAACCCAAACAAACTTTACAGCTCTCGTGCGCATATCCTGCCCATTGGCACGCTTGTGAACCAAGTGTTCCAACCAAGGTAGACACGCCGTCACACCGCCACCGCCCGAGACGAGTATTATGCAGTCGAACACATTCTCTACTGCATACGGGATGCCCCCATAGGGACCCTCGACCCAAGCCCTCGATGTGGCCTCCGGGGTCAGTCGACCATTGGCGGCAATTTGCGGGTCAAACCTGCGTGGCTGCGGACGTAGAACGTCAAAGATCGGGTATCTCCATCGCTCCTAGTAGCTTGACAATCATGGATGTAGGCCGAAGCGATTGTGAAAGGATGATTTCCCAAAATCTCCAACCCGGTGAACCGCAGGGAACAATGCTGTCTAGGCCTCCACCTCATTCCTCTCGGCGCTGGTACAACATCCAGCCTTGTCATGCCACCCTCTAAGACTTGTATCTCGACGAACGATCTAACAATCCATTCCGCTTTGATGTTAAAAGCGCGATTGAACCAGAATATCCTAGCGACCAGGGTCGCGAGGAAGATGGCTAAGGTGGCGTACAGATACGCCCAGGAATCGCCTTCTTAGCCGAAATGCTAGAAGCAGAGGCCGAGGTAGATGGTGTAGAGAAGGATGTGGAAGAAGTAGAAGGACTCGTAGAAGCGTTAGCGGATGAAAGGGAGGAGAAGATAGTTATAGCGAAGAGCATGGCTAATGGCGGCACGCCGGTGTACTTTTCAGAACCATCAGCTCTTAATATTGAGATGGGGCTTGGTAGAGGGATACATGAGACAGGTACAGATTACAGGATGCGAGCGACATACCTCGAACCCTCCAGGTTCGTAGAACTGCTGATGCAGCGCATTATAACCACCATCCCGCAGCGGTGCCACAATAAACGGGATAGTGTGAACGACACTCAAACCCAGACACATCCATCCCACCCACCGATGGATGACATTCAAACGCTCGTGTCCAATCCCAGTAAGCAACGTGATGAAGTTAGCCTTTCCCGCCACCACGACAATAAGAGGCGTGCACGCGGCTGCCATCAGTCCTGTACGTATTGCCAGCGGGGGTGAGCCGTACCCACGGTGCCTACGATAATAAGGGCGGACTGCAAAAGTGAGGATGCACAGAAAGAGGAGACTCGAGAGAAGCAGAGCCAGGACGCCGGCAGAGGGCAGACCTAACTGATCGAACATGCGGCCGCTCGCACGGCGGTAGGTCAGATACCTGCTTACAGCAACGAGCTTCAGACGTACTTTCTGCAAAGACGAGAGTGCTCTAGGCCGCGGTACTCGAGCGTAGTAGTAGTAGAAGACATAAGCGGCGGCGAAGATGAAAATCAGGATGGCGTAATACCAGGTAGTCCAGTGGCCGTAATCAAATTGGCGGGCATAGGAGACCGTCGTCTAGGAAAGGTTGTGAGCGGCTTCGAAGGCGGTGCAGGAATCGTTATTGCATCTTGGATCTGTGAGAGGAAGACCTGCCAGGGGATTGGGGCCATAGCTAGAGTGGAGCGACATTGCCAGGCAGCGATGTCTCTTTCGATCCAGGCGATGTCTTTAGTTTTCACGCCGCAGTTTGATAGCGAAACTGGATTTTTCTGCTAGACAGGAGAATGGATTCGAGCAAACCTTATGGACCTCAAAGATGAGGAAGGGCACTGGACGGGTGGCGAGTGATGAGATACGGCACTCACTCGCTAGTAGACGACTGGAAGCTAGGCCATTGAACTTGGGTAGGGGTATGATAAAGGTGTTTTGTAAGAAAATTTCCTTTTAGTGGTGTCGACGGAAAACATGTGATGCGGTAGACGGGGATGGGGACGGGACTAGCATGAGCGATGAGAGGATTTGAGCCAAGCCCCTGCAGTGTGACGGATAAACCTGCTCAAACTAACGCATAGCCTTCCCTATGCCTGTTAGGAGTGAAGATCTTGAAATTCCAACAAAACAGTAGAGGCATACATGAATATCCATCCTCTACAACACACGCAAGACCAAAAAAAAAGAATTGGAAAATGAGATTTTGCTGTGCGTAAAGACGCGAAATCAAAGGCTCAGAAAGCATTCCAAACCTTGGTCTTGAAAGAGTCATTCAACGCTTTGGCCGAACGATGAACATGCAAATGAACACGGCTTCCAGCATGATGACGAGTGGAATGAGTGGTGCAGCAATGAGCAGCAGCATGCCCACCGCCACTGCGGCAGCGGCGACTGGAATGGGCGGCATGGCCAGTTCGATGGACATGGACATGGGTGGCGGCGCCTGCAAGATCTCCGTGAGCGACAGCATGAATCCAATGATCAACGAACCCGGTGCTGATTCTCGCGTGTCCAGATGTTGTGGAATTGGAATACCATTGACGCATGTAAGTCAATCCGGCTAGACTCCCTATTGTGGTCCACCTTGCACGGGCATCGACTCTGACACTCTCTAAGGCTTCATCTCTTCCACATGGCGGATCACGTCCAAGGGGATGTTTGCGGGCAGCTGCATTGGGGTCATCTTCCTTGTCTGTGCTCTAGAATTCCTCCGCCGCCTCGGCCGGGAGTATGACCGCTATATCGCTCAGCAAGTGGCTTACTTAAAGCACGCGGCACCAGTCTCTGAATCAAGGGATGCGAACGAAGACAGTATAGCCAAGGCTGATGCGACGGCCCACGCGGACGAGAGATCCAGCAGCGGCAGCCGGGACAATGGTGATAACAGCCTCCTGTCCGATAGAAAGCGACCGACCCAATTCCGGCCAACGTTGTTGCAGCAGTCTCTCCGGGCAGCCTTGCATATGTTGCAGTTCGGGTTAGCATACTTCATCATGTTACTCGCCATGTACTACAACGGGTACATCATCATCTGCATCCTCATCGGCGCCTTCGCGGGCGCCTTTGTCTTTTCCTGGGATTCTGGCCCCACCCAAGAGGCTTCGGGCTGCTGTGGATAGGATGAAAACGCTGGGAGGAACTTACATTTGGGCAGATGTCGTGGGTAAAGGATGGAAGATCAAAGCAAATTTGCCTCAGTACCTCAGACGTGCATGCCAAGCCCACTATAATTTAGCGCCCGCCGCTAAACCTATATCGGGTTAGCGTGTAATTACTGTCAACTTCGCGTTTATACGTCTAAGTATAAAAGTCTAGATTATATTTAGATTCTTATTAAAGTTAGAAAATTACGTTATATCGGTACCGCTTTACCGAATAAGGTAATTATACGAATAATACTTAATATAATTATTAGTATACGCGTAATAAATACCTTATATAGCGGAAACGTATAATTAGATCTATAGTAAGTATAAAGGGATAAATATATAGTAGGCTATAGTTAGGCGCGGTTTATATTATAAGTAGCTATTTAAAATAAATAGAGAGCTATTAGCGATACTATATTTAAGTTTTATATAGTAATAAAGTTATAGAAGCCTTTAGAGATATTATTCTATTAAGCTTATTATATCTAGATTATCTAGATTATCGCTAGTAAAGCCGCGTTACGCGGCTTTACTAGTTAGTATTATACTACGTAATAAGTTAGATTAGGTAAGTTTTAGCTATATTATTACCCGACCTAATATAGGGTAGGTAATCTATATCTTAGCCCTATACTACGTAATAAGTCGGGTTAAGTAGGTTTTAGCTATTTTATTACCCGACCTAATATAGGGTAGGTAACCTATATCTTAGCCCTAGGTGGGTCGAGTTATACTACGGATTACCTATAGGTAAACCTATATTAACCCGAGTCTTCGTTAGCTAATTAATATAGGGTAGATATTATAATAATTATTATAATAACTACCTTATTAACTACCCTATTAAATAGCGACTACGACGGGTCCTAAGGCCTACGAGGCGAGGGAACGTATATAATACGAGACGAGCGAGATAATTATATAAATATAATTATAGAGAGAGCTAAGTAATAGGGCGAGGGTAGAGAGGGTAGAGTAGGGAGGACTAACTATAGGTACGGGGAACGTAGCGCGCGACCCCCTAACGAAACTACCCCTATCGATATTATTAGAAACTTTAAAAGAACTTATAGAGACTAAAGGAATAAGGGAGAAAGCGAAGAATAGTAAGGGACGTATAGATACGCGTATTAGAGGTATTAAAGAGGTAGCGAAGAAAGCGCTAAGAGCGGTATAAGATATACTAAGAGATAGCTTAATAGACGAGAGCTAGAATAGCCTAAAGGTAAATCTTAGCTACGTCGAGGTATTACTCGATATCCTCGATAATCGGAGAATCGAAGTAGAGGCCTAAAGAGGACCGCTATACCTATAGACGTAAGAAAGCCTAAGGAGCTAGGCCTAGATAGCGGCGAGGGGGAGCCTATCCCCTCCGCTAGCCTACGGAGCCCTAGCTCCGTAGGTAGTAATAGGGCTATAGGCTCTACCTTAGCCGATAGATACGAAGAAGGCGAGGACCCTAACGCTACGCCTTAAGGATAAGGCGGAAAAAGTAAAAGTAAGAAGCTATACGAGCGAGTAGTTAGTAGAGGCCTTCCGGGGCCTAAGATATTTATAGACCTAGTATATTATAGCCGCTAGATAGCTATTCGGGGGAGACGTAATACTATTTACTTCTACGATTAAAGCTAGGGAAGCGTTAGAAAAGAGCGGGGAATAGGTAACGGAAACCTTCCTCTTAGCTAGGGTACTTCGATAGACCTTCCTAATAGTAGTATATAGCTTCCGACTAAGCGCTATCGACGTTAATAACTAGAAGGCGGTAATAGAAAAGATTACTAGGGAAAATACGGGGCTTTATAAAGACCTAGAAGTAATAAGGATATCGTAGCCCTACTTCGCCCTAAGAGAGGTCGAGGGGGTAAAGAAATAGAGGTCTTTACTACTAATTAAGGTAGCGAAGCCTAAGATAGCGGATCGACTAATAGA
>JAABUP010010768.1_pt1 | contig 10660 bp, 9 predicted proteins | sample 5559201 | NCBI WGS metagenome assembly JAABUP01 (sample SAMN10711887, study PRJNA513373) | rock metagenome | isolation source: Antarctica rocks | place: Antarctica | reverse complement strand
TCCAACCCGGAGATCCTGCGCTGCCTCAAGAGGTACATCGCCCGCGAGGTCTACTACGTCCTGCGCAACCAGCGCCGCAACCTCAACCAGGTCGCCCGAGCGGCCTGACCGACACGTCCCCCCGGCACTGGGGGGCTCCTCGCAGCACCACACCCTGCACCGCCCGAGGTCAGGGCGGGCCGCAGGCCGTCGCGTCAGCGATCGCGCAGCGACCCTTGAGGTCGGACGGTGCGGGGTGTTCTCATCAGCGAGTCCCCGGCGCCAGGCACTTGACACACAGAAGGGCGACAGCATAACTACTTACTGGGACTGGAGAGGCGACAGGGACAGCGACAACTTCTGCGCGGCTGTTTAGGCTGACAGTGCAGGTTGTCCGGCGGGTGATCCCTGGTCGATCCAAAGGCCTAGTCGCTGACGCGAGAGGAGCTCGTCGATGACCATGAACGCAGCGCCCTTGAGCCCGGCCGTGTCTCCTAGCGGTGAGCGCTCAATGAGCAGGGAGCGTGTGGCCAGGGGCAGTGAGCGGCTGAAGATCATCTGTCGCACGGTGGCGAGGTAGAGGTCGCCGACCTCGGAGACCCCACCGCCGATGAGGATCAGGGAGGGGTTGAAGAAGTTGACGAGCCGAGACAGGCTTTCCCCGACGAGCTGGGCGGAGCGGGTGACCAGTCCGACCGAGTAGGGGTCACCGTGTAGTGCCGCACGGCCCACGTCTGCGGCAGTGATGGGTTGGCCGGTCTTTTCGATCTTGGCCAGGAATCGGCTCTCGCCGCTCTGGGCCACCAGTTGGCCGTGGCGCGCCAATGCCGAGCCTCCGGCCAACGCCTCGAGGCAGCCCGTCTGGCCGCAGCGGCACACAATGCGGGAGTTGCGCTGCACAGCGATGTGCCCAATGTCGCCAGCGCAGCCCTGGGCCCCTCGATGAAGCTTGCCCCCGGACACCAAGCCGGCGCCGATGCCGGATCCGACCTTGACGTAGATCACGTCATCGCGTCCCCGGGCCAGCCCGTCGCGCAGCTCGCCCAAGACCATGACGTTGACGTCGTTGTCCACCCAGGTCGGGGCGTCGTGGCGCAGGGAGAAATGGCCCCGCACATCGAAGCCGTCCCAACCGGGCATGATCGGCGGCGCCACGGGTCTACCCGTCGTGAACTCGACCGGGCCGGGGAGTCCGATGCCGACACCCCACACGTCGAGGGGGTGTGTGCGGAGCAGGTCGTCGAACAACTCGGCCACCCGGCCCAGGACGGGTTCCGGCCCTTCCGCGATGTCGCAGGTTTCCGTGAGCTGGCCGATCAGGCGTCCGACGAGGTCGGAGATGGCGACGCTGATGCTGGTTGCCCCGAGTTCTGCGACCAGTATGTGTCCGGCGTCGGATCGGAATCGCAGCTCTCGGGGGGCGCGTCCTCCGGTGGAGGGCCCGAGCTTGCCTTCGGCCAGGAGTCCGCTGTCCAGGAGTTGCGCGACCCGTTGGGTCACCACGTTTCGGCCTAGTCCGGACAGTCGGGTGATCTCGGGTCGTGTGTTCGCGACGCCGCCACGGACGAGGTCAAGAACGGTGACGGCCGTGTCCAGCAGGTCAGGTGCGGTGGCGACTCGGAGGTCCATACGTACGCTCTCCTCTCCTGACACTTTTTCCCTTTTTTCCGAGCGCAGCATACATCTTCACGAAAGGGGTTGCCTTCTGCCCGATGTGTGCGTAAGTTGGGGACAATGGGAACGCAGGGCACGCGAGAGCAGACCTTTACCGGGATCCGGCGGGGCTCGTGGGCGCAGGGCATACGTGCCGGGATCATCGGACTCGGCTTCATCGGCGAGATTCACGCTCGGGCGGTCCGCGCCGCAGGGGGGTCACTTGCTGCGGTGGCCGACGCATCGCCCGACCGAACCGCGGAGACCGCTCAGCGGCTGGGTGCGGCATGGGGTGCCCCGTCGACCGAGGCGCTGGTGACCTCCCTGGATGTTGACGTCGTGCACATCTGTACTCCGAACCACCTCCATGCATCATTGGCTCGCATGGCCCTCGAGGCGGGCAAGCATGTCATCTGTGAGAAGCCGCTGGCCACGAACCGAGCAGATGCCGAAGACCTTGTGGCCACCGCTCATGCGGCTGGGGTCGTCGCAGCGGTGCCGTTCATCTACCGCTATTACCCAACAGTTCGAGAAGCCCGTTCCCGCGTCCAGGACGGCGCCAGCGGGCCGATTCGCTTGATCCACGGCTCGTACCTGCAGGACTGGCTCTCCACCGCACAGGATCACAACTGGCGCGTGGACCCCACCCTGGGTGGCGCCTCGCGGACCTTCGCCGACATCGGTGTCCATTGGTGCGACCTCGTCGAGTTCGCCACCGGTCACCGGATCACGGCTCTGGCCGCGCGCCTGCTGACCGCGGTGCCCGAGCGCTTCGCGGGCGATAGCCTCGTCGAGGACAACCGGGCGCAGCGCGTCGGCACCGAGGACGCCGCAACCCTGGTATTCGAGACCAACCGGGGAGCCGTCGGCTCACTGGTCGCCAGCCAGGTGACACCGGGCCGAAAAAACCGGCTCTGGTTCTCCCTCGATGGTGCCACGACATCAATGGCTTTCGACCAGGAGCTGCCCGAGTCGCTCTGGGTCGGCAGTCGCGAGAGCACCACGCTAGTGGTGCGTGGCTCGGCCGGGATGTCGCAGGCCGCGCAGCGGCTCTCGGTTCTGCCTGCGGGTCATCCGCAGGGGTACCAGGACTGCTTCAACGCCTTCGTCTCCGACGTGTACGCAGCAGTCGCAGGGGAAAAGCCAGAAGGGCTGCCCCGCTTTGAGGACGGCTTACGTGCCGCTGTCCTCACCGAAGCCGTCTTGGCCTCGTCCGCCTCTCGATCCTGGGTGGAGGTGCCCACATGAAACTCGGAATGCTCACGGCCTGCCTGCCCAAGCAGAGCCTCGGCGACATCGCCGCCTACGCCGAGCACGCAGGATACGAAGCACTAGAGGTCGCGGCGTGGCCTGATCTTGGGGATAGGCCCTTCACGGCAACCCATTTGGATGTGGTCGGCCTTTCCCAAACCGGCGCCGATCAGGTGCGAGCACTCTTCGAGCACCACTCCCTGATGCTCTCCTCGCTGGCATTCTATGACAACAACCTTCACCCCGACCCCGACGAACGGCGCGCAGTCAACGACCACGTCCTGGCCTGCATCGACGCCGCGGCCCTGCTGGGCTGCCCGACGGTCGGCACGTTCGTCGGCCGTGACCCCTCCCGAAGCGTCGCCGAGAACCTGGCGGACGCCGAGAAGGTCTTCGCACCGCTGGTCGAGCGTGCCGGACAAAACGGGGTCAAGCTGATGATCGAGAACTGCGTCATGGAAGGCTGGCACCCCGACGGTTACCCGGGCAACCTAGCCTACTCCCCCGAGCTGTGGGAGTGGATGTTCTCGATCGGGCTCTACCTGAACTACGACCCCTCCCACCTGGTCTGGATGGGCATCGACCCCGTGGCCGCGCTCAAGCCCTACGTGGACAAGGTCGCCCACGCACAAGCCAAGGACATCCAGGTCTTCCCCGAGCTGCGCAACAGATACGGCTACCCCGGCAAAGCCGTTTCCCGCCCGGACCCCTGGGACGTCGGCTGGTGGCGCTACCGCGTTCCCGGCCTCGGCGACGTCGATTGGCGTCGTGTCATCGACACCCTCTACGAGGGCGGCTTCGACGGCGTCCTGTCGGTCGAGCACGAAGACCCCGTCTGGGGCGGAACCGAAGACCTCATCCACGCCGGCCTCGACGTCGCCCACCACACTCTCCGACCCCTGATCATCCGTTAGCACGCCCACCCGCACTGGAGGAACCCCATGCTTCGCAATATTCGCACCGCACCGCGAGCCCGCACCGTGGTGGCCGGTCTCGGCGCAGGATCGCTCTTGCTCGCCGGACTGGTCGCCTGCACCCCCAGCACCGGTGGCTCGGATGCCAGCGGCGCTAAGCCCAAGACATTGCACATGCTCTACGCCACAGCCGAGGCGAACGCCGCCGCCGTGCAGTCGCTGCTTCCCACGTTCAAGCAGAAGTTTGGCTTCGACCTGCAGGTCGACACCCAGCCCTATGACGCCCTGCAGCAGAAGGTATTCTCCGAGTTCGCCTCCGGCAGCTCGTACTATGACATCATCATCGTCGACACCCCCTGGGCGCCGGCGCTCACGGCCCAACTGGAGCCGATGAGCAGTACATCGACAACCCCAAAGTCAACGACATGGCCAAGGTTGACGTCGGCGACTTCATCCCGAAGGTTTTCTACGACACCGCGGTCTACGACAAGAGCGCGCCCACCAAGCACTTCCCCGACTCCTCCACCAACCCAAGTACCGCCGCCATCACCAAGGTCGGCTTCGACATCTACGGCCTTCCGATCCAGGCCAACGCCCAGGTTATGGCCTACCGCAAAGACATGTTCAACGACGCGAACGAGAAGGCGAGCTACCAGGCCGCGAATGGACAGGGGTTGGAGGTGCCCAAGACCTGGGATGAGTTTACCAAGGTCGCGAAGTACTTCACCCGACCTGACAAGAAACTCTACGGCACCACCGTCATGGCCGGCGTGGGCGACTGGGCGACGGACGACTTCAAGAGCCTGCTTGCCGCCTGGGGCGGCAACGGCCACATGGTCGGGGACGACCTGAAGCTGGAGTTCGACACCCCCCAGGGCGTGGCGGCGCTGCAGTACTACCAGGACCTGATCAACAAGGAGAAGGTTGTTCCGCCGGGCAGCACCTCGGCTTCCTGGGACGAGGCCGCCTCGCTGTTCGACTCCGGCGCCACCGCAATGACGATGAACTACCACTCGCTCAAGCTGGACTCGGGCGTGAAGGGCGAGATCGGGTATGCCACAGTCCCAAAGGGGCAGGCTCTAGGCCCGCACTTCGGCACCTGGATGCTGGGCATCAACAAGAACTCGGTCAACAAGGACTGGGCGTACCGCGCGATCACCTGGCTGACCGCGGCGGACCAGCAGGTCACGATGACCAAGCTGCAGCTGCATCCCACGCGGGCGTCGGTCTATGCGCAGATCACCGGAAGCGGCGAGGCGGACGCCTCGGTGAAGAACTTCTACCAGGTCCTCGGCGACTCCCTGGCCGTCGGCGTCGGTAGGGCACGGCTGACCAACTACACCGAGGTCAGCAACGCGATCGCCAAGGCCGTGAACCTCGCAGCCAGCGGGAGCAAGACGCCCCAGGCTGCGCTCGATGACGCGGCCACCGAGGTTCGGCGCCTGCTGACCCAGGCCGGCTACAAGGTCCCATCCTCCTAATCGGACGAGTGGCTTATCCATTTCACTGCCAGGGGGACAAGATCTTGAGGCCTGGAGAAGGTCATGCCACGGGATGTAGTGCTACACGGAGCCCTCCTTGAGGGAACCGGCACTCAGATGGATAAGCCACTCAGACGATTGGCACGCCTCGCTGCGCCAAGTTTCGAAGAAAGGTCCGCCATGACAGGCTCACCCAGCAACACTGAGGCTGTTCGCCGTCCGGTTCCCTCGGCTGGCCGGGCACCAGCCGACTCCCCGCCCGTCCCGCCCGTCCCGCCAGCGCGGCGGGACGGGCAGGGCCGCCACCACCACCGGGCAACTCAGCTGGCCGCGTGGGCGTTGATGTCGCCGGCGATGCTCGTGCTGCTGCTGATGACGATCGCGCCCGCGATCTACCTGGTGTGGTCGAGCCTGCGTAACGACACCCTGCTGGGCGGCGGCGGCGGGTTCGTCGGGTGGCAGAACTACCAGGACGCACTGACCAACCCCAACGTCCTGCACAGCCTGCTCATCACCGGCGTCTTCGTCCTCGTGGCCGTCACCGTGGAAATGCTCCTCGGCCTGCTGCTGGCCGTGCCGCTTGCGACCCAGTCCCGGTCCAACAACCTGGCCGCGGCGTTGATGCTGCTGCCATTCGCGGTGACACCGGCCGTCTCGGCCATGATGTTCAAGGAGCTCCTCAACCCGAACTACGGCTGGGTCGACCATTACATGGCTGTCCTCGGGCTGCCCGCGCACGTGGAATGGCTCAGCAACAGCAACACGGCATGGGTTGCCCTGATCGGACTAGACGTGTGGCAGTGGACGCCCTTCGTGGCACTGATCCTAATGGCTGGGCTCCAGTCCCTGCCGAAGGAGCCACTGGAGGCTGCGGCCGTCGACGGCGCCAGCACCTGGCAGACCTTCCGACACGTCACCCTCCCAATGCTGGCCCCGTTCCTCGCAATCGCATTGACCCTGCGCACCATCCAGGCCTTCAAGACCTTCGACGCCTTCAAGATCCTCACTGGCGGCGGCCCGGGCGACTCCACCGAGATCATCAACCTGGGCATCTACCGAGTCGCCCTGCAGAGCTTTCGCATCGGGGCCGCGTCCGCGCTGGCCATGGTCCTTCTCATCCTCCTGTCCCTGCTCGTACCCCTACTCCTGCGGGCCGTCGGCCGCAACGCAGATCCCGAGGAGGCCTGATGTCCGCCCTCACCGCACCCCGCCGCGCACTTGCTCAGCGCCGCACCGCCTCCGTGGCCGGTCGGGCCCTGCTCTGGGCCTGGCTCCTGGCCGCACTGTCCCCGCTGGTCTTCATGGTCAGCACCTCATTCAAGCCCTCGGGCATCGCCAAGGCATTGCCACCGAAGTGGCTGTTCACACCCACGCTCGAGCACTACCAGAGCGTGCTCTCCGGTGGCTCGGGCACCTCCGTCGGCTTCGACCGGCTGCTCTTCAACAGCGTTGCAGTGACCCTCGGCGCAACCCTGCTGACCGTCGCGCTCGCGGTTCCCGCGGCATATGCGCTGTCGCTGCGCAGCTTCGGCCCCCGCAAGGCGATCTCGTCGTGGATCCTGTCCACCTACATGTTCCCGCCAATCGTCGCGGTCATCCCGGTCTTCGTCTTCGCGGGCAAACTGGGGTTGGTCGACACGTACCCCGTGCTGATCGTCCCCTACTCGGCGTTCAACCTGCCGATCGCCGTGTGGATCCTTCGCAGCTCGATCCTGCAAATCCCATACGAGATCCAGGAGTCTGCGATGGTGGACGGCGCGAGCCGTTTCATGACACTCCGCCGGATCATCTTGCCGCTTCTGATACCCGCGATTGCAACGGTCGCGATCCTCTCGGCGATCCTGTCCTGGAACGAGTTCCTTTTCGCACTATCACTGACCCGGTCGGCGGCCAAGACCAGCCCGGTCGGCATACAGGAGTTCACCGGGATGTTCGGTACCGACTGGGGCAAGCTCACCGCCGGAGCGACGGTCATCGTCACGCCCATCCTGGTCATGACCCTCATCCTGCGCCGGCGGATCGTCTCAGGCCTTACGTTCGGCGCGGTCAAGTAACCCAACGAAGGAGACGCAAACATGCGAGCTGTCCTGCTTCCCGGAGACCGGAAAGTCGAAGTCGTCGACCGACCGACGCCCGAGCCTGGTCCCGGCCAAGTCCTGGTCCGCACTCGCGCTTCGGCGATCTGCCGCAGCGACATGGGCCTGTATGTCGGCAACTCGACCATCGTGGGTGGGAGCGACGCCGGCAAGGGGCTCGTCGTCCCGGGCCACGAGCCGACCGGAGACATTGCCGCGGTCGGTGCCGGCGTCCAGAGCCTTTCGGTCGGCGAGCGGGTCGCCGGCTACCTACCGATCGGTTGCGGCCACTGCGAACACTGCCTCGCCGGCTACCTCATGCTGTGCGATGAATGGAAATGCGTCGGGTTCGATGTCGATGGCGGCGACGCCGACTACTTTCTGCTGCCTGCTCGCAACTGCCTTGCTCTGCCGGACGAGTTGTCGTTCGTCGCGGGTGCGCTCATGACAGACATGGTCGGCTCGCAACACCACACCCAGAAGGTGCTCGGTGTCCGGGGCGGCAAAACCGTGGCCGTTTTCGGCCTAGGCCCGATGGGTGCCGCGGCGGTGCTGGTGGCCAAGGCATTCGGCGCACACGTCGTGGCGGTGGACATCCTGCCCGAGCGCCTCGAACTGGCCCGACGGCTCGGGGCCGATGAGACGGTAAACAGCAGCGAGCACGACCCGGTCGACGCAATCCGGTCGACCACAGGCGGACGCGGCGTCGACGTCGCCGTGGACTGCTCCGGCGTCCCCAGCGCACAGAACGCAGCCCTCGACGTCGCAGCCAAGCGGGGCGCGGTCGCATTCGTGGGCGAGAGCCGCAAGACCGAGATCAACCCCAGCGACCAGATCATCCGCAAGCTCCTCACCGTGACCGGGGGTTGGTACTTCCCGCTCTATGAGTGGGCTGAGATCAGCAGGCTGGTGGTCGACAGCAGGATGCCTGTGGAGGATCTGGTGACCCACAGGTTTGCCATCGAGGACGCGGAGAAAGCGTTCGGGATGTTTGACCGCCGAGAGACCGAGAAGGCTGTATTCACCTGGGACTGAGGCCGGACCCGAGCCTCAGCCTGAATGAACTGGAGGACCCATCATGTTCCGCTATACCGCCGAGATCCTGCCCTACCACGACTTCGACCTGGAGCGGTCCGTCGCCGAGCTCGCCAATCTGGGCTTCACAGAGGTGAACCTGTGGACCTCATCGGCGCCGCTAGCCCACCATGTCAACCCCGGCGACGACCCGGACAAAATCCTTGGGATCTTGGACAAGTATGCCATGAAGCCCTGCGGGCTCACGATGTACGGCAAGACCCAGGACGAGATGCTCGAGCGCATCCAGTTCGCCCATGACTTGGGCATTGACACCGTCATCTTCGACTGCGAGGCGAACTACTCCGACTTCGTTTCCACCTTCTTGCCCCCGCTGATCCAGGCGGGCGAGAAGTTCGGAGTGCGGATTGCCGTGGAGAACCACCTCACCGTCCCGTTCAGCGAAGACTTCGAGTCCGGCGGTACGCATAACGAGGGCGCACGCTGGGACGAGGGTGTGGACTCCCTCGCCCAGATCAAGCGACTGGTCAGCGACCTCGACCACCCCAACCTGGGCGTCTGCCTCGCGCCCCCGCACCTGTGGGTCATGGGCGAGAACATCAGTGAGGCCATCACCTTCCTCGCCGAGCGCAAGCGACTCTTCTACTACTACATTTGGGACATCGACCGGGCCTACCGCCATGGCATCGACGGCCTCAACTTCGGGCCAGGAGAGAGGCAACTGCCGCGCCCCGACGGAACCCTTGACCACGGCGTCCCCCTGGGCACCCTCAAGCGCGTCGGCTACACCGGCGCGGCAAGCCTGAAGTGCCATGGCACCCACGGCTGGTCGTTGGAGAAGGTCACCTCCCAACTTCGAGTTTCCGACGCCTACGTTCGCGCGTGCATTCAGAGGGCCGTATGACATCGCTGACTCTCGTCGCCACGTTCCATGCCAAACCCGAGACCAGCGGGCAGCTCGCTGAACGCCTAGGGGAAATGGTTGCGCTGACCAGGCCCGAACCCGGCTGCGTGCGCTACGACCTGCACGTCGACCGTGGGGACGACCACCGCTTTGTCTTCGTCGAGACCTGGGCAGATGAATCGGCGTGGGACACCCACATGGAGACCGAACACGTACGGGCTCTGTTGGCGGATGCCCCCCACCTGACCACAGACGGCGTGCAGCTTCTCAAACTCCAGTTGATCTGATCGCCTGACTCCCGCCGCAGAATGACCCCAGGAGCGGGCGGCGGGTTCGTCAGACCTGCGGTGCCACGACCATGGACTGTTGCGAGACGGCGATCATGGTCTCAGTTCTGGTCTATTCGTCGTCGTGTGGCTGGGTTCGGCGACCGTCTGGCTGTGTCAACCTGATTTGGCCCCGGGTTGACGGGGCTGACACGGCCAACCGTCGCAAGCGGGATCATTCAGCACGACACGGACGGTCGAGGCACCTGCCAGAACACGGGTTCTCAGAACTCGAAAGCCCTGGCTGGCGCCACGCGCGTCCGGCGCGCGGCCTGGCTCGACCACCGTGAGCGCACCTGGCCCGGCAGCATTACCCGCTCCTGTTCATCAAACGCAAAACCGCGCCACGCCTGGTGGCCGTCGGACGCCACTTCCCTTGGAAGAGCACAGCCCTCAAACCTCAGGCGCTCCGAGAAGATCGCATCCTCCAAGAAATCCACGCCACCGGTGGTGACATATGGGGCATCTGCGATCTCTTCCGACCCAGCGCAGCCACCCGCTCAAAGTCGCAGACCAGAAGCGGGCCAGGAGCATCCTCTATGGTGGCACGCACCACGTCGCAGAGATATTCAAACCGACCTTCCCGCCAGCCAGGTCGCCGGGTTGTACCGAACGTTCGGCGGCAACAACCTGTCCGCCGTGCGAGAGAACGTCAAGGCCCAGGCTGCGGACGGGGGGTTTGTCACCTGCGCGCAGCGACGACCTCGCCCTGGCCGTCCATGAGGTCGCGGCAACAGCCTCACGGCAGGAGCTATTGTCAAGACCTGGTGTGCCACGAGCGTTGGAGGTCGCGATGAGTGGGTGATCGTGGGTGAAGGCGGTGCTGTGCAGTTGATGAAGGTTTGGCCCTTCGGAGTCGCCCTGCGGGGGGAGGCTTCAAACCGCCTCATGCTGCGCCGGTCGTGAGGCCGGGGTGGTGAGCGATGAGGAGAAGGCGCCGGTGAGGCGTCAGGTGGGGACCAGGAAGGCGAACGTGAGTGAATCGCTGTGGACGTGTCGAGATGATAACCACATGACATCGAAACCGGGGCTTCAGGTTGTT
>JAABUP010010767.1_pt1 | contig 10660 bp, 12 predicted proteins | sample 5559201 | NCBI WGS metagenome assembly JAABUP01 (sample SAMN10711887, study PRJNA513373) | rock metagenome | isolation source: Antarctica rocks | place: Antarctica | reverse complement strand
TGGCGGGTGTGGCTCAGCATGATCGGGTGAATGGATGGCTTCGACACCCAATCCATAAACACGATCAGCAGCTTACGCGATACCCGCCGCCGAATCCCTGCCATGCCCTGAATAAGATGGGCTAGCATGGCGCACCATTGCCGAACCGCATGATTTCAAGGTCCAGGCCGAGCAGGTAGATTTTTCTGGATGGGAATGGCGGTCTCGGACTGGGCTGGCGACCTTGGCTTTGGTGCTGGCTCGTGCAGCTCTGGTCGCGGCGCCCAAGCGGCGTGAAGAGGGTTACGGCGTTGGTGCAGGGACCGGCGAGAGGTCGAGCTAACCCTTGCTGTGCATCAATTATGCAACCCGGACGGCGACGGGCTTTGCTGTTCGGATCATCTTGTTCAGCGCCGCGACGGCTATGGCGACCTCGCCCCGCTGCGCCGGCCAGCTACGGGCGCGCAACTTGGGGCCGATCAGGTGCTTGTATCGCGCCATTGCCGTTTCGGCCCGGTTTCGCCTGCCGTATCCGGTCGCTTTCAGAGGTGGCCGGCTTCGTCGGAGTGGTAGAGCAGGGCCAGTCCCCGCATCGCCCGGCGGATGGCGGCCCTGTCGACGCCGTAGGGGACGCCGAGCACCTGATGGCAGCTGAGCTGGGTGTCGTCCAGCATCAGCCAGCATCAGCAGGAGCGCCTCCGGCGCGGTGTCCTCCAGGAGAGCGGCCAGCAGGGCCGCCCAGCGCGGCACGGCGGCATGGCCGTGGGCCCACTTGTTCACCTGGCGCGGGGTCACGCCGGACAGCCGGGCGAAGGCGGCCTGGCTCACGCCGGCACGGGCGAGCAGGGCGGCGAACTCGGTGTGCAGGAGCGCTCTCACGGGGGGCAGCATGGAACCGGGTTCCATGGCTGGAGCAACTGCGCCTGCCGAGGCCGGTTCGCGCGCCACCTAAGCGCGATAAGCGCGGTTATCGCGCGTGGGGCATTTAGTTGGGTTGCCATTGCGCTTGCGGCCGCAGGCGGGTCCGATCAGGCATACGGAGATGGTGGAACAATCGCCGCACCGTGGGCAGATTTGCCTTGGTTGGAGTGGTGGCGGCACGGAAAACCATGCTTGGTCGGACATACGCCAGGGTAGGGCAGGCCAGGAGTGGACGTTCACCAGCGTTGGCCAAAATTTGCTCCGATTGGGATGGAGCGCCGATCACGCCGGCCCCGGTTCGCCGCTTCACGGCCGTCTTGAGCCGCCAACTCCACTGACTGGGCCTCATGCTGCTTTGCGGCAGAGGAGGCGTTGCGCGTGCTCATGGCCGAATCCGTAGGGAAAACCCTCGCCACGTCCCGCACGTCACAATCGACCATGCAGATCGACACCCTTGCCGTCACTCAGATGGCAACGTGAACAGCAGTGCAGCCGGGCTGCAACAGCCATGGCAACAATGCACCAGCGACGCCCCAGGGCCTCCCTTGTGGCCTGGGCCTGGCCTGCAAGCGCCCAACGATGCACCAAGCACTTGCAAGTAAGGTCTCTTATCCTTACTTTCTCGCCCCATGACGAAAGAAGGCTCCACGCTGACCGTCACTGCCAAAGGGCAGGTGACCTTCCGCCGTTCGGTTCTGGACCATCTCGGTGCCGGGCCAGGAGACCGTTTGGTCGTCGCCCTCCTGCCGGGTGGCCGCGCCGAGGTGCAGGCCGCCGCACGGGGCCGCATCGAAGAGTTCATCGGCATCCTGGCGCGTCCTGGCGACGCACCCGTCCCCATCGAGGACATGGGCCAGGTTGCCGCCTCGGGCTGGGCGGGCAAGCGGTGAGGATCACAGCGGACACCAACGTCCTTGTCAGGGCCGCCGTCGGGGACGACCCCGTGCAGAGTCCCGCGGCTGCCAAGGCTTTGCAAGCGGCCTCCCTGATCGCGGTGACCAACCCAGCGCTGTGCGAGTTCGTATGGGTGCTCGCACGCGCCTACAAACGACCGGTGTCGGACATCTCCGGGGCAATCCGCCGCCTGCTGGCTGCGGACAACGTCGCGGTGGACCGCCTTGCGGCCGAGACTGGCTTGGCGTTCCTGGAGGCGGGCGGCGACTTTGCGGACGGCATCATCGCCTATGAGGGCCGTCAGCTCGGAGCCGAGGTGTTCCTGAGCTTTGACAAGGATGCCGTCACGATCGCAAAATCACAACGCATCGATGCAGCATCACCATGAAGCGCCCATTTCGGCCGCCTGAAGCCGTGACAACGGAAGCGGCACTGTAACCTTGTCCCAGCGTAAGGGGAGGAACCGGCCCCTCCGCGTCGCACTGATCAGCCGAAATGAACCGCGGTGCATGTGAGGTCAGAGCGGCCAGCGCGAGTCGGCGCCCTCTGCGCGCGCAGCGACCATCAGCTTGGCCATCGCCTGGTTGGGGCCGTCCCGCGACGCGGCCTGCTCGATCTCGGGCCAGTTGAACTGCACCGTGTCCGTGGCCCGGTCCCACCGCGCCGCCGACTTCGATGCCGCCATCGTGATCGAGGCAGCGGAAGGGGGGCGCAGCCTCGCCAGCCGGCTTGCCTTCGGCAGCGTTCCGGTCGCCGCTGCCGGCAGACAGCCCGCTCTCATGCACCATCTCAGCTAGCGGAGCAGCATTCTCCGGCTCTGCTGCCAGCTCGGCATCGCCGGGCCTGCGGCCCTGCTGTCCCCGGGCACGCCGGGGCTTGCCACGAGACAAGGGAGACGCGACTACATTGGTCGGCGGCTTCGGCTTGCGGCCCTGGCGTTTCTTGGATGGGGTGTCGCCCACTCCGGTTCCGGCACCATCGACCCCGGCGGCGCCCGCGTCCGCAACGTCCAGGGCCGTAGCGCCGCTGTCCGTCGCCGTTGCTGGGAGTAGCGGCACTTCGGCCGACTTGGGCGGGCGGCCTCGGCGCGTCGGGACGGGCGCCTTATCCAGCGTAGGCAGCTCCAACCCGGCAACGGCCACAGAGGCTTCAGTGGAGCGGGCAGGTTTCGGCTTGCGAGCCATTCTTGGTCCTTGTCGTTCAGGGAGCGCCCAATACGCCAAACGCACGGTCATGGAAACAAGCGACGTGCAACCTGTGACGCCGACCAACGGCCCAATCTCCGGAGATGCCCAACCATAGGCCAGTTGAAACAGGATATGCAACGACATCCGGTCGCGCCGTCCTGCATGGACAAGCCTGCAAGACATCAGCCGCTGCTTTCTGGCGGGAGACAGCAGGCAGGCCCGGCCCGGTCCATGAACGGCATGGGCGACTTTCCCGGGCAGGGCAGCCGGCGCTTCCTGGTTGCGCGAGGGAGCACAGTTGGACGCCGCTGCTGCTCGGGTTTGTGCCCGATCAGCATGGGTCAGCCGAGGATGCCGCGCGAAGGCGGCGCAACAGCGCCGCACCTTGGGCAGCACCCAGGGTGGCAGGCCCGGCAGAACGCCCGGCCGCAGCCCGAACACGGAGCCAAGCCGGCCGGGACGACCAGGTGCAGCGCGTCGTCGCACACGAGGCGTGGCCGCTCGGCGGAGGCGCTCCACTCGCACATCGGCGGCTCCAGCCGGCGTGCCAGCGGGTTCCAGTCCAGCTGGATGGCGCGGTCCGCCTTGCGCCGCCGTACCTGCACCATGAAACGCTGCACCGGCATGACCAGCTCCAGCGTCTGCACCCATTCGGCCGTCACCCGTGTCGCATACTGGCGCGCGAGGTCGTCGAGCTTGGCACGATACTCGCGCTCGATCGCCTCGGCCCGCTGCTCTTCGCGCCGCCGCCTCGGATCTTCCACGGACAGCGTGAGGGCGCGGCGCACCGCCTCACGACGCAGGTCGTTGTGGTAGGCGTGCAGCCGGTCCCCGTCGCGGGCCAGGCGCCGGCGCAGGCCCTTGACGAACGGCGCCAAGGCCGTCCCCGCCCGCGGCGGCAACGCGCGCGCGACGAGGCGCATCAGGCGCGCCCGCTCCCATGGCGCAGGCAGGCCTGCATCGTCCGGCAGCACTGGATCGGCCCCGCTCCCGGCCGAAGCAGGCGCGTCGAGCGCGGGCGCCAGCGCTGCCAGCACCGCGTCGGGCAGCGTGCCGGTGGCGAGGTTGACGCCCAGCCGCAGGGTGAGGTCGCGCTTGTCGTCCGACACGGCGGAGACGCGGAAATCGAGCACCAGATAGCGCGTCCAGGCCGGGCTCACGTCGAGCAGCCGGAACGTCGCGTTGTCCAGCACGAGCTCCTGGCCGAGCACGCCCTCCGGATCGCCCGGCGTCCTGGACGGGGCGGACAGGACGCGCCGCGCCCGGCGGCCCTGCGGCCCCAGCACCTGGGCAAAGCGGTCGAGCCAGTCGGCCTCCATGCCCACCCGCTGCGCGCCCGGCGGCAGCGTGCCGCCGAACCCCAGGCGGGCCAGCTCGCCAAGCCCCAGGGCGTCCTGCACCGGAGGCGGGGCGAGCACCTCCAGCCCGTCCGGTTCGATCGCCTCGACCAGCGCGCCCTCGTGCCGCAGCAGGTCGGCGACAAAGCCCTGCATCCGGCCCTGTTCCTGTGCAACAGGCGGTTGTGCTCCGGTCTCAGGCGGCATCGAGCTCGTTCCCGAACAGCGCCTCGTCGAGCTGCTTCACGCCGTCGTATTGCCGGCGCGCGGCAAGCAGTTGGTGCTCGAGTTGGGCAAAGGCGTCCACCCGGCCCTGCTCGGTGCCCTGCAGCCAGGCGTCGAGCACCAGGGTGGAGAACTCCCCCTCCTCGTCGACCTCGCCCAGGATGGCGCCGACCTCGCCGACGACCAGCTCGAACATGTTGATCTTCTCGTCGAGGATGCGCAGCACCGCGTCCTCGATCGTGCCGGCAGTGACCAGGTTGAAGATGAACACCTCGCGCGCCTGGCCGATGCGGTCGATGCGCCCGATGCGCTGCTCGATCGCCATGGGGTTCCAGGGGATGTCGAAGTTGACCAGCGTGTTGCAGAACTGCAGGTTGCGCCCCTCGCCGCCGGACTCCGTGCACAGCAGGATGGGCACGTGCTCGCGGAACGCCTCCACCGCCGCGTCCTTTTGCGGACCGGACATGTCGCCCGCAAAGCTGGCGAACGGCGTGCCCTGGCGACGCAGCCGGCCGGCCAGGTGCGCGAGGCTGTCGCGGTGGTGGACGAACACCAGTTTCTTCCCGGCCGGGTTCTGCGCCAAGAGCCGTATCAGCGCCGCCTCCTTGGCGCCGGCGGCGATGGCCCGGGTGCGGGCGAGCAGGGCCGTCCAGCGGGCGTCCTTTGGGTAGCGCCCGGCGAAGCGCGCGATGGCTGCGGCCGAGGCCGCCGGCGAGGAACCCGCCGCGGTCAGCAGGTGCTGCAGCGACAAGCGGTGCGGCCCCGGCCCGCCCGGCCCACCTCCACCGGCCGCCATCTCGCGCACCAGCGCGGTCAGCTCGGCGTAGCAGGCTGCCTCCGCCGCGTCGGGCGTGGCGCGCAGCGTGGAGGCGTGCCGCCGCGGCATGCGCAGGGCCGCCAGCGCGCGCGTGTTGCGCACCATGACGCCGCGCATCAGGTCGCGCAGCCGCTCGCGGTTGGCCGGCTCGCGCGGCTTGCCCGGCACCATGTAGGCGGCGCGGAACTCCTTGGGCGTCTTGAAGATGCCGGGCTGCAGCAGGGTCAGCAGGTTGTAGAGCTCGATCAGGTTGTTCTGCACGGGCGTCGCCGACAGCAGCAGCAGGAAGCGCTTCTGCAGGCTGTTCACCAGGCGGTAGCTGGCGCTCGCCTGGTCGCGCAGGTGGTGCGCCTCGTCGACCACCACCACGTCATATTTCAGGCCCGCCAGCAGCTCGGCGTGGTCCTTGCGGCGCGCGGCTGCGATCGAGGCGATCACCCGCGGCTGCGCCCAGAACCGCTCCGGGTCGCTGCGGAACAGGGCGTCGTGGCTGGTGGCGCAGTCGATGCCGAACTTGGCCGCCATCTCGTCGCGCCACTGCCCGACCAGGGACGCCGGGACGAGGATCAGGACGCGCTCGGCCATGCCGCGCAGGATGTACTCCTTGAGCACCATCCCGGCCTCGACCGTCTTGCCGAGGCCAACCTCGTCGGCGAGCAGCACCCGGCCGCGATACTGCTTCAGCACCTTGCGCACGGTCTCGACCTGATACCAGTGCGCCTCCACCCCCTGTAGCGCCGGCAGGCAGAGCAGCTCGTCGAACCCCTCGAACAGGCTCAGCCGCACCAGCTCGGCGCGCAGGCGGAACGCGGCCAGGCCAGGGTGTGCGTCCGGGCTCGTGTCGGGGCCGGCGATCTCGACCGCGTCGGCGTTGGCGAGCTCGAACGTCATGTCGAAGCGTGCCTCCAGCCGCGGCAGGTCGGCCACCTCCGGCAGCCCGGGCGCGACGGGAGCGGTCGGGCGCACACGGGAGGGCGGAGGGCGCGGAGCCGGCGACTGGGCGGGACAGGGCGCAACCTGGCGGTTGCGGGCGGGCGGAACGCCCGCGTCGCGTCGCGTCGGCGTTGCCGGGCGCTTCTGTGCTTGCCCTTGTGGGTGCCCCTGCGTCCGCCGGAGCGCGTGCAGCTGGTCACGCAGCCAGTGTTCCATGACGTCGGCGCCGACGAACCAGGGAAGGGCCGCGCGGCCGGTGTCCAGCCCCGCGCCCTGCAACGTTGTCCAGGCCCGGGTGGCATGTCCCTGCTGGGCAAGGGCCAGGCAGGTGAGCAGGATCACTGGCTTGCCTGACCCGTAACGCTTGCTGTAGCGCTTGAGCAGGACGAGCGCGCGGTCCGGCAGCGCCGTGGCCAGGGCGGCCAGCGCCGCGAGCAGCAGCAGTTCGGGATCCGCCGGGAAGGCGCGCAGGGCCTCCTCGGCGACGTCGCGCGCCTGGGGGGACCGCGCTGCCAGGGCCTGGCGCAGGCGGCCGGCCCAGAGCTCCTGTGCCCGGTCCGCATCGGCCATGTCGTCCGGTGTCAGGTTAAGGCCGGGCGGGACGTCCTGCCCGGCGGCGTCACGCGGTGGGGCGCTTCGGTTGTTCATGGCATCACCTCTGCGCTGGCTTGGTCGCTGCGGTCCATCCTGCACAGAGTATCCCGCACCGGACCGCCGCTGCCAACCGGAGCGGTTCGCCGGCTTTCGCAAGATGCACACAGCGTTGTTCCGATCCGTCGCCCCGGCGCTCGCGGCATGGCAGTCGTTCAGATCAGAGCGATGCACTGGCAAGCACCTTGCGCCGCCTCTCGGCCGGGCTGCCGGACAGCGTGGCATGGATAAGAAGCAGGCGGAGGCAGCCATCGCCGGCGTGTTCGAGATGCTCGTCGCCCACCTCAAGTCGGGAGATCGGGTGAGGATCGCAGGCCTCGGCATCCTTACGGTCAAGGACCGTCCGGTTCGCATGGGACGCAACCCGGCGGCCGGCGAAGCGGCTCAGGTCAAAGCCGGCAGGAAGGACGCGTTCCGCGCGGCCAAGAACCTTAAGGACGTGCCCTGAGTGCCCGGCGCCCCAAGTCGCCTCTCCTGCCCGTGCGTGTCGTCCCAACCCGCCAGGCACGATACTGGCGGCTGCTTGAGCCGCCCTGAGGCGTCGGCCTCACTTCCGCGGCAGCTTCCGCAGGTCGATGAAGTCCTGGTCGCGGACCGGATAGCCGGCGTCCCGGAGTATCTCCAGCACGCGCACGCTCATGGACGTGCCCCGCTGCGCTGCCTCGGTCTTGAGCGCAACCACCACCTGCTCCGGCAGCAGGAACTCGACCCCGCGCCGCGGCCCGCGCGTCGGACGTGGCGCGCCCACGGCGGCCGGCGCTGGCACTTGCGGGATGCCGGGCCTGTCCTCCCTGCCATCCGACATTCCGGCATGTCGGATATTCGGAACTCCGGTGTCCTGCCCTGCTGGGTTGCTGGCACCACCGTCCGACACCGTCCGTTCAAGGCCGGCGGGCAGGACAGCCCGGGCGAGCGGCGCAAGGCGCTGCTTGAACACCTCCTCGTCGATGTCGGGCAGGGCTGCCGCAGGGAGCTTGCGCATCAGGTTGCGGCCTCGCCGGCGGCGGGCGTCCGACCTCGCCGGGCCTGCCCGGACCCAGGCGGCTCCACGCTTGCCACCCCTGCCAGGCTCAGGCCGAGAAGGCCGGCCACCTCGTCCGCGAGCGCCTCGACGTTCCGCGCCGCGCCACCCTCCGGGTGCTGCGCAGGCGGCGGCTCGCCCGTGTAGGTCATGTGCTGGAACGCCGTGCGCTGGATCAGCTCCGTGCGGAGCAGGGGCAGCCCAGCTTTGACGAACTGCCCGCGCGAGTGCTCGGCCACCTTCTGGCGCAGCACCGGCGTGCGGGTCAGCAGGACGTGGTGGGCAATGTCGCGCCCGACGAGGTCGGCAGCCTGGCGCACGACGCCGGCGGCCTTCATGGCCTCGACCACGTCGAAGCGGCTCGGCTGGGCCGGAATGAGCACGAGGTCCGCCTTGCCGCAAGCGTAGAGCATGGCCTGGTTGGCCGACCCTTCGAGGTCGATGACCACCAGCCCCGCCGTGACCTGGGCGTCGCGCACGGCCGGCAGCAGCGCCTCGCCGCCACTCCCGGCGCTCCGGATGTCCGGCACGGCGGACATCCGGAGCGCCTGCTGCAGGGTGCGGTTCGGATCGGCGTCGATGCAGGTAACCTAGCACTCCGGCAAGCCAGCCCGCGCCAGGCGGAGGCGCCGGGCCAACGCCGTCGTCAGGCAGAACGCGACGGTGGCCTTGCCGACCCCGCCCTTGGTGGACGCCAGGACAACAGCCGGGGCGCGGCGGGTGTTCACGGCAGGGCCCTCTTTTTGCCGGCGCAGGCCGCACGTGCCGCAACAATGCCGGCAAGCCAGCAACCTGGCCTGCCGATGTTCCGGCATATCGGTGTGTCGGACAGCAGACGACGACATGGTCCGGACGAACGGTGCCGCTTCATTCTCGCTGCCGCATTCTGGCCGCGACGCCTGCGCCGGGCGCCAAGAGCGTCGCCGTATCCGGGCGCATTCGGCCTCCATGGCACTGACCGCAGCTTCCGGGCACGCTGGCGAAACGGGGCGGCTAGGTGTCCCGCAACGAGGCCGCCAACCGCTCCAAAGCTTCAGTGACCCGGTCCAGGAGCTCGGCCGTTCTCTTCGACCGGGCCACGGCGTTGTCGATGTGCGTGGCCGCGATGCCCTGGGACGGCATCAACGCCGGATCGCGGGCGGCGCTTTCCGTCGTCCCGCTGCGGCGTTCGCGGGCGGCTTTGAAGATCAAGTGCGCCTGCGCATCCTCGAACGCCGAAAGATTGCGGACCACGGCCGCAATGGCCGCAAGACTCGTCCGGGTGTCGTCGAGCTTGGCGGCCAGCGCTCGCTCCCGGCGGGTCGTGGGCAGGAACCGCCTCGCTCGAAAGAATTCACGACCCATCATTGTGCAACCGTGGACCACATGGCACCCGCTGGCAACGTGGCAGGTGCCCCATGTCTCCCAGGCGTTCACCCTCGCCGGGGAAGATGCCGCGGCGATCCGTGCCGCCTTTGATCAGGAGGGCGAGCTGTCCGCGGCTATCGAGTTGCGCCGCTGCTTCCCGGCGTCGCCGCAGGCGGAACTTCTTCCGCTTGGACCATGATGGGCTCAGTTGTGCGTCCCGATACAGCGAGGCCGTGGCGCTTGGGCGACAGCGCTGCCGGAAATGGTGTGGCGTATCGGCATGGAATGCGACAAACCGCCGGCACGTGGCGTTGTTCGTATCGAACATGCCCGGACCAATGCCGGCTGGCAGCCAAGACATCCTTGGCAGCGCTTCCTTCATGCGCGCCTTTGTGCCTCACAGACCTCCCACCCCGAGCCATGATCAGTTCCAAGGAGAAAACCGGTGACGAAAACTCCAGAGAAGAAGGCGCCGCCGAAGGCCGCTTCCGTCGACAAGCCAAAGGCCGGCCACAAGCCGAACGCCCTGCAACAGCCGCTGCAGCCGTCGGAGGACCTGGCCGCGGTCGTCGGGGGCGGGACGATGGCGCGGGGCGAGGTTGTCAGCAAGGTTTGGGAGTACATCAAGGCCAACAAGCTGCAGAACCCGGACGACGGCCGCGAGATCATCGCCGACGACAAGCTGCGCAAGGTATTCGGCAAGGACAAGGCCACCATGTTCGAGATGAACAAGTTCCTCGCCCAGCACCTGAAGTGAGTGCCTGGCGCAGACCTCTGCGGAACTCAAACCATGGCCCCGGTAAGAGTGTCAAAAATCTGGGGCGCTACGCTGCGTAGCTGGATTGCCGGGTGGCCAGACTGCCCGTCCAGCACCGCGGCCCTGACCTGAAGCACGCGGTGGGCGCCTTGTGGCGACCAGCGCATCTGCTTGCGCTTGTTCATGCGGGCACTCACCAGCTGGTTGACGGTGCCCTCGGCCCGTGAGGTCGAGATCGGCTTGCCGGCCCGGTAGCGCTCGCCGTAGTCGACCAGTGCGCCCTCGTTGCTTTCGATGTAGGCGCGCAGCTCCGTGCAACGCGCGAGCAGGCGCCTGGCCCTTGCTTCCATTGCGGGGTCGTTCAGCACGATGGCGTCCTTGGCCCAGCTCCCGATCCGGCCCAGAGCCTCGCACGCTTTCTCGTGGTGGCCGTTTCAGCTCGACTTTGCCCGTTTTGGGTGAGTTGGGTCAGGCATGACCGCGATCACGGCGCGTAGCAGACGGCGTCGAGGATGCCCTGGAGCTCCGGCGCGATCGGTTCCGTCATGTCAGTGGTTTCGGCCGAGATGACGATACGCTCAAACCACAGAT
>JAABUP010010766.1_pt1 | contig 10660 bp, 12 predicted proteins | sample 5559201 | NCBI WGS metagenome assembly JAABUP01 (sample SAMN10711887, study PRJNA513373) | rock metagenome | isolation source: Antarctica rocks | place: Antarctica | reverse complement strand
TTTGCAATCTGCGTGTCGGCAAAGGACCAGCACGAGGACATCAGCGAGTGGATAGAATACCATGAGCAGCTTGGTGCAGGCAAGATATACCTCTATGACGATAGCAGCAGTCCACCAATGCTTGGGCGGCTCAAATCCTACATCCAATCAGGTCTAGTAGAATACCACTTCATTGGGCAGAGTAACCACAGCTCAATAGCCAGGCCTCAGTTGTATGTGTATGACCAGTGCATAACCCGGTACAGGTCACTGCATCAATTCATAGCTTTCATTGATGTGGATGAGTTTCTGTTCTTGCGTGACCTCAAGGTTGCTGACATGCCAGCGTTGCTGCATGACTATGAGGAGTACGGGGGGTTGGCAGTGAACTGGGTGCAATTTGGGTCATCAGGCCATGTGCATAGGCCCCGAGGGGGGACCCTAGCAAACTTTTGGAAGTGCATTCCCCTTCAGCATCCTGAAAATCTGCATATCAAGACCATTGCCAATACTTTGTACGTGGATCGTGCAACAGGGGACCCACACCATTTCAGCTACCTGCAAGGCAAGGTAGCAGTGAATGAAAAGTATATGCCTGTAGAGGGGTCTAGGACTGTGACAAACGAGATCTCTCGTGTGGCATTGTATCACTATGTCACTAAGTCTCTAGATGAGTATCAGAGCAAGATAGATCGGGGATCTGCTATGAAAAATTTCAAAACCATGGAGTTTTTTGAAAATGTAGAGAAAGAAGCTGTAGAGGAGTGTCGGGAGGGCATGCAGTGGGCAAATAACAGAGGGCTGCACATTGGTACTCAGGAGCAATAAAAGGTATTACATAGCCCATAATAGGTTTTTGGTTTGGTACTGACTTCACACAGGTTCTGTACACAGGCTGTATAGTGTAGACACATGCTTTGAATAAAGATGCAATTGCAATATGGTCAATGTTTTGAGGGTAATCATCAAACTGTTATGTTTTTGCTGCAAACTTTTGAATCTAAGCAAGACTTGCTTTTCCTTTGCCCACTGAAGTCAGTGTGCTGTGAAATATTTCAGCACCATCATCAAAGCCCCTCAAGACATCTCTTTTTGTTGCCGATTCTGGCTGGGACATGCTGGCTCTTTTAGACTGGCATATATGATAAGTGAAAATCAGCCACATGATGTCTGTGAATAAGTTACAGAAGAAGGCTGATGTTGATGCAATTGTTAAACACCATGTTATGAATAACAAAGTTGAGTTGATCATGAGCTGTGTGATGCATCGCACGTATATATACTGCACTCAATGTTGCCTGAACAGCTGCAACTATCACTGATGCTGTGCCACAAGCATCAGATGTGGACACTTTCCTGACTCAACAGTCTTTGATGCATACAAGCCTAGCCACTGTATCAGGCCATTCAACATACATAACTTTGCAGCAAAACTCTAGACATAAGCAGCCAGTGCATGATCAGCAGATGCATGCTGTAAACTGTTAGGTTGTCAATGGAGCTTTTCATTTGCAAGTGCAACAGCCAGTATCTCTGCAGCAATGCAGCCATAGATACTGCACCAGGGCAGTTTTGATTGCATCAGAGCTAGTGTGCTTTTATACCGCAATCCATTTCAGCTTTTGCCTCACTTGGCTCACCAACCTCCAGAATACTGGTCTTGGCTGACCAACTGTAAATGCACCTGAAGCCAAAGCACGAGTTCAGTACAGGCTGTTTGGGGTAAGGTAACAGTCCAACTTACTTCATGGGTTGTTCCAGCGTTATTTGCATGCCTTGATGTAGGCAGCAAAAGCACACTGTGCATTGGAGCAATGCATGGACTGAGTCTGCAGATGCAAGTCTGGATGACAACGAACTCTCGTGCCTGAGCTAGCAAGCATGTGACTGCCAGACTGTGCAGTATGGTGAACATCTGACAGTTTGGCAGGATAAACCGACAGTCTGCTAGGCCAACATGCAGACAGAGACAGACAGACTGACAGATAGATAGACAGACAGACAGACTAACAGACAGAGAACACAACAGAGACAGACAGACACACAGACTGACAAAACGACAGACACACAGACTGACAAAATGACAGACACACTGACAAAGAGACAGACAGAGACAGACAGACAGACAGACAGACTGACAGAGCCAGCCAACTTACTTGAGTGACCGGTGAAGGGAACCGTGCCGCCTGTCAAGTGCTTGTAGTCCCCATAGTTCCAGATCATGTAGGTGCCGTCCTCAGTGCCTTCTGGAATCTTCCACGTCACTGTGGCCGTGGATTCTGAAGACAGCATGTGGGGCCTCTGCCAGTGGAACTTGGTGCTGATGTCATCATCGGTGTACACCTATTGGTGCACCCAGCCTGTCCTCAGCTTTGCCTCCTTCAAGCCTTTTGTGCGGCATTGTTTAGGTGCTATGTTAGGCGCAGAACATGAAGTGTTAGAATGACAGGTCACCAGGGGATGCAGTCAGGGGATGCAGTCAGGGGGTGCAGTCAGGGGGTGCACTTAGGGGATGCAGTCAGAGGGGGCAGTCTATACACGAATGTGCAACAACAATCCTCAGGGCAGAGACATGACTCATTGCTCATCATGAGAAACATGTTGGAATTGTGTCTCTTGTCGGCTACTCCCATTCCAGAATCATCTGGTCCAGCTCATCTGGTCCAGCTCACATGAAGCTTCCCAACTATATGCATGAAAGATACTTGACAATGCAAGCAAGCTTGGTGTTCTTGGTGTGCACAACAAGATGATCTTGCACATCACCAACAGCTCACATCACATTGGAACACAACTCAAAGTTAATCTCTTTGATGTAACAGCAGAATGATGTACTGACCGTGGACCATTCTCCAGTGTCCTGCTGCAGCTTCTGCACTGCTAGGAAGGTGTCGCCGGTCCGCACATTGTTGCGCGGACATGCTGACTGGAACGTGACAGTTACGGTGTCATTGACGTGGTACGGCGTCTTCAGCACGTCATGCGTAACTGAGCCAAAGTGGCTGCCTGCCACCATGTAGCAAACAAGGCTTATTCACACAGAAAGCGCAAGTCATGAGTACCCACTACCCAGCATTGAAATGACCATTCCTGCATTCAGGTTAGCGCAACAAGCCAGCAGGAATGAAATTGCAGGACAGTCATGTAGGTCCATGTAAAAGACCTTCCACGCGACAAGATTCGTGCCTCACACCACATGCTAACCTGAAGGTCGCAAGACTGTCAGCATGATGAATGACTTAGCACAGGCGCAGTCTGACTTAGGCAGGTGTGGCTTTTGGGGGCAAAGTGAAGCGGAGTCGGTGCAAGGGAGGAGGACTATATGCAAGGGGGACGGATCCTGTTTTGAGGGCAGCTGCAGGATGGGAAACAGAAGAGGGAAGGGGGGTTTGGGTGGGGCTGGGGGTGGAGGTGGGGAGTGAGGTCACCTATGGGTGCGGTATCAATGATGACAGGGGGTAAGAAGGACCACTGGTTCTTGATCATGTTGGGAGGTGTCGGTCCAGACTCTGTGGGCCTTCCTTGCATCATGTCATCTGCCAACCGTGAAAATTCCTGCATGCAACAGACGCCATAAAATGTGCTGAATTTGTGTCTTCCCTTAGGGTTTAGCTACATACAATCAATATGTATGTGCTATGTACATAGTTACATCACAACATCCCCACTGCGGTACATGTACTTGTTATCTGTATTTTAGGGTTTGAAGTTAAGGGTTGAGCCCTAAAGTAGTACATGCATTTGGTTCCGGCCGGAAAGATGAGGGTGATGTTGGGATACCCCCCTCATCACCCAACATCACCCCAACATCTTGCAAGATAGACTGGTCCTAGTGCGTGCAGATGGCAGGATGCAGCCAAACACCGATCAACAACATGAAGGCATTAGTATGTGAGAAGATCGATGACTGGGTGAGGTGAGGGGCCTCGTGAGTATGTGGCTGAAGGAGTTTGTCAGACTTTGGGAGTGAGAAGCAGACACAGTGCTTGAGAAAGGGGCAGTGGTTGACTGAGCTGAGTCAGTTGCATGAGAGGGCAAAAAACCACAAAAAAGCGAGACAGGGGCAATAATTGAGTGATGTGAGGGACTTATATGACAAGGCAACAAACTAAAAACGGAAGTGAACGAGCAGGCGAGCAGGAAAGAGAATGAGCGAGCAAACGACAAAATGCAGAAGCAAGCGAGCTCAGTGCGCAGATGAGTGGTGAGTCAATGTGCCACCAAGCATTCAGCAAACTGACTCACAAAGCTTTGCAGGTAAGCTTGCATGCATGACTGTATTGCCTTTGACACGCCTGAGCATTTAATATATATGCACAATGTGATTGAAACTGGACCTTGCACAGGCACACATTCCAGACTGTACATACCTCACCCTGTGTGATCATGATTATACATTTAGGGTTTAGCTAAATCCCAAACCCTATGATAATCATGTGATGTGACTGACCACATCAAATTGAGGATAGCCTACCTGAATGTAGGCGTCTAGGGTATGGGGTCCAAAGATAGTACTGGCTCCCTCGTACCTCTGCGCCTGATACTCCTCGTAAGTTGTAACATAACTAGAGTATGTGTTGGTCAAACCTGCGATGACCAATGTCACATTACCCCAGGATGGTTGCACCTGCATCATGCACACAACCGACTTCGGGTCATGCTGTTCGGGCTGCCATCCAAGAAGTTGCAAGAACTGTCGCAGAACAACACGAACCACAACAAGGTCAATCAAGCTGACAGAACAAAGCATGATGTGAGGATCATCCCTGAGCTGCTGCTTACACACGATCCCGTGCAATAGTGCTTCAGGGATGACGTCATCTCCAAGCTGCTTGATGCATCCAGTGTGCGCGCGCATGGGTGAGTCACAGCTATGCTGGAGGTTGAGACCTCCCACCTGTGCTTGCATGGCTTCCCTGAGTCTTCTTCCAGCCATGGTTGTCAGCTCCCCAGGCACGCACAGGATCACGAACTGGCCCACCCGCAGAATTTGGATCTCCACAATGGATGGCTGCCTACATTATGGCAAGCGATAATGTACAACACAGGACAACAAAAACAGCACCAACAGGGATGATAGCAACGGTTGTTTCTTGTACAGAAAGTACAATACCAATGGTCAGAACAACAGCAACGGTGACAAGGACGACAAAATAGGCATGGTGCCATTGATGGCTGCCCATGAGATAATATGCTTTTTGCTTGTAGATGCACCAGATATGTTGCACTTGGGTCAATACTCTCTCTTCATTGCTTGGCATGCAGCGGCTTGATCACAAAGCATTGCTAGATGTCTCATAGACTAAGCAACATGCGAGGCAAAACATGATGACACGGGTGCCATGCCAGACCCCAATGCTAGACCCTAATGCATGCACAGTATGTGCGAAGCCTTATCATGGCCTTCACATGCACAAGGCAAAGTGATCTTGCACTGATCTTGCTTCTGCAAGCACCAACAGCTGCTTGTATGCAGCAACATGCCTGGTGTTGCAATTTTTGCAACTTCACAGCTGTGACAACCTACATCAGGATTGCTGCTGTGATGAGCTTCCTGAATGTGCACAGATATGTGGGAAGAGACTAGGGTACATGTCTCCCTGCGCCATTGGCTTAGGGTTTGTATACCTGAACTCTACACCCTAAGCCATCAGCGCAAGTCTAAACAAAAACCTATGCACTATAACTCCGTCATTGGAATTGGCAGTCAGCTTACCATTCATAGGGGATGTGGGCGTTGCCAGTGTCCAGCAGGATTGGTTTCGGAGCCTGGCAGGAAGTCTGGGCAGCTGTGGGGTTGTGCAGGAAGTGGCCCACCACCTTCCAGAACAACGAACCCTTGGTGTCGCCCTGCTTAAAGTCAAATGCCCCTGGACCTGCAGCAAGACATAAAGACGTTGTTCATCGATCATTCCTTCATTCATTTGTTTGTTCGTTCGTTCGTTTGTTTGTTTGTTTATTCATCAAACATGTGTCTCCCCCTAGGGTCAGGTACATACAGGTGCATCCTGAGTAGCTCCCTGTGGGGAGTCCTATTTTGGCAGTCAGCGTACCACCAATAATGTGTGTTGATGTGTTCCAAAACAGACTGAGCAGCAAGACAGAGTCACAGGGCCTTAGACGGCGGTGTAGATCAGTCAAGATGCACAGGAAGAGTACATGCATGCTGTACAGAACAAAGCTGTACAGCATGAGGTGGTTGGTATGTGACGATCAACCACGCCCTGCTTGAGGTCAAAGGCTTCTGGCCCTGCAGCAGAACAGCATCCCAAGGTTTCATCAGGTTTTCATGTCTGATGGTCAGCAACAATCAAATCACGCTGGCTGCCAGTGGTGCTCGTAAACCTGCAGCAAGACAGTGTGACAAGGTTTTGTCAGGTATTCCTGTCTGATGGTTCGGCAACAAACTCATGTCCACCATTGTACCACCCACCACTGTCCCCCAACAATGCCATGATTCGCCCCTAATGAAAGTTTTAAATTTTCTCGACATGTCTACGCAGGTTGACACAGAAGCGCGACCAGACAGAGTTCTGAGTCAGCGCTCAAAATGGGCAAATTTGCTCAAGGATGCATGTCATGTGTGTTATGCTTTGTTTTCTTGGACCCAATGCAGAACACTGGAGAGCAAACGGTACCATCACTTTTTCTATGAAGGCCCAAAATATACATAAAGACAGCCTGAAAGCATGGCCAATCTCTTTGCCTTGGTCGCCTGACAATGCCCAACTACGCTTCCTGCCTTCCTGAAGGAATGGTTGATCAATGGCGTATGCAAGTACACATGTAAATTGATGAAACACCACACATACGTACCATCAGTGGTGCCAGCAGCAAAACTAAAGCCCATGGCAGCAGGGCAGGTGCGACCAGCCCTGGTGTTAGGGCCCTCCCTCACATCAATACCAGTCATGTCCAGGAAGGCATGCCTGAAGTCAATGGGACCTGCACACATGCACAGACGGACATCAGTCGTTTGAGGGTGCATGCTGTGTCATGTCGTTGTATGGCATGCTGTGCAGCGCATTGGCATTCAGAAAACTGTTCTTCTTGCTGGTGATACCATGGCTTAGCTTGTGCTTGGTGCCGGCTGAAGCTTTTGCACTGTAGAGCAGGCTGTCACACAAGCTGTGTCAAAACGACTCAAGTAGAGTAAAAAGCCAGAATCATCAAAACAAACTACTTTTAATTATTGAAATTGCGATATTTAAACACAAGACCTCAAGTCACCTGTGACCTCTTCAGTGGCAGATGTCAGCAGCTCCCTTGCCTTGTCAGCCTGGCGCTGGGCAATGATCTCATTGCTCCTGAAGTTGTCGGGCCAGGCAGGTCCTCTAGCTATACACAGCTTGTTCCTACCATTGCACAGACTGTGGTCCTCACAAGGCAACCCTGCAGCAAGGCAGTTGCTGGGTCTGTCACAAAGGCTGCTTGTGCTGGGTGCAAAGCTCGTAGGCCAATGCCCAGCTTGTTCCTGCCAATGCAATTGCTTGAAGCGCCTCGCAGTCCTTGTGTGTCTTGGTGTGCAAGAGTACAAGCTTGAGGATGATGTTGTTAGGGTCAAAGGAAGTGCAAATGACTATATGTATAGATATATATGGCCAACCAGGACAGGTTTCATGAGCAGCAAGCAGACAAGGATCCACCCAAATCAGTCAACCAAACAGGCTCTACCCACAACAACCCAACCAAACAGGCTCCAGCCACAACAACCCAACCAGACAGGCTCCACCTAAGTCAATGAAACAGGCAGATCGCTCATGGGCACATGCAGCAGCAAGCAAGAGGGGGGGGGGGGACAAGGCTGGGGTTTGGGCTGCTAGCTTGTGCTGCTGTCCTGCATTGTGGCAGATGACAAGCAGACAAGTGTGGTGCTGACCTGTGGTTCGGCGGATGCACAAGCAGACAACTGTGGTGCCGACCTGTGTCTTGGCAGAAGGCGCCCTGGATGTTGGGAGAGGTGTCCCCCACATTGGCCTGTCCAAAGGCTGCCACAAAGTCCTCTGCCAACTGCACCTCTGCCTGCTCAGTCGCCGTGGGCCCTTTGTTTTGACTGCTGCCAGTCGCGGCGGGCCCTTTGGTCTGACTGCTGCCGGTGGTGCTCTGTTTGGCGGCCCACTTCTCCAGGAACTGGGAGGCAACCCCCTTGTTGTCACCGCTGATGAGGTCGTTGGTGTTGTTGATGGAGGTGCAGTGCACGGGGAACCAGCTGATGGCGCCTGTGCCTGAGTCATGCAAGAAGAAGAAGGTCAGACTGCAAGAAGAAGAAGAAGAAAGTCAGACTGCAGAAGCAGGTCAGACTGCAAGAAGAAGAAGATTGCCCGGCCGCTTGCAATGCTACTGACCCACAAGGTGTCCTCTGAGGCAAAAGGAGCAACATTGCTGTGACATGTAAAACGAGACATGCTGCTGTTGGCAATAACAAAGTCATTGGTGGTGTTGATGCTCATGCAGTGGATATGGGAATTCCGTTTAGATACCAGGCAGTGGCGCTGCCTGACCATCATGGCACTAGCGCAGCAGTGAGGGACCAATGCCACAAAGTTTGAACAGTGACACTGCTAAAAATTAGAAGAAAAAGGTGCACAGAGGGATGCTGTTTGACAGCATGCAAGTTAATACCTATAACAAAAACAGACAAGGTGAAATGCTGTTCTTTGCAACTGTTTGTATTGAAAAACGTGGCAAAGAAACCGTATTATCAAGTGTGGTGTCTCCATATATTGTATGTTGAGATACACCTGCCTTGCTGACTTTATGCACGTGCTTGCAAATTTGTGGTACCATTTTGTCTGTGCACCTACCTTTGCCCTCTGGATTTGTGACACTCAGCTGAGTCATGATCTTGTCAGTGTTGTGCTTGTATCTTGCGCGCTCATCCTCAGGGTTATGCAGGTACGCTGATGGACTCCTGTTTGCGTTTGCATCCAGAAGCTCCCCGCTGTTGATGCGCAGCTTGCCAGGCTTGATGTTTGCGTGCGCCCGCCGTATGCTCTGAAACCAAGTGATACATGTTGATTGATAAGTGTTCATTCTGTGATTCAAGAGCCTATGGTCTGCCCCATCAGCAACATCAAGATGACACTACAGACTGTGAGTGTCTAAATGTGATGGGCCTTGCACATGCACACAGCTTGAAACCCTTCCTTACAGGCAATGCATGCGTGCTGTTCATGTTTTTCAGTGGCTGCTCAGTCAGCAGACAAATGCTTGGTCTGTGCGTACCTGTTTGTGGCTCTGAGTGCATGCAAGAGGTGCTGCCTTCAGATGGTCGCTGCTGAATGTGTGCAGATTGCTGCCATTGCAAATGATCAAAGCAACACACAGTACAGTGTATATGCTGCCTGTCAGAACAGGACCTCATTCAGGGAGCTACTCAGGACTGTATGTACCTGACTCTAGGGGGGGAAATTAAGTGAATGAATAGTTGAAGCATGCATGGCATTGGCAGCAATACTCACTAGAACAGTATGTGCAAGGTGTACAGCGTCACATGAGGCAAGACTTGTCCTGCACGTACCTAGCTCATCATGAGCTGGAAAGCGTTTAATTATTATAATTATTATTATGAGGGTATCACAGCCTGTGTGTCTGACTTAGGCTGAACAAGCTGAGGTAGATTTGGATGACTAACCTCAACAATGCCACTGACAACAGCCTCCCAGCTTTGTTCCACAAAGCCCAAGGAAGTGATGTCATACAGCACGTACTGCAAGTACCCTCCTGGTCCTGAGTGTGTGTGAATGCCGCTGATGGCAACATTGCGCTCTGTGTACATGTCTGCAAACTCAACCTGAGCACAGCCCATGTGTCAGTGATGCTTCTGCTGTGTCTGTGGTGATGAGTGTACTGTGCACTGTAACAGTGTGTTCAACAGGCTGAGGTGGCGCTTGGGGGGAACTCTGTATTGTGCCGGCGCAAAAATTGCAGAAATGCTGTGGTTATGTGCGTGCTCAGTGACAAGGTTGAGCAAGCTGCGTGTGGTTGAGCTGCTGTGAGTGCCCTGCTTCTGTGGCACAGAATGGTAGGACAATATGCTGATGCTCACGAACATGCAGTGTGACTTGTTGTAAGGTGCTGCGCGAGCTTGACACTTGTGTTGCATCATGGAGATCACCTTCAGCCTCTCAATGACACCCAAGGTGACTGCTTGAGACGCCATGCATGCGTCCAGGTTGACAAACACAAAGCGGTTGCTGCAGCAGAACCAAAGTTCGATCTGGCGTGGGAAAGACTACTCGACTGTGTGCAGCAGAGTGTCTGTGCACCAAAGAAAAGAAGAAACTACTGGATACACACCTGTCTTGACTTGGGTCTGCAACTATGTAAGCTCTTGCATATAGGCGGGTGTGAATGCCTGACACTATCTGCTCCAGCATTGCATAGCCCTAGCAGAAGACAGACAATCAGCACATTGCATGTGCCTTAAACAGTCCTTGCGCTAGTCCACAGTGTTTTCCAGCTTACCATCATGTTAACATCTGCTGCAGGCCCGGTGATGTCCGCTTTACCTGAGCATCAGGCATAAAGCCAGCTAAAGATCACTGCTTCAAGCAGTGAAAGCTGTCACGTCATGCAGGCAGCAACGTGTCGGTGAGCTCACCAATGCCTATGTGGTAGTCACTGCCAGCAGCATGCGCTAATGCAGCCGATATGACTGCCAGCGTTACAAGTCCGTGGA
>JAABUP010010765.1_pt1 | contig 10661 bp, 7 predicted proteins | sample 5559201 | NCBI WGS metagenome assembly JAABUP01 (sample SAMN10711887, study PRJNA513373) | rock metagenome | isolation source: Antarctica rocks | place: Antarctica | reverse complement strand
CCCCAGGAACCACGCCCACCCGAGGCGACACTCGGGCCCCCGGCCCGCCCACGACCCGAAACCCACCCCCAGAAGATCCAAGAATCGGACCAAGATCATCCCCAACACCTACTCGTGGATTCGGGTCTGATCCCAGCTCACCGCACGGACTTCAGTCTTGGGAGAATACGGGTTGTTGAGGACCGTATCGGCTCGCAGGAAGGGGCACCTTCGAGGTGAATGGTACAAGGAGTCTGGGGTCCGTTGTGGATCCCGCGCTGGGGTGGTCGGACACGTTGTCGGTCCAGGTCGGCGGGGCCGGGACGGTCGCGGCGGCCGGGGTGGTGGCACCGCGGTTGCTGGCCGGCCGGCTCGGGTTGTGCACCGACCTGGCCGCGGTGATGGCCCGGTCGGGGTTTGTCCCGCTGCGCCATCGAGGCCGGGCGCTGGTGGACGCAGCGTGCTCGCTGGCCGCGGGCGCGACGTGCCTGAGCGACATCGAGGCGATGACCGCACAGGAGGAGATCTTCGGGCCCGGTGGTGGGGCGTCGGACACCACGATGCTCCGCGTGCTCGACGAGCTGGCCGCGCGGTTGCGCGCCGATGGTCTGCCCGGGCGACGGCTGGCCCGGGCCACCGCGAGCGCGCGGGCGAAGGCCTGGGCGGGGGTGGTGGCCCGGCACGGGCAGCTGCCCGCCGTCACAGTCGCCGGGACCGACCTCACCCGCCCGGCGTCGGCCTCCGGTGCGCGGCCACGTCCGGTGCTGGTGGTCCGCCTGGACGCCACCTTGCTCGACGTCGCCAGTGCCAAGGATCAGGCGGCGGGGACCTACAAGCAGGGCTTCGGGTTCCACCCGTTGACCGCCTGGGCCACCACCATCGGCGAGGGCCTCGCGGTGATGCTGCGCCCGGGCAACGCCGGGTCGTTCACCGCCTGCGATCACATCGCGGTCCTCGGCGCCGCGTTCACCCAGATCCCCGCACCGTGGCGCACCGACGTGCTGGTCACCATCGACGGCGCCAGCCACGACATCATCGACCACCTCACCGCCATGAACACCGCGGTGGCGCACGGCAAGCGGGGCCCTCGGGTGGAGTACTCGATCGGCTGGCCGGTCGACGAGGGAGACCCTCGGCGCGATCGGGGCGCTGCGCGAGGGCCACTGGGGCGACGGGCTCGACACCGACGGTGTCGCCGACCCCGGCGCGCAGGTCGCCGACCTGACCGGGATCCTGCGCGGGCCCGGCCGCGACCGCGACCAGCTGTCCACCTGGCCGGGCGACCTGCGGGTCACCGCCCGCCGCGTCCCCCGACCGGCCGGCAAGCCGGCCAAGCTCGGCGACGACGCCGACGGGGAGTACGGCGCGTTCGCCACCAACACCGCCACCGGGCAGGTCCAGTGGCTCGACGCCCGTCACCGCACCCAGGCCCACGTCGAGGACCGGGTCAAGCAGTTCAAGGCGTGCGGCGCCCGCAACCTGCCCTCGATAAACTACGACCGCAACGCCGCCTGGCTGCAACTGGCCGCCCTGGCGACCTCGCTGACCGCGTGCTGCGCCACCTCGCCCTCGACGACGACCTGGCCAAAGCCTCGACCAAGACCCTGCGGTTCCGGCTGCTGTCCGCCCCGGCCCGCCTGGTCACCCACGCCCGACGCAAAATCTTGAAGATCCCGCCCGGCTGGGCCTGGGCCCAAGACCTCGCCACCGCCTGGGACCGGCTCCACGCCCTGCACCCCGACTGACACCCCCGCCACCGCCCCACCACCAGGAGCACCAGGCCGGACGGTGGAACCGGAGCCCACCCGAGCACCATCGGGAACCCTCCCACGTCCAAGACCACCACCGGCGGCGATCACAACCCGGAACCAGACGATCATGAACCTGTGGATCACGGTGAATGATCTAGGTCGGTGGCTCGCGTTGCAAGAAGAGGACGCCGTGCGCCGGCTCGAACCATGATCCCTGTCTCAGCCCGAGCAAGTACCATCGCTCCCGCCAAGGCACACGGCGCCGGAGCCCGCAGCCTGTGGACGGGGGGTCCTGGGGGTCCTGGCCTCGGGTTTCAGGTAGAGGTCACCCCGGCGCCGTGCGCTGCTATTAGGTTCCAAGCATTGCTCTCAAAGGCGGAGCAGCCCTGACGAAGATAGTGCCGTCATCGTTTCCACCAGGTGGAATGCGCTCTTCACGGGTTTAACCGGGGTCGCTATGGTGGCGCGGTTGAGGTGGCAGCGCAACTCTCCAAGAGGGGGTGACCGCAGCGTGATATCGAATACGACACGTGATGCGGATCGAGGGCCGTAGAGTTAGGGGAAGGGGGCCGTAGATGCGGTTCTGTGTGAACGTTTCGATCCTCTGTCAAGAGGTTCCGCTGTTGGAGCGGTTCAGGAGGGCGAGGGAGGCCGGTTTCTCGGCGGTGGAGTTCTGGTGGCCTTCCGGTGCGGACCTTGATGAGGTGGAAGCGGCGGTAAAAGGCGCGGGTCTCAATGTGGCTCTGTTCAACTTCTTTGCCGGGAACATGGCCACCGGGGACCGGGGGCTCTTGAGCGACCCGAAGCGACAGCAGGAGTTTAGAGACAACGTTCCGGTGGCGTTGGACCTGGCGGGCAGGCTGGAGTGCCCGAGGCTCAATGCGCTGGTGGGTCAGGAGTTGCCGGGGGCGAGCCGGGAGGAGCGTCTACAGCTGGCGCGGGAGAACATCGCGTGGGCGGCGGATCAGGCCGCGAGGCAGGGCGCCGAGGTGATGGTCGAGGCTTGCAACACCTTCGAGAACGGCTCCTACCTTCTGTACACCACGGAGGACGCGGCACAGTTCGTGGAGAGCGTGGGCAAGGAGAACGTGAAGCTCCAGTACGACGTCTACCACATGCAAAGGATGGAGGGGAACCTCGTCGCGACCCTGCGCAAGCACATAGGGCAGATAACCCACGTGCAGGTTGCGGACTCGCCAGGGCGCGGGGAGCCGGGGACCGGCGAGATCCACTACCCCTACGTCTTCGCCGCATTAGAGGAGTTGGGCTACGAGGGCTACGTCGGCCTTGAGTACAACCCGACGAGGCCGACCACCGAAGAGAGCTTCGGGTGGCTGCCGGAGCAGGCGCGAGGCGGCGACGTGGGCTCCGAAGCGCTGGAGCTGTAGCAAGAAGGAGGATAGCGCAATGGCGGACAGGGTTGGGTTCATCGGCTTGGGGATCATGGGCTTGCCCATGGCCCGCAACCTCATGCAGGCGGGTTACGGGCTCACCGTCCACAATCGCAGCCCCCGGAAGGCCGAGGAGCTGGGCAAGGAAGGCGCGACCGTCGCCAAGAGCCCCAGGGAGGTGGCCCAGAACAGCGACGTCGTCATCACCATGCTCCCCGACTCGCCGGACGTCGAGCGGGTCGTCGCCGGCGACGACGGCGTTCTGGAGGGTATCGGAGAGGGCGCGCTGCTGGTGGACATGAGCACCATCTCCACCGTCGTCACCGCGCGGCTGGCCCAGGCGGCGAAGGAGAAGGGCGCGAGCATGCTGGACGCTCCGGTCTCGGGCGGGGACGTCGGAGCCATCGAAGGGACCCTCTCCGTCATGGTCGGAGGGCAGGAAGAGGACATCCAGCGGGTGAAGCCCCTCTTGAAGGCGATGGGCGAGACCATCACCCACGTCGGTCCGACCGGAGCCGGGCAGGTGGTTAAGGCCGCCAACCAGATTGTGGTGGCGCTGACCATAGAGGCGGTCTCGGAGGCGCTGGTATTGGGCTCTGCGGGCGGGGTCTCTCCGGAGAAGCTCCTGGAGGTCCTGGGGGGAGGCCTGGCGGCCAACAAGGTGATGGAGGTCAAGCGAGAGAAGTTCCTCTCCCACGCCTTCGAGCCGGGCTTCCGTTCGGAGCTGCACCACAAGGATCTGGGGATAGCGCTGGCCGCCGGGAGGGAGTACGGGGTGACGCTGCCGGTGACGGCCGTCGTGGACCAGATGCTGCTAATGATGAAGAGGAAGGGTTGGGGTGGAGAGGACCACTCGGCGCTCTTGAGGATCATCGAGGACCTATCCCAGCAGGAGATCCGTTAGACGGGCGCGAGGGATCCGGGAAGGAGAAGGCCGATGCCCAGGATGAACGTCATGGATGCGGTTGTAAAGGTCATGGAAGACGAGGGCGTCGAGGTCGCCTTCGGAGTGCCGGGGGCGGCGATACTCCCGCTCTACAAGGCGTTAAGCAAGTCCGAGCAGATAAAGCCCTACTCGGTACGGCACGAGGAGGGTGGGGCGCACGCCGCCGACGGCTACGCGCGGGTGACGGGGAAGGTTGGGATCAACATCGGCACGAGCGGTCCCGCCGGGACCAACATGATCACGGGTCTCTACACCTGCCAGGCGGACTCCATACCGATGATCTGCGTCACCGGGCAGGCGGCCACGAATATGCTGCACAAAGAGGCCTTTCAGTCGGTGGACATCGTGGAGATCGCCAAGCCAGTGACCAAGTGGGCGGTACAGGTCAAAGAACCGGCCCAGCTCGTGTGGACCTTTAGGGAAGCTTTCAGGATCGCCCGAGAAGGAAGGTGCGGCCCCGTCCTCATCGACCTGCCCATAGACGTGCAGACGTCGGGGATGGAGGTGGACTTCGACCCGGAACGCGGCGGCCCGTTGCGGCACATCGCGAAGCCCGAGCCGAGGCCGAAAGCCATCCGAGAGGCCGTGGAGATGATCCTGGCAGCCGAGCGTCCGGTCCTGATGCCCGGCGGTGGCGTCATCCTCTCCGACGCCGCCGAGGAACTCGTCGAGCTCGCGGAGCACCTGCAGGTCCCCGTGAGCCCGACCTACATGAGCAAGGGCGTGATCCCCGAAGACCACCCCCTCTACATGGGCATCGTCGGCATCCAGACCAGCCAACGCTACGCCAACGCGCTGTTCTTGGAGAGCGACCTGGTGGTGGGCATCGGCAACCGCTGGGCCGACCGGCACACCGGAGACTTGGACGTCTACCGGGGAGAGAGAACATTCATCCACATCGACACCGACCCGCGCCAGATCGGGCGCGTCTTCAGGCCTGACCTCGGCATCGTCTCCGACGCGCAGTGCGCCCTTGATGCGATGCTGAAGACCGCTCGGGAGATGACCCCGCGAAGGGCGCCCAGCGAGTGGGTGGAACGTGTCGCCCAGCTGCGTTCCACCCTCCTACGGAAGATGGACTTCGATGATGTGCCCATCAAGCCGCAGCGGGCCTTCAAGGAGATGAACGAGTTCTTCGATCCCGACACCATCTTTGTGACCGCGATCGGTCTCTACCAGATCATGAGTGGACAGTTCCAGAAGACCTACAAACCGCGCCATTACCTCTGCTGCGGCCAGGCCGGGCCTTTGGGCTGGGAGGTCCCAGCGTGCATCGGGGCAAAGCTCGGCAGACCAGAGAAACTGGTAGTCGGCCTCGTCGGAGACTATTCGTTCCAGTTCCTCATGGAAGAGGTGGCCGTAGCGGTCCAGTACAAGATCCCTTACGTGCTGGTGATGCTCAACAACGCCTACATGGGCCTGATCAGGCAGGGCGAGCTGCCTTACGACATGAACTTCGCGGTGGACATCGGCTACGAGGGCCCCGACAGCGAGTACGGCATAGACCACGTGATGGTCATGGAAGCGATGGGCGCCTCGGGTCGGCGGGTACGGCGGCCCGACGAGATCAAGGGCGCGATGGAGTGGGCCGTGCGGGCTAGCGACGAGCGGCAGGTCCCGGTGCTCGTGGAGATAATGACCGAGCGGGAAACCAACGCCGCGATGGGCCTCTCGATCGACCAGATCAACGAGTACGAGCCCATACTCGACGGAACCAAAGAACTGGCCGGACAGGTGGTCGGAGGCGTGCCGGACAGAGACTAGCAGCGTAGTACCTTCGAGGAGGGAAGACCTGAGGCAAATTCTCGAGCAGGGACGTCTACGGACCAGCCTGCACCTACCGCCGTGCAAATGATACACGGGAGTACGGACTCCCGAAAGGAGAATGAGGACGGTGACCGGCAACACGGCTGATATGTTGGACGGTAAGGCGGGTCCCCAAGATTGGGACGCCACGGCCCTGGCGCTTCGCACCGCGGGCCTCGCGGGCGAGGTGAGGTTCGACCGTGGCAGCCGGGCGCTGTACGCCAAAGACTACTCGGTCTACCGACAGGTGCCCCTCGGGGTCGTCATCCCCAAGAACGCCGATGACGTCGTGAAGACCGTGGCCGCGTGCCGCGAGCACGGCGCGCCGGTCCTTGGGCGCGGCTGTGGCACCAGTCCCAACGGCCAGTGCTGCAACGTCGCGGTGGTCATGGATTTCTCCAAGTACATGAACCGCATCGTCGAGATAGATCCGGGAAGGAAGGTCGCGCGGGTGCAGCCGGGGGTGGTCTGCGACCAGCTACGCAACGCCGCTGAGGAGTACAACCTGACCTTCGGCCCCGATCCCGCCACCCACGCCTTCTGCACGATCGGCGGTATGATCGGCAACAACTCCTGCGGCGTCCACTCCATTATGGCCGGCCAGACGGTGCACAATGTAGAGGAGCTCGAGGTCCTCACCTACGACGGGCTCAGGATGCGGGTCGGGCCCACCAGCGACGAAGAGCTTGAAAGGATCATCAGGGAGGGCGGCCGGCAGGGCGAGATCTACCGCAGGCTCCGCGACCTGCGCGACCGCTACGCCGACCTGGTAAGGCAGCGCTACCCCAAGATTCCCCGGCGCTGCTCGGGCTACAACCTGGACCAGCTCCTTCCGGAGAACGGCTTCCACGTCGCGCGGGCCCTGGTCGGCACCGAAAGCACCTGCGTAACCATCCTCGAGGCGACCACGCGCCTGGTGGAGAGCCCTCAGTTCCGGGCGACGGTGGTGTTCGGGTACCCGGACCGCTTCGTGGCGGGCGACCACGCCCCCGTGATCATGGCTCACGGCCCCATCGGACTCGAGGGCTTCGACCACACGCTCACCGACAATATGGGCAGGAAGGGCGCTCTCGCCGTCGAGCGGGCGCTCTTGCCCGAGGGGAACGCCTGGCTGTACGCGGAGTTCGGGGGCGACAGCCAGGAGGAGGTCACGGGGCGCGCGAACGCCGCGATGCGAGAGCTGGCCTCGGACGGTAAGCCCTCGAGCGCGAGGCTCTTTGACCAGCAGCAGGGCTTGAAGCAGGTATGGGCGGTCCGCGAGGCCGGGGTCGACCACAGTCACGTGCACGGGGAATTCGAGACCTCCGGGGGCTGGGAGGACGCCGCGGTACCACCGGAGAGACTCGGAGACTACCTGCGCGACTTCGAGAAGCTGCTGGGCAAGCACGGCTACCGCTGCGTCTACTACGGGCACTTCGGGCAGGGCTGCGTCCACACCCGCATCAACTTCGACCTCAAGACGGCGCAAGGGATAAAGGGATTCCGCTCTTTCGTAGAGCAGGCCGCGGACCTCGTCGTCTCCTACGGCGGTTCGCTCGCCGGCGAGTACGGCGATGGCCAGCGGGGTGAGCTCCTGTCCAGGATGTTCGGCGAGGAGCTCGTCGAGGCCTTCCGCGAGTTCAAGGCCATCTGGGACCCGGGCCGGAAGATGAACCCCGGCAAGGTCGTGGACGCTTACCCGCTGGAGGAGCACCTGCGCTTCAGCCCCGACCACCACCCGCCGCAGCTTGCGACCCACTTCGCCTTCCCCGAGGACCACGGGAGCTTCGCCCGGGCCACCGAGCGCTGCATCGGCGTGGGGAGGTGCCGCAAGACGGACGCCGGCACCATGTGCCCGAGCTACATGGCGACCCGCGAGGAGAAGCACACCACGCGCGGGCGGGCCAACCTGCTCTTCGAGATGCTGAACGGCGACGCCGTCACCGGCGGCTGGCGCGACGAGAGCGTCAAGGAGTCCCTGGACCTGTGCCTCTCCTGCAAGGGCTGCAAGGGCGAGTGCCCGGTGCAGGTAGACATCGCCACCTACAAGGCCGAGTTCCTCTCCCACTACTACGAAGGAAGGCCGAGACCTCTCATAGCCTACGCGACGGGCCTCATACACTGGTGGGCACGGCTCGCCTCCCTCGCGCCCGGCACGGCGAACTTCTTCGCCCGGACGCCGCCCTTTTCCACGGCGGCGAAGGCGGCGGCGGGCATAGCTTCCGAGCGCGAGCTTCCAGCCTTCGCCGGCAAGACCTTCAAGCGGTGGTTCCGAGAGCGTGTCCCACGTAACCCGGAGGCGCCGCCGGTGATTCTGTGGCCAGACACCTTCAACAATTACTTCCACCCCGAGGTCGCCGAGGCCGCCGTCGAGGTCCTGGAGGACGCAGGCTTCGCGGTTGTGCTCCCGCAGCACACCCTGTGCTGCGGACGCCCGCTCTACGACTGGGGGATGCTGGACCTCGCCAAGCGCCAGCTCCGGCAGATCCTCGCAGCGCTCCGACCCCAGATCCAGGCCGGCATGCCGGTGGTGGGCCTCGAGCCCAGCTGCGTCGCCGTCTTCCGCGACGAGCTCGCGAACCTCTTCCCGAATGACGAGGACGCCAAGCGTCTCAAATCCCAGACGTTCCTCCTGAGCGAGTTCCTCGAGAGAGAGGGCTACCGTCCGCCCTCTCTCCGACGCAAGGCCATCGTGCACGCCCACTGCCATCACAAGGCGATCATGAAGACGACTGACGAGGAGAAGATCCTGGACAAGCTCGGCCTCGACTACGAGCTCTTGGACGCCGGCTGCTGCGGGATGGCGGGATCGTTCGGGTTCGAGAAGGGCGAGCACTACGAGGTCTCCATGAAGGCGGGAGAGAGGGTGCTGTTGCCCGCCGTACGGGGCGCCGACAAGGACACTCTGTTACTCACCGACGGTTTCTCCTGCCAGGAACAGATCGAGCAGTCCACCGGCCGGCGAGCGCTGCACCTCTCCCAGGTGCTGCAGATGGCCCTGCGAAACGGCGACGCGCCGTCCGGGAGCTCTTCCGAAGCCGGGTACTCCAGGGAGAAACCCTCTCGACCCGGGGGGACAGCTCTGCTCGGATCAGTGGCGGGGCTGGCCGGCGCCCTGGCATGGAGGTGGTGGAAGAAGGCAACTCGTTAATCACATAGAACTGGCTTTCCGCACATCCGGCCCGCTATTGGCGCCCCCATCGGGGGTCGTGGCTGAGCGCCTGTAGGGAGAGGTCTTCGAGCTCGGTGATCAGCTGGCGGAGGTGTCGGGCGTTGTCGAACCAGGGCTGGTAGTCGCGTAGCTGAGCCTCGGTCAGCCGCTGGGTGATGGTCTTGCCGTCGACCTTGCGGGTCCAGCTCCAGAACGGCGGATGCGGCTCGGGTGGGTCGGCGTGGCAGCGGCAGGTCGGCTTGCCGCAGCGGGCCTGGCGGTGCAGCACGGTGCCGGGCAGGACGAACCCGAGCCCGGCGATCTCCCGGATGATCCGGTCGGCCTCGGCGCGCTGTTCGGTGTCGATGTCCACGACACGCCTCCTCGGGGTCCGCGGGTCCGGCCTACTCCCGCAGTATAACTACTGCGGGGACGGTGGGTAGCGTGCGGACACGCGGGAGGCCGGGATGGGCAGCACCAACGAGACCGGAGCCGAGACCAGGGCGGGTTCGACCTGGTCAGTCAGCGGTTGGGGGCGTTGCCGCTGGTCAACCACTTCTTGCACCGGGCGGAGCTGCCCGCGCTGCTGGCGCGTTACCTGCCCGCAGGCGACGCCCGCGCCCGGCTGGCCCCGGCGGTGGCGGTGCGGCTGGTGATCACCAATCTGCTGGTGGGCCGGGAACCGCTCTACGGGCTCGGCGAGTGGGCCGCCCGGTTCGACCCGGCCCTGCTCGGGTTGGCCTCGGGTGAGGTGGGGCTGCTGGGCGACGATCGGGTGGGTCGGGCGCTGGAGGCGCTGTTCGACGCCGACCGCGCCAGCCTGCTCACCGAACTGCTGCTCGGGGTGGTCGTCGAGTTCGGCATCGACACCACCGAGCTGCACAACGACTCCACCTCGATCAGCGTGTCCGGGGTCTACCGCGACGCCACCGGCACCGACCGGGGTGGCAAGCCCACCCCGGTGATCACGTTCGGGCACTCCAAGGACCACCGCCGGAGACCTCAAGCAGCTGGTGTTCATCCTGACCGTCGCCGCGGACGGGGCGGTGCCGATCACCTACCTCCTCGCGGGCTCCCAACACCACCGACGACCCCACCCACGTCCCGACCTGGGACGCGCGGCTGGTGGCGCTGCTGGGGCGAACCGACTTCCTCTACGTCGCCGACTCCACACTGTGCTCGCGCGAGGCGATGGGCCACATCGCCACCGGCGGCGGGTCACCGTGCTGCCCCCGCTCCCGTCGTGGTGAGCGATGAGGAAAAGGCGCCAGTAAAGGTGTCAGGTGGGGACCAGGAAGACGAGCGCAAGCGAACCGCTGACGACGTGTCGAAACTCTTTAGATGACATCGAAACCGGAGAGACCAAGAGTCTCCGGGATGAGCCTGGCGGGTGCCCGTTTATTGGCCAGGTGGTGTCCGGCATGCAGGCGGCGTGAGCCTGGTCTGCGGCTCCTGATCCGCCACCGTGGGTATACCCAGCACCCGCGTCCCCGCACCGTGGGCCTTGGGGATCTCCACCGCCATCACCGGATGAGGTTGGCCCCCAGGACCGGACACTGACGGTGTGGGGTCAGTGATCTTGGTCTGGCTGGGTGTGGGCCCTTTCGTAGTCGGTCGGGCTGAGCATCGCGACGCTGGAATGGCGCCGCTTGGGGTTG